>Ga0180216_1001135_pt1 | contig 24524 bp, 28 predicted proteins | sample eDN3rd37CBELigMG_FD_128879 | JGI IMG/M metagenome (GOLD analysis project Ga0180216, IMG submission 128879) | Enriched Miracle-Growth compost microbial communities from Emeryville, California, USA - eDNA 3rd pass 37_C BE-Lig MG (version 2)... ... | reverse complement strand
GCCGCCCGGATTCCGAGCTCGCGCGCAGCGCCGACCTCGTCCTCGAGGCGGCCGTCGCCCAGGAGGCCTGCCCGCTGAACCTCGCCCCCACCGCCAGCACCACAGCGGCGCTGGTGATGGGCGACGCCCTGGCGGTCGCCTGCCTCGAGGCGCGCGGCTTCAGCCGCGACGATTTCGCGCGTTCGCACCCGGGCGGCGCCCTGGGCCGGCGCCTGCTCACCTCGGTCGCCGACGTCATGCGCACGGGCGCGGCGCTGCCGCTGGTGGGCGAGGACGCCCTGATCCCCGACGCCCTCACGGAAATGTCCTCCAAGGGCATGGGCATGGCCATCGTGGTCGGCGCCGGACGCCGGCCGGTGGGGATCTTCACCGACGGCGACCTGCGCCGCATGATCGCCCAGCACGGCGACATCCGGGCGATGGCCGTATCGGCCGGCATGAGCCGCCATCCCAAGGCCATCCGCCCCGATGCCCCCGCCATCGAGGCCGCCACCGTCATGGACGCCCACAAGCTCAACCAGATGCTGGTCGAGGACGCGGACGGGCTATTATTGGGGGCTTTGCACATGCACGACCTCCTCGCCGCAAAGGTGATCTGATGAACGAGCAGCCCGCTTTCTCGCACCCCTCCGAGGCCCAGATCCTGGCCCGGGTGAGCCCGGCCGTCCAGGATCGCGCGCGCGCCGTGCGCATGATGGTCTTCGACGTGGATGGCATCCTGACCGACGGCAGCCTCTGGTACGGCGAGCACGGCGAGGCGCTCAAGGCCTTCAACGCCCTGGACGGCCACGGCATGCGCCTGCTCAACGAGCAGGGCGTGGCCGTCGCCTGGCTCAGCGGGCGGCAGAGCGCGATCACCGCGCGGCGCGCCGCCGAGCTGGGCATCTCCCCCGTCCTCCAGGGCGTGCGCGACAAGGCGCAGGCCATCGAGACCCTGGCGCGCGAGGCGGGCCTGGACCTCGGCAGGGTCGGCTACATGGGGGACGACATCATCGACCTGCCGGCGCTGCAGCGCGTCGGATTCGCCGCCAGCGTGCCCAGCGCGCCCCTGTACGTCAGCCAGACGGCCCACTGGGTGTCGAGCCAGCGCGCGGGCGCGGGCGCCGTGCGCGAATGCTGCGACCTGATCCTGGCCGCCCAGGGACGCATGCGCGCCTGTTTCGCGGCCAGCCTCTCGCCGCTGGGCGGAAGCATCCAATGAAAGAGCGCTTTCCCAGCCTGGTGGCCGTGCTGCTGCTCGGCCTGCTCGTGGTCGGGACCTGGTGGGCCTCGGACTACACCCTGCGCTCGATCCAGATCGATCCGCCGCGCCGCATCACGCACGAGCGCGACTCGTGGTCCGACCGCTTCGTGATGGTGCGCACCGATCCGCAGGGCGTCGCCATCAACCGCCTCGAAGGCGCGGGCATGGAGCATTTCCCGGACACCGACGCCTACGAGGTCACGCAGCCCCACGCGGTCAGCCATCATCCCGGATCGCCGATCACGATCGGAACCTCGGACCGCGCGACGATGGACCAGAACGGCTCGCGCATCGTGATGGTGGGCAATGCCCACCTCGAGCGCCTGCCCGACGCCGAGCACAAGCCCCTGGACGTCCGCAGCGAGCGCCTGGTCATCAAGCCCGACCAGGATCTGGTCTACACCGACCAGCCCGCGCTGGTGGTCAACGGCCAATCCACCATGCGCGGCACCGGCATGCGCTACGATAACCGCAGCCGTCAACTGATGGTCTATTCCTCCAGCGACGTCAAGATCTCCGGCGAGGAGCAAGGCGCCCGCAAGAACACGCCCAAAAAGGCAACCCAGCCATGAATAGGAAACACCTCGCGATCCTGGCCGTGCTGGCCTGCCTGCACCCTCCGGCCCTCTGGGCGCAGGCCTCCAGCCCGCCTGCCGGGGCGGCCGCCGGCGCTCCCGCATCCACCCCGCCCGCCGAGCCCGACACCCTGATCCTCTCGGACACCCTGCACTACGACGACGTCAAGAAAGAGAGCACCTTCACGGGCAACGTCGTCCTGACCCGCGGCGACATGACCCTGCGCTCGGACAAGCTGGTCACCCGCGAGGACGCCGACGGCTACCAGTACGGCACGGCGACCGCCGAAAAATCCGGCCTGGTGCACATCCGCCAGGAAAACCCCGAAAAGTTCGAGACCATCAAGGCGAGCGGCATCCGCGCCGAATACGACGGCAAGACCGAGGAGGTCACCCTCATCGGCCAGGCCGTCATCGTCCGCTACGTCTGCGGCAAGCCCTTCGACAACCTGCGCGGCGCGCGCGTCATCTACCATCAAAAGACAGGCACCTACGAGGCCTTCGGCGGCGCGGATTCCGCGGGCGAGGGCGGCCGGGTGCGTTCATTGACCCAACCGCGCTCGCGCGTGGACGAGGCGGCGGCCGAGTGCCGCAAGAAGGCCGCCGGACGATGACGGCGGCCCGCGGCACCGATCCCCGGCAGGGCGCGCCCACCCCGCCGTCCGCGACGGGCCTGCAGGCCATCGGCCTGGGCAAGACCTACGGCCGGCGCGCCGTCGTCCAGGATGTCACCCTGTCGGTCCAGAGCGGCGAGGTGGTCGGCCTGCTGGGCCCCAACGGCGCGGGCAAGACCACCAGTTTCTACATGATCGTCGGCCTGATCCCCACCGACACCGGCCGCATCCTCATCGACGGCCACGACATCACCGCCATCCCCATGCACCGGCGCGCCCGCCTGGGCCTGTCCTACCTGCCCCAGGACGCCTCGGTGTTCCGGCGCCTGACGGTCGAGGAAAACATCCGCGCCGTGCTCGAGCTGGTGCGCACCCCCGAAGGCCGCCCGCTGACGCCTTCCGTGCTCGACGACCGCCTGGAATCGCTCATCGACGAACTGCAGATCGAACACATCCGCCGCAACATGGCGATCTCGCTGTCCGGGGGCGAACGCCGCCGGGTGGAAATCGCCCGGGCGCTCGCCACGCAGCCGCGTTTCATCCTGCTCGACGAGCCCTTCGCGGGCGTCGACCCCATCGCCGTGATCGAGATCCAGCGCATCGTGCAGTTCCTCAAGGGCCGCAACATCGGCGTGCTGATCACCGACCACAACGTGCGCGAGACCCTGGGCATCTGCGACCGCGCCTACATCATCAGCGAGGGCAAGGTCCTCACTAGCGGCCACCCCAACGAGATCATCGACAACGAGGCCGTGCGCCAGGTCTACCTGGGCAAGAACTTCCGCATGTAGGCGCACCGGCCCGGGCGGCACCGCCACGCCCCCGACACGCCCCCGCCACGCCCTCGGCCAGCCCTCGGCCAGCCCCTGCGCCACGCCCCCCCGGCCCCCCGTCCGCGCGCACCGAAACCTTGATCTGCCCCCCTTGATTTAACCGGGGCAAACGGTACACTGGTTTCATCACATCCGTTCAACACCATCTACAGGAGGCCCGCCAACGATCCAGCCCGTGCCGTGCGCACACCCGTTTCCCTTGCAAGGAGTCTGAATATGAGCTTGAGCATCACTGGTCGTCACTTGGAAGTCACCCCCGCCATCCGTGAGTACGTCCTGAACAAGATCTCCAGGATCACGAGGCATTTCGACAGCGTCATAGACACCCAGGTCATGCTCTCGATCGAGCGACTGAAGCACACCGCCGAAGTCACCGTCCACCTGCGGGGCAAGGACATCCATTGCGCCGCCAGCGACGAGAATCTCTACGCGGCCATCGACCTGCTGGCAGACAAGATCGATCGCCAAGTCCTCAAACACAAGACCAAGACGCAGACCTATGCGCATGAACCCCCCAAACGCCAGACGGTCGCCACCGAATAAACCGGCGCGCCCAGAGTCTCCAGGCGTTTGAGATCGTGGCCTCGATGTGGGAAATCGGGGCCATGTTCATGTCCGGCCCCCGCATGCGCACGGGCTTCCGATGCCTCCTATAATGACCCCATGAACCTGACGCCACGCATCCTGTCGCCGTCCGACATCATCCTGGATCTCGCCGCCACGAGCAAAAAACGCGCGTTCGAGCAGGCCGGCCTGCTGTTCGAAAACAACCACGGGGTTTCCCGGATGGCGGTCTTCCACAGTCTGATCGCCCGCGAGCGCCTGGGATCGACCGCGCTCGGGCACGACGTCGCCATCCCGCACGGCCGCCTCAAGGATCTGCGCGAGCCCCACGCCGCCTTCATCCGCCTGGCCGAGCCGGTGCGCTTCGACGCCAACGACGGACGGACGGCGCGGCTGCTGTTCTTCCTGCTGATCCCGGAAACCGCCACCCAGATGCACCTGGACCTGCTGGCCGAGATCGCGCGGCTGATGTCCGACCCCTCGATCCGCCACACCCTGACCCATTCGCAGGACATGGCCGAAATCCACAGGATCCTGCTGGCGGAACAACCTGCGCGCACGCTCGAACATGCTGACCATTCAAGATCTGATTCGTGACAACGCCGAAAAGATCTCCTTCACGTGGATCGCCGGCCAGGACGCCTCGGCCCGGCGCGTCGTCCCCGACACCGCCCGCTCGGCCGCCGACCTGGTCGGCCACCTGAACCTCATCCATCCCGGGCGCATCCAGGTATTCGGCGCCGAGGAACTCGCCTACTACCTGCGCTTCGAGCCGCGGCGGCGCCAGCACCACCTCGAGGACCTGGTGGCCGGCAGGGTGCCGGCGATCGTCCTGGCGGCCGGCATCGACGTCCCCGACGACCTGCGCGATTTCTGCATCGAGCACGAGGTGCCCCTGCTCAGCACCCCGATCGACGCCTCCCACCTGATCGACCTGCTGCGCATCTACCTGGGCAAGCGCATGGCGCCCCGGACGACGGTGCACGGGGTGTTCATGGACGTCCTCGGGCTGGGCGTGCTGATCACCGGGGAATCGGGCCTGGGCAAGAGCGAGCTCGCCCTCGAGCTGATCTCGCGCGGGCACGGGCTGGTGGCCGACGACGCGGTCGAGCTCTCGCGCACCGCGCCCCATTTCGTCGAGGGCCAGTGCCCGGCGCTGCTGCAAAACCTCCTCGAGGTCCGCGGCCTGGGGCTGCTCGACATCCGCACGATCTTCGGCGAGACCTCGGTGCGCCGCAAGATGAAGATCAAGCTCATCGTCCACCTCGTGCGCATGACGCCAGAGAACTTCGAACGGCTGCCCATGCAGGACGAGTACGAGGACATCCTGGGCATCCCCATCCGCCGCGTCATGCTGCAGGTCGCCGCGGGCCGCAACCTCGCCGTGCTGGTCGAGGCGGCCGTGCGCAACACTATCCTCAGCCTGCGCGGCATCGACACCATGGGCGACTTCATCGAGCGCCAGGCCCTCGCCATCATGGAAAGCAGCCGCGAGACCAAGCCATGAACCTCCCCTTGCCGCCGGCATCGGCGGCCGCCCGGGCCGCCGCATGCTGAACATCGTCCTCATCACCGGCATCTCGGGCTCGGGCAAGTCCGTGGCCCTGCGCATGCTCGAGGACACCGGCTATACCTGCGTCGACAACCTGCCCGTGCGCTTCCTGCACGAATTCATCGCCAGCACGCGCGACAGCGGCCTCGAGCGCATCGCCGTGGCGATCGACGTGCGCACCCCCGGCGACCTGGACGAGCTGCCCGGCGTGCTGACCAGCCTGCGGGCCATGGGCATCGCCCTGCACGTGGTGTTCCTCGACGCCGACGACCAGACCCTGATGCAGCGCTATTCCGAGTCCAGGCGCCGGCATCCGCTGACCGACCGGCTGCGCCGCGAGGGGCGCGACGCCTCCCTCGAGGCGTGCATCGCCACCGAGCGCGACATGCTGGCCCCGCTGCGCGACCAGGAACACGTCATCGACACCTCGGACCTGACGCCGGGCCAGTTGCGCAGTTGGGTGCGCGACCTCGTCCAGGCGGACCGGGCCTCGGTGATCCTGACCTTCGAGTCCTTCGCCTACAAGCGCGGCGCGCCCCACGACGCCGACCTCGTGTTCGACGTCCGCTGCCTGCCCAACCCCTACTACGACCAGCGCCTGCGCCCTCTGACCGGCCGCGACGAGCCGGTGGCGGCCTGGCTCGCCCAGTTCGGCAGCGTCGAGGCCATGATCGACGACATCTCGGCGTTCATCCGCAAGTGGCTGCCGCTGTACATGCAGGACACCCGCAACTACCTGACCGTGGCCATCGGCTGTACCGGAGGCCAGCACCGCTCCGTCTACGTCACCGAGCAGCTCGCGCGCCGGTTCGCCGACCATTCGCCCCTGCTCATCCGCCACCGCAACCACCTGCTGCATACCCCGGGCCCATGAACCGCGCGCGCCTGCTCCTCGCCATGCCGCTCTGCGCCGCATTGCTGGTGGTGGCGGGATGCGCCTCGCGCTCGGGCGGCGGCTACTACAAGGACGACGGGCCGGGCAGCGACATCCCCGCCGACATCCTGTCGATCCCCGACGCCGTGCCCCGGGTCGAGGTCCATTCCCCGGCCAATTTCCGGCCCTACGTGGTCTTTGGCCAGCGCTACGTGCCCATCGGCGAGAACCAGCCCTACCGCCAGACCGGCATCGCCTCCTGGTACGGCCGCAAGTTCCACGGGCAAAGGACGGCCAACGGCGAAACCTACGACATGTACGCCATGACGGCCGCCCACCCCACCCTGCCGCTGCCCAGCTATGCGCGCATCACCCGCGCCGGCACGGGTCGCTCGGTCATCGTGCGGATCAACGACCGCGGGCCCTTCCACAGCTCGCGCGTCATCGACCTGTCGTACGCGGCGGCGGCCAAGCTCGGGCTGATCGGCCCCGGCAGCGGCCAGGTCATCGTCGAGGCCATCACCAACGACGACATCCTCAGCGGACGCTACGCCCGCACGGCCACCGCCCAAGCCACGCCGCCAGCGCAGGCGCCCGCCCGCCCCGCCACGGCCACCGCGCGAGGCTCCCAGCCACCCGCCGGCATGGCCCAGGCCGCCGCCCCGGCCGCCCCGCGCGCCACCGCCTCGACGCCCCTCCCGGCCGCCCCGCGAACGACCGCCCTGGCGACCGAGCAGGCCGCTGCCCCCGCCGGCGCAGCCACGCGCCAGACCGCCCTCTACACGCAGAGTGCCGGCGGCATCTACCTGCAATTCGGCGCATTCTCGTCCGAGGCCAACGCCCGCGCCCTGGCGCAACGGGTCAACCGGGAATCCGGCGGCCTGCAGGGCACGGCCTCGGTGGTGTACGAATCGTCGCTGTACAAGGTCCGTACGGGCCCCTACGACACGCGCACGGCGGCGATCGACGCCGCCGACGAGCTCTCGCACGCGACCGGCCTCCGGGCCTCGATTGCCGCGGACTGAGCCCGGGGCCGCCTCAGCGCCTCAAGGCCCAGGCGTACAGCGCGTCCCGCGGCACGCCCGTGGCCTTGGCGCCGATCCGGGCCGCGTCGCGCACCGACAGGTCCTCGAGCAGGGCCTCCATCAGGCGGACGTGCTCGGGGGCGAGCGCCGCCTCGGGATCCACGGCCGGCGCCGGGGCGGGATGCAGGATCAGCACGAACTCGCCCTGGCCGCGATGCGGATCCTCGTCCAGCCATCCGGGTGCGTCATCAAGAGTAACAGTATGTATCTGCTCGAAGCGCTTGCTCAGCTCACGCGCGACGGTCAGGCGTCGGTCGGCGCCGCAGGCCGCCGCCAGGTCATCGATGCACGCCCGCAGGCGATGCGGCGACTCGAACATCACCACGGGGACGTCCAGCCGCCCCCAGGACTGCAGCCATTTGCGCCTGGCCATGGCCCGCGCCGGCGGAAAGCCGGCGAAGGCGTAGCCCGGCGCCTCGTCGCTGGTGGCGCCGCTGGCCATCAGCGCCGCGATCACGGCGCTGGGCCCCGGGATGGGCACCACCCGATATCCCGCCTCGAGGACCTGCCGCACGATGCGCGCGCCCGGGTCGCTGATCGCCGGCGCGCCCGCGTCCGACACCAGGGCGATGCGCTCGCCGCGCGCCAGGCGCTGGATGATGGCCTGCGCCGCCTCGTTTTCATTGTGCCGGTGCGCGGCCATCAGGGGCGTGCGCACACCCCAGGCGTCGAGCAGCGCGCGGCTGGTGCGCGTATCCTCGGCCGCGATGGCGTCGCAGCGCAGCAGGGTCTGCCAGGCGCGCAGCCCCAGGTCGCCGAGGTTGCCGATCGGCGTGGCCACCACGTACAGGCAGCCCTCGGGCCAGGACTGCCCGGCCATCCGCTCAGCGAGACGTTTCCATGTCTCTTGCAGCTCCCCGAATCCCGTGTCATCCGTCATACTCGATCTCCACTCATCCGCAGCGGCGGGCTTGCCATGCACGACGATTCCCCCGAGCGCGAGGCCGCGCCCGACGATCCCTTCGAACGCGCCCGGCGAGCCCAGGCGGGCGCCATCACCCGGCGCCGCCGGCGCGCCCGCGCCCGGCCCTCGCCACGGGCGGCCGTCCCCGACCGCGGCTCGCCCACCCAGCGCCGGGGACGCGCCGCGGAAACGCTCGCCGGCCGCTACCTCGAGGAACGCGGCCTGCGCCTGCTCGCCCGCAACCTGAACTGCAAGGCGGGCGAAATCGACCTGGTGGCACTGGACGGGCCCGTCCTGGTCTTCGTCGAGGTGCGCACGCGCCGCGACGCCGCCTTCGGCGGTGCCGCCGCCAGTGTAAACCGCGACAAACAGATGCGCCTGCTGAGGGCGGCGCGCCACTTCCTGCCGCTGCTCGCCCGGCGGCATCTCGGGGGCCGGATCCCGGCCTGCCGCTTCGACGTGGTGATCATCGAATCGGGCGCCGTCGCCTGGCTGCCCGATGCGTTCACGGAATGAACAGGCAGTCCGGGCCGCAGCGGCACGAGCCCCTCCGGGCCCCGGCCCATGCCTCCGGGGCACCGGAAACTGTTACCGTCCGTCCCGCCCGGCCGCTGGACTCATGCGATAATCGCTGGCATGGACATGACCTCCCGGATGTCGTCGCACTTCGACGACGCGATCGATGCCTTCAGGGCGAGCGCCCGAGAGCTGGCCCCCGCCCTCACAGTCGGCGTAGACCTGCTGTTCGGGGCCCTCACCAACAACGCCCGCGTCCTCGCCTGCGGCAACGGCGGTTCCGCCGCCGACGCCCAGCACTTCATCGCCGAGCTGGTCGGCCGCTTCGAGCGCGACCGCCTGCCCCTGGCCGGCATCGCCCTCAACACCGACACCTCGATCATGACCGCGGTGGGCAACGACTACGGCTTCAACGCCGTCTTCGAGCGCCAGGTCAACGCCCTGGGCCAGCCTGGCGACGTGCTGGTCGCCATCACCACCAGCGGCAACTCGCCCAACATCGTGCGCGCCATCGAGGCCGCGCACGAGCGCGAGATGCAGATCATCGCCCTCACCGGCAAGGGCGGAGGCCAGGTCAACCAGCTCCTCTACGAGACCGACATCCATCTGTGCGTGCCCCACGACCGGACCATGCGCATCCAGGAGGTCCATATCATGCTCCTGCATGCCTTGTGCGACGGCATCGACGCCCTGCTCCTAGGAGACACCCTCTGATGAATCCAGCCCCTTGCTCCCGCCACCGGATCGCCCGCTGGGCCCTGTCGATCGCCGCCCTGGCCGCCCTCCCGGGCTGCGGGGTGCTGGTGGTCGGCGGCACCGCCGCGACCAGCGCGGTCGTCGCCACCGACCGCCGCACGGCCGGCGAGCAGGTCGACGACCAGACGATCGAGCTGCGCGTCGCCAGCGAGATGAACAACGCCTTCGGCGACAAGGCGCGGGTGCTGGGCACCGCCTACGCCGGCCGCCTCCTGCTGCTCGGCGACGTCCCGAGCGAGGCGGACCGCGAGCGCGCCGAATCGATCGCCAAGGCCATCCCCAAGGTCACCCGCGTCGACAACTACATCCGCGTGGGCGACATCACCCCGCTGTCGGTGCGCACCAACGACACCTGGCTGACCTCCAAGGTCAAGACCCAGCTCGTGCGCACCGAGCAGGTCCCTTCGCGCACCATCAAGATCACCACCGAGCGCGGCGTGGTCTACCTGATGGGCAAGGTCACCGACGCCGAAGGCCAGCGCGCCGCCACCGCCGCCTCGGCTGTCGAGGGCATCAACAAAGTCGTAAAATTATTCCAGATCGTGAGCCCGGCCAGCATCGCGGCCGACCCCGGCCAGCCGGCCGCCGCCGACGATGCGTCCACCACGCCCGCTCCCGCCCAGCCCGCGCCGGCCGGGGACGTGCAAGCCATGCCCGTGAAATGAAAAAGTTCGTCTTCAGCATCATCGCCGCCGTCGCCATCGGCGGCGCCATCGTCTGGCAATTCCAGCACGCCGCCCTGGCCGCGCCCCAGGTCACCTTCACCGATCTGCACGGCCAGTCCGTCACGACGCAGGACCTGCGCGGCAAGGTCGTCCTGGTCAAGTTCTGGGCCACCAGTTGCACCACCTGTGTCGCCCAGATGCCCGACACCATCCGCCACTACCAAGAGCTCTCGCCGCGCGGCTTCGACACCATCGCGGTGGCCATGCAATACGACCCGCCCAACTACGTCGTCAACTTCGCCGAGACCCGCAAGCTGCCCTTCCCGGTGGTGATCGATGCGACCGGCGCGATCGCCAAGGCCTTCGGCGACATCCAGCTCACGCCCACCGCGATCCTGATCGACAAGCAGGGCAACATCATCAAGCGCTACCTGGGCAACTACAACGAACAGGCCTTCATGGCCACCGTCGAAAAGGCACTCGCATCATGAGCGACCCGCAGGATTCCGGCCTTCACTCCCCGGCGGTGAAGGCCGAGGTGCTGTCAGAGGCCCTCCCCTACATCCGCCGCTTCCACGGCAAGACCGTCGTCATCAAGTACGGCGGCAACGCCATGACCGAGGAACACCTCCAGCGCAGCTTCGCCCACGACGTGGTGCTGCTCAAGCTGGTCGGCCTCAATCCCGTCGTGGTGCACGGCGGCGGCCCCCAGATCAACAGCGCCCTCAAGCGCATCGGCAAAGAGGGCACCTTCATCCAGGGCATGCGCGTCACCGACGCCGAGACCATGGAGGTCGTCGAATGGGTGCTGGGCGGCCAGGTCCAGCAGGACATCGTCATGATGATCAACGAGGCCGGCGGCAAGGCGGTCGGCCTGACCGGCAAGGACGGCTGCCTGATCCAGGCCCGCAAAAAGCTCATGCCCGACCCCGAGCACCCCGGCCAATGGCTGGACATCGGATTCGTGGGCGACATCCAGCGCATCGAGCCCGCGGTGGTCAAGGCCCTCCAGGACGACCAGTTCATCCCGGTGATCTCGTCCATCGGCTACGGCGAGGACGGCCAGGCTTACAACATCAACGCCGACGTGGTCGCCGGCAAGATGGCCGAGGTGCTGGGCGCGGAAAAGCTCGTCATGCTGACCAACACCCCGGGCGTGCTCGACAAGGACGGCCGCTTGCTGCGCAGCCTCTCGGCGCAGACCATCGACGAGCTGTTCAAGGACGGCACGCTCTCGGGCGGGATGCTGCCCAAGATCTCCTCCGCGCTGGATGCCGCGCGCTTCGGCGTCAATTCCGTGCACATCATCGATGGCCGGGTGCCGCACTGCCTGCTGCTCGAGATCCTCACCAACCGCGGCGTCGGCACGATGATCAGTTCGCACTGATGCGGCCGGCGCGCGCCCCCAGCGCCCTGCGGCGCTCGCGCACGGTCGGCCCGCGCGACGGCACGGTCTGGCTGTTCGACCTCGACAACACCCTGCACGACGCCTCGCGGTCGATCTTCCGCCTGATCGACCAGCGCATGGGCGAGGCCGTGGCCACGACGCTCGGCCTCGAGCCCCGGCAGGCCGACGAGCTGCGCCGCCGCTACTGGACGCGCTACGGCGCGACGGCCATCGGCATGGTGCGCCACCACGGCGTGGACATGCACCGCTTTCTCGCCCTGAGCCATGACTTCGAGATCGCCCCGCTGGTCCATGGCGAAACGGGGCTCGCGCGCCGCCTGCGCCGCCTTCCGGGCCGCAAGATCGTGCTGACCAACGCGCCCACGCATTACGCGCGCGAGGTCCTGCGGACGCTGGGCATCCTGCACGAATTCGACGGCCTGTGGGGCATCGAGCAGATGGACTTGCAGGGCCGCCACCGGCCCAAGCCCTCGCGCGCGCTGATGCGCCAGATCATCGCCCGCCTGCGGGTGCCGGCCGGCCGCGTGGTCCTGGTCGAGGACACGCTCGCCAACCTCAAGAGCGCGCACCAGGTCGGCATGCGCACCGCCTACGTCTACCATCCCGGCACGCCGTTCTCGACCCTGCGCCACGGCCGCGACCTGTACGTCGGCCGGCGCGTCAACGCGCTCAGCCCGCTGCTGACGTGGGCGCGCGATGGCCGCATACCGGGCAGCCGGGGTCGCGCCTGAAACGGATCGTATGCCACTGCATGGCCAGGGCGTCGACCGACAGCAGGCGGCCGACCAGGGGCTCGCCCATCCCGGCCAGCAGCTTGATGGCCTCGGCGGCCTGCACGCTGCCCACCATCCCCACCAGCGGCCCCAGCACGCCCGTGGTCGCGCAGCGCAGCTCCTGGACGTCGTCGGCCTCGGGAAACAGGCAGTGGTAGCAGGGCGCGTCGTCGCGGCGCAGGTCGTAGACGCTGACCTGTCCCGAGTAGCGGATCGCCGCGCCCGACACCAGCGGGACGCGGGAGGCGACGCACGCGCGGTTGATGGCGTGGCGCGTGGCAAAGTTGTCGCAGCAATCCAGCACGAGGTCGGCCTCGCCGGCGAGCTCGCGCAGCCGCGCGTCGTCCAGGCGCTCGACCAGCGCGCGGACCTCGATCTCGGGGTTGATCGCCAGCAGCGCCTCCCGGCCCGACTCGGCCTTGGGCTGGCCGATCCGCGCGGTGGTATGCAGGATCTGGCGCTGGAGGTTGCTGAGCTCGACCGCGTCGTCGTCGGCCAGCACCAGATGTCCGACGCCCGCCGCGGCCAGGTAGGCGGCCACCGGCGAACCCAGGCCGCCGGCCCCCACGATCAGGACGCGCGCGGCCAGCAGACGCTCCTGGCCCTCGATCCCCAGCTCGTCCAGGAGGATGTGCCGGGCATAGCGCATGAGCTGCGCATCGCCCATGGGGCGCGGGTCTCCCATCACTGCGTCCTGATCAGTCCCTGGGGCGTCACCCGGTAGCGCTCGACGGCCGCCCCGGAATCATTCAGCGTTTTTTTTTCAGCCGGAGCGGCCGCGGCGCCGTTGGCGGGCTCGGCCTTGGCCTGCATCTCTGCCTTGGCCTTGGCCTCGCGCACCAGCGCCGGATCGGACTTCAGGACGGGGCGCCCCTGCAAGGCATTGATCGCCTGGCGCAACTGCCAGTCGTCGTCGCCGCCGAACTCGAACATCTTGATCTCGCCCTCGACGAAATCGTCGTCCTCCTCGCCGGGAGCGCCGGAAGTCCGCTTGGCGTCGGCCTTGTTCTCGAGGTGGTGCTGCAGGTCGACCTCGCGCTGCAACTGGAACAGGTTGCCCGCCGCGCTGTCGTCGACCACGTCGTCCGGCATGACGCCGGTGAGCTGGATCGAGCCGCCGCTGGGCGTGTAGTAGCGCGCGGTGGTGAGCTTGATGCCGGTATCCTCGCTGAGCTGCAGCACCGACTGCACCGAGCCCTTGCCGAAGGTCCGGTTGCCCAGGATCCGGGCCCGCTTGTGGTCCTGCAGGGCGCCGGCGACGATCTCGGAGGCCGAGGCGGAGCCCACGTTGACCAGCACCACCATGGGCACCGTGCGCGTCCAGGCGGGCGGCTGGCCGACGTTGTCGTCCATGGGGAAGCCATGATCGCTGGTGAGGCGCCGGGCGTAGAACTCCTCATTGGAGGAGGGAATGCGGCCCTTGGTCGAGACCACGAGCTTGCCGGGCTCGAGGAACACCGACGAGACGCCGATGGCGCCGTCGAGCAGGCCGCCCGGATCGTTGCGCAGGTCGAGGATCAGGCCCTTGGGCGCCGTCCGGGACGACAGGTTGCCGAGCATGCGCACGAGGTCGCTGGTGGTGCGGTCCTGGAACTGGCTGATGCGCACGTAGGCGATGTCGCCGGGCAGCATCTTGCCGCGCACGCTGCGCGTCTTGATCATCTCGCGCACGATGTGGAACTTGAGGGGCTTGGGGCTGCCGGCGCGCTGGATCGTCAGGTTGATCGCCGTGCCCGGCTCGCCGCGCATCTTTTTGACCGCGTCGTTCAGGCTCATCCCCTTGGTGGGCTCGTCGTTGATCCGGGTGATCAGGTCGCCGGTCAGGATGCCGGCGCGCGCGGCGGGCGTGTCCTCGATGGGGGCGATGACCTTGGGCATGCCGTCCTCGGTGCCGATCTCGATCCCCAGCCCGCCGAAGCCGCCCCGCGTGATGTCCTGCATCTGCTTGTAGGCCTCCTCGTCCAGGTAGGTCGAGTGCGGGTCCAGGTCCGTGAACAGGCCCCGGATCGCATCGTCGATCAACTGCTGGTCGGAGACCGGCTCGACGTAGCTGGACTTGATGGCGCCAAACACATTGGCGAACTGCTGCAGGCCCTTGAGCGGCAGAGGTTCGCCGCGCTGGGCGGCGGCGCTGATTCCCAGGCTCACGAGGACGCCCGCGAGGAACCCGATGACGATCCAGCTCAATGACCTGACTTTGCGAGTGCTCATGCACATTCCCGATGGTGTCCAGAATCGCCGGGGCGCTCGGGGCCCCGGTGGAGATCAGATAGTTTACCGTGGCGGCGCAATGAACGGCGGGCACCGCGCGTCCCGCCCGGCGGCCGGGCCGCCATCAATGGCCGAGCCACAATTGCGGGTTGATCGGCGCGCCCTCGTGGCGCAATTCGAAATACAGCCCCGGCTCGACCTGGCCGCCGGTGGCGCCGACCCGGGCCACCACGTCGCCGCGCGCCACGACGTCCCCGACCTGGCGCAGCAGGCTCTGGTTGTAGGCGTAGATGCTGAGGTACTTGCGGCCATGGTCGATGATCAGGAGGTTGCCGAAGCCGCTCAGCCAGTGCGCATAGACCACCCGGCCCGCCGCAACCGCATGCACCTCGGTGCCGGGCGGCGCGCGCAGCACGATGCCGCGCCACACGCCGCCATCGGGCCGCTCGGCCCCGAAACGCCCCTGGACCTCGCCCTTGACCGGGTAGGGCAGGCCCTTGCTCAAGCCGGGAAACCCCCCGGCCGGCGCCTCCGCCGCGACGGATTCCTCGCCCCGGCCGGCGGCGCGCCGGTCCTCCTCGGCCCGCTCGGCTTCGGCCTTGGCGCGATCGGCCTCGGCCTTGGCGCGCTCCGCCGCGGCGCGTTCGGCCTCCGCGGCCCTGGCGCGGTCCGCCTCGGCCCGTTCGGCCTCGGCGCGATCGGCCTCGGCGCGATCGGCCTCCGCCTGTCCGGCCTCCCCGGCGCGCGCGGCCTCGGCCCGCACCCGCGCCTCGCGTTCTTCCCGCTCTTTGGCCTCGCGCATGTGCCGCTCGGCCTGTTCGCGCACCTGCCGGGCCCTTTCGGCGGCCTCGCGGGCCTCCCGGGCCTTGCGCTCGGCCTCGGCGCGCAGCGCGGCCCGGCGCCGCGCCTCGGCCTTGGCGATCTCGGCATCCAGTCCCTTGATCAGCTCGCCCAGGCGCGCGTCGCGCGCCTCGAGCTCGCGGGCCTGGCCGCGCTGCGCCTGCAGCTCGGCCTGGATACGCTGCAAGGTCCGGCGCCGCTCGTCCTGCTGGGCCTCCAGCGCTTTTTTCTGCTCGGCGGTCTCGGCCACCAGGGTCTCGAGCTCGGCGCGGCGGGCGTCGGTCTGCGCCTGGAGGCCGGCGAGCCTGTCGATGCTGCGGCGCAGGTCGTCCAGCGCCCGCGTCCGCGCCTTGGACACGTAGGCCAGGTAGGCCAGCTCGCGGCCGATCCGCTGGGGATCCTCGCCCGAGAGCAGCGCCGTCCAGGGCGACAGGCCGCTGGAATACTGCGCCCGCAATTGCCGCGCGAGCGCCTCGCGCTGGCGCTCGAGCTCGGCGCCCTGCCCCTGCATGGCGGCCTCGAGCTCGCGCAGGTTTTCGGCCAGGCCGGCGCGGCGCCGGTCGAGTTCGTCGAGCCGGCGGCTGATGTCCGAGATCGCCTGTTCGGAGGCTTTGAGGGCCAGCCCGGCGTCGCGCTGCGAGGAGGTGGTGTCCTCGATGCGCTGCCTCAGGGCATCGATCTGCTCGCGCAGGGCGGCGCGGTCCTTGCGCGCCGCCGCCTGGCGATCGGCCAGGGACGTCTGGGCCTGCGCCGCGGCCGCGGCCAGGCACAGGACGGCCGCCAGGCACGCATGGCGCATGTCAGGCCTTGGCCGCCTTGCCCTGGTTGGCGACCGCCTGCATGGCCGCCTCGATCTGGGCCGCATCGCCCAGGTACTGGCGGCGCAGGGGGCGCAGCTCGTCGTCCAGCTCGTAGACCAGCGGCTGGCCGGTGGGGATGTTCAACCCCACGATGTCCTCGTCCGACACCCCGTCCAGGTGCTTGATCAGGGCGCGCAGGCTGTTGCCATGCGCCGAGATGAGCACCCGGCGGTCCGCGCGGATCGCCGGCGCGATGGAATCGTTCCAGAACGGCACGACGCGCGCCACGGTGTCGCGCAGGCATTCGGTGGCCGGCAACTGGTCGACCGGAATGCGCTGGTAGCGCGAATCGAAGCGCGGGTGGCGGGGATCGTCGAGCGCCAGGGGCTCGGGGGCGATGTCGTAGGCCCGGCGCCACAGCAGGACCTGCTCCTCGCCGTAGCGGGCCGCGGTTTCCGCCTTGTTCAGGCCCTGCAAGGCGCCGTAATGGCGCTCGTTCAGGCGCCAGCTCAGGCCGATGGGCGTGTGCATGGCGTCCATGGCGTCCAGCGTGATCCAGAGCGTGCGGATCGCGCGCTTGAGGACCGACGAGAAGGCCAGGTCGAATTCATAGCCGTTGGCGCGCAGCAGCTCGCCCGCCTGGCGCGCCTGCTCGCGGCCGGTCTGGGTGAGGTCCACGTCGGTCCAGCCGGTGAAGCGGTTTTCGAGATTCCACTGGCTCTCGCCATGGCGCATGAGTACGAGTTTGTGCATGTCCAAAACGGCCTCGGCGGGCCCCTGAAGTTGAAAACTGCCGTCCATTTTATAATCCCCCGGCATACAATTTGTTTTGACCCCGATTACAGGACCCACCGTGGATTTTCTACTCAGCCAGAACAACCTCTGGATATTGCTCATCGCCCTGGTATCCGGCGGCCTGCTGCTCTGGCCCAGCCTCTCGCGCGGCCGGCCGGGCGGCCGCATCGCGCTCAACGACGCCATCCAGCAAGTCAATCGCGAGCACGGCCAGTTCATCGACTTGCGGCCGGCCGAGCAGTTCAAGGCCGGCAGCATCCCCCAGTCGCGCAACATCCCGATGGCCGACCTCGAATCCCACGTCGGCAGCCTCCCCAAGGACAAGCCCCTGATCCTCGTCGACGGCCACGGCCGCGAGGCGCAGCGCGCCCTCGCCAGCCTGCGCAAGCATGGCTTCGATCGGGTATCCTCGCTCGATGGCGGCCTGGACGGCTGGGTCCAGGCCGGCATGCCGCTCAAGAAATCCTGACGCCCCGCCCGAGGACGCCCCATGCCCAAGATCACCATGTACTGCACCGCGGTGTGCCCGTACTGCATCCGCGCCGAGGCGCTGCTCAGGCAGCGCGGCGTCGACGACATCCACAAGATCCACATCGATCGCGATCCCTCGCAGCGCGCCGTGATGATGGAACGCACCGGCCGGCGCACGGTGCCCCAGATCTACATCGGCGACCGCCACGTCGGCGGCTACGACGATCTGGCCGCCCTGGACCGCGCCGGCGGCCTGCTGCCCCTGCTGCGGCCCGCCTGACCCCTCCCCCCACACAGGAAACCCCATGTCCGGAAACACCGAAAACCAGCACGATCAGTCCCCAAGCTTTGGCCTGCAGCGCACCTACGTCAAGGACCTGTCGCTCGAGATGCCCAACGCGCCGGCGATCTTCCTCGAGCAGGAAGGCCCGACCGTCGAGGTGTCGATCCAGGTCGGCGGCCAGCGCCTGGCCGAATCCGTCTTCGAGTCGGTGGTCACGGCCACCGTCACCACCCGCATCGGCGACAAGGTCCTGTACCTGGTCGAGCTGAGCCAGGCCGGTATCTTTGAGGCCTCAAACATTCCGGCCGAGCAGCTCGACCCTCTGCTGGGCATCGTCTGCCCGACCATGCTGTACCCCTACCTGCGCGCCAACATCGCCGACGCCATCACGCGCACCTCGATGCCGCCCCTGCACCTGGCCGAGATGAACTTCCAGGCCCTGTACGAGCAGCGCCTGGCGCAGGCCGCCGGCGAGCAGGACGCCCAGGCCCAGGACTCCGGCCTGATCCTGCCGCCTGGCGCGCGCAAATAGCGCGGCGGCGTCCCAGGGTCGCAAAGGCATGTCCGCGGTCCACGTCAGCGTGCTGGGCGCCGGCGCCTGGGGCACCGCCCTGGCGGCGCTCGCCAGCGCCCGGGCCGACACCCTGCTGTGGGCGCGCGCGCCCGAGGTCGCCGAGGCCATCGCCCGGCAACGGCGCAATCCGCGCTACCTGACGGACGTCACCCTGCCGGAGGCGCTGCGCGCCACCGCCGATTTCGACGAGGCCATGCGCCACGTCCTCGACGCGCCCGGCGCCGCGCTGATCGTCCTGGGGGTCCCCATGGCCGGCCTGCCCGGGATCTGCGAGCGCCTGGCGGACGCCCTGCCGGTGCGGCGCGAGGCCCCGCTGCACCTGCTCTGGACCTGCAAGGGCATCGATCCCGACACCCTGCAACTGCCCCACCAGATCATCGCCCAGCACCTGCCCCGCCGGCCCTGGCTGCACGCGGGCGTGCTCTCGGGGCCCTCGTTCGCGCGCGAGGTCGCCCAGGGCCTGCCGGTCGCCCTCACCCTCGCCGCCGAGGATCCGGACACCGGCGCGGTGGCCCAGGCGGTCTATCACGGCACCCAGGCGCGCATCTACACCACGCGGGACATCGTCGGCGTCGAGGTCGGCGGCGCCCTGAAAAACGTGGTGGCGATCGCCTGCGGGATCTCGGACGGCCTGCGCCTGGGCACCAACGCGCGCGCCGCCCTGATCACGCGCGGCCTGGCGGAAATCCAGCGCCTGGGCGTGGCCCTGGGGGGCCAGGCCGACACCTTCTCGGGTCTGGCGGGGCTGGGCGACCTGGTCCTGACGGCCACGGGCGATCTGTCGCGCAACCGCCAGGTGGGCGTCGCCATCGGCGAGGGCCGGCGCCTCGCGGACATCCTGGCCGGCGGCATGACCGCCGAGGGGGTGCGCTGCGCGCGCGCGGCGCTGGCCCTGGGCCGCCGCCACGCGGTCGACCTGCCGATCACCGAGGCCGTGTGCCGCGTGCTGTTCGACGGCCTGGCGCCGCGCGAGGCGGTGGCGGCCCTGCTCGCGCGCGAACCGCGCGCCGAATAGCGCCACCCGGCATCCCGCACGTATCCGGCGCCTCGAAGGGATTCAGCGCTGCCGGAAACGCCCTCCTAGATCCCGCCGGCGTATCCCGCCTGGCGCCATGCCTCGAACACCGTCACCGCCACCGCGTTCGAGAGGTTCAGGCTGCGCTGTCCCGGCCGCATCGGCAGGCGGATGCGCTGGCCTTCGGGAAATAAAGCCATCTGGGCGTCCGACAGCCCGGCGGTTTCCCGGCCGAACACAAAGGCGTCGCCCGCGCGCAGGGGCCGTTCGCCGATCAGCGCCGAGCCGTGCGTCGTCAGGGCGAAACGGCGCGCCGGATCCGCGCCCGTGGCCTCCAGGGCCGCATCCAGGTCCTCATGCACCCGCATCCGCGCCCATTCGTGATAATCCAGCCCCGCGCGGCGCATCCGCGCGTCGTCCAGCGCAAAGCCCAAAGGCCGCACCAGATGCAGGAACGCCCCGGTATTGGCCGCCAGACGAATCACATTGCCCGTGTTGGGCGGAATTTCCGGTTCGACCAGAACGATATGGAACATGTGCCGCTCACCTCGATTTCATTCGATCCCCGCATCCGCGCAGTGGGCGCGGCCCTGGCCCGTCCGTCGACGCCGCGGTCATGCCGGACCGGCCCAGGGCGGCCGCCGCGCCGCATCCGGCACGGCGCGCGCGAGCACCAGACCGGTGACGGTCGCGGCGCCCGCGGCCTTCAGCGCGCGGGCGATCCCGTCCAGCGTGCCGCCCGTCGTCAGGACGTCGTCGACCACCGCGACGTGGCAGCCCCGGGGCACCGGCCCGCAACGATAGGCCTCCCGCGGGGCTGCGCGCCGCGCCGCCCGGCCCAGGAGCGCCTGCTTGGCGCCCTCGCCCGTCCGCAGCAGCATGCCCGGCTCGCAGCGCAGGCCCATGCGCGCCGACAGGGCCCGCGCCAGCTCGGCCGCGGGATTGAAGCCCCGGCGCAGGATCGCCTCGCGACGCGCGGGCACCGGCACCAGGATTGTAGACCCCGGCGGAAACACCTCCGCGGCGCCGGCAGTCTCGGCGGCCCCGACGCCCCTCACAATCCGGGCGTCCCCGACGGTCCCCGCGATCCCGAAGCCCTCGGCGCCCGGGAGCCAGGCTGTTCCCACCGCCTCCACCAGCAGGTCGGCGAACGCGCCCGAGAGCTCGAAGCGCCGCCGCGCCTTGTACAGCAGGATCAGCTCGCGGCCCGCCGCCTCGTAATCGAAGGCCGCGATCACCCGATCGAAGGCCGGCGGCCGGCGCGTGCAATCGGGACAAGGAAGGCCCGCCAGGCGCTGCGCGCACACCGGGCAGCGCCGCGGATCGCCGGCGCGGATCGGGGCCGGCAGGCAGGGCGGGCAGGGCCGGCCGCCGCGGGCGCGGGCGCCGCAGCGGGGGCAATCGGCGGGCACCCGGGCCAGCAGCGCGCGCAGCCCTGGGCCCCCCAGGCGTTCGCGCCAACGGGCCGTATCCAGCATAATGTCACCTCCCCGCGATGAATCCGGACATCTGAACACAAGGACCGGGGCGCGGACACCCCTCTTGACCCGACATGTCACAGCTTCCCCGCCTGCCCATCGATCCCAATGCCGTCATCCGGCAGTTCGCGCGGCGCAGCCCGCTGGACGCGGCGCAGTTCCTGTACGGGGAAATCGCCCAGCGCATGCTCCAGCGCCTGAGCTACATCCGCATCCGCCCCAAGGACATCCTGGATGCCGGCTGCGGTGCGGCCCACGCGCTCGATCCCCTGCGCGCCCGCTATCCCGACCAGCGCTACATCGGGCTGGACGCCTGCGGGGCCCTGCTGGACGCCGCGCGGGCCCGCTACGCGGCCAAGCCCGGGTTCTGGCACAAACTGCGCAACAAGCCCACCCCGACGCCCGGCTTCGTCCAGGCCGACCTGGCCGAGACCGGCCTGCCCGACGAGAGCCTGGACCTCGTCTGGTCCAACCTCGCCCTGCACTGGCATCCCGAGCCCCACCTCGTGCTGCAGGAATGGCGCCGCATCCTGCGCATCGACGGCCTGGCCATGTACTCGAGCCTGGGGCCCGGCACCTTCAAGGAGCTGCGCGAGGCGGCCGCGGAGGCGGACCTGGACACGCACACCATGGAATTCGTCGACATGCACGATTTCGGCGACCTGATGATCCAGGTGGGGTTCGCCGATCCGGTGATGGACCAGGAAATCATCACCCTCACCTACAGGACCGCCGACAAGCTGCTGGAGGACGTCCGCCACCTGGGCGGCAATCCCCACCCCCAGCGCCGCGCCGGGGCGGCCGGGCGCCGATGGCGGGCGCGCCTGGTCCGCGCCCTCGAGAGCCGGCGCCATGCGGACGGCACCATCCACCTCAGCCTGGAGGTCGCCTACGGCCACGCCTGGCGCGCCGCCGCGCGGCGCGGCCCCTTCGGCGACCTGCCGGTGACCACCTTCAAGCGGGCCCAGCCCCTGGACCCATCAAAGCCGCCGCCGCGCGTGCGGCCGCGCAAGCCGGACGAATGAACGGCGGCCTCGCGCCGCCATGTACCCGTCCGGCGCGCAGGCCTCGCCCGCCTGGTCCGCCGGCCTCGCGCGCCCGCCTCGCCTCGCGGGATCCCGCGCAAGCCGGATACGGGAAATCAGGGCGGATCCAGGTTCAGGCCGGCACGCCGTACAGGTCGTACTCGTCGGCGTCCTCGATGCGCGCCTGGACCTTGTCGCCCGGCCGCAGGCTCCGCGCATCGCGCAACAGCACATTGCCGTCGATCTCGGGCGCATCGGCCTCGGAACGCGCGGTCGCCCCGCCCTCGTCGTCGATCTCGTCCACCAGCACCGTCAGGGTGCGGCCGATCTTCGCCGCCAGGCGCTGCGTGGAAATCGCCTGCTGGTGCGCCATGAAGCGCTCCCAGCGCTCGGCCTTGACCTCCTCGGGCACGGGGTCGGGCAGCTCGTTGGCGCGCGCGCCCTCGACCGGCGAATACTGGAAACAGCCCACGCGGTCGAGCTGCGCCTCGCTCATCCAGTCGAGCAGGTACTGGAAGTCCTCCTCGGTCTCGCCGGGAAAGCCGACGATGAAGGTCGAGCGCAGGGTGAGGTCCGGACAGGCCTCGCGCCACTGGCGGATGCGCGCCAGGGTGCGGTCCTCGAAGGCGGGACGCTTCATGGCCCGCAGGATGCGCGGGCTGGCGTGCTGGAAGGGAATGTCGAGATAGGGCAGGATGCGCCCCTCGGCCATCAGCGGAACCAGCTCGTCGACGTGGGGATACGGATAGACGTAATGCATCCGCACCCAGACCCCGAAGTCGCCCAGGGCGCGCGCCAGCGCGGTGAGCTGGGTCTTGACCGGGCGGCCGTCCCAGAATCCCGTGCGGTACTTGATGTCGACGCCATAGGCGCTGGTGTCCTGCGAGATCACCAGCAGTTCCTTCACCCCCGCGTCGACCAGGCGCCGGGCTTCGCCCAGCACGTCGCCGATGGGCCGGCTGACCAGGCGCCCGCGCATCGAGGGAATGATGCAGAAGCTGCAATTGTGGTTGCAGCCCTCGGAGATCTTGAGATAGGCGTAATGGCGCGGCGTCAGGCGGATGCCCTGCGGCGGCACCAGGTCCACGTAGGGGTCGTGGACGATCGCGGGCGGCGCGGCCTCGTGCACCGCGCGCACCACCTGCTCGTACTGCTGGGGCCCGGTGACGGCCAGCACGGCCGGGTGGACGCCGCGGATCATGTCGGCCTCGACGCCCAGGCAGCCGGTGACGATGACCTTGCCGTTCTCGACGATGGCCTCGCCGATGGCGTCCAGCGATTCCGCCTTGGCGCTGTCGATGAAGCCACAGGTATTGACCACCACCACGTCCGCGCCCTGGTAGTCGGGGCTGATCTCGTAGCCCTCGGTGCGCAACTGGGTCAGGATCCGCTCGGAATCCACCAAGGCCTTGGGACAGCCCAGGCTGACGAACCCGACTCGGGGGGAAGCACTCATGAAAACCTCTCGGGGCCTCGCGCCCGCTCAGGATCCTAAACCCCGTATTTTAGCGAATCGGTGCTAAAGTCCCCGGAAAACACTTCCGCAGCGCCCATTCCCCGTGCCAGACCCCCACACGCCCTCCCTGTCGGACCAGATGCTCGCGGCCGCGCGCGCCGTGCGCGCGGTGCTCGCCGGCCAATCGCTCTCGGACAGCCTCGCGCGCACCCCGGCCGCCCAACGCGCCGCCGCCCAGGCGCTGTCCTTCCACGCCATGCGCCGCCTCGGCCTGGCGCGCGCCCTCGAGGGGAGGCTGGTGGCCCGCCCCCCCGCCGATCCGCTGGCGCGCGCCCTGCTGCTGCTCGGCCTGTGCCTGATGGACGCCAGCCTCGAGCCGCCCGACGAGCGCGCCCCGCACGTGCCGGCCTATGCGCCCCACACGGTCGTCCACCAGGCCGTGGCCGCCGCCGGGCGCGACAAGCGCTGCAAGCCCTTCAAGGGCCTGATCAACGCCGTCCTGCGCCGCCATGCCCGGGAACGCGCGGCCCTGCTCGAGCAGGTGGCCGGCGACCCCGAGGCCCGCTGGAACCATCCATCGTGGTGGGTGGACACCCTGCGCGCGGCCTGGCCGGCGCACTGGGAAGCCCTGCTGGCCGCGGCCGACCGGCCCGGCCCGCTGGTCCTGCGCGCCAACGCCCGGCGCATCACGCCCGCGCAGTTGGGCGAACGTTTCGCCGCCCAGGGTGTTCCCAGCCGGCGCGTGGGCGAGGACGGCCTGCTGCTGCCCCAGCCGCGCCCGGTGCACGAGCTGCCGGGCCATGCCGAAGGCCTGTGGTCGGTGCAGGACCTGTCCGCGCAGCGGGCGGCGCGGCTGCTGCCGCTGGCCGACGGCATGCGCGTGCTGGACGCCTGCGCCGCGCCCGGGGGCAAGACCGCCCACATGCTCGAGCGCCACGCGCTGCGGCTGACGGCGCTCGACAGCGACGCCGAGCGGCTCGCGCGCGTGGCCCAGAACCTCGACCGCCTGGGCCTGTCGGGGCCGCAGGTCACGCTGCTGCGCGCCGACGCCGCCGAGCCGGCCGCCTGGTGGGACGGGCAGCCCTTCGACGCCATCCTCGCCGACGTGCCCTGCACCGGCTCGGGCGTGGTGCGCCGCCATCCCGACATCCGTTGGCTGCGGCGCCCCGGCGACCTGCCGCGCACGGCCGCCCTGCAGGCGCGGATCGCCGACG
>Ga0180216_1001134_pt1 | contig 24534 bp, 28 predicted proteins | sample eDN3rd37CBELigMG_FD_128879 | JGI IMG/M metagenome (GOLD analysis project Ga0180216, IMG submission 128879) | Enriched Miracle-Growth compost microbial communities from Emeryville, California, USA - eDNA 3rd pass 37_C BE-Lig MG (version 2)... ... | reverse complement strand
GCCTGATCCATGATGTCCGCCCCGGCCTGCCGGTCGCGGTGGCATCCAATCCCGAATTCCTGCGCGAAGGCAGCGCCATAGCCGATTTCATGCATCCGGACCGCGTCATAATCGGGACGGAGAACGCCGCTGCCCGCAAGATGTTGAGAACGCTCTATTCTCCACTGGCAGAAGCCGGCGCATCCATCGTCTGCACCGGGCGGCGCGCTGCCGAGATCATCAAATATGCCTCCAATGCCTTCCTTGCGACCAAGATCGCCTTCATCAACGAGATAGCCGATCTGTGCGAAGTCGCTGGCGCCGACATTCGCGAGGTCTCGGCGGGCATCGGGCTCGACCGGCGTATCGGGTCTGCCTTCCTGCAGGCAGGCCCCGGCTATGGCGGCTCGTGCTTTCCCAAGGACACGTCGGCTCTGGTCGCCGGCGCGCAGGAGCGCGATGTCAGCCTCAGCCTCGTCGAGGCGACGATCGCTGCCAATGAAGCGCGCAAGCATTCCCTCGGCCGGCGGGTGGCGGCGGCTCTCGGGGGCGATCTCACCGGCAAGACCGTCGCCGTTCTCGGCCTCACCTTCAAGCCCGATACCGACGACATGCGCGACGCGCCCTCGCTGGCGCTGATCGCCTCTCTGCACGGCATGGGCGCGCGCGTGCGGGCCTATGATCCGCAGGGCATGGCCTCGGCCCGCACCATGCTGGACACCATGCAGGACCATGTCACCTACACGCGCGACGCCTATGCCTGCGCGGCGGGGGCAGACTGCATCGTCCTCGCCACCGAGTGGGCCGAGTTCAAGGGGCTTGATCCGGTTCGTCTGGCAGCGATCGTTAAGACCTCGGTTCTCGTCGACCTGCGCAACGCGCTCGACGCGGCTCGTTTCCTCGAAGCCGGCTTCAGCGTTCATGGCGTCGGCCGTTCACCCCTCGCACCAGTCGCACCCACCGATGCCGCAGTCAGGCTCGCGCAGTCGCGCACTGCTGGCGTGGAACGGGTCAAGCGCGCGCCGATCAACGGCCCCGCGGCCGCTCAGGGGGTGTGGGACCCTGCTCCCGGCTGATACCGCGCCGCTTACGCAGAACCTTGGAGGGGAGGGGAAAGCGATGTCCAAAGGGCACGTGCTGGTCACCGGCGGGGCCGGCTTTATCGGGTCGCATCTCGTCGACACGCTCCTGTCGCGCGGCTTTCAGGTCAGCGTGCTCGATTGTCTGCTGCCGCAGGTGCATTCCGAGCCCGGCCTCGATGGCGACGGCTGGCCGCGCCATCTCGACCGGCGCGCCAGGCGCATCAAGGGCAACATTCTCGACAAAGGCGTATTCGAGCGCAGCCTGGCCGGCGTCACCCATCTCGTTCATCTGGCCGCATCAGTCGGGTTCGGGCAGAGCATGATGAACATCGTCGGCTACACCGAGAACAACACGATGGCCGCGGCGGTGATGCTGGAGGCGCTCTCGCGGGGCAATCACAAGGTCAGGCGTATCGCCGTAGCCTCCTCGATGGCCATCTATGGCGAGGGTGCTTACTGCCTGCCATCGACAGGCGCATCCATCTACCCCGACTTGCGCAGCCATGAACAGCTAGAAGAGCACCAATGGGACATCAAACACAACAGCGAAACGCTGATTCCCATACCGACAAGCGAAGCAACCCTGCCCCAACCCGCCTCGATCTACGCCATCAACAAACGCGACCACGAAGACATGTTCCTCACCGTCGGTCGCGCCCTGCATATTCCTACCGTCGCGCTGCGCATCTTCAATGCCTATGGCCCGCGCCAGACCATCAGCAATCCCTATAGCGGGGTTGCCACGCTCTTCATCTCGCGCCTCCTCAACAACCAGCCTCCGCTGATCTTCGAGGACGGCGAGCAGATGCGCGACTTCGTCCACGTGCTCGACGTTGCCGACGCGTTTGCAGCCGTGCTCGAAAGCGACAAAGTGGTCTGGCAAGCCTGCAATGTGGGCAGCGGCAACGCGGTAACGGTCAAGGAACTTGCCGACACCCTCGCCCGGCTCTTGCGCAAAAACATCGCGCCGCGCGTACTCGACCAGTACCGCATTGGCGATATCCGGCATTGCTTTGCCGACATCTCCAAACTGCGCAATCTCTTTGGATTTACGCCCAAGCGCGATTTCGAGCAGGGCATGAGCGAGCTGGTGCGCTGGATCAGGGAAGGGCGCAAAACCTCTGCGCGTCCAACCGCCACGTGGCATAGCCCAGCGAGCGACTCGCTCCACGAATTTCAGGCGGGGCGGATCTCATAGGCGCAGCGCCGCGCCCCCGCGAGAATGTGCTCGCTGCGCCGGATCTGCGCATCGGGACCGAGAACATGCCGGAATACCTCGAGTTCCGAGCGGCAAAAGCCTTGGCAGGCCGTTGCCGCGGCGCAGATAGGACAGTGGTTCTCGGCCAGCACCAGCGTACCGTCCGGCTCCTCCCACCAGTCGCTCATATAACCTTCTTCCGCCCGCAGTTGCGCCAGGACCGCCACCCGATCACGCAGCTCGCTGAAGGACGCCGCGGCTTGGCGATAGACCTCGAGCATCTTTGCCTCGCGCGCCGCGATGACACTGTCGAGTGCCGTCTCGCCGAGACTTTCGCGCATGATCGAAAGTAGTTGCACTGTCAGGGCAGCATGCGTGTCCGGAAACCGCGCCTGCCCGGCCGCGGTCAGGCTCCAATACTGCGTCGGCCGCCCCACACCGCGCGATTCACTGTGCGCCTCGACCAGCCCTTCCTCTGCAAGTCGCGTCAAATGCTGGCGCGCCGCCTCGCCCGTGGTGCCGAGCAGCTTGCCGAGCGCGGCAGCAGAAAGGCTGCCGCGCATCTTGAGCAGCATCAGCACCCGCTCGGCGGCACTACGCGGAGACCATTCGTTATTTTCCAAGCTGAGGCTTGACATATCCACGATCTATTTTCCAAGATGCTGCTTGGAAATTATAGCTCCCCGTACGCGATTGCAAGATCGTGCTGCGACTATGAGAGGAACGAAAAAATGTCCTTTACCCTGCCAGACCTGCCCTACGCCCATGGCGCACTCGCCGAGCGCGGCATGAGCCAGGAAACGCTCGAACTGCACCACGACAAGCACCACCAGGCTTATGTGACAGCCCTCAACGGCTTCGTCGAGAAGAACGACGATCTCAAGGGCAAGTCGCTCGAGGAGATCATCGCCTATGTGAAGGACAAGCCCGATCTCGGACCCGTCTTCAACAATGCCGGCCAGCACTGGAATCACATTCACTTCTGGCAGGCGCTGACCCCCAATGGCGGCGGCATTCCCGGTGCACTCGAAAGCCGCCTGACTGCGGATTTCGGTGGCGTCGAGCACTTCAAGGAAGCCTTCAAGACGGCTGCAACGACACAGTTCGGCTCCGGTTGGGCCTGGCTGGTGGCCGGCACCGATGGCAAGCTCAAGGTCACCAAGACCGCCAACGGCTCCAATCCGCTCGCAACCGGCGAGGGAACCCCTCTCCTCGGACTCGACGTTTGGGAGCACAGTTACTATGTCGATTTCAGGAATCGCCGCCCGGACTATGTGACCAATTTCCTCGATCGGCTGGCCAACTACGAGTTCGCCCTTGCCAATCTCGAGGCGGCCTGACCCAAGGAAGGCAGCGCAAGCATGACCGTTCCGGTCTTTGACACCAGTGCCAGCAGCATGACTCTGCGCGGCACCGAGGAACCCTCGGTGAGCGCGGGCGCGTTCCGCGAGGTCATGTCGCATATGGCCGAAACGGTCTGCCTGATCACCGCCGCCCATGAAGGCCAGCGGCTCGGCCGCACCGCAACGGCCGTGCTGTCGCTGAGCCCCAGCCCACCTTCAGTGCTGGTCTCGATCGATCTCGACAGCCGACTTGCCGGCATGATCGTTAAATCACGCAGCTTCTCGCTGATGGTGTTGGCGCGCGACCAGGCGATCATTGCCGACGCCTTTGCCGGCAAGCTCGGCGCCATGGACCGCTTTGCAATAGGTGTGTGGGGCGAATGGCCCTCGGGCAATCCCCTGCTCTACGGTGCGACCGCCGCTATGGATTGCGAGGTGATCGGCACCATCGAGACGCAGACCCACCTGCTGCTCGCTGGCGGCCTCATCGCCACCGAGACCGCAACCGGCAAGGATCCGCTGGTCTGGCACCGGCGCGGCTATCGCGATCTGGGCCCGTCGCCTTTGAAGGCGACCTGAGACCGCCCTCGACTTACGTCCAGCTTGACCTTGCCATCTGGTAGGACCGCAATTTGCGCGATCTAGCCAGAGGGAACGCCCATGCACAAGCTCGTCACCGCTGCCTTTCTCACTGCAGCGCTCGTCCTACCTGCCGCCGCGCAGGACCACACCGGCCATGCCGCCACATCTGCAGAGGGTGAATCGGCGGCAACGACCGCCTATCGCGACGCCAATACCAGAATGCATACGGACATGGAGGTCGCGTTCACCGGCGATCCAGACATCGATTTCCTGCTGGCGATGATCCCGCATCATCAGGGCGCCATCGACATGGCGCGCGTCGTGCTCGAGCATGGCAGCGACCCTGGAATCCGTGCGTTGGCTGAAGAGATCATCGCCGCTCAGGAGGCCGAGATCGCCCAGATGCGCGAGTGGCTGGCAGAGCGCGGGCACGCCCAGTAAGACCCGGCCTTACCCGGCGGCCACGCCCTCGCCCGCCGCGTCATCAGCCGGCCGTATCGGCGTCGGTTGGCGTTTTGATGATCGGTTCGGTGATGTTGGGATTGTCGCGCAGCAGCTCCGTCACCTCCTGGTCGAGCGCGATGAGGAATCCCTCAATGCGCCGGCCATTGCTGCCGAAATCGTGCAAGGCGTTGAGGGAAACCGAGCGCATGTCGACGCTGGCGCCCTCGGAATCGCTGCTAACCCGGATCACCGCCTCCTCGTTCGAGCCGATCAGCGTTGCCTCGCGCGCATTCATCAGGCCTTCGCCATCCGGACCATCGGGCGGCCGGCTCGCCTGAATCTCCCAGCCGCGCGCCTCGACCAGTCGCCTCACAAGCTCATAGGTCTGCTGGGCGTTCAGCGGATAGCTGCGCGTCGTAGCATTGGGAAATACGGTCTCGGCCTCACTCGGAGAGAGCATGATCGGCGGGCGCATCGCTGCCGTTGCCGAGTCGAATGCAAGCGGCAGGCCTTCGCGCGGTCCGGTCGCGATGTCGGTTGCGCGTGGATATTGCAAGGCCAGCATCGCGTGCCAGACGAAGGGCGCCAGGCACGCAAGACTGATGACGAGCGCAAGGATGGCCCGATCCCAGCCATGATCACCGCGATACCAGAGGCGCACCAGCGCGACGATGGACGTCAACAGCGCCAGGCATGAGAAAACCAGCGCGACCAGCGCGAGCACGCGGAAGGTGTCGCTTTCGATCAGTCTTTGCCTGTGCAACAGCACCGGAATGAAAATGAGCGGTACGGCGAGGCTGGCGAACCGCCGCGCCCAAATGGCCCATTTCGATGTGCGGATCAGAATGCGCAAGTGCCGCCAAGTCTCCGTTGTCGGCAGGCTATTAGGTCATGTTGAACAAATCGCCTACGGGTAGAGCCGCGTGCGGTTCCAGTTTCCTTCCGGAGTGGTCCGGGTAAAGCGCACCCGGTCATGCAGGCGGAACTCGCCGTCCTTCCAGAATTCCATCGACATCGGCACCATACGAAAGCCTGACCAATGCGGGGGGCGCACGACCGGCTTATCGCCCAGTTCTGCCGTGCGCTCCGCCACCCGGGCCGCGAGCAAGGCGCGGCTTTCGAGCGGGCGCGACTGATCGGAAACCGCCGATGCGATCTGCGACCCGCGCGGGCGCGTTGCGAAGTAGGCGTCGGCTTCCGCCTCGCTCACCACCTCCACCGGACCACGAAACCGGATCTGCCGGCGGATGGATTTCCAATGCATCACCGCGGCAGCCTTTGGATTTGCCTGAAGCTGGCGGGCCTTCTCGCTCTCGAAATTGGTAAAGAAGCAGAAACCGCGCGCATCTCGCGCATTGAGCAGTACCATGCGCACATCCGGCAGGCCTTCGGCATCCGCAGTTGCCAGCGCCATCGCGTGCGCATCATTGGGCTCGTTCACGCGGGCGATCTCGAACCATTCCTCGAAAACTATGAAAGGATCGAGCGGGGACGTATCAGCATCGTCGAACAGGCGTTGGGTCAGCGGCTCGGACATGATCAGACCTTGTTTTCTCCCGTCAGGCCAACTGCTGGACAAGTCGGGGGGTGCTCGCCATATAGAGAGGTAACTCACGGGCTTGCAACGCCCTCAAACAGATACCGATTGGAGACTATGCGCGACCCCTATACCGTATTGGGGGTGGCCCGGTCGGCCAGCGAGAAGGACATCAAGTCCGCATATCGCAAGCTGGCCAAGGCCTACCACCCCGATCAGAACCCGGACGATCCGAGCGCCCAGGCCAAATTTGCCGAGGCGACGGCCGCTTATGACCTGTTGAACGACAAGGTCAAGCGCGCCCAGTACGATCGCGGTGAGATCGACGCCGATGGAAATCCGCGCTTTGCCGGCTTCGGCAATGGCGGCGGTTTCGGCGGCACTTCGCGTGGCGCTCGCTCGGCCGAAAGCGGCTTTTCCGCCGAAGATATCCTCAAGGAGTTCATGAGCGGTTTTGGCGGACAGCCGCGCGGTGGCGGTGGTGCACGAACCGGTGCACGAGGCCAGTGGGACCCGTTCGTGGGCGGCACGCAGCGCGGCACCTCGCTCAAGGGCGAGGACATTAGCGTGTCCGCTGCGGTTTCGCTCGAGGATGCACATAAAGCCGCCTCTGTTTCCGTACGTATGCCCACCGGCAAGGTGCTCTCGGTCAAGCTGCCCGACAAGGTCGAGGAAGGCCAGCAAATCCGCCTCAAGGGCCAAGGCCATCCTTCGCCCTTCGGCGAGCCCGGTGATGCCCTGATCACGATCAGGTTCGAACGGCACAAGACCTTCCGCCGCGACGGGCATGACCTGCGTACCGACCTGCCGATCACGCTCTACGAAGCTGTGCTCGGCACGAAGGTGCGTGTTCCCACGCTCGACGGCACCGTCGAACTCAATCTGCCGCCCGGCGTCGACACCGCTAAATCCCTGCGCCTCAAGGGCAAGGGCCTCTACGGCGATGGCGATCTCTATGTGAACCTCAAGGTCGTCCTGCCCCCAGGCGGCGACCCCGACCTCGAAAGCTTGATGCGCTTCTGGCGAGATCAGAAGCCATACAAGGTACGCGATTAAGGGCCGGCCGGTGCTCCTGCACCGGCCGCTACCACCTTGATCGTTATTCCACGCAGCAAGGTAGCCGTGCCGTCACCCGCGCGGCGCTGCCGCGCGCTTCAACCGATCATTGATCGCCTCGCCCAGCCCGGTCTGCGGGATAGGGGCGACCGCGATCCGATCGGCACCTGTGGCATCGAGGGCGTGGAGCATCGAAAAAAGGTTGCGGGCGGCCTCATGTAAATCACCCGAGGGCGAGAGATTGGCGAAGGCACGAATGTGCGCAGACGGGCCGAAGGCCAGATAGATCTCGCCCGATTGCGGCGCCTCAGCGTTAAGGCGCAATTGCGCCTGTGGGGCGTAGTGGCTGGTCAGCATGCCGGGAGCGGCGATGTCGGTGCCTTCGGCCGCGACTTCGACCGGCTCGTCCAGCATCTCCATGATCGTCTCACGGGCCAATGCTCCGGCGCGAAGCTGCACCACCCTCTCGCCAGCGATCGCGAGGATCGTCGACTCCACTCCGGCCCGGCAGGGGCCCCCATCGAGCACAGGAACGCGCCCGGCAAAGCCCTTGCGCACCTGCTCGGCCGTGGTTGGCGACAAGCGGCCCGACGGGTTCGCGGATGGTGCCGCGAGCGGCCTGCCGACTTCAGCTAACAGTTCGAGCGCCAATGGATGGTCGGGAATGCGGATGCCAATCGTCTCTAGCCCGGCGGTAACGATATCGGAGAGTCCGGCATCCGCCTTGATCGGCAGCACCAGTGTCAGCGGCCCGGGCCAAAACCGCGCCAGCCGCCATGCCAGCGGAGAAAATACAGCGATCCGCTCGGCCATCGCCAAATCGGAGCAATGGACGATCAACGGGTTAAAGCGCGGCCGTCCCTTGGTCTCGTAAATGGCCAATACCGCATCGGAATTCGTGGCGTCCGCCCCCAGCCCATAAACTGTTTCGGTCGCAAATGCGCACACCTTGCCGGCGCGCAGGATCGCCGCCGCCTCGGCGACGAACTGCGGATCGGCTGGGATCAACTCTTCATGGGACGTCATCGGGGCTGTTTGACAAGGCCCAACCTAGCCGTCAAGAAGGATGGTCAGCGAGCCCTAAAGGCGAAAGAGCTGTGACGACGCTCCTCATAAACCAGTCGAACTTCGAGAGCCATGTGACTCCCGATGGTCACTCCGAGCGCCCCGATCGCATCCGGGCGATCGAAGATGCGCTCGCACGCTCCCGCTTCGACGCTCTGTTGCGCCGCGAGGCGCCGTCAGTCGATCTGGCGCTGGCTGAGCTCGTTCATGGCCCCGACTACCTGCAACTCCTGCGCAATGCCCGGCCTGCCGAAGGAATCGGACAAATCGATCCCGACACTTTCATCTCGTCACGCTCCCTCGATGCTGCCGCCACTGCCCTCGGTGGAGCGCTTTCAGCCCTCGATGCGGTGCTGCTGGGAGAGGTCGACAACGCCTTTTGTGCCATCCGCCCGCCCGGCCACCACGCCGAGATCGACCGGCCCATGGGCTTCTGCCTTGTCAACACCATCGCCATAACCGCCCGGGAGGCGCAGCGCAAATATGGCGCCGAGCGCATCGCCATTATCGATTTCGACGTACATCACGGCAATGGTACGCAGGATATCTTCAAGGACGATGCGAGCGTCTTCTACGCTTCGAGCCACCAGTTTCCGCTATTTCCCGGTACTGGCTGGCCACAAGAGACCGGGGTCGGCAACCTCGTCAACGTACCCCTGCCCGCGCAATCGGACGGGGGCACCATGCGCGAGGCCTATCGGGGCACCATCCTGCCAGCGCTCATCGATTTCTCGCCTGACATAATTCTCGTCTCGGCCGGATTCGATGCCGATCACCGCGATCCGCTTGCCGGGCTCAACTGGGTGCCGAACGATTTCGCCTGGCTCACCGGCAAGCTTATGGACGTCGCCGACCGGCAATGCGGCAACCGCATTGTTTCGCTGCTCGAAGGTGGCTATGACCTCAAGGGCCTTGCCGAGGGCGTCTCCCACCACGTTGCCATGCTGATGGACGGCGTGGTTGGCAATCTCAACGAATAGGAAGCGACATGGCTGAAACCAGCAATGACGATATCAGGTCCCTGAGCTTCGAGGCAGCCCTCGCCCAACTCGAGGAAATCGTCGCCAAGCTCGAAAGCGGCAAGGCGCCGCTCGCCGAGTCTATCGCCATCTATGAGCGGGGGGAGGCGCTTAAGTCGCATTGCGAAACGCTGCTGAAGACGGCAGAAGCGCGGATAGAAAAAATCACTCTTTCGCGCGACGGCAAGCCAATGGGCACTGAACCGCTCGACGCGCAGTAAAGTCAGGCCTCATGTCCGCCAATTCCACGCTTCGCACCGTCCGCATCGTTCTGTGGGTCCTCGTCGCCGTCGTCGCAATCGGCGCAACGGCGCTCTATTTCCTGCGCCCTCCCGCCCGCCCGCTCGGATTGACGGGGGCACCGTTCACCCTGGCAACGACAACCGGCGAAAGCTTCACACAGGACGACCTGCGCGGCACGCCGAGCCTCGTTTTCTTCGGCTTCACCAACTGTCCGGATGTGTGTCCAACGACCCTGGCTGAAGCCACGATGTGGCGCGAACAGCTGGATCTCACGCCTGAAGAGCTGCGCATCATATTCGTGACCGTCGATCCCGAGCGCGACACGCCCGAATTGCTGCAGGGTTATCTTTCCGGCTGGGACCCCTCAATCATCGGCCTGGTCGGCAACGAAGAGCAGACGGAAGCCGCCAAGGCTGCGTTCGGCGTGTTCTCGGAGAAGGTCGGCGACGGCGACTATTACACCGTCAATCACACCGCCTCGGTGTTCCTTATCGACGCCGATGGCAGCTACGACGGCACCATCGACTATCAGGAATCGACCGCCACCGCCCTCGCTAAGGTCGAGCGGCTGGTCGAGGGGTGAGCGAGCGCCTTCGCCTCGACCTTGCGCTCGAGGCGCGCGGCCTGCTGCCCAGCCGATCGCGGGCCCGCGATGCGATCAAGCGCGGCACGGTTCGGGTCAACGGCATCACCGCCACCAAGCCGCACCAGACGGTCGCGGAGAACGACGAAGTCATCCTCGATGACCCAGCCTCGGGCTATGTTTCGCGGGCAGCGCTGAAACTCATCGCTGGATTGGAGGCCGGCAATATCGACGTGAACGGCAGGGTCTGCCTCGATGTTGGTTCATCGACAGGAGGGTTTACGCAGGTCTTGCTGGAGCGCGGTGCAAATAGGGTCTTCGCCGTCGATGTCGGTCATGATCAGTTGCACCAGAGCCTCTGCGCCGATCCACGCGTCGTCAGCCTCGAAGGCACCAACGCGCGCGCGCTGACCCGCGAGCAGGTGCCCGACGCTATCGGCCTGCTGGCTTGCGATATCAGCTTCGTTTCGGTCACCAAGGTGCTTACAGCACCGCTCGCCCTCTGCCGGCCCGGCGCAGATGCGGTCATCCTCTTCAAGCCGCAATTCGAGGTCGGACGCGAACACATCGGCAAGGGCGGCATCGTGACCGAGAAAGCGGCGATGGCGCGGGGAGTGTCGGATGCGATTGCGTTCGTCGCCGATCACGGCTGGACGCATGATCGCTCGATCGCCTCCCCTATAGCAGGCGGGGACGGGAACATGGAGACCGTCATGATGTTCACGAAAGACCCTGAGTGATTGGCCCCGTCAGCGCCTTCAGAACCCGACCGGACCCTCACGTCCGGTCTGCCCTCTGTGGCGAAGGAAGTGATCGGCCAGTACGCAGGCCATCATCGCCTCCCCGATCGGCACCGCGCGGATGCCCACGCATGGATCATGCCGACCCTTGGTGACAATATCGGTGTCCTCATTCTGTGTCGTCACCGTCTGACGCGGCGCCAGGATGGAAGAGGTTGGCTTTACCGCAAACCGAACGACGATTGGATCGCCATTGGAAATGCCGCCCAGAATGCCCCCAGCCTTGTTGGAGAGAAAATAGGGCCGCTCCTCGCCCGCGCGCATCTCGTCGGCATTCTCGACGCCGGTTAGGCTGGCAGCCTCGAACCCGGCGCCGATCTCGACCGCCTTGACGGCATTGATCGACATCATCGCCGAGGCGAGATCGGCGCTGAGCTTGCCATAAATCGGCGCTCCCCAGCCCGTCGGCACGTTCTCGGCCACCACCTCGATCACCGCACCGACGGAGTTACCCTCCTTGCGCAGTGAATCCAGGTAATCGGCCCAGAACGCCGCTGCCTTTGCATCGGCACAAAAGAAGGGATTCTGATCGACCTGATCCCAATCAAAATTGGCGTAATCGATCTTGTGCGGCCCGACCTGCACCAGACTGGCACGGATACGCACCTCCGGCACCACCTGCCGGGCGACTGCGCCCGCCGCCACACGTGCGGCCGTTTCGCGCGCCGAGGAACGACCGCCACCGCGATAATCGCGCAGGCCATATTTCTGGTGATAGGTGTAGTCCGCGTGCCCAGGCCGGTACTTGTCGCGGATTTCCGAATAATCCTTTGATCGTTGGTCGATATTCTCGATCAGCAGCGAGATCGACGTGCCGGTCGTACGCGGTCCGTCGGTGCGCTCGTCCTCGAAAACGCCCGAGAGGATTTTGACCTTATCGGCCTCGCGGCGCTGGGTGGTGAACTTGGATTGGCCGGGCTTGCGGCGATCAAGATCACGCTGGATCATTTCCGGCGTCAGAACGATACCCGGCGGGCAGCCGTCGATCACTACGCCCAAGGCCGGGCCGTGGCTTTCGCCCCAGGTGGTGAAGCGAAACAGGTGACCGAAGGTGTTGTATGACATCGAGGCGCCTTTCTCGGGATGCTGCCCTTCTAGAGCATCGGGCCGAAAGGTGGGAAGCGGTTTTCGGTTATCGCGCGTCCCAGGTATTCGTTGCCGAATAGAGAGTCATGCGCCCACGCCTGAAATGGGCGATGACCCCCTGCGGCGGTGGCCAATTCAGCACCTCGCCCTGCGGGGTGCCTTCCACGAGGTGGCGCAGCACACGCAATACGCCGCCATGGGCCACGACTACCGAATGTTGGGTGAGCGTTCGGGCGAAATCGACGAGACGTCTTGCCACGTCATCGTAGTTCTCGCCAGCTTCGGGGCGGAAATGCCAATAGCTCTCATCGCGCTCACCAGGGGCGGCAATCGCCATTTCGCGGTTGATTTCCGAATGCAGGCGCCCCTCGAGATTGCCGAACGAAATCTCGATGAGCCGCTTGTCGTGGATCACGGGCGGGAGTTCCACGTCGAAGGCGGCGCGCATGCGGTCCATGGTCTCGGATGCGCGGCTCAGGGGGGAGGCGAACCAGTTGAGCGAGGCTGGGTCGACGCCGTCACGCTCCAGCAGTTCGCGCAGCAGGATTCCATTGGAATTGGCCTGTTTGCGCCCGGTTTCGTTGAGCGGAATGTCGCGGCTGCCCTGATAGCGCCGTTCGCGATTCCAGTCGGTTTCGCCATGCCGAGCGAAATAAAAATCCGGCCATTCGACGTCGTTCATTGCTCTATTCGGCGTTGTTCGTTGCTCTATTCGGCGTTGGTTGCCGCCCCATCCATGAGTTTCATGCCGACCACGTTGAAGCCGGCATCGACATAGTGGATTTCGCCGGTCACTCCGCCTGCGAGATCGGAGAGGAGGTAGAGCGCCGAGTTGCCGACATCATCGATCGAGACGTTCTTGCGCAGCGCCGAATTCGACTCCTGCCAGTGCAGCATGTCGCGCAGGCCAGCGATGCCCGAGGCGGCGAGCGTCTTGATGGCACCGGCCGAAATGGCGTTGACGCGGATGCCCTGCTTGCCCATGTCGACAGCGAGATAGCGTACCGAAGCTTCGAGGGCTGCCTTGGCAACACCCATCACATTATAGTTCGGCACGTATTTGGCGGCGCCATAATAGGTCAGCGTCAGCAGCGAACCGCCCTCGCTCATCAGCGGCTCGGCGCGTTTGGCGACGGCGGTGAACGAATAAACCGAGATATTCATGGTGAGGGCGAAGTTGCCCGACGTCGTATCGACATAGCGTCCGTCGAGCTCTTCCTTGTTGGAAAAACCGATGGCATGGACGAGGAAATCGAGCTTGCCCCAGCGCTCCTTGATCTCCTCGAAGGTCTTGTCCATCGCCGCTTCGTCGGAGACGTCGCATTCAACGAGGAAATCGGAACCGACTTCCGAAGCGAGCGGCTCTACGCGGCGCTTCAGCGCCTCGCCCTGATAGGAAAAGGCAAGCTCGGCGCCCTGGCTGTGCAATGCCTTGGCAATGCCCCACGCAATGGAGCGATTGTTGGCGAGGCCCATGATGAGCCCGCGTTTGCCTGCCATGAGTCCTTGCGCCATATGTCCTGCCTCGTTGGAGTTCTCGGGTGGCGGTTGTGGCACAGGGCTCAGGGGCGGGCAAGATCGCACCGGCCGGATTTGCAGAGCCCGATATTGCTCCCTATGCGCTCCCTAAGCCTACACAATCGTTTATGGTCGCCCCATGACTCGTGATTCCAGTGCCTTCATCACAGCCCTCGTCGATCAACTCGGCAGCGACGCCGTCATCACCGAGCGCATGAACATGGCCGCGTTTCTCGACGAACCGCGCAGGCGCTTTCATACGCAAGCTGCGGCCATCGTTCTGCCGCGTGATGTCTCGCAGGTGCAGGCGATCGCACGGCTTGCGCACGAGCACGACGCGCCGATCATCCCTCAGGGCGGCAACACCGGATTGGTGGGTGGACAGGTACCTTTGCGCGGCGACGAGGTCATCGTCAGCCTCTCGCGACTGAATCGGCTACGACACATCGACGCCGATGCCGGCCACATGACCGTCGAAGCCGGCATGATCCTCGAAGAGGCCCACAAGGCGGCCGAGGCGGAAGGCGCGATGTTCCCGCTCTGGCTCGCCTCGCAGGGATCGGCGCGGATCGGCGGCGTGCTCTCCTCGAACGCGGGAGGCGTCAATGTGCTCGCTTATGGCAATGCGCGCGAACTCTGCCTCGGGGTGGAGGCGGTCCTTGCCGACGGGCGGCTCTATAGCGGCCTCAACGCCCTGCGGAAGGACAACACCGGCTACGACCTCAAGGACCTGCTGATCGGTGCCGAAGGCACGTTGGGCATCATCACTGCGGCAACGCTCAAACTCTTTCCGCTGCCTCAGAGCTACGAAACGGCGATCGTCAATGTTGCCGGACCCGAGCAAGCCCTCCAACTTTTCTACGCGGCGCGCGATCGCGCCGGCGCGCGCCTCAACGCCTTCGAGTTGATCCCGTGGATCGGCCTCGACTTCCAGCTGCGTCATGCGATGCTGGAGCGCGATCCGACGGCTGGCCCCTCACCCTGGTATGCGCTTGTCGAGATCAGCCAACCAAAAGGCGCCGAGGGCGGTCTGTTGCAGGAAGCCCTCGAGGCGGCCTTTGAATCCGAGTTGATCGAGAATGCGATCATTGCCGAATCGCTTGCTGCACGCGCCCATATGTGGACCCTGCGCGAGCAGATGTCGGAGTGCCAGTCGCGCGAAGGCGCCTCCATCAAGCACGATATTTCGGTGCCGGTCGCCGCGGTGCCGCAGCTTATCGCGGAAGGCTCCGCTGCGGTGGAGAAACTGGTGCCCGGCATTCGGCCGGTCCCGTTCGGGCATATGGGCGACGGCAATATCCACTTCAATTTCAGCCAGCCGGTCGGCGCCGATGGCCCGGCTTTCCTTGCGGATGCGCAAAAGGTGCACTCTGCGATGTACGAGGTTGTGCTGCGGCTTGGCGGGTCGATTTCAGCCGAGCACGGGATCGGCCAGCTCAAGACCGGCCTGCTGGAGGAGGTGAAGGACCCCGTCGCGCTCGAAATGATGCGGGCCATCAAACAGGCGCTCGACCCCAAAGGGATTCTCAATCCGGGCAAAGTGCTGAACCCGCCCAGCCATTGACCGGTGCTCCGATCGGCCTATTTGAGGACTAACCTACCCTCCTTTCGAGATTCCCATGCTCCTCGACATCAAATTTCTCGACGATGCCACGCGCCCACATGCGCCCAGGCTCGAGAACCTCACGCCCCAACAGCGCGCACCGGGCCGGCACCTGAAGATGATCCACGATCATCTGCGCGACAACATGACGACGCTGCGCACCATCCTGGAGCAGGCCGCTGCCGGCGAGATCACGCCGCAAGAAGCCGAAGCGCGCACCGAAAATCTCACCATGACGACGAACTACCGTCGCTTCGGGAATCTGTGCGGGCAGTACTGCCAGATCGTCCACACCCATCATTCCATCGAAGACCAGGCGATCTTTCCCGAGCTCAGCACCAAGGGTGAAGCGTATCGCAAGGTCGTCGAACGCCTGATGGCCGAGCACGAGGTCGTACACGAAATTCTCGTTCGACTGGTCGGCGCGTTGGTGGACCTCGCCCGCTCGCCCGGCCCCGACACCATGGCCAGTGCGCGCGAGCTCTATGACGCGCTCGAGCGCGTACTGCTCTCGCATCTAGGCTATGAGGAAGAAGAGATCGGCGACGCGCTCGGCTACTATAATGTCGGGGTCTGATCAGAAGAGATCGAGCTGAGCCGGCTCGGGACGCCTGGGCTTTTCGATGGTGACGGGTGCAATGAGGCCCTCATCGTCGTCGCGGGCTGAGTTCACGCGCGTCGAGACCGGATGGAACTTCAACGCGCCATTCTCGAGCGGCAGAATGAGTTGGGTTGCCTCGGCAATACCGACACCGCGCACATCGAGCCAGCGATCAATTTCCTCGCCACGCAGAATTGCCGGCATGCGGTCGTGAACAACACGGAGCTGGTCGTTTGCCGGAACCGTAATTGTTGCGACCGTGTCGACCTCTTCGCCATTGGGGCCGATCCAGATGGAATAGAGGCCGGCTAGGGCCATCGGCTCATCATTGGCGAAGGTGATGTAATGGGGCTGCTTGCTGTTACCTGGCCCCGTCTGCCATTCGTAATAGCCGCTCGCCGGCAGGATGCAGCGCCCATGCTTGACCGAGTCGCGAAAGGCGGGCTTTTCGATCATCGTCTCGGCGCGCGCATTGACCAGCAGCGAGAACGCGCGCGGATCCTTCACCCAGCGCGGCATCAGCCCCCATCGGGCAAAGCGGGCCTCGCGCATGCCCGATTCCTCCCAGACGGCCAGTACGGGTTGGGTCGGCGCAACATTGTAACGCGGCACGATATCGACGGTGCTCTTCAGACCGAGGCGCGCCAGAAGTTCCATCAACGTATTGGTTGCCGTATAGCGACCGCACATGGGCTTTCTCCGATAGGCCCCAGAAGTAAGGCGACCTCCACCGAATCGCAAACGGACGAATGATGCTTTCGACACCTAATGCAGCGAGCCTGGCTCTGATCCGCAGAGGTGAGGTGCTGTTGATCAAGCGCGCCTATGCGCCCTATCGCGCACTCTGGACCTTGCCGGGCGGCAGAACCGAGCCGGATGAGAGCGCGAAGGATTGCGCCATACGCGAGATAATGGAGGAACTCGGGCTGCAGGTTATGGCGTTGCAGGAGGTTGAAGTTCAGGACCTCAAAAGTGCCAGCGGTGATTGGCGCCTGGCGGTCTTTGTGAGCGACGCATTCGAGGGTGACATTCAACCGTCCGACGAGATCGCTGAGTATCGCTGGGTCGCGCTGGAAGAGGTGCGGGACTTGCGCACCACCTCACGTCTTCACGATGTGCTCGCCAAGGCCTTCGCCATGGTGCCGGCACAATGATAGGCTCCGTCGCGCTAACGATGGATGTTTTCGTGACCTTTCGACGCCTCATAGCTGCATTGATCGCCAGTTTGCTGCTTGCGGGACCAGGCCTGGCTGCTGATCCGCCCTATCAGCGGCAAATGGAGCGCCTGGCGGAAATCATGGGCAGCCTCTACTTCCTGGAGCCGCTTTGCGCGGGCGGCGACGAAGACTGGCGCGCGCAAATGGCCGAACTCATCGCGCTCGACGAGCCTGAGGAAGACCGGCGTCAACGCCTTGCCGGTGCCTTCAATGGCGGCTACGAAGCCTATGCACGCTTCCACCGCACCTGCACGCCTTCAGCCCACGAGGCCTATATGCGGCTTCTCGCCGAGGCCGAAGGGGTGGCCCGGGAAATCCACGCGCGCTTTGCCGAATAGCGACCGACTGTCGCGACTGAATTCAACGTTTGGCTTCGCGTTAACCTTCAGGTTACATCTGCCGCGCGAGCGCCATGATCGCATGTTAATTTTACATATATGAGTACGAGCAAATCCATGTTTGATGCCGCCTCGCTTTCGAGCGCGATCGATGTTGAGTACAGCGAGCGGCAGATTGCGCTCGAATATCTGGCCGAAGCCTGGAACGCGGCCGAGGATGACGGCGTCGAAAGCCGTTCGCTCGCCTATGCGTCGCTGTTTGCTGCGCTGGCGACTCTGGTCAAGCTCCACGGTGACGAATCGGCGGCCGATATCGTCGCTGCGCTGCCCGATCGCATTCGCTCGGGCGAGTACAATCTCGACCGCGTCCTGCAGTAATCAGCCTTCGCTCGGCAGGGCTTCCAGGAACCGCATCGGCATGCCCGTCGCGGGGGTCACCAATTCACCCTGCCACATAACCGTCCTGCCACGCAGGATCGTGCCGACAGGCCAGCCGGTGACGCTGACGCCGTTATAGGGCGTCCACCCTGCCCGGCTCGCTACCCAATCATCGGTGATGGTCTCGCGGCGCTTGAGGTCGACGATGGTCAAATCGGCATCATAGCCGACGGCGATCCGGCCCTTGTTGGCAATCCCGAACAGACGGTTGGGCCCGGCGCTGGTCATATCGACGAAGCGCGCAAGGCTCATGCGGCCAGCATTGACGTGATCAAGCATCACCGGAACCAGCGTCTGCACCCCGGTCATACCGGAAGGCGAGGCAGGATAGGGTTTGTCCTTTTCAGCACGGGTGTGCGGGGCATGATCGGAACCGATGATGTCGGCAACGCCATTGTCGACCCCCTTCCAGATACCGGCACGATGCGCTGCGTCGCGCACTGGCGGGTTCATCTGCACATAGGTGCCAAGACGTGCGTAAGCCGTTTCGTCGAGCGTCAGGTGGTGCGGCGTGACCTCGACACTGGCGACGTCCTTATGATCCGCCAGGAACTCCATCTCCTCGGCCGTCGAGATATGCAGTACATGGATGCGCCTGCCGGTGCGCCGCGCGATGGCAACGAGACGCCTGGTGCAATTGAGCGCCGCTTCGACATCGCGCCACACCGGGTGTGACGACGGATCACCTTCGGCCCGCAAATGCTTGCGGGACTCGAGCCGGTATTCGTCCTCGGAATGGAATGCCGCGCGACGCGTGATTGACCTGAGGATTGCTTCGACGCCTGCATCATCGGCAACCAAAAGAGAGCCGGTCGAAGATCCCATGAACACCTTGATGCCGGCGCAGCCGGGCAGCTTCTCCAGCACCGCCAGTTCGCCGACATTCTCATGCGTGCCGCCGACATAGAAGGCGAAATCGCAATGCATGCGGCCGGTGGCGCGGGCGATCTTATCCTCGAAGGTTTCGCGGCTGGTGGTCAACGGATTGGTGTTGGGCATCTCAAAGACGCCGGTGACGCCGCCCATGACAGCCGAGAGAGAGCCCGTTTCGAGGTCTTCCTTGTGCTCGTTGCCCGGCTCGCGGAAGTGCACCTGGGTATCGATGACGCCGGGCAGCACATGCAGGCCCTTGCAGTCGACGATGCGCTCGGCACTCTCAGCGTTCAAATCGCCTATGGCGACAATGCGCCCATTGCGCACAGCGATGTCTGCCTGCCCCTCGCCATCCTGGTTGACCACGGTGCCGTTCTTGAAAATCACGTCGTGGTAGGCCATGTCTTCGTTCCGCCGCTGGTTGCTCGCGGCCGGTTTAGCGGAAGCGGCACCAAAGGAGCAAGAACATGGTCACCTATTTGCGTCCCGATCGATCGGTCTTCCGGTTCTCGGGGCCCGACGCGCATCACCTGCTCAACGACGTGCTGACCGGCTACCTTCCGACGCAAGGGAATGTGGCATCCTGGTGGGCCCTGCTCACCCCGCAAGGAAAAGTCCTGGCAGAAGGGCTTGCCGGCTGGGCGCAGGACGCCCTCTGGCTCGACGTGCACGAGTCGGTCGCCGACGACTTTCTCAAGCGCATGAAAATGTATCGGCTGCGCGCCAAGGTCGAGATCGAAGACCTGCGCGCAACGCACCGCGTGGGCTTTGCCCAGGAAGTTGCTCCCGGCTATATCGAGCACACAGACCGGCTCGGCCCCGTAAGCCTTGGCTGGCGCACCATAGCGCCGGTGGACGCAGCCTCCGGCTGGGTGCAGCATGATCGGTTCTATCAGGCCGAGCGCATCGCTGCCGGTATCGCTCACCTTGGCAATGATTTCCTGCCGAACGAGGTATTCGCCCACGACATCGGTATGGACCTGCTTGACGGCATCGACTTCGAAAAAGGCTGCTATGTCGGGCAGGAAGTCGTCAGCCGCATGAAGCATCGCGGCACGGCACGACGGCGCCCGGTGATCGTCACCGGCATCGAGGGCGAGGCTGGACCGGTGATGGCAGGTGGGCGCGAGGCCGGCGTGGTTGGGCAGGTTGTCGATGGCTCGGCAATCGCCATAATGCGGCTCGACCGCATCGAAGATCCCGCCGCCGCGAGCGTCAACGGCAAGCCGGTTGGCCTGCAACTGCCCCACTGGGCCAGCTACAAATTTGGCGAATCGTCGCCGGAGGAATAGCCTCGGCCCGGGACGTTTTACGAGGGCAAGATGGCGCGCGCGAAAGATCGTGCCTGGCAGCGCATGCTGTCGGGGCGGCGGCTGGATATTCTGGACCCCTCGCCGCTCGATGTGGAGCTGAGCGATATCGCGCATGGGCTGGCGCGCGTCGCCCGCTGGAATGGGCAGACGCAGGGCGACTACCCGTTTTCGGTAGCGCAGCACTCGGTGTTGGTGCTCGAACTTTTCCGCGCATCCAATCCTGACGCCGGGCCGCAGCCGCAGCTTTATGCGCTGCTGCACGATGCGCCCGAATATGTGATGGGCGACATCATCTCACCGTTCAAGGCGGCCATGGGCGGCAACTACAAGGAGGTCGAAAACCGGCTGCTCGCTGCGGTCTACCTGCGCTTTGCGCTGCCCGCCCATCCGCCAGCCGCGATGACGCGGCTGATCAAGAAGGCGGATCGCGAGGCGGCCTATTTCGAGGCGACATATCTGGCCGGGTTCGGGGCCGGCGAAGCGCGCAAATATTTCGGTGAACCGAGCCTGCCTCAGTTCGACCTCGAACATTTCGACCGGCTCATCAGGCCATGGCCGACCCATGAGGCTCACGACCGGTTCATCGCCGCCTTCGAAGACGTCAGCGCCCAGATCAGCCGCTGATTTCGATGAATATTAACCTTAACGAAAGGTGACCTTTGCCGCGCGCGCGACGACATGGTTGATGAAGCGTTAAGATGTAGTCTCCAACCGCTTCATTCCGGGACGTGCGCGATGAACCTACCCAACCGTCAGTTGCTGCTTGGCACGACATTGGGCGCAATCTGCGCCACGGCGCTTTCGGCGGTGGGCCCAGGATGGGTGTTTGCCGACGAACCGGCCTCGAGCATCGATCCCGACGCGCTGGTGCGCATCGAGGATCGCGTCTACTCCATCACGCATGAGGACTGGGTTGCGACCGACCCGATATCGCGCAGCCGGGTCAAAAAGGTCGGATATGGCAACATCAGCTATGTCGATATCAGCACCACGGCGACCGGCACCTATTCGACTGACGGGTTTGCCTCACCGCATGTGCTTTATCCAGGGATCGAGGTAGACGAGGCCTCGCCGGTCGCTTTTGCCCCCGTGCTGCTTCTGGATATGGGTCAAGGCTGGGTGGCGGCCCCGCTTTCACGGGGTTCGTCCTTCATTCATCTCAGGCTCGACAAGGACGAGCGGGTCTATTCGAACGGCACGACCACATGTTTCCTGTCGCGAGACTATACGCTTTGCTGAACGGGTGAATGCCGCTTTCGCTTAGCCGAAGGTCCAGCCATTCTTGAACTTATAGAAGACGTGCAGGCCGATCTGGGTGACACGGTTCATGCGCGGCGCCCAAGCCGGGCGCACATAGGTCGCGTGATAGTGGGTCGCGTCACCCACTTCGGTCAGGTAAATCTCGCCTTTGGTGTAGCGCTGCGCAATCTCCTCGGCCTGCCCCCAGGCCTTGCGATCTGTGACCGTTTCCGGCTTGCCGTCGCAGGCAAAGGAGAACTGGCATGCATTGCGTCGATGCTGGTTCTGGAAGACTACGGCACAAATGGTATCGGGGTAGCGGTGGTCCTTGACGCGGTTGAGGACGACCTGGGCGACCGCCACCTGACCACGATAGCTTTCACCGCGCGCCTCGAAATAGATGGCCGTCGCAAGGCACCAGAGCTGCTTTTCGGCGACCTCGATCTTCTCTCCTTGAGCAAAGCCGGTAGTGATCGGCGCCGTTGCGCGCGCATAGGCAAGTTGCGTCGACGGGATGGCAGGCTCGAGCTCGCCCTCACCCGCAGGAGCTGCTTCGGCGATAGCATCGAGCGCCGATGACGCGGCCGTGGAGGTGTCAATAGCAGCAACGGAGATGCGTGGGCCGTCCGAATTTTCTTCCTCGGCATCGGCTGCATCGGCTGCGGCGGTGGCAATACGCGACTGGGCAAGAACCTCGGGTTCAGCCGCCGGTTGCCGCAGTGCCGCAAGGCGAGCACGCACTTCCTCAAAACTGCTGGCGAAGGTCGCCACGTCGATTTCGGGCTTGTGCCGGTCGGTCTTTTCGCTGCGGTTGGGGCCGACAAAGGCCGGCGTTTCGAAGAGGTGATCGACGGTGCCGGTTATCACAGGTTTATCGGGCGACATACCAAGTGTGGCTACCACCGGCTTGCTGCCGGGGCGTCCCAGATCACCCAGAGAGCCGGCTGTCGGCCCCAGCGCGCCGCCGGTGAGCCCCACAAAGCACAGGATGGAAAATGTTACTGCCGCCAAAATCCCGGCCAGGGATCTACGCCGGCGGACAGGGCGGCCGACATGGTTAGCCGACTGGCAGGCTTTGGCCATAAACGCTACTCAACTCAACGCACACAAAAAACTGCTCGGCCAAAGTGACGCTAGAAAGCCGACATCAGAAATCATGTCTGATTAGGGTTAGCGGTCGGTAAACACAGGAAAATCGACCCGCTAAAGGTCAAACCGTGGCAGTTACCCGGAATGTTTTGGACGCAAATGTGATGGAACCTTTTCGCGTGTCACGTAACGGCTCAAGGATTCAACTGCAGGCGGCTAGAAGCGGTGCGAGTTGTTCCTCGATTTCTGCGATGCGGAAGCGGACAGAAAAGGTCCTGAAGTCTGCCGGGGTTACCCGCACACTGACATTCGTTGCGCCGCTCAGCCAATCAAGAAAGGAAAGGACGCTCGATGCAGGACGCATGATGAGCTCGGTGCCATCGGGGCTCGGGGGCAGGGTCATGACCCTGTCGCCGGAAAGATCGCGCGTGAACGATATGCCGGTATTGCTGCCCGTCGCCGACAGGCGGTTGCCGGCGAAGCGAAAGCGCAGCGTGAGTTCGCCTTCCTCGCAGGCAAAACTCATGGTGGCGGGCGCACGCCCGCCAGGATGTGCAGGCAGGAGCTGCTGGGATTCCAGGGTTACCGGCTGCACAGAAGCTGCAGGTTCGGCCGCGCCATTGGTGCGAAAGATGGCGTCGTAGCAAGCGAGGCGCTCGGCATCCGCCGCAATAGCGGCACACGCAGTTCCATCAGTTTGGGCGTTGGCGGGAATGACCATGAAAACCACGGCCGCCAACACCCCTAGAATCCGCAAAACCGTCACCCGCTCCAGCTCCCCTGCCCCGCATTGCTGTTCTTACATATCAGGGCTTTGCGCAAACTTTAAACCGAGGCTTGTGCCAGGGTCAGCCGAGCAATGGGAACACGATAGGGTGAACAGCTGATATAATCGACGCCGAGCCCGGCAAAATACGTCACCGAAGCCGGATCGCCTGCGTGTTCGCCGCAAATGCCGATCTTGAGGTGCGGATTGGCCGCGCGTCCACGCTCGATGGCGATGGCGATCATTTCGCCTACGCCCTTCTCGTCGATGGTGACGAACGGATCCCGCTCATAGATCGCCTTGCGCTGATAGGCGGCAAGGAAGGTCGGAGCATCGTCGCGAGAAATGCCAAAGGTTGTCTGAGTCAGGTCGTTGGTGCCAAAGGAGAAGAAGTCGACCAGGGGCGCGATTTCACCAGCACGCAGGCAGGCGCGCGGCAACTCGATCATGGTGCCGAAGGAAAACCGCACCCGGTCGGATCGCAGCAGGCCTGAATTGCTCACGATCGCCATGACCCGCTCGCGCACCCAGGCGACCTCGCTGACGGTCGAAACGAATGGCACCATGACCTCGACCGCCACCGGCTCGCTCTGGCTCTCGCTGGCAGCGCGCACGCCGGCCATAAGCGCCTGGATCTGCATCTGCAGGATTTCGGGATAGGTTATGGCAAGTCGCACACCGCGATGGCCCAGCATCGGATTGACTTCGGCGATGCGATCGAGGCGCAGCCGCAGCGCCCGTACCGCTACTCCGAGCGAGGCCGCCATATCATCGATGTCCTCGTCGCTGCGCGGCAGGAATTCGTGCAGGGGCGGATCGAAGAGACGCACTGTGACCGGCCGTCCGGCCATGGTGGCAAACAGCGCCGAGTAATCACCGGCCTGGAAATCGACAAGGCCCTCCAGAGCGCGCGTGCGATCCGTCTCATCCTCGGAAAGGATCATCCGGCGTAGCGCCACCATGCGCTCGGGCGAGAAGAACATGTGCTCGGATCGGGCGAGACCGATGCCTTCGGCGCCAAAGCTCAGTGCGGTCCTGGCGGACTCGACCGTTTCCACATTGGTGCGCACGGCAATGGTGCGGCTCGCATCCGACCAGTCGAGGACGGTGCCGAGCGCTCCGCCAATATGGGGTTGGCTCAAGGGCAGCATGCCGGCATAGACCGAGCCATCGGTGCCATCGATGGTCAGCTTGTCGCCGGAGCGGAATTCCTTTTCGCCGATGCGGCAGGTCATTTCGGCGGGGTTTACCGAAAGCGTACGTGCACCCGCCACACAGGGCTTGCCGGTTATGCGCGCGATGACGCCGGCATGGCTGGTCATGCCGCCCCGGGCGGTGAGGATGCCGGTGGCTGCCTTCATTCCCTCTATATCGCCAGGACCGGTCTCGGTGACGACCAGAATGCAATGATGGCCTCTTGCGCGCATGCGGGCAGCGTCTTCAGCCGTGAAGGCGATGAGGCCGCTGGCAGCGCCCGGTGAAACGCCGAGGCCCGTCGCAATGGGCGCAGCATTGCTGGTTG
>Ga0180216_1001131_pt1 | contig 24555 bp, 30 predicted proteins | sample eDN3rd37CBELigMG_FD_128879 | JGI IMG/M metagenome (GOLD analysis project Ga0180216, IMG submission 128879) | Enriched Miracle-Growth compost microbial communities from Emeryville, California, USA - eDNA 3rd pass 37_C BE-Lig MG (version 2)... ... | reverse complement strand
TACGAGCAACTGCGCACGTCGGCAATACTCAGCAATAGGCGCCACATTACACACGCGGCATCGCTGCAGTCACATACACAGGATAAGCTCGAACAACCGAGATTAGTGCGTGCTAGTGGCGGTAATTTCCAGGATCTCGGTCTTCTCCGGCGCCGCGTGCCCTTAGGCTGACGACTCCTCAATCATCCAATTTGCTTACTTTCCGGGCCAGTTTGTTTTCTCCCCTGACGTACGTGCTCGTGCGAGATAGATGGGTGCAATTCCGGATAGCGCCCGTGTATTCACAGGCCGCATGCACAAGTTGCACGCCCAACCCGCCAACCCCGCGCGCATCACGTCAGGGTGTGTGGGCCCGCAAACCACGTGGTCGCTTAGGTGACATCATCATCGAAAATCGCGACCAATTTTTTCCTGCGCCGCCGCCGCACCGCCGTCGCTCGCACTCAGCACGCGCGTCCCGCTCTTCATCGACCCGTCCCCGCGGTGCCTCTGGTCCCGCCTGACGCTCGGCCAGCTTTGCACCGAGCCACTGCCCGCCGCGTGCTAGCTCGCGTGGACGCCCGCGAGCCCCGTCGAGCCTAGCGCGCCGCCAGCTGTGCTTCGTGGACGGCCGCCGGCACCAGTCGCCTGGCCAGTCCAAGGGGGCTTGAGCAGGCTGGACGGCTCTGCGCGCGACCCGCAACCGCCGACACCGACGTCTCTGGCCGCGCGGCTCACCAAGACCGGGCAGGGCGGCGACATGGCGCCGGCGACGACCGCCAACGGCGCCGACATGGCCACCCTCGGGCCGCCGCCCGCCGCCGCCGCCGAAGCGGCGGAGGTCTTCGACGAGGACTGGGAAGAGTTCGACCCGGCACGGGGCGTCCAGTTCAGCTACCACATGATGGCGGGCTCCTGTGCGGGCATGATGGAGCATGTCGTCATGTTCCCCGTCGACACGCTCAAGGTGCGTGGGGAGGGCACACCTACGCGGAACACATGAGGCGCACGCTGACGCGCCACCACGGCGCAGGACGCTGCGCGCGGCGGTTTGCTGGGGAGGCAGACGCACCTCCAGGCGCGCCGGGACCTCACCGGGACGCGGGCGCTAAGCTTTCGGCACGTGTGGAGTGAGGTCCGTCGCGTGCTGGCGCCCAGTGGGTTCCCTGGCGCCTGCCAACCGGCCGCAATGCTGACGCAATGACGGTGGTGCGGGGGCCGCCACGGCTGCTGTGGGGTTTCGTCTGGCGCAGTTAACGCTGAATCGTGGCATCTGGCGGCTTTGGCGGGGCGTCTCCACCATGTTTGCGGCCTCGGTGCCCGCCCACGCGGCCTACTTCTCCATCTACGAAGTCGGTACGTGCGCACGCGGGGCCACGATGTGTCGCTTGCGAGGTGACCGCGCGAGCTGACGCATGGGGCGGGACGGCCGCATCCGCCGTCTGGTTTGCAGCCAAGGCCGGCCTGGGCGCCAACGTCGAGGGGCACCGGCCGGTCGCGGCGGCGTCGGCCGGCGCCCTGGCGGTGTGCGTCCACGACTGCATCATGTGCCCCTGGGACGTCGTCAAGCAGCGGCTGCAGCTGGGCTACTACCGTACGCTGCGGCCCGTGCCCGTGGAGCGCGGTTGTGGGCCTGTGAACAAGCTAACAGTGCCGAGGCTGGGCGGACCAGTTGCCGCGGGGCACTCAGGCGGCGTGTGGGATAGCATCCGCACCGTGGCCAAGACCGAGGGCGTCGGCGCGTTCTTTGTCGCCTACCCCACCACCCTGCTGATGAACGTGCCGTACCACGGTGTCATGGTGGCCGCCAACGAGTCCCTCAAGAAGCTCCTCAGCGGACCGACGGTCGGCACGGTACGTTGTGCCCGGTAACGTGTCGGTGCGCCCCGCCGGCCAGGCGCGTGCTAAAACGGCCACGGTCCCGGTCCACCGACGAACTAGCCCGCTCACACCGCGCAGCTGAACCAGCAGATCGCCACCTACATGCTGGCCGGTGCCGGTGCAGGGGCGCTCGCCGCGGCAGTCACGACCCCGCTCGACGTCGCCAAGACTAGGTCCGTGCCGCCGCCGCTACGCTTGGCAGGAGTAGCTCCAACGGCCGCTGACCCTCGTCGACTGTGCCTTGGTGCGCCGCACGCCCGCCAGGCTGCAAACGCGCGGCCTGGCGCTCTACGTGCCCGTCTCGGGCGAGGCGCCGCCGGCCTGCTCGACGGGGTTGCGCCCCGCCGCGCCCACCGCCGGCGGTGCCCCCCCGGGCAGCGGCGCCGCTCCCATCGCGGGCGCCGCGGGCGGCGCCGGCGGCGCGGCGGGCGCGGCCGCCGGCAACCGGCTGCACCTTGCGGCGGCCATGCCGCCCAAGAACTATGGCGGCGCGACGATCGCCGCCTCGCAGTCCATGCCGGCGGCGGGGCCCATGGCGCGGTTCATGTGCACGAGCACACCGCCCAAGCGAGACGCCTTTGCCGCCAGCGCGGGCGTCGGTCGGGGTATGCGCGGCGCCCTCGCGTGCTCTTTGCCGCAACGCGGCTCCCGCTGACACCCGTGCACACGCGGTCTTCTAGTGGCCGATAATCCTTGCAGCACCAACGTCGGGGTGGTCGGGCGTGGACGTGTTCACGGGCCGCAACGGCATCGTGAACGCCCTGCGCTCCATCTGGGTGGAGGAAGGCGTCGCTGGTTTGACGCGCGGGCTCGGCGCCCGCGTGCTGGTGAACGCCCCGTCGGCCGCCATTAGCTGGACCACCTACGAGCTGGTCAAGTCGGTGCTGCTCAAGGTGTCGTCGTCGTCATGAGTTTCCTGCGACTTTTTTTGCGGCGTTCATACAGAAGACGATATCAGCATTGTAATATACGTGTAGATGTGGCGCACTGCAACGAACTTTGTGCACCTCGCCCGCCCGCCAATGCTTGTTGCATGTACAGGAAGACAACAGTAAAAGATATATATTGCACATGCTGCACAAGGTCTCTCTAGTATGGGATGCCGTTCTGCATCTTTTGGAACGCGTCGTAGAGGTTCGTGCGGTAGTTGTTGTACGACTCGTGGATGCGGTCGAGCATGAACTCGGCGGCCGCCTTCTCGGTCAGATGCGGCTGGAACCGCTCCTGCAGCCGCTTCAGTGTCGCCTCGCCTGGGCGGCGCCGGGGTGTCCACCAACGTGCCCGGGTCTCGCAGTCAGCCTCATGTCGCGGCTCCCACGGGCGCACCGGCGGCGGCACCTACCGCGGAAGCAGGGCAGGCCCGAGTGCATCATGAGCTCGACCATCTGCATGATGGGCGTCATGTACGGCCTGGTGCGCCCGGAACCCCCTCGCGTTACCCTAACGGTTGGTCAGCCTCCGCCCCGCCGTGTCAGCGACATCGCGCGCGGCGTACCGCGCTGCCAGGAAGCCTTTCACGACCAGCTGGGTGAACCACTGGAACGGTGCCGACTCCAGCGAGCCGCCCATGATCTGGACCATTTCGCGCTTGAGGAGGAAGGGCGACGTCTCAAAGCCCGAGGTCAGGATGTCGTTGAAGACCACGCCGCCTGGCGAGATGCCCAGGATGAAGCCAAAGTCTAGCAAGCGCCCCCGGGCCAGCACATGGGCGGCGGCGGCCCGTCAATGCCACGCAAGCAGGGCCGAGGCACAGGGGTGGGGTCGCGCCTACCGATGTGGATAATGTGGCCTTCCTCGTCGACCATGATGTTGCCGTTGTGCCGGTCGCGCAGCGTGAGCAGGTACACGACAACCGAGTACGCCGCCATGGAGCGGATGAAGTTGGCGCGGGCCTGCAGCAGCATGCGTTGGAGCAAAAGCACCGTGGCCAGTGAGGCATTGCTGGAATGCAAACCTGCGCGTTGAGCTGCGGGGCCCGCTTACCCGCTGGAAGACGGGCGAGTCCTCGTCGCCGTACTTGTCCAAAAAGTACCTGCGGCGGACGTGGACCGTCACCGTGTTTCGCAGGGCGACCGTCGTCAACAAGGCCAACTCGATCGCCGCGACTGGGCGCCCCCCTCTGGCCCGACAGCGTACTGGTACAGGTCGTTCACATGTTCCCGCCCAAGGATATCGCGCGAGATGGTGCCGGGCACCACTTCGATGATGCCGCACTGCCCACGACCGAGCACTGGTAGGCCAAGTTGTTCGCCCCGTGAGTAAAGAAGCGACCTTGCCATCGCTGTGCGCATTACGCAAAGCGCTGGACGTACGCCGGGCGCGGTGGCGACGACTTTGTACGGGAAGGTGTACAGGTCCAGGCCGACGTTGGTGAAGACGTTCTGGATGAGCGCGATCAGCTGGAGCGCCAGCACGTCTTGCCGGCAGTCGTCGCCCACCTTGAAGATGCACGACTGCCACAAGCCTAAGGACGCGCTCGCATGCCCGGCACGACGCGGCGAGTCGCCAGCATTAGCGGTGTCCACGCCGATTCAGGCACCGCGTATGCGGTTCCCGCGTACGCTCGTGGCGGCGCTGCTCCGGCTGGCCAAAGACGCCGCGCTCCGTCACCTCCCGCTCGACCTGGAACGTCGCCATGAACGGGGCCTTGGCGTGGCTCTGCAGCGGCCGGCCGGACTGGTAGTCGATGTCGACGACCTTGCTGGACGGATTGGACGGCAGGTACACGCCGGGCACGACGCTGATCTTTTTCATTTCCTCGTCGATCTTGGCCTGCCGGCGCAGGTGCGGCCGGATCCGCGCGCGCATCGAGGTTAGCGCTGGCATGGGCGCCGGACTGCCACGGCGGGGGCCTAGGGCCGTGCCTTGCGCTCGGACTTGGGGCGGCGAATGTACGGCTTGAGCGCGCCAGAGATGCCGGTGACCTGCTTGAAAAAGTCAAACTCTTGCTCAAAGTAGCGGCGGTCGTCCTCCGCGAACGACTCGACCAGCGCCTGCTCAATGCGCTCCAGAATGGGCTGCAGCGCATCCGGCTGAATGAACTCGTCACGGCAGAGCGACCGTGCTGTTGTCAGCACAGCGGAGGCGCACCCTGTCGCGGCGCTCACCGCGCCTCGGCGCACCTGCGTCATGTCGAGGTCGACGTACGTGTTCGCGCGCATGTTCCAGATGAGCTGGTGCGCCAGCAGCTGCGCCGACTTGTCCTTGGCGGCGTTGACGATGTAGCGCTCCACCAAGCCTGCGATGCGCAACGCCAACGGCCCTGGACGCGGTACCCAAATGAGCGCGGGCCGGCCGAGGGCGTGGACCGCGGCGGCGGGGCCAGCGCCGTACCGCGCTGGTCAAACCGCAGCGCCTGGACGACCTGCGGCGTGTAGAACAGGACGTTCTCGGCGGGGAACTCTTGCAGGACGCGCAGCGCGTACCGCTGCACCAGCGGGTGCGCCTGGTAGCGCGGCAGGAACAGCGAAAGCGCGGTCATGGGGGGCACCGGCGCCCAGTGGAGGACGTGCTGGGCACGGCTCGGGCGAGTCGCTCCGGTACGCGGCGCTGCATTAGCGTTGCAGCAGGCAAGCACAGCAACAAGTCAACCCGCTTGGTGCCATGTACCTTGAGCTCTTCAATGTTGCGCGACAGGTTCTCCTCCGTCAGCAGGAACTGCAGGGCGTGTGGCACGTGGATGACGGCGGCGGGGTCCTCGCGCACGAGCGCCCTGCGACCGCGGTGGCCACCAGCGAGTAAGCAGCGGCGCTTGGTCAGGGGGCCGCATCCCCGCGCAAAGCGCGACCGCTGGCACACTACGTACTCCAGCTCGCGCTCGATGGCGGGGACAGAGAAGCGCAGGCTCAGGCCGACGGCCATCTCTGGGTCCACCGACCACGCGAACCGAACCATCGACGCCCAGTCCACCTGCCAGACGCCCCGCGCAATCGTCGGGGCCCACGCCGACGCGTCAGGGCGCCCGACACGACTGCCACGGCCACGCATCGGAAACCCACCGCCGCACCTTGTCCGTGTCGGGCGAGTATGACGCGACGGCGGCGAGCGGGGGCCGCGAGAACGTCGGGTCCCGCCACAGCAGCAGGCGGTCCAGCTCGTACGCCACCAGCAACCGCAGCAGCTTCTGGGCGGGGCCGAGCGCCAGCTGCGTCGTAAGCGAATCGCTGATGTCCAGCGTGGTGGCGCGCGTTGGCGACGCCGTCGGCGACCGGTCGGTCGGGCTCATGCCCAATGATTGGGCCAGCGACTGGCGACCCAGTTCGAACAAAAAATCGGCGTCAGCGGCGCGCAGCGTGAGAACCGCGCAGTCCGATCCGTAGCAAGGCCAGCAACGTTTGGTGGCGCACCTGCACCGAGTGCGGAATGTGGTGGCGCAGCTCGGCGTGGACGGCGGCCAGCACGCTGATCTCGTCCGTGAGCGAGCGGTCGTTGCCCAGGCTCCAGCTACCGGGCGGGACCATCCGCAGACATGCACGCACAACGTCAGCCGACATGCTCAGGACGCGGCGTGGATTCGGCCGTCACCGTACCCCGGCGTGTGGCGGAACCACGCAAACGCCGCGCGGCACACTTGCTGCCGCAGGGCGGACCCGGCGGCGTGGTCCCGGCGGTGAACGGCCACGGACACTCGCAGGCCAAGCAGGATGAGACGGAAGTAGGCGGTACGCGCCGACAGCAGCGAGCTGAGAAAAATAAAGGACCGTCGCGGGGAGCGGGCATTGCGTCAGTGACGCCGAACCGACGCAAAGCCGCTGCGGGGCGGTGTGTTCGCACCTGTGCGTCACAGTGGGGTGCAGCGAGGCACGCACCACCTGCACCATGTTGGCGATGTGGTCCTGGTCCATGACCGTCAGCGCCTGTTCGCGAACACGAGCAACACGCCACCGGCGGTGCAACGGTGAGCACCCCGGCTGGCGCAGGCGGGCCGGCCTGATCGCGCCCTGTACCGGCAGGCGGTCCAGCAGGAAACCCAGGAGGAGCGCGTGCGGCGCCTCCGGCAGGGCGTCCGGATCAACCTTGGGCGGTGTGGTGGGAGGCCGGTAGGACACGGGCGCGTACAGCACGTCCGCCGGCCTACGCAAAGGAGAGCGGACGCCAGTGGCCTCGCCCCTGGTAAGAGCGCTGCCGCGGCTCGGTGCCAGTCGCGTCCGGCGCATCGTACCGAACGTTGCCGTTGAACAGGCCGAGCCGGTGCTGTACCGTCCATTCCCACGCGGCGGCGACCTCGGTCATGATCGCCAGGTCGAGCTCCGGCCGACTCGCTGGCGACGCGGAACAACGGACGCCGCCATCGTTCGTTAGCGGGTGCGGTGATGTGTCGGGTCCGCCGCGGCCACCGGACGCACCGATGAGCCACTGCCAGAGGCGAATCGCCTCGCGCAGCGTGTCCGTTTGGAACAGGCGAATCGGCACCCAGCACAGCGCGGCCAGCAGCGCGTGCGACGGCTGCGAACGCGCAGCAGGCCCGGACGGGCTCCGGTCCAGCCGTGCCGTCAATTTATAAAAGGCCGTTGTTGGGTTTCTAGACCTCACCGTGCTTTGCCAAGCAACGTACCGTCGTCTGTGCAAGGAGGCACGCGGCCGCGCGGTAGAGCGTGCTCGTGGCCCTGGCGGCATCGTGGCGGTGCGGCTGCGGCAGTGGCCCGTGCGGCCCGACGGCCTCGAGCTTGATCGCGCGCATGCGCACCGTGGCGAACTCGGGGCCGCTGGCCGCGTCCTCGTGCTCCTCGGCGGCGGCGCCGTTGCGCGCGGCCTTCGACGCCGAGGCGGCCGCCGCGCCGGCCTTGCTGGCGCCCTTGGTGCCCTTGCCCTTGGTCGACTTGGACTTTTTGGTCCGCGGCGACGGCAGCAGCTCAGCGGGCTTGCCAGACACACTGGGCCGAGCGTGCAGCGCCGCCGCGGTCGCCTCGCGCGCCGAGTCGTCGACCGACGGGGACGGCGAGATGGCTCGGTCCGGCACGTCTAGGCCGTTGGGAAGCTTCAGGTGCGGGCGCGCCGCCTTGGGCGCCGCCGGCGACGCCGGCGGCGGCTGGGGCGGGAGCGCGGTCAGCAGGCCGTCCCAGCCGTTCGCGGCGGGAGCGCTGCTCTTGTCCTGCTCCAGCGCGTGCAGCTCGTCGATGCAGCGCCGCACGTACGCGGCGCGCTCGGCCTTTGTGAAGCCGCTGAGCAGGTGGACGAGCGCGTCCTGCTGGCCTTCCAGGTACGCGCGGTCGACCATGCCGACCGCCAGCGCGCCCGTCTGCGCAAAGAACGCCGGCGGCAGCCCCGGCGTGCCCCCTGCCGTGCCTCGGAAAATTGCACAACGAGGGGGGCCCTTCGCCGTTAGAGGTGTACCCTATGAGGTGACGCGCGGCGGCACGCCCGGGCCGTACGCAGCGGATGGGTATCGGTGGGGCGGCCGGCCACCTCCATCGCGGTGACCACGCCCAGGAGGCTGGGCGGGCCTACCAGGCTGGCCGTCCGGGCAACGCGCACCAGGTGGTCCTAAGCCGCGGGCGGGCAGATGGCAGAGACGCCCAATGCGTCAGCGCCACAGACAGCGCACACCCAACCAAGTCGGCACTGCGCTGGACCTGAAGCTGCCCGCGGAGTTCGTGCGGCGCGAGCCGGAGACTGTTCGACAGCCACTCTTCGGCAAGCTTCACCAGGGCCTGCAGCGCCAGGACACGCGCGCTCGGGTGCACCGACAGCGGCAGGTCGAGCTGGTGCCCCTCCACGCCGGGCACCGACAGGATCATCGGCTACCGACCACACGATGCATGGGGCACGGCCAGGACGTTGCTCGCGGGGTTAACCGAGGGCGCTTGTCCTTAGCGTATCTCAGGGGCGACGGGGGGCGCACCTCGTCGCCGTAGCCGGCATCGCACGCGTCCGCCATCGTGTTGACGAGCTGCAGCAGGGTGTCGATGACCGGCTGCGACCAGGCCAGGGCGGGCAGCGTGGCCAGCAGACGGTCCAGCCAGCGGCGCGTCGCCGCGCTGTGGATGGACTCGGAGGCCAGGTGGCGAGGGGGCGCCCGATTAGGCACTGGCCATGCCGCCGCGTCGCGTCTCTCATCCACGGGCGCGCGTACCGCACGCCCGGCAGCCGGTGGCACTGCTGCAGGATCAAGAACTGGACGGCGAGCTCGAGCTGCCGCCGCGCCGGCGTCAAGGACATGTTGCTTGCCTCCACCGACAGGCAGTACTGCTGCACGACCTGCAGAACGCGGTTCGATCCTCCACACAGGGGTGGCATCACTCGGTGTAAGAGGGTGCGGGGCAGTGCATAAAAAGGTCATGGCGCCGTCTCTGCGGACCTGGTAGCACAGCGCGTCGATGGCAGGGCCCAGGTGCGGCGCGGTGCGCAGGCCCTCGGACTCGAGCAGGTGCACGAGCGACGCCAGCACCTGCCGCGTCATCGGCCGCCGGTTCGCCTCGGTCTCGTACACCGCCAGCAGGTAGATCCGATGAGCAGGGGACAGCCTGCGCCACGGCGTCCGAACGGGTCGGACGCAATATGAGAAACCTTGGACGGGCTCTCCCCCGGCAGCATAGCAGTGGTTCGCGCGTACTTTTTGGCGTCCAGCGGCTTGAGCAGCGGCTGCAAGGACTGCAGCGTGAAGGTGTTCTACGCCGCGCAACCACAGCCCGCATTCGCCACAGCCCTTGGAATCATTGTCGCACGCTCACGGCTGCGCCCGCTGCGCACGAAGGGACCTACCAGCTCAGGGTACACCTTGCCGGTGAGGATGGGGTCGGCGTCCAGCTCCCGCTCAAACGCCGTCGACACGCCCGCCGACAGCGTGGGCGAATGCGTGGCCAGGCGCACAAACGCCTGCGCCAGGCCATTCTGCGCGTTGCGCAGGAACTCGGACTGCCGCAGCTGGTCCGTCTCGATTGCCGTCGGGCTGATCGCTGCACGCGACAGCGGCACGAACGAGTGGATGATGAGGAAATACCTGCAATGATGTGCCGACTGGCCAGCCGCCGATGCGTTCAGCTTGCTTCGCGCACAGCTAAGCGCCGCCGCCAGCTGGCGACAGCCCGTACCAGACGTAGCGGAACAGCACCAGCAGCTGGAACTGGCGCGGCGCGCGCGCCAGCGCGGACGCGTCGGGGTGGCGGTCCAGGTGCGACGCCAGCAGCGTCACCAGGGCAATCACGTCGAGCCGCATCACGTCCTAGATGGGCCAGTCCCACCAGGGCCCACCTCGGATAGCGGGCCCGTCAGCCTGTGAGACCGCGCGGTGAGTCTGCCCTGCGGCGACACGCACCAGGCTCAGGGCGGCGGCGGCGGTCGACGACACCGCCGCGGCCGCAGCGGGGTGCGCCGACGTGGACCGCGGCAGGGCCGCTTGCGGGTTTGCGTGCGTGCTCTGGTCACGGTCGCCGAGCGCCGAGACCAGCTCGATGAGCAGCAGTGCCAGCGCTGTCACAAACGCCATGTGGCTCCGCGCGCCCGAGGCCTGGCGGGGGCGGAAACGATCGCACGCGCCCCCCCACGAACCAGCGCGGCGTGTGAGCCAACGGGCATGGTTTCCAAAAGTGCCAAGCAAGCCACGTGCCTTGAAGGCCGCCGACACGTGGTCGAGCACGACGTAGGCCGTGCGGCGGTTGGCCAGCAGCACGGCCAGGCTGGGGCTGTCGCTGGTGCGCCGGACGGATGCGCCGTCCGCGGCGACGCCACCGGCGCTATCGACAGCTTGGCCCGCGGTCCCCTTCACCACGTCCGCCAAAAAGTCGAGGCTGGGCTGGAAGACGTTCGGGTGGCCGCCCACCATGAGGTCGCCCAGGGCCGTCAAGATCGCCGCGTCCAGCCGGCCGTGGCTTTGGTTGAACTGCTCCGTGAGCAGTGCCCGGACGTCCTCCGACACCTGGGGCGCCGGCGGTAGACAGTACATAGGCTGGCGTCGCGACGGGTTTGAGCCACGCAAAGATGCCGCGGGCCTGTGGAAGGACTCAAGACGTACCGCTGCGTGCTCGGCAAACTCGGTGGCGATTTGCGCCAGGATGAGGTACGCGGACGCCTGCGCCGTCGCGGCAACATGCGCGGCAGCCTGTGCGCGCCACAAAAGGCAACGGGATTGGTTGGAACCGCGTCGATTCTCGGCGCGGGTGACCGCGGAGCAGCGGCAGTGCGTACCGTCGTAGCGCCACCCTTGGTCGGCTGTGCCGAGCCGCCGACCTCCGCGAGGTCCCGGCGCACGCGCTCCACGTCCAGCCGCCCATCAGCGTCGGTCGCGAGCCGCTGCGCTCCTCGTACAGGCCCGTTCACCAAAAAGGTTCTCCCGGAGTCAGCCACCATTGGTCCCGGCGAAGCGGTTCGATCGCATCAAAACTCGTACGCGCAAGATGCGGGCATACGCGGCCCCCGCCGGCCGCGCCAACGCTGTGGCGGTGGGCGCGCCCAAGCCGGCCGCGTCGTGGGCGTCGCTGGTAGTCGTAGTGCTCACCATGCGCAGCAGCGCGAGGGCCTCCGGAGCCTGGGCAGGGTACCGCGTGGCCAGTATGGCGACACTGGCTAGGGCCACTGACGCCACAGCGTCGTCGACGCTGTGGGAGTCGTTGAGCACGGTCGACGCCAGCGCCAACGCCCGGCTCACCGCGCTGGCGTCGATGGACGCCGCCAGCGTGGCCGTCCGCTGTGCACCAGGGGCCACCGACATCAAGCACCCCTCCCCCGATGCGGTATTAGCATTAGGCGACTGTGAGGGTGTCGCTCGCCGGGACACCGCGGGACGCACCAGCGCTTCCGCCCGCAGGGCCGACCGCTTCTCTCCCTCGAGGCTGGCCGCCACGGAGGCCTCGGCCAGGCTCAGGGCGGCGGCGCAAAAGTCAGCCAGGCCGGCGTCGGCGCCTGCCGCCGGGAGCGACACCAGAGTCGTAGCCGCCCGGGCGGGCTCGACGAGCGCGTCCGCGACCGTCTGCCACCGGCGTTCGTGATCCTACAGCCGGGGAATGAATGCTGCCGGAGGAACGCCATCGCTCAGGTACGTGAACGTTGCCATGCAAAGCGCAGTTCGCCGTCGTACCTTGATCGCGTGCGATGCGTGCGGGTCCGGCACGGCCACCTCCGCCGCCGCACAGCCGCAGCCAACGGGGCTCGCCGTATGAAGGAGAACGTGCGTGGACCTGCACCAGCGTTCGGATCCCTTCAGCGATGCCATCGTGAGCTCGCCCATGCGCCTCCAGGCTCCCGCTTTCGGCGAACACCCGCGACGTACGCCCGCAGCGCCAGCAGCGGGATGGTGGCAGCGTGGGTCGCAGAAGTGGTCGGATTGGCCGTTGCTTGGGCCGCGGCGTTGCTGAGCTGCGAGTGGTCGCTCGGTGCCGCGGCGACGCCGCGCTCCAGCGCGGGCCAGCTGCCGCTGGCCTTGGCGATCTGGACGAGCATGTCGGCCACGCCTGGGCCCGGGAGATAGAGAGCGCGTGGAGCCACTGCAAGCACGTCAATTGCGCGCGGTCGCCTGCAAGCTGTCGCGGCATCGCTGCTCCACGCACCCTGCAGGGAGCCGGCCACCCACGGCACCGCGGCCACCTGCAGAGCCGTCAGGAAGGCACGCAGGGCGGCCAGGTCCCGCAGCCGGTCGGCCGGTTGGGGCGGCGGGTCATCGGCGGCGCTGCCCGCGGCCACGCCCAGCACGCGGCCGAGCGCCACCTTGCCCAGCGCGACCACGTCGGCCCGCAGGGCCGCCGCGGCCACCTCGTCGCCGTTGTCCGGCGTGGCCGCCGGGGCCGCTGCAGCCTGCAGCGCATGGAGCGCCAGGCCGAAGAGCAGACGCTCCTGGTCGGCGCCCCCCGCGCTGCCGCTGCCCGTGAGCTGGAGCTCGTCCCAGTGGGTCAGCGTCCACGTGAGGAGCGGGACGAGCGCCGTGCGGTGGCCTGCGTCCGGCGTCTTGGCTGCGTAGTAGGCCACGCCCAGCAGCGCACACTGCTGCCGGTCGGTCTGGCCGCGGTCGCGCCGAGCCCATGCTTACGCGACGGCCCACCCTTGGGTGAGCAACACACTCCTGTGCCGGCCTTTGGTACCGCGGGGCAGCTCGAGCCGTACGAGGGCCAGCGTGTCCAGGGCGCTGGAGAGCGTCGGCGTTGTGGCGTCGGTGGCCGCGTCGGCCGGGGCGGCCAGGTCCCGCAGCTTGGGCGGCAGGCGAATCAGCAGCCGCGAGATCTCACGCCACGCGGTGAGCGGCTTGGTCGCGGCCGATGCCAGCGCGCTCTGGACGACCGCGGTGACGGCGTCGGGCAGGCGCCTGCCCGCAGGGTCTCCGACATACTGGCAGCATGGGGTGAGTTAACTCGTCTGCCGGCCCATTTTCGCCTGTGCCACCGGCAGCCGAGCTGCTGCGTACCCGACGCGGGCGTCGGCGGCCGCCATGCTGGGGCGCTTTCCCGACCCCCCGCCCGCCGTCAGGTGCGGCCGGGCGGTCCGCCGCACGTCGCCGCGTCCGGAGCCGCCACTGGGGCCGGCACGCTGTCGCCGTCCGCTGCTGCGGGCGTCCTCGGCCGATCGGCGTGCCTGCTTTCCAGCCGCCCTGCAGACCGCAGCCGAATCTCGGCCGTCCACGCGCGCCGTCGTCCAGCGTCGTCCGCGGCGTCCTCGCTCGTCCGGTCGCGTCTCGTGCTGGCGAAGCGCGGTCGACGAGGGTCGCAAGGGCGAGGGCTATGCGCAGCGACTAGGGCTAGCGCTATGGAGCCCCCTAGGGTTTGGGGTATCCCACCCACGTACATGCTCTAGGGCTAGGGATATGGGTCATGCGCACTAGGGCTAGGGCTATGGGTCTATTTCCACTAGGGCTAGGACTATGGGTCTCGCCCACTAGGGCTAGGGCTATGGGTCTATTTCCACTAGGGCTAGGACTATGGGTCTCGCCCACTAGGGCTAGGGCTGTGGGTCTGTTCCACTAGGGCTAGGACTACGGGTCTAGTTCCACTAGGGCTAGGACTATGGGTCTCGCCCACTAGGGCTAGGGCTGGGTCTCGCCCACTAGGGCTAGGGCTATGGGTCTCGCCCACTAGGGCTAGGGCTATGGGTTAGCTCCACTAGGACTATGGGTCTATTTCCACTAGGGTTAGGGCCGCGGCGCCGCTTTCACGTGGCGACCACACCCAAAAAAGCGCGCCAAAAACGCCGCGAGGACGCGAACGACGCGGCGGCAGCGGCGGTGGCGGCGGCAGCAGGCGCCTGCAAGCACACGGCGCAGCACCAGAAAGAGCGCCGCGGCACGACCGAGCGCAAAGACGCGCGAGGACGCGGAGCACCGCGCCAGATTCCCCGCCGGACCCCAACGGTCCACCTGGCGGCCGACCCCGCAACGGCCGGACGGCCCGTGGCGAAATTGGACCTGACTGCCCTGCACCCGGCACGGCCCCGCTCCACTTAGAGCGGTGAAAGGTGCGGACCATTCGTCGGTCGCCGCTCGATTTGGCCGCTACCGCTCACCCCCGTGACAGTTGGGGCGCGAATCGGGCGGGCGGTCGCGCGCGCACAGGCCGGCACCATGCGCGAGGACCAGCAGCTGCGCACCACGGCCGCGGCCGAGAAGCTCTTCTCGCTGCCGCGCGTCCTGCCCCGGCGGCTGCTTCTCCCGTTCGTGCTCAGCGAGACGCCGTACATTGTGAAGCTGCAGGTGCAGGCCCGAGACCAGGCCGCGACGGTCCGATCGTCGTCCCTACTAAGTTTGTGTGGCGTCCGTATGCTGGCTCTGCCTGTGACCAGCAATGGCGAACGCCGTTCCGTGACAAGCTCATGCAGTCGGTGTCCTTCGTGGGCTCGCACGTCTTCTACATGCTGTGGCTGCCGACGCTGTTCTGGCTCGGCCAGGCGCAGTACGGCCGGCACCTCACCATCCTGCTGGCGCTGTGCCTGTACATCTGCAACTACATCAAGGACATGCTGTGCCTGCCGCGGCCGCAGTCGCCGCCCGTGGTCAAGCTGGCCAGCAACCTGTACTCGATCGAGTACGGCTTTCCGTCCGCGCACTCGTTCAACGCGGTCATCATGGCCGGCTTCACCGCGCACTACTTCACGCAGGGCATCGAGGGCACGCCGCTGGCCACGGCGATGTGGATCGGCGCCGCCACGTTTGTGTTCAGCATCGCCTTCAGCCGCATCTACTGCGGCATGCACACCCTCACCGACATCACCGGCGGCCTCTTCCTAGGCGTGTGCATGCTCTACACGTGGCTCCACTACTTTCCCATCATCGAGGACTGGATCACGCACAGCAACTACGGTGCGTCCTCAGGGGCTCCGGCGCGTGTCCGCGCTGCCTAGCCCGTGCTGACGCCGGCCGCCCGTGCCCGGCTCGGCGTCCTGCGCGCGGGCCGCCGTCCAGTGTTCTGGGGGACCGCCCTCTTCGCCATCGTGCTCACGGCGGTGTACCCGAACCCGGTCGACCCGACGCCGTCCTACGACGACACCGTCTCGTTCATCTGGGTCATGGTCGGCGTCGCCACGGGCAGCCGGGGCTTTTGCGGCCACCCGCTGTCCACGCCGGTGCCGTTCCTGGGCAACGTCCGCTACAGCTTCGCCGCGCTCGGCCCGCTGCTGACGCTGGCGCGGGTCGCCGTCGGCGTCGCCGTCGTCCTCTCCTGGCGCCTGGTCGCCAAGCGCGTGCTGCTCCTGGTGCTGCCGCCCATCTACAAGGTGCTCGACCTGCCGGCGCGCAAGTTTTTCCTCTCCGCTCGGTGCGTGCGCGGCCGCGGCATGGGGGGCAACGCTCCTGCGACGTACCACCGTCGGGCTCATCTCGCTGGGGCTACCGCGTTGGGGCAGCCCATCATGATCCAGCGAGTACAAGGGCAAGGTGGACGTGCCGATTCGCATCACCCCGTCCGTGCTGCACATGGACCCGCTGCCCACCATGGCCGGTACGCCCCGGGCGTCAACCTCGGGGGCGGCCTGGGACGTTGGCTAACAAGCCGACGTGAGCGCCGTGCCGGGGCTGCCTGGCGGCCCACAGAGGCCAACAAGGCGCTGACCCACCGCCGCACGGACAGCGGCGACAAGGGCCACAGGCGCACCGACAGCAACGGCGGCGTGAAGCAGCCCAAGCCCGTCGCCGCGGTGCGGCCGGTCGACTCGGACGAGGAAGCCCTGCGCTACGCGTTTCACAAGCTGCCGCGCTACGACGTCGAGGTCGTGACGCGCTGCGTTGTCTACTTTGGCATCGGGTGGCTCTCGGTCAACGGCATCCCCGTGCTGTTTGACCTGCTGGGCCTCGCGCCGCCGCTCACGCAATGAGCACATCGAAATGAAGCAGGCACTTGCAACGAAACACAACCTCTCTTCTTGTTGTTTAAAGTGCACGATGTACAAACTGGCGAACTCGATGTGTATGTACATGTGCTCGCGCCTCCCCTACTTTGGGCGGGGCGCGGCGGCCGCGCTGCCGGCGCTGTTCTGGGGCGATGGGTCGACGCTGGCGCGCACGAGGCCGCTGGACGAGCTGCCCGACGGCGTGGGCGGCACCAGCGTGCCGCGCTCCGCGGCCTGGAGAATGTCGGTGAACATGGTGATGAGCGTCCGCAGGCCCAGCAGGTAGCCGCGGTCCGGCTGCGCCGCGGCGTGCGCGGCGTCCGCGCTGCTGGCGCCGTTCGCGGTGGCGGTGGGCACGATCTTGCACGTGTTGGCAAAGTCGATCATGCGCACGTCCACGCCCTTGACCGCGTCCACGCCGACGGGGTTGCCGTCGTAGACGATGAGGAGCGACGACCCGAAGAAGCGGTAGCTCGTGCACGCGGCGACGGCCGCGTACAGCTTGGTCAGCCGCCGGAGCAGCTCGGGGAGGAAGCGCACCTGGATCTCCTGTCCGTTGTCCAGAAAGCTGATGAGCGCCTTTTGGAACTGCGCGGCCGTCAGCCGCCGGCCGTAGTACTTGTCCTTGAACACGTACGCCCGCTGCGCGGGCTTGTAGACCTTCATGCCGCAGATGCGCACGCCGAGCGACGCCGACGTCGTGGTGAGGCACTTGGCCACCTGCCGCGCGCGCTTCTCGGGGCTCGCGCCGGGCCCGTGCTGCCGCGTGCCCATCTTGAGGTCTAGCACGCAGGGGTACCGGAAGCGGCTCGTCAGGTCCTCCAGCCGCACAAACAGGTCCAGCGACGGGCACGGCGCCATGCTGCACCGCCGGCGCTGCAGCGCCTTGGACGCGGACGGGCCCGGCGACGGCGCCACGAGCACGGGCGACGGCGACTCGGGCAGCGGCGACTGGGCGCCCAGCAGGGGCGGCGCCGGCGTGCTGTGGCGGCGGCTCGCCGCATCCTCGCTCCGACCATCGTCGCCGCCATCGGCGTCGCCGTGGCTGCTGTCGGCTGTGCTATCGAACGATCTGCTGGGCCGGGGTCGCGTCGCGACGGGCGCCGCCACGCCGGTCGAGCCATCGCGCTGCGGCGACGCGCCCTCGACGGGCCACCACGACGTGATGGTGTCCTCGCCGGGCACCACGTCCGTCGGCATCACCGGCCAGTGGACCACCGTCGAGGGGACCGCCGGCACCAGCGGCGACAGGGGCAGCACGGGCGTGCCGGGCGAGTCGTGCGGCGGCACGCCCATGCTCGTGCGCCGGCTGCGCACCACCAGCTTGGGCTGCGGCATGGCCAGGCTGCCGCGCCGGAGGTGCGCGATGCTGCTGCCGCCGCTGCTGCCGCCGCCAGCGCTTTTGAGGAAGCCGTTGCGGACCTGGGCGGCGGGGCCGTGGTGCAGCGCCTCCACGTCCACGACCATGCTGCTGTCCCGGTCGCCGCCGTCGTCGCCGCCAGCGCCCCTGCGGCCGCCGCCGCCGCCGCCGCCGCCGCCGCCGCCGCCGCCGCCGCCGCCGCCGCCGCCGCCGCTGCTGCTGCCGCCCGTGGGCGCGCGGACGACGGTGGCGGCGCGCGCCGCCAGGTCCAGGCCCGCGAGGTCCGCGCCCATGGCCGCACCGTCGTCGTCGGGGGCGACGGGCACGACGTGGTCGGTGCTGGCCTCGGGTACCACGGGCGGTGGCGGCGCTCCGGCCACGGCGGCGCTCGGGACGGCGTGGCCGTCTACGGCGACGACCCCGAGGTAGTGCGGCACGAACGGCGCGAGGCCGCTGTTGGCCGCGATGGTCTCGTAAAAGGCGTGCTCCGAGGCAATGAGCGGCTTGCAGACGGTGTGCTCGTCAAACTTGATGAGGGCGACGTGGCCGCCGACCTGGTGGGCGTACGGCGCGCCCGCGGTCGGCCGCCCGGCGCCCGTTGGCGTGGAGCGACGCATGGCGTCGGCGCCATCGAGGTCGGCGGCAAGATGAACGCCGCCGGCTCGTGAAAAGAGGTGCTGCGCCGCCCGAGAGGGCAATGAGAGCAGGGCGATGCGGCAACGCGCCGGTGAGGGCGCGCACCGGTCTGACTCGGCCGCGAAAGCGGTGTCGCGCGGGCCGGCAAGGCAGCTGGCCGACCACGTCAGCGGGGCGGCTGCGGCCTGTTGATTGCCGACGGTGCGCCCAACGGCAAGCCAAGAAGGGAGCAAGCTACAGGCTCCAGCCAGGTTCGGAGGCCGGCAACGGCGACAGGCACCCCGTGGCCAGAGCACGGGGGTATGGCAGGCCAGGCGGGCCGATAGCCGGTAGCTGTTTCTGCGGGCTAGCTATGGCGGGCAGCTGTCCAGGCCGGCCGACCTGCCTGACCAAGCCGCCGCCCGTGTCCATGTCGCTCCACTTCGTCATCGCGACGTGGCTGACCCGGTCCAGGCCGCTCCACCTCCGCGGGCGGTCCTGGGGCCCGTGGTCCGCCTTCACAGCCACCTCCTCGACGGGCCGTGTCGTCACGGCGGCATCCTTTCATGGTCGTTGGTCCCGCTCCGCTTCTCGCGGTGTCGCTCATCGCTGTCCACGCCGTCGCCATTGTTGGCAACACCTCCCACTCGTCCGTCCGCACGCGTCAGTCGTCGGCCGCTGCCGCGTTCGCGTCGCTCGTCCGCGTCCGCGTTCGCGTCCGCGTTTTGGCGCCAAAACGTTCAAAACTTGGTGTGTTTTGGCGCCAAAACGTCTGGCGCGAAAACGTTCTCAACTGCATCAACGGACACGGCGACGTGCCGTCTTGCAGTCCTCCCTGTCCGGTGCCGGGTCGGTGTCTGCCAGAGTGACCACGCGGGAGTCCTGTGGAACCTCGAGCGCCCTGGCTGGGTTGCGGTGCCTTTCTCTGGTCCTGCATCCCCACGTTTGCATTGTTCTCGGCGCCGGCCGCGCCGCAAGAGTCGTTGGAAGTAGGCGCACCATGGCGTCGGCGATGCGGGTCGGCGAGAAGGACAAGAGGCGCCGGTTCCTGCAACGCACAGTGGCAGCGGCCACGGCGGCGGGTGACTCGAGCGCGTCCCCAGCCGGCAAGGCGCCCACCCGCATCCGCACCGACGCGTACGCCGGACGCGCCGCGCTGCCGATCGTGCTGTTCATGGTGCTGATGCGGGGGCCTGCACCAGCGTCTGGCGAGGTGTGTGGGCAGGGTGGAGGCCGCCGCCGTGATCGCCCAAGTGACGGCCTTTCTCCTGGCGCAGGTACGACGGCGGACGGGGGCGCCCGCCCGGCGACGTACCGTTGCTGACCACTTCCTGCGCCTGGCTTGCCTTCGCTTATTCACAGCGCGCGCTGGAAGTGGCGGCCTATGAGCGCCGCTGGCGGGAAAGCGGCTGGACGGTGAGCCCACGGAACCCCCTGCGACTGTCTGCCCACCATGTCTGCACGGCGGCGGCGACGCTCGGCCTGGACAGCGCGGTGACCCTAACGGAGCCTGCCCGACGCGGCCCGCCACCGCGGCCCCCGTACACCGTACCGCTGCATCCGGCCCTGGCGGAGGCGTCCAACGACGACGGCGCTGGGTGAGCGGTGGCTCCAGCATTCGAACCGCTGCATACAAGACCACCGCCGCGCCTGGCTGGGCCCTGCAGCACCACTCGCACCAACAGCGCGCTTCGTGATAGCGCTCGCCCCGAGCGCCCGTTGGGGAACCGCTGCATGTTACGGACCAACCTGATGTATTCCCTAGGATGCCATGCACACGGGCTATAGCGTCCCACCCCGCAACGTTTCTACATGCGCGGCAGCGGCAGTTTTTATGTGCGCGGCAGCGGACGTGCCAGGGCAGTCCGTCGGCTCTGCGCGTTGTCCGTTGGACGGATGCGACGCATGACCCGGTCAGCGGGGCCGGCGCACGCCACGTCATCAGCCGATGACGTCAGCAAAAACCGTTACAACGGCGCCGGGCAGCCGGGCGAGAACGAGACCCGCCCCCCCCGGCAGCGCGCGGCAGCAAACAGCACAACGCAGCCGACGACGAAGGGCGCGGTGCAGCACTGGACCCACATCGCCCTTCGCCCAAAACGGTCGATGGCGTCGTCAACAGCGGAGCGGACGACCAGATCGCGCGGGCGCTGGTAGTCGAGGGGCGCGCCACCATGGCCGACACGTTCGTGACCCCGCGGCGGCCCGAGGGCAGCGCCGCCCTCCGCGACATTGGCAATGTCGCCTCGCAGCCGCGGCCCCCCGCGGACGACCTGCGCAAGCCGCGCTCGACAAACCTCGTCCGCAAGCTGGGCATGCCCCGTACGTAGCGCTGCCCGCAGTGGTTGCCTTGTGCTCGCGCGCTCACGCTTCCGCCCTCGCCTACTTTTCTTTCTGGGTCGCACGGGCGCAGAGCGCATCAAGCCAGAGGAGCGCGTGGTGCCCAGTGCGCCATCGCTTGTGAACGATGAGAACAGTATCGGCGTTCGGCCGCTGGACGACCTGCCGCCCGCGCCGAACCCGTCCGCGGCTCCCCTGGCGTCGCCGCTTGCCAAGCCGCTGGACGCGGCGTCTTCCTTCCCGCCTAGGGCGGCCGCGCCGGCCACGACAGAGCCGATGTCGGTGCCACGCCCACGGCCCGCGGCTGCCGCGGTGTCGCCCGAGGGCATTCTCATGGCGGCGCACAGTTCCACCGCGGCCGCGGCGGCGGCACCGGCGGCTTCGGCGCCGGCGGCGAGCCGCTCGGGCGCGTCCGTGTCGCCAATCTCGGCCGGCCTGCCACCTGCGGTGACGGTGACGCCCGCGGCGTCGGTGTCGCCGGTGTCGGCCGTGCCCGCGAATGTACCGTCGCTGCCGGTGGCCCGTCCAGCGCCAACGCCGGCACCGGCACCAGCGCCGCCACAGGGCCCCGCCGCTGCTCCAGTCGCGCCACCCGTCGCCGCGCCGGTTCCGGCGGCCACGCCGACCCCCCCCGCGGCGCCGGTGTTTGGCAATGGCAAGTGCTTCGTGGTCAACGGCGTGGCGTACGCGCGGCTGGACAGCATCGGCAAGGGCGGCTCCAGCAAGGTCTACCGCGTCATCTCGGAGAGCGGCAAAATCTTTGCCCTCAAGCGGTGCGGCGCAGAGGAGGTTCCTCCGGCTGCGCCCCTTAAGCATAACTGACGCTCGCATCTGTTTTTAATCTCGTGTGGTGCGCTTCGGACGTAGGGTGCAGCTGGCCGGCGCCGACCAGGCGACGGTGGCGTCGTACGTTAACGAGATCCACCTACTGACCCGGCTCCGCGGCCGCGACCACATCGTGACGCTGTTCGACTCGTACATTGACCGGTCGCACGGCTACATCTACATGGTACACCGGACGCAGGCAACGTGCAGGCCGTTCGAACGCGTGCGCTAAACCTAGTATTCCCCTCTTCCCATTGCGTCTTGCGTGGCCAGGTGATGGAGTGCGGCGAGATCGACCTCGCCAAGATGCTGCAGAAGCGGCAAGGGAAGCCCCTGGACGAGAACTTTATCCGCTATTTTTGGCAGCAGGTACGGCGGCCGCCGCAAGGGAGCCGCCCTTTGGTGGCCGCAGTCGCTCACCGTACCACGCGCGCGCGCTGCGCTCCTTGCCGGATGCGCCCCAGATGCTGCTTGCGGTGCAAACCGTGCACGAGGAGCGGATCGTGCACTCGGATTTGAAGCCGGCCAACTTTCTGCTGGTGGAAGGCACGCTGAAGCTCATTGACTTTGGCATTGCCAGCGCCATTCAAAACGACGCCACCAGCGTGGTGCGCGAGAACCAGGTCCGTCCGGTGTGCGCATCCAATGCAGAGCGCCTAGCCGGCCGGTAGCTCACGCCGTTCGTCTTGCACAACCTGCCGCAACGTACACACTTAGGTCGGCACGGTCAACTACATGTCGCCCGAGGCCCTGATCGACACAGCGGCGGCTGCCGGGGGGCCAACCGCCGGAAACAAGCAGATGCAGATGAAGGTACGGCCAGAGCTAGGGTTGGCATGCAGCATGAGACGCCGGGAGTTTAACGTATTCCTCGTTGTCTTCTTCCCGTGCCATATTTCCCTGCCAGCTGGGGCCGGCCTCCGACGTCTGGTCGCTCGGCTGCATCCTGTACCAGATGGTCTACGGAGCGACGCCGTTTGCCGCTCTGCCCATCATCCAGAAGATCCAGACCATCATGGACCGCAACCACACGATCGCCTACCCGCCGATTAGCAACCAGGCCTTGCTGGCGTCTATCCAAGGGTGCGCAGCCGCGCGCCATCTCGCCGGCGCTAGTGTCCAAGGCGCTCACGGTTTGCACGGTGCAGGTGCAGGCTTTTGTTCGGAACGTTCAGGTGTTTGCGTCGGGAGCCAGCGAAGCGGCTGACCATTCCCGCGCTGCTGGAGCACCCCTTCCTGCGGCCAACATCCACGATGGACGGCTTCGCCAGCTAGACGTGCGCGCTTCGCCCAAGGGGGGTTGTACCATAGTTTTCGATGAGCGCAAGCAAAGGTGTACTGGTACTGTACAGAAGAGAACGTTTTCCCGGACAAACTCGCATACTTTACAGACGCGTTACACGTTCAAGCCTTGGACCACACGAGGTTCCGTTGCCACACGCAATCTTGGCACCAAGTACACTACGCTATACAAGAACGGGCAGGTCGTTCAGGAAGACGCACCGGCCAGCGGCGCGCCTTCCGTAGCTGCCGGGCCAGCAGGCAGGCTGCTCGGGATGGGCTTTTGCAACGGCGTCGACAGCGGTGTCGTGAGCGGCGTCATCAGCGGGCTCTGCAGCTGGAAGGCCGGCGGGCTCGTTGGCGGCACCGTGGGCTCCAGGTTGGCCTCCTTTTCCAGCGTGCGGATGCGCCGCTGCAGCTGGACGATATAGGCATGCGCTGCGCACCGCAGCAAACTAGGATAGGGGGGAGTTTTGCCGGGGGTGAGTCCACCATGAGCCTCGTCAAAAACGTACGGTGACGACGGCGCACCGTTGCTCAGAATGTCCAGCTTGGTCGCCGTGGGCTCCGTGTTGGGCAGGGCCTGCCGCACGCATTCGAACGCCTGCTTGAGAATGTCGCGGCGGCGCTGCTCGGCCGTCTTGTGGTTGCTGCGGCGCAGGCCCACGCCCGACGCCACGGACGGCGCGTCGCGGTAGCCCAGGAGGCTAGCGCAAGAAAATAAGGCATGAAGGGCGGCCCGGTTGGTCAGCGCCGCAGGGCAGACCCAGGCACGGGCGGACGACTGCTACACGTACTCGAGCTCGCCGCTGCGGATGTTGGCGTAATTGCTGCGGCTGGCCAGCGCTTCCGCCGCGGCGTCGCTGTACGTCCGTCCGTCCTTGTCTACAGATCGTTGCGACAATGGCCGAAGCAGAACGCGGTCACGTTCAGTGCCAGGCCCACACGATCCTCACCCACCCCCCGCGGGACCAGGCACAGTACCTCGAAGCAGCGGTTTGATGTGCGGCGAGCCCGACGTCGGCGGTGTGGGCCGCAGACTCGGCGACTGTGGCAGCATGGGAACCAATGGCAGCGGCAGCATCGCCGCCGGCAGCATGTGCATGCTGCCCGCGCTCGAGCCCGCCGAGCCGACCAGGGTGGGCACGCCGTCGAGATGGCCCGAGTTGGCGGCGCTGCTGCTGCTGCCGCTCAGGGGCGCCACGCTCGCGTCCTGGTGATAACCACGCGCCTTCCAAAGGGGGGCCTTTCGTTGTTGCGCACGGCATCAGCAACGGGACCGTGCGCGTCGCGGACCATGGGGCGCGTGTAGCCGAACCTCGCTCTGCGGGACGGACGCCGTGCGGCGCCGCTTGCCGACGGTCCGCGGTGACAGCTTGGGCGACGGCCGCGGGCTGCTCCGCGCGCCGCGCGGGACGGGGTCGACAGCGCGGACCGCCGGCGACTGCGGCACGCTCGCGCTGCGCACCGGCGCCATAAGCGGCGTGACGGGCGCGGCCTTGACCGGCCCCACCACTGCAGAGTTAACCGGGAGGGGACGGGTGCGCCGCATAATTCATTAGCCGCGGCGCCGAGCGAGCATGGCCAGGAGGCGCCATACCGTACCGTTGTAGAGGAGGTAGGTGCCCGAGGCAGGATCGTACACTGGCACGCTCCCCGCTGGCAGCGGCTGCACGGCAATCGCCCCACTCGCGTTGGGATGGCCGGCGTGCACCGGCGGCAGCGTCGTGGCCGGTTGCACGGGGCGCGACGGCGGTGGCGGCTGCGGCAGGGCAGCCGGCGGCAGCGGCGGCAGCGACTCGAATGCCCCTTGGCTGCCGGCGCTCCCGGCAGAGGGCGTTGGCTCGTTCAGGAACGCCGACGGCGTGCCGCTGCCGTATAGATCCGCGTACAGGCCCGACTGGAGCGGCGGAACGTTCGTGCCCGTGGCCTCCGTGGCCTCCTGCGCTGCGACGCGTTCCATGCCGTAGGCAAGGCCGTCGCCGCCGTCGCCGCCGTCGTCGCCGCCGCCGCCGCCGCCGCCGCCCATGGCCTCG
>Ga0180216_1001128_pt1 | contig 24603 bp, 16 predicted proteins | sample eDN3rd37CBELigMG_FD_128879 | JGI IMG/M metagenome (GOLD analysis project Ga0180216, IMG submission 128879) | Enriched Miracle-Growth compost microbial communities from Emeryville, California, USA - eDNA 3rd pass 37_C BE-Lig MG (version 2)... ... | reverse complement strand
TGATAATCCTCCACCCGGCGCTCAAGGAACTCGGCCAGCGTGAACGTCTGCTCGCTGAGCCGTTTGGCGTCCTCGTCCATCGGGAACATCTGAAGCAGCTCGTCGCGGAAGACGACGGCGCAACTCGGCTCCAGCCCGACGATGGGAATCCCCTGTTCGATCTCGTCGTGGAGCGCGTCCATGATTTGCAGGAGCATCTTCTTGGCCGTCGGCAGGAAGCCGTAGTCATACAGCGGCCGGCCGCAGCAAAGCGAGGGTCGGGGAACGATGACGTGACAACCGACGTGCTCCAGGACCTCGACCGCGGCCTTCGCCACCTCGGGATGGAAGTGGTTGTTGAAGGTGTCGGGCCAAAGAATCACCGGCCGGCCGTCGACGTTGCGCGGTTTCCGGCGGAAGAACCATTCCTTGAAAGTCTCGTTCGCGAACGGCGAAACCTGCCGCTTCTGGGAGATTCCTCCAATCGCCTTGAAGACGGCGTTCAGCCCAGGCGTTTGGCTGATGAAGTTGGTCAGCGGCGGGGCGATCGAACCGAGTCGGGCCCACCAGTAGATCCAGCCCATCGCGTAGGCGTGGCGGGGGCGGAGCCGTCCCTCGTAATAGTGCGAGAGGAACTCGGCCTTGTAGGTCGCCATGTCGACGTTGACCGGGCAATCGCCCTTGCACCCCTTGCAGGCCAGGCAGAGGTCGAGGGCCTCGCGCGCCGGCTCGGCCCTCCACATCCCCTTCATCGGGTCGCCTTGCAGCATCTCGAAGAGCAGATGCGCCCGGCCGCGGGTGGAGTGCTTCTCCTCCTTCGTCACCATGTAGCTCGGGCACATGGTGCCGGCCTCCTCGCGCCGGCAGAGACCGACGCCGACGCACCGTTCGGTCGCGTATGAGAAGCTGCCGTGGTCGGCGGGGAACTTGAAGTGCGTCTCAACTTGGGGCGGATGGTAATTCGGGCCGACGCGCAGGTTCTCACCGATCTTCATCGCGTCGATCTTCTTGCCGGGGTTCATCTTGTTGCCCGGGTCCCAGATCGCCTTGAACTCGCGCATCGCCTGGTAAACTTGCGGCCCGAACATCTTGGGCAACAACTCGCCGCGCGATTGGCCGTCGCCGTGCTCGCCGGAGAGCGAGCCCCCGTAGGCGAGCACCAGGTCGGCCGCCTCGTACTTGAAGGCGCGCATCTGTTCGACGCCGGCGGCCGACTTCAGGTGAAAGTTGATCCGCGTGTGAATGCAACCCTGTCCCAGATGACCGTACAACGAACAAGCGTACCCATATTTAATCAAAAGCCGGCGGAAGTCGCGCAGGTAGGGACCGACCTTTTCGGGCGGGACGGCGGCGTCCTCCCACCCCTCCCAGCTATCGGGCCGATTGGGAATGCGGGCGGTCGCGCCGAGACCGGCCTCGCGCAACTCCCAGATGAGCCGTTCCTCCTTCTTGTCGGTGTAGTTCTTCATGTCGACGACGCCCTTGCCGCCGCGCAGTTCCTTCATCAACGCGCGGGCCTTGGCGTCGACTTCGTCCTGGGTTTCGCCGCCGAACTCGACGACGAGCCAGCCGCCGCCCCGGGGGAACAGGTCGATGAGGTTGACCCGCTCGTCCCCCTTCTGCTTCAGGTCGTCAAGCAGGCGGTCGTCGATCCCCTCCAGGCCGACCGGCCCATGCGCCGCGACTTGCGAGACATGGTCGCCCGCGGTGGCGATGTCGTGAAAGCCGACAACCAGCAGCGACCGCTTCGGGGGGCTGTGCACCAGCCGGCAGGTTGCTTCCAGAAACAGAACGCAGGTGCTTTCCGAGCCGATCAGCGAGCGGGCGATGTGGAAGTCGTTTTCGGGGAGCAGCTCGTCGAGGCTGTAGCCGGAAACCCGCCGGGGAATCTTCGGGAACTTGACGCGGATTTGGTCGGCGTGGGCGTCTCTGAGATCCCGGAGACCCTTGTAGATCTCGGCTCGTCGCCCTCCCGCGGCGATGATCCGCTCGTATTCCTGGTCGCTCGTCAGTCCAACGCGCGTTCGGAGGCCGTCGTAGGTCAAAATTTCCAGTTCGTGGATATTGTCGACGGTTCGCCCCCCCATCATCGAATGGACGCCGCAGGAGTTGTTGCCGAACATGCCCCCCATGCAGCAGTGGTTATGGGTGGACGGGTCGGGAGCGAAGGTCAGATGATGGACCTCCGCCGCGCGTCTCAGGTTGTCGAGGACGACGCCCGGCTGCACTCTCGCAATTTTCCGCTTTGGGTCCACCTCCAGAATGTTGTTCATGTATTTCGACATGTCCAGAACGACGGCCACGTTGCAGCAGGCGCCGGTGAGGCTGGTTCCTCCGCCGCGGCCCAACACCGGCGCGCCGTACTGACGGCACGCGGCGATGGTCGCCTCGACGTCGTCGGCGTCTTTGGGGAGGACGACGCCGATCGGAATTTGTCGATAATTCGAGCCATCGGTGGCGTAGAGCGCTCGGTCGCCGTCGTCGAAACGGACCTCTCCCCGGACCTCCCGGCGCAGGCGCCGTTCGAGTAGTCTGGCCTCAATCTCGGAGATGGGTCTTCGGGGACGCGGCTGGGCGACGTTCCGCCTGGTTTCGCGACCAACGCTCATCACTCGATCCGCCGTGCTCATGGGTTTCCTCCGGTGTGGAGCTTGGGTCGTCCAAAGTCCGAGGCGGAGCGTGGCGCCTGGGGGAGAGCATTGCGCGGCCAGCCTCGCCGAGACCGGGTCCGGGGGGAGCGGCATGCGCGCCGAGGCGCGGCCCCCCGGCCACGGCCGGCCGGCCAGGCGCGAGCCGGCGAGGAAAGCCCCACGAGTCGCTCGCTCCGTCGCGCCTTGGTCGCCGACTTATTGGAAGGGGGGCGGGGGCGGCTCGCCCCCACCGGCCCAAATCGCCTCGAAGTCGTGGATTTTGACCCCGGCGAGATCAAATTTTTCCATCCTGACGGCGTATCCCTGGTCATGGAGCCGCTTCGCGATCCGCTCGATCGGCTCGAGCAGATGGTGGCTGCCGTTGAGCGATGGGGGGAGGCCCGGCGGATTTTGCCGGGCGTGGATCCGCACGCCCTCGAACTCGGCGAGAATGGAGTCCTCAACCCGGGCCGGGGCCTCCTTAAGCTGAATCTCGTCGTGTTTCTTCAATTGCGCCGGCATGAGAACCTCCCTTCCTCCTCCGCGCGCGGGGGGTTAGACCAGTTCTTTGACCTTGTCCTTGAAGACGGTGCCGATGATCGCCCCGGAGTTCGGCTCGCCTCGGGCCAGGGCCTCGGCGAACTTGAGCGCCTGCTTGGGCGTCGCCTGGGCCGGCATGGGCGGTTCGAAGGGGTCGACAACCGCTTCGACGATCGCCGGTTTCGACGAGTTGAACGCCGCTTCGAGCGCCGGGTGGGCCTCGTCGGGCTTCTCGCACCGGAAGCCGACGCCCCCGCACGCCTCCGCGAACTTGACGAAGTCGATCGGATGCAGCGCGACCTCGTACTCGGGGTTGCCCAGGAAGATCATCTGCTCCCACTTGATCTGCCCGAGCGTGTTGTTCTTGATGATGACCACCTTGATGGGCAGGTCATGCTTGACGGCCGTAACGAAGTCGGCCATCAGCATCGAGAACCCGCCGTCGCCGACGAAGGCGACGACTTGACGGTCGGGATACGCCGCCTTGGCGCCGATGGCGTAGGGGAGTCCCGGCGCCATCGTGGCGAGGTTGCCCGAACAGGAGAACTTCATCCCCCGCTTGATGTTGATGTGCCGGGCCGCCCAGGTGGTGATCGTCCCCGAATCGGTCGTGACGATCGCGTTTGGCTCCAGCAGATCGTTGACGTGCCGGGCGACGACCTGCGGCTTGACCGGGGCGTCGTCCCGAGTCTCGCGGGTGAGCATCAACTCGCGCCACTCTTTCATCCCCTCCTGAGCCTTCTCCAGGAAGGAGCGGTCCTGCCGCGTCTTCAAGAGCGGGAGCAGGGATTGGAGCGTCATCCTGGCGTCGCCGGCGAGACCGACGTCGACCGTGTAGCGAAGGCCGATCCGCTTCGGGTCGAAGTCGATCTGAACGCACCTGGCCTGGTTGGGCTTGGGATACCAGCGCTCGTACGGGAAGCTGGAGCCGACGATCAAGAGGCTGTCGCACTCCTCCATCGCCACTTCGGAGGGTCGCGTTCCCAGAAGGCCGATTCCGCCGGTGGTGTAGGGCGATTCGTCCGGGACCGACGCCTTGCCCAGCAGGGGCTTGATGATGGGGGCGGCAAGCGTTTCGGCGGCCTTCTCCAGTTCGTCGGTGGCCCCCAGCGCCCCCGCTCCGGCCAGGATGACTGTTTTCTTGCACCCGTTGAGCAACGCGGCCGCGGTCTCGATGGTGTCGCGCTGAGGGATCATGATCGGCGGTCGCCAGGAGCTCGAGGCGTGACCTTCGACGAACTTCATCGAGGCCGTCTCGTCCGACCAGGTCTGTTCCTGAATGTCGGCGGGACAGGTCAGGTGCGCCACGCCCTTGCCCGAGAGCGCCGCCCGGCACGCCAGCCCGACGACGGTCGAGGCGTGCTTGGCGCCCAGGATCATCTGGTTGTACTCGGCCACGTCTTTGTACAGCGAAAGAATGTCGATCTCTTGCTGATAATTGGTGCCGAGTTGGTCATGGTAGGTGTGACCGGTGATGGCGAGCACCGGGGCTCGGTCGAGTTTGGCGTCGTAGAGGCCGTTCAAGAGGTGGATGGCGCCCGGGCCGCTGGTGGCGAAGCAGACGCCGAGTCGACCGGTGAACTTGGCGTAGCCGCAGGCCGCGAAGGCGGCCGCCTCCTCGTGGCGAACCTGGATGAACCGAATTTTCTCTCGCCGCTTGCGAAGAGATTCGAAAATGCCGTTGATGCCGTCGCCGGGAAGACCGAAGACCGTGTCCACGCCCCAGCCCAACAGGCTCTCAACGATTACGTCGCCCGTCGTCAGCGCCATGGTGATGCTCCTTGTTGTCGAGCCGGGGCCCGCCGGCCGTCCGGTCGACGAAAGGGTTCGAGGCCGTTGGTTCGCCGGCGCGCGATCCGAGACTGAGTCCGGCCGTCTCGGCCGTCCCGCGTCCACTTCGCGAAAATCAATCCCGACGATCCAAAGGGATCAATGAGCCGCCTGATTCCCATCACGCGGGTCCGGCCGGGACGCGCTCCCGGAGCCAATGAGTGAGCGAAGAAGATCCAGAGATCTTTTTGACTCTGTCTCCGCATGTCGCGGGCCTTTCGGTGCGAAGCCCCCGATCGGACCGTGGGCTTCGCGAGACCAGGGGCGATCCATCGCCCATATGCTTATTCATTGAGCAAATCCCACGCCTTAAGTCGCCGAATCGCCGGTCGATCCGAAAAAACATCCCGTATTGGGCCGCGGACCCCAAAATCGGTCGCTCGGCGCCGGCGGACGAATGGAGGAGGGGACGAGGCGCCGACGGTCACCACCGACGCGCCGCGAGGGCCGCGAACCAGGGGGAGGGAATCTCGCCGTGACGGGGGACAAGGCATTGCGGCGGCCGGGCTGATGGCGTATAAGTAACTTCAGAAACCGAGGGTGGTTGGCATCCAGGTTTACGACGCTTTCCCGTCACCCGCTTCATCTCAGGTTCGCGGTTCGCATCCACGAGACACGCCCGAATTGAGATGGCGGCCTCAAGAGCAGACTTTCAGTCCCCGCCCGTTCCGCCGGAGACGCGCGTTGCGATCGCGCCGGCGACGATGACGATGACCAGGACCGCGCGACCGGGCCGAGACGGCCTCGGTTGTTTTTCCGGTTTGGGTACGTGAGCACGTTTCGCGCTGGCCCCGCGGGCGCTCGCCGGACTTCCGGACGCGCGGGGACGTTCGACTCCCCCAGTTTTGGACCGCGACCACGTCGCGCTTCCGCTCTCTTTCCCTCGTCGCGAGCTTTCTTTCAGGATCGTCATGGCCGAGGCTTCACCGCTCCCGACCGAGAATTCGGCTCGCCCCGCGCGCCCGAAGCGCGGCGCGGCTCCCGTGATCGGCCTAACCGGCGGGATCGGCGGCGGCAAGAGCGCCGTCGCCTCCCTGTTGGCCGAGCGGGGCGCGCTGGTCATCGACGCCGACGCCGCCGGCCACGAGGCTCTAAATCGGCCCGAGGTCCGCGAGCGTCTCGTCGAGCGATTCGGCTCGAGCATCCTCGCGACCGACGCCGACGGCCCGCCGCGGGTCGATCGCCGAGCCCTGGGTGGGATCGTTTTCTCGGATCCTCGGGCGCTGCGCGACCTGGAGGCGGTCGTCCATCCGGTGATGGTCGAGCGGTTCCGGCGCGAGATCGCCGAGGCTCGGGCGAGCACCGGCGTTCCCTTGATCGTCATCGACGCGGCGATTTTGCTTGAGGCCGGCTGGGAGACCTTGTGCGACCAGGTCGTTTACGTCGACGCGCCTCGCCCCGTTAGGCTTGAGCGGGTCGCCCGTCGAGGCTGGTCGGCCGCCGATCTTCAGGCGCGCGAGGCGGCGCAGTGGCCTTGCGAGACGAAGGCGAGCCGCGCCGATTACGTCCTTTCCAACGCGGCGGGGCTCGACGAACTGGCCATCGCCGTGGATCGTTTCATCGAGTGGTTGTCCGCCCGCGAGGAGATTCACCATCGTTCGCCGTCGCCGGAGCCTTCGCCGTCGTGAACCAGAGGCGATCCGAGGCGGCCCTTCCCTTTTCGTTAATCGTTTCGGTCTTCAAGTCTCAGCGCAATGCATTTCGAGGCCATTTTGCGGTTACCCGGCATGATTGACACCCCTTGGATTCGGCGGCACCCGCCTTCGCCCTCAAACGCCGAGCCCGCCCCGAACCTCGCCCCTCGGGCGCGGTTCGGCCGATTCACCCGTCAAGTCTGAACAGGAGAATGGATTATCATGGCCAATGAGCCCCGTCCCCGCCGGGAGTCTTCAGGTACTTCCCGCATCCGCAAGACCGCCGCGTCGACCCCGCGGCCGGTCGACGAATCCGCCGCGACCACCAGCCCGGCCCGCGGGCCCTATCGCGAGGAGGCCCCCGCCGACCGCGAGCCGATCCGGTTCATCCGCCAGCGCGACCGCGAGCCGGCCGCCGATCGCTCGGACCGCGAGGCGGCCCCGCCGATCCGCGAGCGGCTGACCCGCGACCGCGCCGAGCGCGAAGCGCCCGCTCCAACCGCCCACGAGGGGATTCCCGTCTCTCGGGACCGTGACCGCGAGCCGTCGTCGATCCGCGAGCGGTTGCGCGAGCAGCGCGATTCCGACCCCGGCGCCGGGGCCCGTGATCGATTCGAGCGCGAATCCTCCTTCAACTCGCGCGACCGCGACTATCCCCCCCTCTCGCGCGCCGACGCCGCCGCGGCGTCCATACTCGACGAGTCGCCGAGCGAGGACTTCCCCGACGTCGAAGACGACGACTTCTTCGGCGACGCGGCAATCCATGACCGCTACGAAGACATCAAGCGCGGCGAGATCCATCTCACCGAGCTGCAGAAGATGACGATGCCCCAACTCATTCGGACGGCCAAGTCCGAGAACATCGCCGACTACATGGGGCTGAAGAAGCAGGACCTGATCTTCAAGATCCTCAAGGAGCGGGTCAAGCAAAACGGCCTGATGTACGGCGAGGGGACGCTGGAAGTCCTGCCCGACGGCTTCGGCTTCCTTCGCAGCCCCGATTACAACTACCTCCCCTGTCCCGACGACATTTATGTCTCGCCCAGCCAGATCCGCCGCTTCGGCCTCAAGACTGGCGCGATCGTCTCGGGACAGATCCGTCCCCCGAAGGAGAACGAGCGCTATTTCGCCCTGCTGCGGGTTGAGGCGATCAACTTCGAAGATCCCGACAAGCTGAGCGAGAAGGTCTGCTTTGACGACCTGACCCCGCTGCACCCCCAGGGGCGGATCAAGCTGGAGACGACCCCCGAGGAGATCAACACGCGGGTCGTCGACCTGGTCGCGCCGATCGGCTTCGGCCAGCGCGGCGTGATCGTGGCGCCGCCGCGCACCGGCAAGACGATCCTCTTGCAGAAGATCGCCAACAGCGTCTTGACCAACCATCCCGAAGCCTACGTTATGGTCCTCTTGATCGACGAGCGACCCGAGGAAGTGACCGACATGGAGCGGTCGGTCAAGGGACCGACGGCCGAGGTCATCAGCTCCACCTTCGACGAGCCCGCCTCGCGACACATCCAGGTCGCCGAGATGGTCATCGAGAAGGCGAAGCGGATGGTCGAGTATGGCAAGGACGTGGTGATCCTGCTCGACTCGATCACCCGGCTGGCTCGCGCCTACAACACCGAGGCGCCCCACTCGGGCAAGATCCTCTCCGGCGGCATCGACGCCTCGGCCCTGCAAAAGCCCAAGCGGTTCTTCGGCGCCGCCCGGAAGATCGAGGAGGCCGGCAGCCTCACCATCCTGGCCACCGCCCTGGTTGACACCGGCAGCCGGATGGACGACGTGATCTTCGAGGAGTTCAAGGGAACCGGCAACATGGAGCTGCACCTCGACCGGCGACTGGTCGACAAGCGGGTCTGGCCGGCCATCGACGTCAACAAGTCGGGCACCCGCCGCGAAGAGTTGTTGATGGACGAGGACGAGTTGCGCCAGGTCTGGATCCTGAGGCGCGTCCTCCACGACATGAACCCCGTCGAGGCGATGGAGCTGATCGTCGGCCGGATGAAGAAGACGAAGACCAACGCCGAGTTCCTTCAGAGCATGAGTCTCTAACGCGGCGTCGGACGTTCCCGCCAAATCTCAATCCGCGCCGGGCCCCGCCGAAGGGGCTCGGCCGGAGCTTTCCCCGTTTCGATCCACCTGGACCGCCATGCCAACCTTCGAAGGTGATTATTCAACCCCCACGGGCCGGTTCGCCGTCGTCGTCTCCCGGTTCAACGCGCTGGTGACCGAGCCCCTACTGGCCGGCTGTCGCGACGCCCTGGCGCGCCACGGCGTCGGCGAGGATCGGGTCGACGTGTACTGGGTCCCCGGCTCGTTCGAGGTTCCCCTGATCGCCCGCAAGCTCGCCGAGAAAGGCGATCACGCGGCGGTGATCTGCCTCGGCTGCGTCATCCGAGGCGAGACCGGCCACTACGACCATGTCGCCGGCCAGGCCGCCGGGGGCGTGCTCCAGGCGAGCCTCGCCACCGGACTGCCGGTGATCTTCGGCGTTTTGACCACCGACACCGTGGAACAAGCCCTCAACCGCGCCGGGCTGAAATCCGGCAATAAGGGCGCCGAGGCCGCGATGGCGGCCATCGAGATGGCCAACCTGATAGCGCGGCTCGATTCGTGAGGCGAACCCCCCTTTAATATTCGCGGGTCGCGCACGAATCATTTTGAGCGGGGCTCGCGCGGCGCTCTCGTGGGCGGTCCGCTCTGGATGACAAGGGAGGGTTCGGTGCGCAATAACCACGACAAATCCCGGATCCTGACGCTCGGCGTCTGGCTGATCGGGCTGGGGCTTCTGTTCGAGACAGGGCTCTGGTGGCCCGGCATCCTCTTTCTGGGGGCGTCGGCCCTGATTCAGGCATGGAGCGCCTATGGACCGGAAGACCGACGGACGATGACCCGGGTGGGCGTGACCCTGGCCCTGATCGGGTTCTGGGCCCTGGTTCGCTTCAGCATCGCCTTCCTGCTCATCGGCCTTGGCGTCTGGGTGGTCGTCTCGGCGCTTCGGACTCCGTCGCTTTCCCAAAAGCCCTACATCGACCGCCGGCTGGATTAACGTTCCTTACTCCCGAACCTGGGAGGGCCATACCCTCCCGCCGATCCCCACGCATGGCGCCAGCTCGGTGGGAGGGTATTGGCCCTCCCCACGATCCGAGCCCGGCACCCTACTTGATGGAGCGCCTTGTGTCATCCGCACTCCTGCCTCAAGCGTTCTTATTCCGCGTGGCGGCGTCCTGCCCGAAGGTTGAGGGCATCCCGCGCCTCGACTCGAAGGCCGCCCTGCTCGACCTGCCGGACGCCTGCGCGCTACCCAGCCTCGCGGCGCTGGACAATCGCGACTCCTGGGCGTCGGTTCGCGCGGGCTGGAACGCCGAAGGGTTGGGGATCTCGGTCCACGCCGACGGCTTGGGCCCCGACGCGCTGGATGTTGACCGGCCCGAGGGCTTTGCGGCCGTCTCCCTCTGGATCGACACCCGCGACACTCGCAACGTCAGCCGGGCGACTCGTCATTGCCACCGCTTCGAGGTCCGCCTGACCTTGAGTCCGAACCGGAAGAATCTAAGCGCGACCGTCGAACAACGGCCGATCGCCCGCGCGACCGCCGACGCCCCGCTCGCTTCGCCCGACCTCCTCGTTGCCCGCGCCACCCTACTCAAGATCGGCTGGACGCTGGAGTTGTTCCTCCCGGCCCGGGCGCTCAACGGCTACGATCCCGAGACCAACCGCCGCCTTGGCTTCGCCTATCAGGTGTCGGACCACCAGCGAGTGGATCAATTCCTCGGCGTTGGCCGCGATTTCCCGATCGGCGAAAACCCGAGCCTCTGGGCGACGCTTGAATTGATGCCCTGATCAAGCCGGGCCGCCGCGCGGTTTGGATCGGACTTCCCACGGGGCGGGGTTGGCGAAGCCGCGCCGGCGTTCAACTTCCGCGCCAGCCGCTGTAGAATAGGGCTTCATTCATCGCTTCCGGCGCCCCGGGTGTGCGCGTTCGGGGGCGATCCAAGGAACCCGAATCATGGCCGAGTTCGCGTATCAGGTCCCCTTTCCCCTTGGCCCCGACACGACCGAGTACCGCAACCTTGGGACCGACCTCGTCTCGACGACCACGTTTGAGGGCGAGGAAATTCTCAAAGTCCGTCCCGAGGCGCTCACCCTCCTGGCGCGCGAGGCGCTCCGCGACGTTTCGTTTCTTTACCGGCCCGCCCACCTGAAGAAGGTGGCCGCGATCCTCGACGATCCCGAGGCGTCCGAGAACGATCGAGGCGTGGCGCTGACCTTGCTGCGCAACGCCGTCGTCGCCGCCGAGGGGAGGCTGCCGATGTGTCAGGACACCGGCACCGCCACGGTTGTGGCGAAGAAGGGCCAGCAAGTCTGGACCGGAACGGGGAAGGACGAGGAGTGGATCTCGCGCGGGATCTTCGAGACGTATCAAAAGGAAAACCTCCGCTACTCGCAGACGATCCCGCTTTCGATGTATCAGGAGATCAACTCCGGGACGAACCTGCCCGCGCAGATTGACATCCTCGCCACCAACGGCGCGTCCTACGATTTCCTGTTCGTCGCCAAGGGGGGAGGCTCGGCGAACAAGTCGTTTCTGTTTCAGGAAACGAAGGCCCTGCTCAACCCGGCGAGCCTGGAGAAGTTCCTCGCCGAGAAGCTCCGATCGCTTGGCACCGCCGCCTGCCCGCCGTATCACCTGGCGGTCGTGATCGGCGGCACGTCGGCCGAGGCGACGATGAAAACCGTCAAGCTCGCCAGCGCGGGGTATCTCGACCACCTGCCGACCGAGGGGAACAAGCTCGGTCAGGCCTTCCGCGACCCGGAGCTTGAAGCGAAGGTGATGGAGATCGCCCGCAAGAGCGGCATCGGCGCGCAGTTCGGCGGCAAGTACTTCGCGCTCGACGCCCGGGTGATCCGGCTCCCTCGGCACGGCGCTTCGTGCCCGGTCGGTCTGGGCGTCTCGTGCTCGGCCGACCGCAACATCAAAGCCCGGATCGACCGCGATGGCGTTTGGCTCGAAGTCCTGGAGCGGAACCCCGGCCAGTACGTCCCCGCCCGATTCCGCGCCGGGATGGGCGCCGAGCATGGCGTGAAGGTTGACCTGGACCGGCCGATGTCCGAGGTCTTGGCCGAACTGAGCAAGTATCCGGTGTCGACGCCGTTGAAGCTGACCGGAACGATCGTCGTCGCCCGCGACATCGCCCACGCCAAGATCAAGGAGCGTCTCGACCGGGGCGAGGGGATGCCCGACTATCTGAAGGAGCACCCCGTTTACTACGCCGGCCCGGCCAAGACCCCCGAGGGGATGCCCTCCGGCTCGTTCGGCCCGACGACCGCCGGCCGGATGGACGGCTACGTCGACCAGTTCCAGGCCGCGGGGGGTTCGATGGTCATGATCGCCAAGGGGAACCGCTCCAAGGCCGTCACCGACGCCTGCAAGAAGCACGGCGGCTTCTACCTCGGCTCCATCGGCGGCCCCGCCGCCCTGCTCGCCCACGACAACATCAAGAAGGTCGAACTCCTCGAATACCCCGAACTCGGCATGGAGGCCGTCTACCGGATCGAGGTCGTCGACTTCCCCGCCTTCATCCTCGTGGACGACAAGGGGAACGAGTTCTTCTCTCAACTTCCCATCGTCAATTGACCGAGTGATCGGCCCCCGATGCGAGGTCCGATCGCGGCGCGGGCGCGGCGGTTCAGGCCACGGTCTCCGACCACAGATCAAGCAAGGGACGAGCGGGGTTTTGGAGCCGGGGGCTCCGCCCCGTCGATTCAATCGCCGCCGGCGATGGGAAGCCCAGGGCGAAGGAGATCGTGGCCGCAAGCGACTCGGGCGAGACCGGGCGGTCCACGGGGAACGCGCCGATTCGGTCGGTCGCTCCGACGGCCCGGCCGCCGGGGATCCCGGCTCCGGCCAGAAGCATCGAGAAGGTGGCCGGCCAGTGATCTCGTCCGGCGGAGGCGTTGATTTTCGGAGCGCGGCCGAACTCGCCCACCACGAGGATCAGCGTCTCGTCGAGCAGGCCGCTGGCCGCCAGGTCCTCCAGCAGCGCCGAGAGGGCTTGGTCCAGATTCGGAAGCAGATCGTCGCGAAGCATTGGTTCCGCGTCGGCGTGCGTGTCCCAACCCCGGTCCAGGAAACGAACCGAGTTGACCTGGATGACTCGAGCGCCGGCCTCAAGCAGTCTTCGTCCCAATAGAAGCGACTGGCCAAAGAGGTCGCGGCCGTAGCGGTCCCTGAGGCGCGGCGACTCGTCGCGAACCGAGACCGCGCGATGAAGCGCCGCGGAAGCCTCTGGTCGATCCGCGAGGGGGTCGAAATCGTCCCGGCCCGGGTGACCTCGCAGCAACAAGGGCTCGAACCGGGAGCCGAGCGTCCCCGCGCCCTGCCCCCCCCGGATCGGGCCGAACGGCATGAGGCGGTCTGGGAGCGTGATGAACGCCAGCGGATCGAATCCATCGGAGGCGTGAGCCGCCAGCGCCGAGCCGATGTGCGGATGGGCTTTCCCTCGCGCGTCCTCCGAACCCGTCTCCGGCGCTTCCCGCCCGGTTAGCAAGAGGTGCGAGGCCTGATCGTGTCTTTCCTCGCCGTGGCTGACCGATCGGATGATGGCGTACTTGTCCGCCAGCCGGGCAAGTCGAGGAAGATGCTCGCAGAGCCGCAGCCCCGGGACGACCGTGGGGATCGACTTAAAGGGGCCCCGCGTCTCAACCGGCGCGTCGGGTTTTGGGTCAAACGTATCAAGATGCGACGGCCCACCGGACAGAAAGACTATGAAACAAGATCGGGCGCGGCCGAAGCCCGTCGCCTTCGCGAGCAACACGGGGGGGACGCCGACGCTCGCCCAAGCGGCCACTCCGGCCGCGGCGCCGAGACGAAGCGCCTCGCGACGGTTCACTGAACAACGTTCACTCGACGAATGTTTGTGTCTGTGAGCGCTCACATGTGCCTCCTTGGGGTTTGCGGAAGACATCGAACCCGGCCCGAAATTGGCTGATGACTTCGGGACGGGTCCGCGGTGGCAATCGGTGAGGCGTTACCGCTTCTCGTTCTCGGCCACCCGGGGGCGTGGCCGGCGTGCCGTGGACGCGTGGGGCGGCGGGGGGGCCGATGGGGGCGTCCTGTGTGGCGGGCGCGGGCTTCTCGAGGTATTCAAATTGCCCCTTGCCGTCGGGCGTGGGCCCCTGGGCCCAGCGACCCTGCTTGCTGTCGTTGCCCTGGGAGAGGTCCCAGAACTGGTAGGAGAACTGGGTATGCTCGTTCGCCTCCTGAGGAAAGCTGCTCGGGCATGGCGTTTCCTCGAGCCCATCGGCCTTCAATTCCTCGATGGCGGCCAGCCATTGGTTTTGGTGCATCGTGTCGCGCGCCATGTTGAAGCTCAGCATGTCGCGCACGCCCTTGTCTTCGGTCATGTTGAAAAGGCGGGCGACCTGAAGGCGGCCCTGACTTTCGGCGGCGACGTTGTAGCGAAAGTCGGCCAACAGGTTGCCGCTGGCGACCGTGTATCGAGCCATGAACGGGATGCCGTTGCTGTCGTTGGGCGAGGCGCCCAAACCAGTGACGATGGCGTGCTGGGGATCCATGCCGCCCATGACCGCGGCCACGGCCGGGTGCTGCGCGACGGCCGCGTCCTTAAGCGCGATGGGCGCTCCCTCCAGGAGACGGGCGATCATCGTGGCCAACATTTCCACATGCGCCAACTCCTCGGTTGCCACATCCATGATCATGTCACGGTATTTGGCCGGACCACGGCAGTTCCATCCCTGAAAGAGATAGGTGATCGCAACCGTCATCTCTCCCCATTGCCCGCCCAAGACCTCCTGAAGCCTCCGGGCGAAGAAGGGGTCGGGGCGCTCGGGCTTGGCGTTGTACTGCAAGTTCTTGACGTGATAGAACACGGCGTCTCCTTTCGAAACAATCGAGACGATGGCCGGTGCTAAGGCGGCCCGAGCCTTCCGCTCCGGGCCGACCGACGAGGTTAAGGGACCTTCCTGGAACGCGAGCGCGGCGCTCTTCGCCCGCGATGGGAAATCACGCGGATGAAAAGGCTTCACCGCCGCAAGCCGCCGCAAACCTTGCGCCCTAGACGTTGGCGCCATGCTTCAAATCGGATTTTTTTGAAGTATGGTTCCGAGGCTCTCCTGGATTGATCCGATGTGAGCCATGTTCGGTTTGTCCGCCCCTGGGCGATCGTGCCGCCGCATGGCGCGCGGCCGCGGCCGACTTGGGACTCGGCGGACCTTCCGCCGCGCGTTGGACCGCGCGCCACGTCGGCCTTGCTCCGCCCCTCTCCAACCAGGCGGAAGCCCCAACTTGCGCGGGGCGAGTGAATCTTTGGCCGGAGAATTGCCTCTCGTGCTGGTCGGGACGGAGGCGCTCTGATCGGATCGGGGAGCGCGCTTTTGGCGACTCGGCCGGGAGGATCCAGTCCCGCCCTCCAAGCCCCGTCTCCCCACGCGGCGACAGTGTGGCCCGCGCTTACCCGGCCACCGGGGACCGCCTTGGTGATCCACCAAATCCTAAAGGGGACCGATGATGGCCGAGCGAGCCACGCGCGATAGCATCCAGGACATTTGGGGGCCGCGGACGCCTTACCTTGGCGAAGGCCAATGGCCCGAGCGGGTTGACGAGCGGACGATCGACGAGCCCGAGCGCTGGGTTCAGTCGTGCTGTTTGCTTTGCTCCAACGGCTGCGGGCTCGACATCGGCGTCAAGGGAGGCAAGATCGTCGGCGTCCGGGGCCGGGCCGACGACCACGTCAACCGGGGGCGACTTGGGCCGAAGGGGCTTCACGGTTGGGTCGCCAACAACAGCGAAGACCGGCTGACGCAGCCTTTCATCCGCCGCGGAGGTGAATTTCAACAGGCGACCTGGGACGAGGCGATGGGGCTGATCGTCGAGCGGTCCAAGGAGATCATCGACGAGCACACCGGCAAAGCGATGGGCTTTTATGGCACCGGCCAACTCTTTATCGAGGAATATCACGTCATCGCCATGATCGTGAAGGCGGGCGTCCGCACCCCCCACAAGGACGGCAACACCCGGCTTTGCACGGCGACCGCCGAATGGGCCCTGCAGGAGACGTTCGGCTCGGACGGGCAGCCCTCGTCCTACGCCGACGTGGATTTGTGCGACGTTTGGCTCCTGGCCGGTCACGACGTCTCGGCGACGCAGACGGTTCTGTTCGCCCGCGTCCTGGATCGGCTTGAAGGGCCGGACCCGCCGAAACTGATCGTGATTGATCCCCGCGTCACCGCGGTCGCCCGCCGCGCCACGGTTCATCTTCGGCCCAGACTTGGAACGAACCTGGCCGTGATGAACGGGCTGATCCGCCTGATCATCGAGGCCGGCCGGATCGACGCCGAGTTCATCGACAAGCACACCGTCGGCTTTGAGGGATTGAAGCGGACGACCGCGTCGTACACGTCCGAGAAGGTGGAGGAAATCTCCGGCGTTCCGGCCGCCGAGCTTCGTCGGGCCGCCGCCATCCTTGGCTCGACCCGGCGGCTATTGGCGACGGTGCTTCAGGGGTTCTACCAATCGCACCAGGCGACGGCCGCCAGCGTTCAGGTCAACAACCTCGTCTTGATCCGAGGCATGATCGGCAAGCCGGGTTGCGGCGTCCTGCAGATGAACGGCCAACCCACGGCGCAGAACACGCGCGAGTGCGGCGCCAACGGCTCCTTCGCCGCCTTCTACAACTGGGCGAACCCACGGCACATGGAGGAGTTGGCGCGCGCCTACAACGTCGAGAAGGAATGGTTCCCTACCTATCAGCCGCCGACGAACGTCATGCAGATCATGCGGTACTGTGAGATCGGCTCAATCAAGTTCCTCTGGATCATCGCGACCAACCCGGCCGTCTCGCTTCCCGACCTGGCGCGCATCCGCCGCATCCTAGCGAAGGACGACCTTTTCGTCGTCGTCAACGACGCCTTCCCCACCGAGACGACCGCGCTGGCCGACGTGGTCCTGCCCGCGGCCCTCTGGGGAGAAAAAACCGGAACCTTCACGAACGCCGACCGGACCGTCCACATCAGCCACAAGGCCGTCGACCCACCCGGCGAGGCCCGATCCGACTTTGACATCTTCCGCGACTATGCCGCCCGCATGGACTTCAAAGACAAAGACGGCGGTCCACTGATCAAATTCCAATCACCCGAAGACTCGTTCGACCATTGGGCGGCCATGACCAAGGGCCGGTTGTGCGACTACAGCGGATTGAGCTACGCGAAGCTAAGCGCCCGCTCCGGCATTCGCTGGCCGTGCAACGAGCAGCACCCCGAGGGGGCCGAGCGGCTCTACACCGATTTCCAGTTCCCCACCGGCTACGACGAGTGCGAGTCCTGGGGCCACGACCTGAAAAGCGGCGCCGAGATTTCTCCCGAACACTACAAGGCCCACGACCCGGCCGGCCGCGCCATCCTCCGGGACGCCGATTACGTTCCACCGGTCGAGGAACCCGACGACTCGTACCCGCTTTGGCTTACCACCGGGCGGATCGTTTACCACTTCCACACCCGGACCAAGACGGGGCGGTCGAAGGAGCTGCGCGAAGTCGCCCCCGACGCTTTCGCCCAGTTGCACGCCGACGACGCGAAGGCGCTGGGCGTCGCCGATGGCGACATGGTTTTGGTCGAAACGCGGCGGGGGAAGATCGCCGTCCCGGCGCGAGTCGGCGACATCGGTCGGGAGGGCCGGGTTTATGACATCCTTCCGGGGCATGTTTTCGTGCCGTTCCACTTCGGCAATTGGGACGATCCGGAGCGGCCCCGCGCGGCGAACGAGCTGACGCTGTCGTACTGGGATCCGATTAGCAAGCAGCCCTATTTCAAATACGCCGCCGCGCGGGTGAGCAAGATCACGGGAGACCCGAAGGCGGCCGCCGCGACCGGCACTCCGATCGTCGAGAAGGTTAAGTCGGCTCTGGGCTTCGGCCAGGAAACGGCGGGCGCCATCCGCGCGGGTAAAAAGATCGACCAGTACGTCGGCCTGCTCGACGCGGCCGAGCGAGAGCTGGGCGAGGCGCTCACGGGGATGAGCGAGCGCCACCCCCTGGAGTCGGAGATCCGCGCGGCGTGCTCGAAATTCGCCCGCTGGACCGACGCCCATCTTGAAACCCTCAAGCCGCTGGTCGACCGCTTCGGGGCCAAGGACGATGGCGAGCCGAAGCGGTTGCGCGCCGGGATGTTCCAGGAAGACCGGGTTGGCGGGCTCGGCCTGATGCGCGACGTTCATGACCTTTGGCTCCTGGCCCAGGACGCCTGGATCTGCTGGCTGGCGCTGGAGCAGGTCGCCAAGGCCCTGGAGGAAAAAGTGCTGATCGAGACGTGCAACCAAAACGGGGGCGAGGCGGGCCTGATCGTCGCCTGGTGCCAAACGCAGTTTAAGACCCACATCGCCCAGGCGCTCTTGATGGGATGAGCCGGGCCGGGGCCGGTCGAACCGGCTCGCGGAGCGCCCGGCGCGCATATCGCCAAAGGAGGCTGGCTCATGGCCGTGACCGCAACCCGGGCCTCTCGGGAGACCCTCCGGAAGCTCCCCACAACCGTTCGGCCGATCGTCGATCCGGCGGACATCGAGACCCCGGAGGGGTACGAGGTCGCGCCCGTGATGGTCGGCCTCTCCTTCCCCTGCGGGATGGGCTTCGCCGACGACGGGTCACTTTTCATTCTGGAGGGGGGCAGCACGTGGCCGACGCGCCCTTACATGCCCGCCCGCGTTCTGCGCTTCGACACCGGTTCCGGCGACGTGGAGCAGATCGACGTTGAGGTGCTCGGCGGGCCTCGGGGCGTCGCTTATCGCGACGGGGCGATCTACGTGACCGTCAAGGGGGGATACCACGCCCATGTCGATCGCTACGACCTGAAGACGAAAGAGCGGACGATCGTCGTCGATGGATTGCCGAGCGGCGGCTGGCACGAGCCGAGCGACCCGGTCTTTGGTCCCGACGGCCTAATGTACTTCGCGAATGGATCGGTCAGCCAGAACGGCGTCTGCCTGCCGCAGGGCTTCACCGTGGACCTGGCCAAGCATCCCGAGGCTCACGACGTACCGGGCCGGGACGTCGCGCTCACCGGCAACAACGTTTGGAGCCGTGACCCCCGGAAGCCGTTTCCGTTCTTGATCGAAACCGGCCCGTTCAAGCCTTTCGGCGAGCGAGCCGAGAAGGGCGAAGTCATCCGGGGCGAACTGAAATGCAGCGGCGGATTGTGGCGCTGCCACCCCGACGGTAGCGGTCTGGAGTTGCTCGCCTGGGGCCTTCGCAATCCCTACGGGCTGGCGTTCAGCGAGGAGGGCGAGCTTTTCGCCTCGGACAACGATTATGAGGAAAAGGGCGAGCGCGCGATTGCTGAAGACCCCGACCGGATCTGGCGCATCCGGAACGCCAAGAACCCGCATGGATCAGTCACGGCGCCCGACTGGTATGGCTTTCCCGACCTTCGCGGCGACGGCGAGCCCGTCTGGAACGAGGCGAGCCAACCCAGGAAGGGAAATCCCGCCGAGCCCCTGATCGCCGATCCGCCGCCGTGGGCGGGCCCCGCCGCCTTCCTGGAGGAGCCCCACACCTGCCTGTGCCACATGGAATTCTGCCGATCCGACGCCTTCGGCCACCGCGGTTCCCTCTTTCTCGCGCAGTTCGGCACCTACGCGCCACTGAACACGCCCGATCCCGCGGCGCTGAACCGGGGCTTCCGCGTCAAGCGCGTTGACCTGGCGACGGGCCATTCCGAGCCATTCCTGCGCAACAAGCGGCCCGGACCCGCCTCCCATCATCCCGGTTCGGGCGGGCTCGAAAGGCCGTTGGATTGTAAGTTCCATCACGACGGCCGGAGCCTCTACGTCCTGGATTTCGGCGTCACCGTGGTCGCGCCCACGCATGTGGTGGCGTACGCGCGCACCGGCGTCCTGTGGCGAGTCACCCGTCTTTGAGGAGAAACGCCGTGTCCGACCCGACCACGAACGACGTGATTTTGCTGGAACTCGACGACGCCACCTGGAGCGCGCAACTCGACCGCGCGGCCGCCTGGCTGAACAACACGATCATGACTCAGGAGAAGTTCCGCAAGTTCGCCGCGGACGTCGCCTCCGAGATCCGCGAGCCGCACGTCAAGGCATACCTCGAAGACGTCGCGAAGCGCGCCGAAGACCATGAGAAGCTCGCCCGGGATCTGATTCAGGCGATCGGCCGCGAGCCGACGCCGGGTCGGTCGGCCGCCGGGGCGGTTCTCGCCAAGGGGGCCGAGTTGGTCGCCGACGTCGTCGGCCTGGCCGGCGGGGCGCGGGGGGATTGGAAGGATCTTCGCCAGCTGCTTTTAGCCGGTCAAGACGCGCTCGGCGCCTTCGCCATCGTCGAGCAACTCGGCTACGCCCTCGGCATGCCCGAGTTGGCCGAGCCCGCCTTTCGCGCGCAAGGAGAAAAGATGAGGGATCAGCTATTGATTCAGGAATTCATGCTCGAAATGGGGCCGATGGCCATCCTGTTGCGCGAGGAAATCTGAGGGACGCGCGCGTCGCCGCCTTACTCTTTGACCGAACCGGCGGATTCCCTCCACCCGGCACGCCTTGCGGCTCCGGTATTGGGTCGGGATTTATAGAGCGAAAGCGAAGTCCGGGGGCGCCGGTTGGTGGCCGCGGACTTTTTCATCGCGTAATCTTGGAGGTGGTTCGCCGCCCTGGCTTCGTCGCGCCCGCGACGGCCGGCCGCTCCATGATCCCACCATCCGGAAAGGAAATGCGTTGATGTCCACTTCACGCATCACCCGCCGCTCGGCCCTGAAGCGGTTCGCGGCCGGAGGCGCCGCGGCCTTCGCCGCGCCCGCCGTCTTCCGCCGCCACGCCCTCGCCGCGCCCAGCGAGACCGTCCTCCACGCCAGCTTCGGCGGCTCGGGCATGGCGTGGGCCGATATCCAGAGCCTCTCGGCCAGCAAGCACTTCAAGCTCGTCGCCGTGGCCGACGTCGACCTTTCCCGCACCGCGGAAGTCCACAAGCGGTTCCCAGACGCCCGGATCTACCAGGATTGGCGCGAGCTGCTCGACAAGGAGAAGGACCTCAATTCGGTCAATATCTCCACGCCAGACCACATGCACGCGCCGATCACCATGAGCGCCATGCAGCGCGGGCTTAACGTCTACACCCAAAAGCCGCTGACGCAGACCATCTACGAGGCTCGCCGGCTCACGGAAGTGGCCGCCCGCAACAAGCTCGTCACGCAGATGGGCATCCAGATCCATTCGCATCCGGTGCACCGGACGGTCGTCGAGACGATCCATAACGGCGCGATCGGCAAGGTGAAGGAGGTCCACAGTTGGAGCGGCAAGGACTGGGGCGACCGCAACCCCCGCCCCGACCGGCACGACCCCGTTCCCCCCGAGCTGGACTGGAACGGCTGGGTGGGCGTCGCGGCCGAGCGGCCCTACATCAAGGGCTACTACCACCCGGGCGTTTGGCGAAAGCGGCTCGACTTCGGCACGGGCACGTTCGGCGACATGGGTTGCCACATCCTCGACCCCGTCTTCGGGGCCCTGGCCCTCACCGCTCCCAAGTCGGTTCGCTCCGACGGTGATTCCCCCAACGAGGATAGTTGGGGCCTCGACAACCGGGTCCGCTACCTCTTCCCCGGCACCCCGCACACGACCGACGAGGTGACCCTCCACTGGTACAATGGCTCGCCCCGGCCCCCCAAGGAGATCCAGGCCCACCTGGGCGACCGCTCGTTGTCGGATCAGGGGTCGATCTACATCGGCACCGACGGCGTTCTCTACTCGCCCTACATCGACGCCCCCGTCCTCTTGCCGGCCGAGAAGTTCCAGGACTACAAGCTCCCCGAACCCGGCGGCCACGACCACTACGTCCAGTTCATCGACGCCTGCCGCGGCGAAGACAAAACCTCGACCCCCTTCTCCTACTCGGGCCCCCTCACCGAGATGGTCCTCCTCGGCTGCCTCTCCACCCGCTTCCACAAGCAAGACCTGGAGTGGGACGCCAAGGCCCTCAAGGTCACCAACGTCCCCGAGGCCAACAAATTCGTCCGGAAGCGCTACCGCAAGGGCTGGGAGGTTGAAGGGCTGTGAGAGTTTGGATTTGAGTGAACACGGGTCGGGCTCCGGACAGCTCACGGCCGGTGGCCCGGCCTCGCGTTACGCCCCCACGGCATTCACCCTTGCTTGCGGGTGATGTGGGAATGACGCTTTTGACTGCTCCGAATTCGAGCCTTGGCCGTCCACCCCGCAGGGACCGACGCGAATTGGGCGGAGCTTTGTTGAGTTGTTTCTCCAGATTTTGAGTCGACGGAGACATCCTGGATGCAGCCTGGAATTCGTTGGCTCGCAACATTCTGTGCTGTGGTCTTCGCGGTGGGAATCACGAAGTCATACCGAATCGCCTGAATCACTGACCTTTGGCGAGGCGGCTCGGCCCAAGAGCCCGCCCCAAGGGCCGGTGAAAGGGATAGGGATCGATGAGATTCGGTATCAGTCGCGGAAGACGCCCCAACCTCCAGGATATTTGCTGATTAGAGACAACGGAGACAAGCTTTCGCGACGATCCAGTACAAATTGAGGGGTCAGCGCTCCTGGCCCAAGGGAGCGTTCAATTTCGATCTAGACCTTCCACCGGAAGCCCCAGGGCCGCCTCAAGATAATCCCGAAAGGGCGGTCTCTGGGCCCTTGTCCAGAGACGTGCCTTGGAGATCCAAAGCGAATAACTGTTGAAGAAGTGATCATAGGCCCCGTCGTAAACCAAGATCTTTCTCGCCTCAAGGCCGAACCCGGCATGTATGTCCACGAAATGGAAATCGTAAGGCGGAAATCAACGGGGGACTATAGAAGCCAAAGATACTTTCAAGCGGATAATTTCAGCCGGGGGTTTCGTCGAACTCAATGAGAGCCTCTATCCAGTCCATTCCGTTGATGTCCGCAACTAGAGTCCTCGCGTAACTGCTCCGTTCGCTTCTCCATTGGCAACCGCGTTTGTCCTCACAAGCGCGGAGGAGTGTTCAATCATGTGGCGCGGAAGTAGCCTCGTTGGCCTCTTGGCCGGCTTGATCTTAGGCGTGGTCATCACCGTTCTCTTGTCGGGCGCTCAAGTCATCCCCCGGGCGATGGCCCAGGCTGAGGCTCCGCAGCCGCCCATTGCGGCGCAGCGCTACCAGATTTACACTTGGGCATACCCGGCGGGCTCCCTCGGCCCAGGGGGAGGTGGTTCCCTCTCGTCTCACGGGGCCTATGTGCTCGACACGCGGACCGGTGAGATCTGGTACATCAGGGAGAACGAAAAACCAGAGGCGCTTGGAAGCGTGCGGTAACGGGTCTGGGCTCGTGCGCAGGCGACAGTTGTCGTTCCCCGGTCTCGCGCCCGTTTCGCAACGGAGCCGATTCGGCGATGTTGAGGAAGCGTTGGCCGCCACTCGACACCGGATCTCCGAATCGACTCCGGATCTTCTCAGGTCTGGAGCGCACGCCGTGGGGAGCGAGCCCGCGCGGCGCGAGGAGGGGCCATTAGTACGAGTCGGAGCTGACGACTTCACCGCCGGCCTTGGTGCCGAGGGCCCACCAGGTGGCCAGGCTGACGCTGTTTTTGACGAAGCGAACCGAGCCGTCGGTCATGCACATGTTGACGCCGCCGGGATGGAAGCTCGTGGGCGGCTCGGTGCCCCAGAGGTCAAGCGACCAGGTGTTCGGCGGGGCGTTGCTGCAGCGTCGGCTGTTGGGCGGGCCGACGTGGTTGTACAGGTTGTTGACGTAGCCGGGGTAGGAATACTGCCAGCCCACGCCACGATCGTTGCGGAACGAAGCCGTGCCCGGCGCGACCGCCTGGCAGGCGGCCAGCAGCGCCATCACCGACGCGGCGGTTCGACTCTGGTTGTAAAAATTGGTGGCGAAAACGCCCCGGGCCTCCTGGAACAGGCCGCCGCCGGCGACCACCCCGCGGGTCGTGCCCGAGATCCCCTCGCTAAACAGCGCGGTGTTGCTCGTTCCATCGGTCAAGGACGCTAGACCGACCGTCTTGGCCGTGCTCAGCAGATCGGTCTGCGCGGCGTCGTAATCCCAAGGAGAGTATTGGCTCGGGATGATTGTGCCGCTGTAGCCGCTCAGCGCGAAGGGGCCGCCATTGTTCCCGAGGTAGTTTGTGAACGGCGACTGAACCTCGCCGGCGTCCGATGGACACATCATCGAGGCGACCTTCGTGTTGAAGACGGTCGAGTTTCCCAGCCAAAGGTTGGGCGGGTCGGGGTTGTTGCCCATCACGCCCAGAGCGGCGTTGTAGGCGTTGAAGAGGACGCCTTGCTCGATGTACTGCAAGACCCCGACCATCGGCGCCACGCCCCAACCCCAGCAGCCGTCGTTTCCCGGACAGGGCCATAAGCACCCCGAGGGAAGCGCGTTGTTGACGTCATGGTAGTTGTGGGTGGCCAGCCCGATCTGCTTGAGGTTGTTGACGCATTGCGCCCGCCGGGCCGCCTCGCGGGCCGACTGCACCGCGGGCAGAAGCAGGGCGATCAAGACCGCGATGATCGCGATGACGACGAGAAGTTCGATCAACGTGAAGCCGCGTTGTGTCCGTCGCATGGATGTCACTCCTTGAAGCAAGCCTGATGGAGCGAATCGAACCACGAAATACATCGGAGATGCGAAACGGAAGGTGGTGGAGCCGCGCCAAGTGATCGACCCATCGACTTTCACTTGGGAAATCCGGCTCGTGGTGGGCTCGTGCGTTTTGGCGAAGACGATGCGCGATCGACCCGAACTTGGTCCTCCAAAATGACGTCTGAAATCCCGATCGGTCGTTCCCTCCGGACGATCCGTCTACCGGATGGGCGGAGGCGAAGGAGGCGGGCCGGGAAGGCCGGCGGTGTTTCGATACCGAGGGGGCTTCCGCGGCTTTCCCGGCGAGATGTCGGCGGGATTGGCCCCCGCGGGGACCTGAAAAACCAGCGTGGGCTCGGAATCGCCACAGCCGGAGACGAAGCTGGTCGCAAGGGCCGCCATCATC
>Ga0180216_1001125_pt1 | contig 24678 bp, 21 predicted proteins | sample eDN3rd37CBELigMG_FD_128879 | JGI IMG/M metagenome (GOLD analysis project Ga0180216, IMG submission 128879) | Enriched Miracle-Growth compost microbial communities from Emeryville, California, USA - eDNA 3rd pass 37_C BE-Lig MG (version 2)... ... | reverse complement strand
GAATGCCAATCCCCTGACCCCAGACCCCTGACCCCTAATCCCTACATCAACGTCACCGGATCCCTATCCAGCACCAACCGCAGGTCCGCGCGCCCCGGCTTGATCGGCGCGTCGGCCGCCAGTTCGTGCAGGAGCAGACCGATCGGTCGGGCGCGGTCGCTGCGGAGGAGGAAGTGCCAGCGCCAGCGACCGCGGATCCGGCTCACCGGACAGGGCGCGGGGCCGACCAGTTCGACCCCGCCCCACCCGCGCGCCTTTATCGTCTCCCGGGCCCAGGCGGCCACCCCCTCGATCCCCTCCTGCACCGCGAACTCGTCGACACCGCTCACCAGCACGTTGGCCAACCTTCGGTGCGGCGGGTAGCCGGGCCCCTCCCGCTCCTGCAGCTCCTTCTCGGCGAACCCCACGTAATCGTGCGCGACCGCCGAGCGGACCACGTAGTGCTCCGGCAGCGCCGTCTGCACCAGGACCTCTCCCCCCCGCGGCCCCCGCCCCGCCCTCCCCGCCACCTGCATTAGCAGCTGGAAAGTCCGCTCCGTCGCCCGGAAGTCCGGGAGGTGTATCCCTACATCTGCATTGATCACGCCTACCAGCGTCACGTTCGGGAAGTCCAGCCCCTTGGCGATCATCTGCGTCCCCAGCAGCAGATCCACCTCGCCTCGCTCGACGCGGCCCAGGATCTCGTGGTGCGCCCACTTGGCCGACGTCGTGTCGATGTCCATCCGCGCCACCCGCGCGGTCGGGAAGAGCTCACTGACCAGCCGCTCGACCTGCTCCGTCCCGGCGCCCCGGTAGGCGAGGTCGCCGGAGCCGCAGCGGTCGCAGCGAACCGGCGCCGGCTCTTCCCGGAAACAGTAGTGACACACCAGACGACGTCGCGCGCGATGATACGTCAGCGAGACGTTGCAGTCCGGGCAGTGCCAGACCTCTCCGCACTCGCGGCACTGGACGAAGTTCGCGTACCCCCGGCGGTTGAGGAGCAGTATCGTCTGTTCGCCCCGCCGCAGCCGGTCCTCGATCGCCTCCACGAGCGGCGGCGCGAGGAGCACCGGCCCCTCCCGCCGCCCCGCCACCTCCCCCGCCGCCCCGCGCTCTACCCGCCGGAGATCGATCACCCGAACCGGCGGGAGAGGCCGCCCCTCGACCCGTTCCGGCAGCTCGAGGAGCCGTGACTTCCCCGTCCGCACGTTGATCCAGCTCTCCAGCGACGGCGTCGCGCTCCCCAGCACGCAGACCGCGCCGGCGAGACGCGCGCGGACGATCGCCAGGTCGCGGGCGTGATAGCGAGGCGACTCCGATTGCTTGTAAGTAGATTCGTGCTCCTCGTCGACTATGATCGCGCCCAGATCCACGACCGGCGCGAAGATCGCCGACCGCGCCCCCACCACGATCCGCCGCTCGCCCCGCCGCAGTGCCAGCCAGGCGTCGTACCGCTCGCCGTCGGAGAGCCCCGAATGCAGCACCGCGACCGAGTCGCCGAAGTAGGAGCGGAACCGCGCCACCGTCTGCGGCGTCAGCGCGATCTCGGGGACGAGCACGATCGCGCCCCGCCCCTGCCGCTCCACCACCTCCCGCAGGAGCTCGATATAGACCAGCGTCTTCCCCGACCCGGTCACCCCGTGCAGGAGGAACACCCTGTCAGAATCCCCCTCCGCTCCCCCCCCCACCCCGGCCGCGCGGGCGCCCCGCGCCGCTTCGACCAACGCATCCACCGCCACGCGCTGCGCCGGCGTGAGCTCGAACTCCCGCGGCTCCGCCACCGGCATCTCCGCGAAGGGATCGCGCTCCACCACCTCTTCCTCGAAGCGCGCGAGCCCCTTGTCGACCAGCCCTTTCAGCACGCCCGGGGTGAATCCGACCTGCTCCGTCAGGTACGAGACCACACCGAAGCCCCCCAGCATCTCGAGGAGCTCGTAGCAGTCACGCTGTCGGTGCGCGCGGCCGAAGACCGCCTCGCGTTGCTGTAGGCTCGGTAGCTCACGGATCAACCTGAGCACCCGCTGCTTCCGGACCGGCGGCGCCGGACGCCCGACATCCGAGAGGACCGTCGGCAGCGCCGCCCGCAGGACCTCGCCGAGCGGCGCGACGTAGTAGTCGGCCACCCACCGGCAGAGCTGCATCAACTCGGGTGAGACGACGGGGGCGTCGTCGAGCACCTCGTCGACCGACTTGAGCACCTCCTCCGGCGTCTCCTCCGACCCCGGCCCCGCGACCCAGCCGATCAGGCGCCGAGGGCCGAAGGGGACCAGCACCCTGGTCCCCTCGGCCAACGACATCTCCCCATCTACCCGGTAGGTGAAGGTCCGCGGGAGCGGGAGCGGCAGCGCGACCTCGATCCGCATCTTCTCAGGCGACGAGCTTGACGAAATCGTAGGGGGGCCAGGGACCGGTCAGATCGAGCTGCAGCTCCGGGCGCTTCGCGCCCAGCTCCTCGGCGTGCTCCACGAACTCGATCCAACGCGGCCGCTCGACCAGGAAGGCAGCGCTGAGGAGCCGGTCGTCCCGGCGCGGGAAGGTGACGGCGGCGCGGGCTAGCCGGCGCAGCTCGCCGTAGAGGCGCGCCGCGTCGCCTACATTACTCCCTTTGGCGGAGCGGGCCACGTGCAGCCGGAACTCCCAGTGCCCCTGCAGCAACGTCAGCCCCTCGACCAGCGCGACGTACTGGTCGTCCAGGAACCGGACCAGCGCGCGCCGCCCGGCGAAGATCACCCCCGGCGGCGCCGGGAGAATCGTCCCCCGGCAGGCCAGCTCCCCCACCGCCCGTTGGTGCTCCGCCAGCTCCCCGGCCCCGAGCTCCGGCAGGTCGAACGGGACCGACTCGACGACCGCTTCCAGGTCGCGGAACCTGACCCGGCCGAACTTCCGCGCCCCCAGCACACCCTGCCGCTGCCGCCCACCGGCCCGCGTCACACCGTAGAGGTACAGCCCCGGCCCGCGCCGCTCGACGCGCCACCGGCCACCGGCCAGCGACCTCAATCTACCGGCAACGTCCATAGCTCCATCTGGATCTCCCGCGGCGTCACCACCGGGCCATCCGGACCAATGTAGACATTGATCTCGCTCCGCACCCCGAGCTCGCCCGGGAGGTAGATCCCCGGCTCGATCGAGAAGCCCACCCCCTCGATCAACTCCCGGACCTCGTGCGTCTCCAGGTTATCGATGTTCGGCCCCATCCCGTGCGTCGAGACGTCGATCGAGTGCCCGGTCCGGTGGATGAACGCCGGGCCGAAGCCACGCCGGGTGATCACGTCGCGGGCGACGTCGTCTACCTCGTATCCCTGCACGGGGCGACCCTCCCGCCACCGATCCTGCAAGAACTCCACCGCCGCATCACGCGCGTCCCGGACCGCCTCCCAGACCTCCTGCACCCGCGCGGGGACCTTCGCGCCTAGGTACGCCATCCAGGTCTGGTCCGCGTAGATCAGGTGGTCGGCCTCCTTCGCCCAGAGGTCGAGGAGGACGACGTCGCCCACCCGGAACGTCGCGCCCTCGCCCACCGGGTTGTAGTGCGGATCCGCGGCGTTCACACCGTTGGCGGCGTGGCAGTCCGCGCCCGCGCCGCACCCCCGCTCGGCCAGGAGGTCGAGGACGTACCGGCGCAGCCCCGCCTCGGTCACCGCCCCGCCTCGCCGCACCTCGGCCGCCAGCCAGTCGAGCGCGTCCCGCGCCACCCCGGCAAGCACCTCCGCCGCCCGCAGGTGCGAAGCGGTCCCCTCCTCCGTCCAGCGCGAATAGAACCGGGTGATCAGCTCCCCAGAGCTGACCACCTCCGGCCCCGCGGCCCGCACCAGCTCCGCGACCCCGGCCGGCACGAGGTCGACGACCGGGACCGCATCCCGCGGCATCACCTCCATCGCCACCCGCTTCGCCCCGGCCAACACCTCGGCCAGCACCGCGTCGAGCTCCCGCCACGCCACGTACTGCCGCCGCCCCCACGGCCACCCCGCCCACGGCCCCTGCTCGATCCCATGCGTCACCGCGACCGGCTCCCCCCGCGCCGGGATCCAAACGAAATAACGGCGCGTCAACGTACCCAACCCCAACATCCCCCCACTCACGAGGTTGCGCCCGCGCAAGTCATAAAGGAGCCACCCGTCGAGCCCCAGCTCGACCAGCGCCTCCTGGATACGCCCCAACTCAGACCGCAACCTATCGAACCCAGCAACCTCAGCTACCATACACCCCCTCCACCATAGAACACATTATTGCTCCCCTCCCCCCAAATCCCTGGCCCCTGACCCCTGACCCCCGACCCCCGAATCCCAACCCCCTACCCCTCCCTTCCACCCCACTTCACCCCCCTGATCACCGTGAGCGCCAGAACCCGCTCATTCACCACCAGATCATGTATCAGCCCCCGGGACTCGAGCGCGAATCGCACCCCCTGCCATCCCCATGCCCGCCAGGCGCGCCAGAGCATCGCTATCCGGTCCCGTACCGAACGGAGCTGCGTCAGTGGCCCCACCATCGTCCGCTCGCGGTGGGCGACCGCGTCGGTCCAATCCTCCACGCGGAGATCGACTACTCCCGCCTCCCGGAGCATCCGTTTGCACTCCACCAACAGGTACGGCCATACCCCCAGCGTCTGCGCCACCTCGGCGCGGCGCTCCGGATCGGGCTCCCCCGTCCAGGTGAACTGGATCAGCACCACCGTCCCGAGTGGCCGCGTCGCCCTCACGAGCTCTCGGATCCCTGCCCCCAGCTCCACCGCCGCCCCCAACCCCACCTCGCCGATCGCGACGTCGAATACCTCGTCCTGGTAGGGCAGATCGTCGAGCGCCGCCGCCTCGTACTGGACCCGCCCGGCCACGCGCGACTCACGCACGCGCGCCACCGCTGCCTCTACCAGCCGCGGGCTGGGATCGACCCCCGCGACTTGCGCCCCCGTCGCCTCGGCGAGGTACTGGACCATGAGGCCGCCGGCGCTCGGCGCGAGCAGCAGCTCGGAGTCGGGGCCGACCTCGATCAGGTGCGTGATACGACGACAGAGTTCGCGTGCGCTCGGCGAGAGCGACCGGCGAGGCGCCAGGCGAGTCAGTCCGAAGTGCGTCGCGCCTCGGGCACCGGAGCGGTCGCGGGGAGGAGCGGCGGGATCCGCTTCTGATTGTGGGGGGAGACGCTCGGGAGATGACATGGAGCGCAATGTATGCCCCGCCGAGGCCCAGGGTCAATCCCGCGGCGGGAGCCCGGCCAGCGCGCGCAGCACCTCGACGACCCCTTCCCCGACCCGTGCCGGCGCGTACCCACCCTCGAGGACCGCGACGACCCGCCCCCCCGCCGTCCCCAGCGTACGCTCGACCAGCAGCCGCGTCAAGTAATGCAGGTCGGCCGGCTCTAGCATGAGACCGCCCAGCGGGTCCCCGGCCAGACAGTCGAACCCCGCCGAGACCAGGACCAGCTCCGGCTCGAACTCCCCCAGCGCCGCGTCGAGCGCCTCCTCGAACGCCGTCCGGTAAGCCGCTGCGGTCGTCCCCTCCGGGAGCGGGACGTTGCGCGTCGTCCCCAACCCCGCCCCCATCCCCCGCTCCTCCGCCGCCCCCGTCCCCGGATAGTGCGGACTCTGGTGCAGCGAGAGGTAGTAGACCGACGGGTCGGCGTAGAAGATGTCCTGCGTCCCGTTCCCGTGGTGGACATCCCAGTCCACGATCAGGACCCGCCCCACCCCGCGCCGTGCCTGCGCCCACCGCGCCGCGACCGCCACGTTGTTGAAGAGGCAGAACCCCATCGCCTGGTCCCGCGTGGCGTGGTGGCCCGGCGGACGCGCCACGGCGAACGCCGTCTCCGCCTCCCCCGCCAGCACCGCCCGTACCCCGGTCACCGCGCAACCCACCGCGGCCAGCGCCGCATCCCACGACGCCGCCGAGACCACCGTGTCGCTGTCCAGCGCGACCTGCCCCCCCTGCCCCGCCGCCTCCGCCACCGCCGCGCGGACCCGCTCGACGTGCTCCGGCGAGTGCACCAACTGGAGATCCGCGACCTCGGCCGGCTCCGCCTCACGCTGCGCCAGCACCCCGAGGAACGCCGGGGTCTTCCGGTAGATCGCCTTCACGATCGCCGGGAGCCGACCCTGATGCTCCGGGTGGCCCCAACCCGTGTCGTGCAAGGCACAGTCGGGGTGCATCACCAGCATCGTCGGCGCCGCCATCAGGAGCCCACCTCCCCCGCCCCGCGCGCAACGGCCGCTCCTACCCCTCGGATCGCTCGCATCACCTGCCTCCACATCAGATACCACGACAAGGCCCGCGCACGCCCGTAGGAGGGACCGGACGCGGACCCGTGCGGAAACCATTACAATCTGCCGGCCCCCCCGCGAATCTGCAATTCGACCAGCCCCTTGACAACCTCCCGGCGTGTCACTATGCTAAGCGTCAACCAAAAAACTGCTTGCTCGGACATCTATTTCGATGAACGTCGCGCTGGTCCTGATTACCGTAGTAGTAAGCCTTCGACTTCTCGGCCTTATTCGGCCGAGAGGAGAGGGCCTGCTTGCGTTCGGTGTAATGGACCACTAGGACGACACGAGCAGAAAGCGGTTCGACCGCGGGCCTTCTCCGAAACGTGAGAAGGCCCGCTTTTTTGTACCAACCGATTGGGAGATTGGGAATGTCTGAGACACGGACCGGTGCGCAGATCCTCTGCGAAGCCTTGATCCGCGAAGGGGCCGAAGTGGTCTTCGGGATCCCGGGCGGCGCCATAATGCCTTTCTACCACGCCCTCCCCGAGTTTCAGCACCAGCTTCGTCACGTACTCTGCCGTCACGAGCAGGGTGCCGGCCACGCCGCGGAGGGGTACGCGCGCGCCAGCGGCAAGGTCGGGATCTGTGTCGCTACCAGCGGACCGGGTGCCACCAACCTGGTGACCCCGATCGCCGATGCGTGGATGGACAGCACCCCCTTGATCGCGATCACCGGTCAGGTCTCCTCGGGGGTCCTGGGGACCGACGCCTTCCAGGAGACCGACGTCATCGGGATCACCACCCCGATCACCAAGCACAACCGCCTCGTCACCCGCGCGGAAGAGATCATCGACGCGGTCCGCGAGGCCTTCCTGATCGCGACGACCGGCCGCCCGGGCCCCGTCGTCCTCGACATCACCAAGGACGCGCAGCAGGCGCGGATCGTCCCGGATTGGGACGCCCCCTACCCGACCATCAAGGCCGCGCCGACCACGATCGATCCGGAGCGGATCCGTGCAGCCGCCCGCCTCCTGGCCGAGGCCGAACGTCCCCTGATCTTGGCCGGCAACGGCGTGATCTGGTCGGGCGCCACCGACGCGCTGCGACGATTCGCCGAGAAGACCGGGATCCCCGTCATCACCACGCTGCACGGGAAGGGCGCCTTCCCCGAAGACCACCCCCTCGCCCTCGGGATGCCGGGGATGCATGGCTGGGTCCACGTCAACAAGGCCATCCAGGAGTGCGACGTCCTCCTCAACATCGGCTCCCGCTTCGACGACCGCGTCACGGGTAAGGCATCCACCTTCGCGCCCAACGCCAAGATCATCCACGTCGACATCGACCGCGCGGAGATCGGCAAGATCATCCGGGTCGACGTCCCGATCGTCGGTGATGCGCGTGCGGCGCTGGAGGAGCTCCACGCAGCCACCCCCGCACGCGACTGCAGCGGCTGGCTCGCCCGGATCCGCGCGCTCCAGGAGCGCCATCAGCCCCGGCAGCAGTACATGAAGCGCCCGGCCACGGCGCAGCTCATGCCCGCCGACGTCTACGATGCCTTCAACCGGATCGCCCTCGACCGCGGCCCGCACCGCGTCGTCACCGACGTCGGCCAGCACCAGATGTGGGCCGCCCAGCTCATCGAGTGGCGTAACCCGCGCTCGCACATCACCAGCGGCGGCGCCGGGACGATGGGGTTCTCGCTCCCCGCCGCCCTCGGCGCGGCGATCGCGCACCCCAACGAGACGATCTGGGTCATCTGCGGCGATGGCGGGTTCCAGATGACCAACCAGGAGCTCGCCACGATCCAGCAGGAGGGGATCACCAACATCAAGGTCGCCATCATCAACAACGGCTACCTGGGGATGGTCCGCCAGTGGCAGGAGCTCTTCGAGAACCGCCGCTACAGCGGGACCCCGCTCTCCGGCCCCGACTTCGCCCGTCTCGCCGAGGCCTACGGCGTCCGCGGGATGCGCGTCGAGCACGTCGACGACGTCGACGCCGCCATCACCGAGGCCTGGGACACCGACGGCTGCGTCGTCATCGACTTCCGCGTCGAACGCGAGGTCAACGTTTTCCCGATGGTGCCGCAGGGGAAGAGCATCGGCGAGATGCTGACCGAGGCACCCGAACCGGCATTGGCCGTCTGATCATGGAGCATCACCCGATGAACGGAACCAACGACTCCGGGGCCACGACGCCCCGGAGTGGCGCCGATGACAGCAATCGGCACATATTGGTCGCGCAGCTGCGTGACCGGCCCAACACCTTGGAGCGCGCCGTCGGCCTCTTCCGCCAGCGCGGCTACGCCATCGAGCGCCTCTCCTGGACCCCGGGCGACACCCCCGATTCGCGCAAGCTCGAGGTGGTCGTCGAGACCGACCGCGTCGACCTGCTCGTCCGCCAGCTCGAACGGCTCGTCGACGTCCTCTCGGTCCACGCCGCGGTCCCGGCACGCTGAGCGGACCCGATTCACCAGACGAGGTCGGGTCAGCATGGCACCGACCAGATGACAACACACAGAACACTGGGAGCTACAAATGGCAAAACTATTCTACGACAAGGACGCCGACCTCGGCCGCCTCTCGGGGCGCAAGGTCGCCATCATCGGTTTCGGTAGCCAGGGCCACGCGCACGCGCTCAACCTCAAGGACAGCGGCGTCGACGTCCGGGTCGGGCTGCACGAGGGCTCGAAGAGCCGCGCCAAGGCCGAGGCCGCGGGGCTGCGCGTCCTCTCCGTCGCCGAGGCGGCCGCCGAGGCCGACATCATCATGCTCCTCACCCCGGACACGACGCAGCCCGAGATCTACGAGCGCGAGATCGCGCCGCAGCTGAAGCCGGGGAAGACGCTGATGTTCGCGCACGGCTTCAACATCCGCTACGGCCAGATCGTCCCCCCCGCCGACGTCGACGTCAGCATGGTCGCCCCCAAGGCCCCCGGCCACCGCGTCCGCGAGGTCTATCGTGACGGCGGCGGTGTGCCCGCCCTCGTCGCGGTCCACCAGGACGCCTCCGGGAACGCCCTCGCCGACGCCCTCGCCTACGCCCGCGGGATCGGCTCGACCCGCGCCGGCGTACTCCAGACCTCGTTCGCCGAAGAGACCGAGACCGACCTCTTCGGTGAGCAGGCGGTGCTGTGCGGCGGCGTGAGCGAGCTCGTCAAGGCCGGGTTCGAGACCCTCGTCGAGGCCGGGTACCAGCCCGAGATCGCCTACTTCGAATGCCTCCACGAGCTCAAGCTGATCGTCGACCTGATGTACCAGGGCGGGCTCAACTACATGCGCTACTCGGTCTCCGACACCGCCGAGTACGGCGACTACGTGGCCGGCCGGCGGGTCATCAACGAGCAGAGCCGCGCGGCGATGAAGCAGCTCCTCGCCGAGATCCGCGACGGCTCCTTCGCCCACCGCTGGATCGACGAGAACCGCACCGGCCGCAAGGAGTTCGAGGCCCGGCGCGCGGCCGAGGCCGAGCACCAGATCGAGAAGGTCGGCCTCGAGCTGCGGCGGATGATGACCTTCGTCAACGCCAAGGAAGTCCGACCGGGCGCGGGGGGCGCATGAGCTACCGTAAGGAAGATCTCCCGAGCCGTACCATCCTCTCGGGACCGGACCGGGCCCCGGCGCGCGCCATGCTGCGCGCCGTGGGGCTCACCGACGAGGACTTCGAACGCCCGCTCATCGGGATAGCCAACACCTGGACCGAGACGACCCCCTGCAACAGCCACCTCCGGCAACTCGCCGAGTGGGTCAAGGAGGGGGTCCGCGAGGCGGGTGGTACCCCCCTCGAGTTCAACACCACCGTGATCTCCGACGGGATCACGATGGGGACCGAGGGGATGAAGGCCTCGCTCATCAGCCGCGAAGTGATCGCCGACTCGATCGAGTTGACCGCCCGCGGCTACATGTTCGACGGGCTGGTCGCCCTCTCGGGGTGCGACAAGACGATCCCCGGGACCGTCATGGCCCTCGCCCGCGTCGATCGGCCCGCCGTCATGCTCTACGGCGGCTCGATCATGCCTGGGCGGCACAACGATCGGGATCTCACCGTCCAGGACGTCTTCGAGGCGGTCGGCGCGCACGCCGCCGGTAAGATCGACGACGCCGAGCTCCACGCCATCGAGTGCGCCGCCTGCCCCAGCGCGGGCGCCTGCGGCGGCCAGTTCACCGCGAACACGATGGCGACCGCCTTCGAGGCGATGGGGATCTCCCCGCTCGGGAGCGGGACCGTCCCCGCGGTCGACCCGGCCAAGGCCGAGGTCGCGCGCGAGGTCGGGCGGCTCGTCGTCCGCCTCGTCCAGCAGGACCTGCGGCCGAGCCAGATCATCACCCGCCAGTCCCTCGAGAACGCGGTCAGGACGGTGGTCGCGGCCGGCGGCTCGACCAACGCGGTGCTCCACCTCCTGGCGGTCGCGCGCGAGGCCGGGGTCCCCTTCACGATCGACGAGTTCGACGCGCTCTCCCGGTCGACGCCGGTCCTCGGCGACCTCAAGCCGGGCGGACGCTTCGTCGCCTACGACCTGCACCGCGCCGGCGGGCTGGGGATCCTCTTGCGCGAGCTCCAGAAGGGCGGGCTCCTCCACGGCGACTGCCCGACGGTGACCGGCGAGACGATCGCCGAGGCTGCGGCCAAGGCGAACGAACTCCCCGGCCAGCAGGTGGTCCGTCCGATCACCAACCCGCTCAAGCCGACCGGCGGGCTCGCCATCCTCAAGGGGAACCTCGCCCCGGAGGGGTGCGTGGCCAAGCTCGTCGGGCACGACCGCACCTTCCACCGCGGCCCCGCCCGCGTCTTCGACCGCGAGGAGGACGCCTTCGCCGCGGTGCAGGAGGGGCGGATCAAGGAGGGCGACGTCGTCGTCATCCGCTACGAGGGGCCGAAGGGGGGACCGGGGATGCGCGAGATGCTCGGCGTCACCGCCGCGCTCGTCGGCGCAGGGCTCGGCTCGAGCGTCGCGCTCATCACCGACGGGCGCTTCTCCGGGGCGACCCACGGCTTCATGGTGGCACACGTCGCGCCGGAGGCGGCGGTCGGTGGACCGATCGCGGCGATCCGCGACGGCGACGTGATCGTCATCGACACCGCCAACCGCTCCATCCAGGTCGAGCTCGACGACGCGACCCTCGCCGACCGGATGCGAGGCTGGACCCCGCCGGCGCCGAAGTACACCAGCGGCGTCTTCGGGAAGTACGCGCAGCTGGTTCGCTCGGCCTCGGAAGGGGCGGTCACGTCCTGACGACCGGAGCGCTCCGGCGCGGGGTGCTCGGCTTGCGCTTCGGCTGATGGCTGGCGCTCCGGAGCGGGGGCTCGTTTCGTGCTTATGTTGATGGCCGGCAGTGCTCCGGTTAGGGGTGTTAGTCTTGCGTGTTGGTTAATGGCCGGCAGCGCTCCGGCGCGGGGTACTCCCCTTTCGCTCCGGGCGCCCGGTCGCGGAGCCTCCTCGGGGCGGCTGCGCCGCCCCTGCGGGGTCTCCGCTCCCTCCTGCGCAACTCCGCTAGAGGGGAGTACCCCGCGCCTACGCTTCGGGCAGGGACGACAGCACAGGGCATAACGCAGAGAGGGGGCGCCGTGGGGCGCCCCCTCTCCTTTCGTTTAGACCCGCCCCCCCGACCCCCACCCCCCGAATCCCGGCGGAGAGGAGCGGCGGGGCGGCCCCTGACCCCCGACCCCCGGCTGGGAAGGACGGCCCCTACTCGAACCTCTCCTGCAGTGTCCTCACCTCACGATGCCGCATGCGCAACGCGATCACGGCGTCGCAGGCGGCGGAGGCGGCCGAGAGGGTGGTGCAGTAGGCGACGCGGTAGGCGATCGCCGCGCGGCGCATCGCGTAGTCGTCGTACTGCGACTTCTTCCCTAGCGGGGTGTTGATCAGGAGCTGGACCTGGCCGCTGATCATGTGATCGACGATGTTGGGTCTGCCCTCCCCTACCTTCAGGATCCGCTCGGCCGGCACGCCCCGCGCGCGCAGGTAGCGGCAGGTCCCGTTCGTCGCCATGATCTTGAAGCCGAGATCGTGGAACCGACGGAGGATCGGGGTGATCGCCGGCTTGTCGGCATCGTTCACCGTCGCCACGACCGTCCCCCGCTCCGGGAGATCCGTCCCCGACGAGAGCTGCGCCTTGGCGTACGCCATCCCGAACGACTCGTCGAACCCCATCACCTCCCCCGTCGAGCGCATCTCGGGGCCGAGGATGACGTCGACGTCGAACTTGTTGAACGGGAAGACCGCCTCCTTGACCGCCACGCCGGGGACCGAGAAGGCCTGTTCGGCGACGCCGAGCTCGGCCAGCCTCTTCCCGGCCATCACCCGCGCCGCCAGGCGGGCGAGCGCCGAGCCGGTGGCCTTGGAGACGAAGGGGACCGTGCGCGAGGCGCGGGGGTTCACCTCCAGGACGTAGACGACACCGTCCTTGATCGCGTACTGCACGTTGATGAGCCCCACCACCCCGAGCACCTGCGCGAACTTCCTGGTCAGCCGCTCGATCTCCTCGATCTCCGTGTCCTTGAGTAGGTACGGCGGGAGGACGCACGCCGAGTCGCCGGAGTGCACGCCGGCGTTCTCGATGTGCTGCATCACACCGGCGATCACGACGTCCTTGCCGTCCGATATGGCATCGACATCCGCCTCGAAGGCGTCCTCTAGGAACCGATCGATCAGGACCGGGTGATCGGGGGAGGCGCGGACCGCACGCTCGAAGTAGCCGAGGAGCGACTCTTCGTCGTAGACGATCTCCATCGCCCGCCCGCCCAGGACGTACGACGGGCGCACGAGGACGGGGTAGCCGACCTCCCGCGCGACCGCGACCGCCTGCTCGGTGCTGGTCGCGATCCCGTTCGGCGGGGCCGTCGCCCCGATCTCGCGGCAGACCTCCGCGAAGCGGTCGCGGTCCTCCGCCCGGTCGATCGCGTCCACGCTCGTCCCGAGGATCGGCACCCCGAGCGCGGCCAGCGGCCCCGAGAGCTTGAGCGGGGTCTGGCCGCCGAGCTGCACGATCACCCCCTCCGGCCGCTCGCGGTGCACGATCTCGAGGACGTCCTCGAGGGTCAACGGTTCGAAGTAGAGCCGGTCGGAGATGTCGAAGTCGGTCGAGACCGTCTCCGGGTTCGAGTTGACCATGATCGTCTCGAACCCGTCCTCCCGGAGCGCGAGCGCGGCCTGGACGCAGCAGTAGTCGAACTCGATCCCCTGGCCGATCCGGTTCGGACCACTCCCCAGGATCATCACCTTCCGCCGGTCGCCCTGCGGCGCCGCCGCCGCCGACTCCTCGTAGGAGGAGTAGAGATACGACATCGCCGCGTTCGGGTTGGTCGAGAAGGTCTTGACCTCCTGGTAGCTCGGCCGGATCCCGAGCGCCCAGCGCCGCTCACGCACCGCGGCCTCGGTCTCGCCCCGCAGCTCCGCGAGCTGCCGGTCGCTGAACCCCAGCGCCTTCATCCGCCGTAGCTCCGCCGCCCCCACCTCCGGGAGCGCGCCGTACCACCGCTCAGCGTCCACCAGCTCCGCGAGCTGCGTCAGGAACCAGGGGTCGATCTGGGTGAGCTCCGCGACCTCCTCGACGCTGAACCCGGCGAGGAAGGCACGCTTGATCTGGAACGGCCGCTCCGCGGTCGGGCGGCGCAGCGCGGCGCGCAGGGTCTCGGGGGATTCGTCGCGCAGCCCGTCGTCCTCCGGCCGCTTCCCGATCACCCAACCCGCCCGGTCGATCTCGAGCCCGCGCAGCCCCTTCTGCCACGACTCCTGGAAGTTCCGCCCCAGCGACATCACCTCGCCGACCGCCTTCATCTGCACCCCGAGGGTCGGGTCGGCCGCCGGGAACTTCTCGAAGGCAAAACGCGGGACCTTCGTGACGACGTAGTCCACGACCGGCTCGTCCGCCGCCGTCCTACCGGTGATCTCGTTCTTCAGCTCGTCGAGGTGGTAACCGACGGCGAGCTTGGCCGCGATCCGCGCGATCGGGTACCCCGTCGCCTTCGAAGCCAACGCCGAGCTCCGCGAGACCCGGGGGTTCATCTCGACCACCAGCATCTCGCTCGTCTCGGGGTGGATCGCGAACTGGAGGTTGCAACCACCCGCCGCGAGCCCGATCTCGCGGATGATCGCCTCGGAGGCGGCGCGCATCCGCGCCAGCTCCTCGGGGGTCGCGGTCAGCGCCGGCGCGACCGTGATCGAGTCGCCGGTGTGCACCCCCATCGGGTCGAAGTTCTCGATCGAGCAGACGACGATGACCCGGTCGGCGCCGTCGCGCACGACCTCCATCTCGAACTCCTTCCACCCGATCACCGAGCGGTCGATCAGCACCTCACCCACGGGGGAGAGGTCGAGGCCGCGCCGGACCTTCTCCTGGAACTCCTCCAGATTGTACGCGATCCCGCCACCTGTCCCACCCAGGGTGAAGGAGGGTCGGATGATCGCCGGGTACCCCACGTCGGCGATGATCGCGAGCGCCTCCTCCATCGAGCGGGCGAACCCGCCGTGCGGGACCGAGAGACCGATCCGGTTGACCGCCTTGGCGAACTCCTCGCGGTCCTCGGCCATCCTGATCGCCCGCGCATCCGCGCCGATCAGCTCGACGCCATAACGCTCCAGCACGCCACTGTCGTGGAGCTGGAGCGCCACGTTCAGGCCCGTCTGGCCACCCATCGTCGGGAGGAGCGCATCCGGTCGCTCCCGCTCGATGACCCGTTCCACCCACTCTGCGGTGATCGGCTCGATATACGTGCGGTCCGCCAGGTCGGGGTCGGTCATGATCGTCGCCGGGTTGCTGTTGATCAGCACGACCCGGTACCCCTCCTCGCGCAGGGCGCGCACCGCCTGGGTCCCTGAATAATCGAATTCGCACCCCTGTCCGATGACGATCGGACCGGAGCCGATCAGGAGAATCGTATGTAGATCGTTGCGTCGCGGCACTTGCTACTGTTACCCCTTCTTGGCCTTACGGCCCTCCTGACGGACGGCCCTCCCCGCGATCAGGAGAAAGCCGCCCCACACGAATCCCGCAACCAGTATGAAGGTAATGATCGCTGCCGGTTGCATATCGCCTCCATGGTCGTATAGGTGCGCACCCGGCTGGCGGGTACGCTAGCTGCCGCACGGCCCATTCGAACCGTGCGGCATCGGCAATCGGGGGTTCCTACCCCGGAACCTTCGCTGTGCGCCCCCGGCGACTCAGCGCCGGGACCGCTGCGTGGCCGGGGTCTTGACCACCGCGGTATCCTTCAACTCGATGATGACCTGCGGCGGGAGGTTCGGCTCGCCGAGCTTCGCCATCTCGGTCTCCCGCTCCGGCTCGATGAAGGCGCCGGGGTTCTCCAGCGGCCGCTTGGTGTAGCCACGCGCACCTTGCGGCTTGGTCTCACCACAGGCCGCGACACCAGCCACGACCGCACCCAGCAGTAAAACGCGCGTCCATCCGCGCATCCGGCTCCCCGTCATCAGTCCTCCGCCAGGGTTGTAAGTGTTGCGTACGACCCGAGTAATATGGCGCATCCGCGCCGCTCGCGCCACTCCCACCCGGCGCCGGCAAGGGTGGCCCGGGGGTTCTATCGCGATGATGCCCTTGACATCGTAATCATATTCGTATTCATTACACCAACGGCGATCGACCGCACTGGATATAGACTTCGTAAGGAGCTACCATGGCTGACATCAACGAAAAAGTTATGAAGATGGTGGAGGAGGAACTGAAGCGGGACCCCTCGATCAACACCAAGGACCTCTTCCAGAAGGCAGTCAGGCTCGACAAGAGCATCGGTGAGCTGAGCGCCCGCCAGTTCAATGCGCTCTACCCGCTCCAGGTGAAGCGGCGTCTGGCCCCGCGGCGGACCCGGGCCGCGACTGCCACCCAGGCTCGTCGTCGCACCGCAGACCGCGCCGCCGTCCGCAACGTCCTCCTGCAGTTCGCCATGGCGATCGCCGACGCCGAGGACACCGCGGACGTCATCGAGGTGATCGGCAACGTCGACAAATACGTCGACCAGGTCGTCGCCGCGGCTGGCGGCCGCTGACCGACCCTGCCGGAAGAACGGCCGGCCCCGCACCGGGGCCGGCCGTCTTTCCTACGCCAGGGATCGCCTGAGCAAGAGAATGGCGCCGGCGCCACCATGGCACCGGCGCCTCTCTATTCACCGCGCCGCCACGTTCGCGGGACGTTCTATCCAGTCCGCGATGAAGACGTTCATCTCGCGGGGGTGCGAGGCGTTCCGGTCCGAGGCGAAGACGAGCTTCTTCCCGTCCGGGCTGAACATTGGGAAGCCGTTGAAGTTCCCCTCCGTCGTGATCTGCTCGAGCCCGGTCCCGTCGAGGTTGATCATGTAGAGGTGGAAGACCCGGCCGTTGGGATCGCCGAGGTTCGAGCTGAAGATGATCTTCTCACCGCTCGGGTGGAAGAACGGCGCGAAGTTGGCCGCCCCGTTGTTCGTGATCTGCCGCTTGTTGGAGCCGTCCGCATCCATGATGTAGAGCTCGACCCGGCCGGGGCGGATCAGCTTCTGCTGCAGCAGGCCGCGATAGTCGGCGAGCTCCTGCGGGTCGGTGGGGTGATAGGCACGGTAAACGATCTTGCTACCATCCGGCGAGAAGAAGGCGCCTCCGTCGTACCCCTCCTCGTGGGTCAGGCGCCGGACGTTCGAGCCATCCGCGTCCATCGCGTAGATCTCGATGTCGCCGTCCCGCGTCGAGGTGAAGACGATCGTCTTCCCATCGGGGGAGATGGTCGCCTCCGCGTCGTACCCCGGGTGGTCGGTCAGCTGGCGCAGGTTCCCGCCGTCGGCGTCGGCGACGAAGATGTCGTAGTCGTGCAGCGGCCAGACGTACCCCTTGCTCCGGTCGACCGGGGGTGGGCAAGCCTCGTCGATGTGGTGCGTCGAGCTGTAGAGGATCTTGTCGCCCGCCGGGTAGAAGTAGCCGCAGGTCGTCCGCCCCTTCCCGGTCGAGAGCTGCTTCAGGTCGCCGCCCTCCAGGTTCATCGAGAAGATCTGGTCGCACTCGCTGACCCCCGGGCGCGTCGCCTGGAAGATCAGACGCTGACCATCGCTGGAGAAGTACGCCTCGGCGTTCTGCCCCCCTTCGGTGAGCTGCCGCAGCGACGCGAACCTGGGCTCGGCCGGGTTGACCGGCTCGGCCCGGTCGCTCACCGGGGCCTGCGCCCCGCAAGCCGCCAGGAACGGAAGGGTCGCCAATAACAATGAACCGCGCATCGTCCTATCACCTTGGAAGATATGCTGGAGCCCGCGGCAACCGCCGTGGGCCTCCGGGAAGCGCGGAGCCGCCCGCCCCCCGGCCACCCGCCGGGACGCCTAGCTCCGCTCCCTCACCCGTGCGATGCGCCCGGGTGGAGACCATCCCTTAACTTTGGCCGATTCCACAAATTATTGCAAGCATTGTTGGACGAGACCCACCCGCAAGACGACTCACTGGCTGAGCTGCGCGCCGGCGAGCCCCAACTCCTCCGCCACCCCCTGCATCGCCGTGATCACGTTGGCGATGTGCTCGTCGAGCTCGATCCCCAGCAGCTCCGTGCCCCGCCGGATGTCCTCCCGGCTCACCCCCCGGGCGAAGGCGGCATCCTTCAGCTTCTTCTTGACCGACTTGGTGGTCAGGTCGTCGATACCGGTGGGGCGCATGAGGGCGGTGGCGGTGATCAGCCCGGTCAGCTCGTCGCAGGCGAAGAGGACGCGGTCGAGCTGGGTCTCGGGCTCGACCCCGGTGCGGCCGGGGGCATGCGCGAGGATCGCGTGCAGGACCTCCTCGGGGTATCCCAGACGACGCAGCTCCTCCACCGCGCGGTGCGGGTGCTCGTCGGGGTACTTCTCCCAGTCCAGGTCGTGGAGTAGCCCGGCGAGCCCCCAGACCTCCTCGTCGGCGCCGTACTTCTCGGCGTAGAACCTGACCGCGGCCTCGACCGCCTTCATATGGTTGCGCAGCGCGGGATTCTCCACCCACTCCACCAACAGCTGCAGCGCAGCATCACGCGTCACCACGAGTAACTCTCCTCCCCGGGCGGGCCGACGGCTCGCCCGCCCCCCGCACCGGTCCAAGGTTCACCCTATTCCCGTCCGGCCGACCCGACCGGCCGACCTGACGAATATCCGGACTAAGCCGCCCTCCGCACCTCGCCCCCGCTCGCGAAGAGCTCGATCATCGCGCGGTTGAAGGCCGGGATGTCGTCCGGCTTGCGGCTCGTCACCATCTGACCGTCCCGCGCGACCTCCTGGTCGACCCAGTTCGCCCCGGCGTTGCGGAGGTCGGTCCGGATCGAGGGCCACGAGGTCACCGTCTTCCCCTCTACCAGCCCCGCCTCGGCGAGGATCCAGGGGCCGTGGCAGATCGACGCGATCGGCTTGCCCGACGCGGCGAACGAGCGCACGAACTCGACCGCCCGCTCGTCGAGCCGCAGGTGGTCGGGGCTCATCACCCCGCCGGGGACGAAGAGGGCGTCGAACTCCTCTGCCCGCGCCTCCGCGAGCGGGGTGTCGACCTCGTATTCGTCACCCCATTCGGTGAAGTTCCACGACCGTACCTTCTCCGACTCGGGCGAGACGAGGACGGTCTCCGCGCCCGCCTCCTCCAGCGCGATCCTTGGCTCGACGAGCTCAACCTCCTCGACCCCTTCGGCGGCCAGGATCGCGATCCGTTTACCCTGCAGTTCACGTTGCGCCATGCTCACCTCGTATGCGAAAGCGGCCGGCGGCGCGGCACACCAGCATCCAAACCATTGCCACGCCGTCATATACACGTCATCGCCACCAGCTACGAGGGGCAAGAAGCATGCAGCCGGGCGCAAGCTCTTGCTGGCGCTGCTCCCTCACCGCTTGCTCGGGCAGAGGTCGGCGACCACGCAGTCGCCGCAGCGCGGCTTGGGCGCCTTGCAAACCTTACGGCCGTGGAAGATCAGGAGGTGTTCGAGCGCCCCCCAGTGTTCGCGGGGGAAGAGCCCCATCAGCTCCCGTTCGACCCGCTCCGGGTCGGTCTCCGCGGTGAACCCCAACCGCCCCGCGAGCCGCTTGACGTGCGTATCGACGACGATCCCCTCCGCCTTCCCGAAGGCGTTGCTGAGTACCACGTTGGCGGTCTTCCGCCCCACGCCGGGGAGCTCCACCAGCTCCGCCATCGTCTGCGGGACCTCGCCTCCATGCCGCTCGACGAGCGCGGCCGCCATCCCGAGGAGGCTGCGCGCCTTGTTGCGGTAGAAACCGGTGGAATGGATCAGCTCCTCGAGCTCCTCCTGCCGCGCCCCCGCCAGGTCCTCCGGGGTCGGGTAGCGCGCGAAGAGCGCCGGGGTGACCAGGTTGACCCGCGCGTCGGTACACTGCGCCGAGAGGATCGTCGCGACGAGGAGCTGGTAGGCGTTCTCGTGGTTCAGCTCGCACCGCGCGTCGGGGTACTCGGCCTGCAGCCGCTCCACGACCTCCAGCGCGCGTTCCCGCTTCCGGGCCAGGCTCTCCCGCCCGCGCGGCGCGCGAGCCCGGGGAGGCGCCGCGGACGACGTCGTCTGCTCACTCATCTCTCACCCCAGCCATCAGGTGTCCGAAGGTCCGCGAGACCAGTTTGATCACCTCCAATTCGGTGAGGAGGCCGTACCACCCGTGCAGCTCGCCCCCCGGGAGGATGTTGGCGAACTCAGCGCGTTCCGGCTCCTCCCGCGCCGCTGCGGCCGGCTCCGGGAGGAGGTCCGGGGCGACCTCGAGCCCGATGGTACTGAACCCCGGTCGCCCCGGGAAGACGCCCAGCGCGAGGAGGAGGTGCAGCCGCCGCCCCGGCGCGGCGGCATCGCCCGGCTCGGCGACCGTCCAGAAGAACCCCGCCACCGGCTCCGGGGTCGCCCCCTCCTCGATCCGCGCCCAGAAGAGGTGCCGTGGGAGTTCGAGGTACCCTGCGGGGCCCGGGGGGTCGCAACACCACCTCTCGGACGACGTCGCGCGCTCGATCACCCCGCGCGCCTCCCCCTCCGTCACCCGGTACGTCACCTTCCCATGCCGCCAGAAGTGATACGCCTGGTATAGTAGCGCCCCGTGCCGCGCGAACTCCTCGACCCCCGCGTCCTCGGGGATCAGCTCCTGGAGCAGCGCGCCGACGGAGGCGAGGAGGAGGAAACGCTCGGGGATCTCTGTGACCACCCCCCGCGCCTCCGCCTCCGCGCGGATCCCAGGGAACCTCGTACCCTCGAAGATCTCGGCGCCGAACACCAATTCGTATGGAGAGATCGATCTCTTTTCCGGTGTACCTGTCATTAGTCGCTCGGGATCCCAGGGATCGTTCGCCGGGGCGCAGGCGCTGCCGCCCTGCCGACCGACCCCGGATAGTGGACTTCGTGGCGACCGAGCCATGCCCCTCATCCGCCCCCGTATCACGGCCTACCGTCTCCAATCTTACCCCCACATCCCCACTCGCGCCACGCTCGGACCACTCTGGCAGTAGCCCCCACCCCTTCTCCACCCTACATTCCCCGCGTAGGTTCCCCGTCGGCCCCGCTCCGCCCGCGACGGGGCCGGGAGGTGCCGCCGGCCGGCACCCGGCGCTCGGGGCGACGCAGCGGCAGGAGAAGCTCATGAGAGGAGAGGAGATGTGGATATGCTGAAAGAGAACGACCTCGCCCCCGACTTCGAACTCGAGGCCGACGACGGCTCCAGGGTCAAGCTCTCCGAGCTGAGGGGACGTAAGGTGGTCCTATACTTCTACCCCAAGGACGACACCCCGGGGTGTACCACCCAGGCCTGCGGGATCCGGGACAGCTGGGCCGAGTTGCAGGAGACCGGTGCCCTCATCTACGGGATCAGCCCCGACTCCGTCGAGTCGCACCAGAAGTTCCGCGAGAAGTACCACCTCCCCTTCCCCCTCCTCGCCGATGTCGACCATCAGGTCGCCGAGGCCTACGGGGTCTGGAAGGAGAAGACCCTCTACGGCAAGAAGTACTGGGGGAACGAGCGCACCACCTTCGTCGTCGACGAGGAGGGGAGGATCGCGAAGATCTTCCCCCGCGTGAAGCCCGAGGAGCACGCGGCGCTCCTGCTCCAGGCACTCTGAACGTGGCCGCCGGGGAAGGTGGGGGAGCCCCCCTCCCCGGCGCCCTCGACCCGACCACCGCGCCGCCAGCGTTGGAGGTCGATCCAGCGACACCAGCGCCCTCACTCGGCACTTACTACTTGACGCCCTGCCCATTTCGCCCGTGCCTTCCCGGCCACTTTAGCGAGTAGGCCCCGCCCGGTCGGCGGTCGCTCGCCGCCAGGTTGGTGGATGGCATCCGACCCTGTCGGATCTCCTGTCGTATCGCCGCCTTCCACCGTTGGCTTTCTCTCGCGTCAGCTCATCAACCAGAGATTCACATGATGAAGTCGACGACGACTGGATGCTTCCGGCAGGGGGTGGGCCCTCTCGCGCTCTCGACGATCCTCGCCTTCGCGTGCGTCGACAGTCCGGCCGCCCCCCAGCACTCCGACATACCCATCCCGAGTTCGGCGGACGCCGTCGAGGTCCTCCTGAACTGTTCGGTCGCCGTCGGTACGTGGAACTTCACCTGCGACGGTGCCGCGCCCCACTCCACGGGGAGCGAAGGCGCCCCGTCCCACAATCTCATCATCGGCGGCCAGTACCAGTACCTGCGTCTCTTCGCCGACTCGGTTTCGATAGAGGACGGGGAGCTCGTGGCCCAGGTGAAGGTGCAGAACCTCTCGCTGCAGCAGCTCGCCACGTTGGATGGGAGGGCCGTAGGCCGACGGCCGTACACTGCGAGAGCGGCCCAGCCCCACGCCCACCGACCGGGCCCCACGCACCGGGGCGGAGCGCGGCCACCCCGATCGGGGTGGCCGATTCCTCTCACACCACACCACACGCGGCCAGTTCGGTGAAGGGAGCACGACGAATTCGTCCTTGACGCCGACTCTCCTACCGCTGTACGATGCAACCGCTTGCTGTATGAATGGCAGCCGGGGGAACCGGCTGCATATGTGGGCCGATCCCGGCGCGTAAGGATCCATAACGGCAGTCCAACTGGTCCCGTACGCTTCCGCCCGCTGAAGAGCAACGCGAGCCGTGTCAGCAGTATCAGTGGCCAGGGCAGCATCCAGGTGCCACAGCGGCTTCCGTAAACGGGGCAACCGTGATCGTCTCATTGGTCGGTCCGGTCTGCCCCACGGCATACGACCGGTCAGGGTCAGACCTCGCAACCTCGATTCATACCGCCCCCGAAAGGGGCGAGAGGAGCCCAGGAATCATGATGACCGGAGCGCGCCATCGCCTTATCGCCGCCCTTGCCGGCATAATATTGTCATCCGCGAGCTGCACCGACGAATCGACCGCGCCCCAAGCCGCCACCAGGGAGGAGGCCGGTCCGCACACGCCGACGCTCGAAACCCTGCTCACCTGCAGAGTGACCATAGCAGAAGCTGAGTTCCAATGCGCGCCTTCGACTGCCTCGGCTGCGAGCACGCAGCGGACGAACCTGATAGTCGGCGGACAAAATCAATTCGTGCGGTTGGAGAGCGCCCAGCCCGTGATAGACGGCGGGCTCTTCAGCGCCGATGTGACGATCCAGAACCTCACCCTCCAACCCTTCGGCACCGCGGACGGGAGCGTCGCGGAGGGCGCGGGGGTGCGGGTCTTCTTCGTCGATGAACCCAACAACGGCGTCGTCGTCTCGAACAGCGACGGCACCGCGCCGTTCCTGAGCAGCGGACCGGCGCGGTACTACGAGTACAACGGCGCCCTCCTCGGGGATGACGACATCCTCACTCCCGGCGAGGTGAGTGGCGCGAAGACCTGGGTCTTCGCGCTGAACGGCGCCACGGAGTTCGTCTTCAGCATCCTCATTCGAACCACGGTGCCGGACCCACGGTCCAGCACCGTGCACCTGACACGACTGGAGCAGGGCGAGCACCACGGCTGCGCCGAGGGCGGCGATGGCAAGTTGTACTGCTGGGGCCGCAACCAGTTCGGCCAGCTCGGGGACGGGACAACGACCCAGCGCAACCTACCGGCCGAGGTCCTAGCCCCTGCGGGCGTCACCTTCACCAACCTTGCCGCCGGCATGCGACACACCTGCGCCAGCGGCTCGGATGGCAAGACCTATTGCTGGGGAGACAACGAGTACAGCCAGCTAGGCGACGGCTCCACCACCCACCGCCTCCTCCCCGTGGTCGTCGCCGGAACGAGACAGCCGTAGCTCGTACTCCTTCCGCCTGCATCCACCCGGTCCGGCTAGGTGCCTGGCACCGACATCGGCCACCCCGATCGGGGTGGCCGATCGTCTCCTACCGCGTTTTTCGTGATTCGCGCTTGCCAACTCCTAGCCAAGATCATATTGTTGTGCACTTTTTTTATCGACGTCGTACTCGCTCGTTTCGTTGCCTGAGATGAGGCAAAGCCTCGCCCAGAGATCGAGGGCAGAGACGGCGAACTAGTTGCGCAGGCGAGGTTTCGGCCTGCCGACCGACGCCATTGTCAACCCTGTCCCTACGTACTTGGAGCGAAGCCATGGCGGCAACGACAACGGGACGGCTCAGGCGAAGCCTGGCCATCCTCGGCGGCACGCTATTGCTCGGCGGAGGCTGCGCGGATGAACCGACGACACCACGCGACGGCGAGGGCGCCGAGCACTCACTCCCGGTGCTGGAGTCCCTACTGAACTGTACGGTGGACGTCCAGGCCGGGGATATGACCTGTACCACCGTGGAATCCTACGGCAGCGCACGACCCAACCTCATCGTCGGCGGCCAGGACCGCTTCGTGCGGTTGAATAGTGACGACGTGGTCATCGAAGACGATCTCTTCCTGGCGCAGGTCACCGTCCAGAACCTCACCTTCCAGCCCTTCGGGACGAACGACGGGAACACCCAGTCGCCGAGGGGGGTGCGGGTCTTCTTCGTGGACGCCCCCAACAACGGCGTCGTCGTGACCAATGCCGACGGCACCGCGCCGTTCCTGGGGAGCGCGCCCAAGAATTACTTCCAGTTCGGGAGCGAACTCTTCGGCGACGACGGGATCCTCGCCCCCGGGGAAACTAGCGCCCCGAAACAGTGGGAGTTCGCGCTGAACGGTGCGACCACCTTCACCTTCAGCGTCCTGTTGAGCACCGTGGTACCCGTACCGGCCGGCACCACCATACAGGTTGCCCGAGTCGCGGCGCCCGCGTCGGACGACGGCCGTCACACCTGCGGCGAGCTCGTGGACGGCAGGCTCTTCTGCTGGGGACGCAACTCGCATGGCCAGCTCGGCGCCGGAACCTCCGGCGACACGATCCGCTTCCCCGTCGAGGTGAAGGCACCGGCGGGCGTGACCCTCTCCAACGTCGCCCTTGGAGAGGACTTCACCTGCGCCGAGGGCTCCGACGACAAGATCTATTGCTGGGGCAGCAACCAGTACGGCCAGCTGGGCGACTCGACGAACAACGCCAGCCCCCTCCCCGTCGCCGTGAAGCCCCCGGTAGGGGTCACCCTCAGCGGCCTCACCGTGGGTGAGTATCACGCCTGCGCCGAGGGCTCGGACGGCAATGCCTATTGCTGGGGGAACGGAT
>Ga0180216_1001124_pt1 | contig 24698 bp, 18 predicted proteins | sample eDN3rd37CBELigMG_FD_128879 | JGI IMG/M metagenome (GOLD analysis project Ga0180216, IMG submission 128879) | Enriched Miracle-Growth compost microbial communities from Emeryville, California, USA - eDNA 3rd pass 37_C BE-Lig MG (version 2)... ... | reverse complement strand
GCGGGCGATCGCGAAGTCGTCGAACTCGACGAAATCGGTCATCGAACCGGTGACGAGGTGCGCGACCCGCTTGCCCATCTGCGATTCCGGACGGATGACGTGGGTGGCGCCGACGCGTTCGAGAATCGCCGCGTGCTTGCCGCTGATGGCCTTGGCCCACACCTCGGTGACGCCGAGGTCCAACAGGCTCAGCACCGTCAGCACGCTGGCTTCCAGATCGGTACCGATGCCGACGACGGCGACGTCGAACTGGTCGGCCCCGATCTGGCGCAATGCCTCAGTGTCGGTGGCGTCGACCGAGACCACGTGGGTGAACTCGCTGGCGTACCGCTGCACGATGTCGTGCCGTTGGTCGACCGCGAGCACTTCGTGACCCAGTTGGGACAGCGACCGCGCCACGGCGTAGCCGAATCGCCCCAGCCCGACGACAAGGACGGAGTCTCGCGACGGTTTGTTGTGTCGGTCGGCCACGGTCGCTCCTCGGATCATTGCGAGGTTCATGCTCACCCGCATGCGCCATCGTGCCGACTCACCCGCCGAACATCAAGCGACACGGCCCGCTCGCATCCGGGTCTACGGGGTCACTGGGCGGGGAAGGTGTCAGGTTCTGGTCGCGCAATTAGTTCAGCGGGCGCGGTTGCGCGGGGACTTGACTGCCACCGGTTGATGGTTTGGGACTGCTGCACGATCGGGTGACAGGTTGGGTCACGCAGCCTGAGTGGCTGGCGTGGTCATGATGGTTTCGAACTCGATGGGGGTCAACCGCCCGAGAGCGGCCTGGCGGCGACGACGGTGATAGGTCCGCTCGATCCAGGTCACGATCGCGATCCGGAGTTCCTCGCGGGTTGTCCAGGCGCGTCGGTCGAGGACGTTCTTCTGGAGCAGGGAGAAGAAGCTCTGTGAGACTCCCAGCATGCTGCGCGGCAAGGTGGTGCCGGCTGACGTGACCCACAGAATGACCGACCCAGCCGGTGTCTTCATTGAGAGATATGTCCGCCAGCCGCACCGCCGACCTCGATGGCTTGATTAGGAGCTTGTCCCTTCGGGTGACCCATCACAGTCCTGCCTCACCTCCCGGCGGAGTCCACTCACCCGCATCTAAGGAGCAAGAGCATGGCGCTGGAAGAACTGGTGGATCACGTCATCGGCGTCGACCCCGACAGGGACCGGATAACCGCAGCGGTCGTCTGCTCAAGAACCCAGGGCGAGGTGGCGACGAGGGCCTTCGCCACCACCGCCCGTGGCTACGGGCAAGCAATGCGCTGGGCGAAGGAACACACCACCGAGGGACGGCGAGCGTGGTCGATCGAGTCCACCGGGAGCTACGGCGCTGGACTGGCGGCGGCCCTCGCGGCGAAGGGCGAGTTCGTCATCGAGTTCGACCACCCGAGCGCTCGCCCATCGAAGGACGGAGCGAAGTCTGACTCTCTGGACGCCGTCCGCGCTGCGCGCGAGATTTTGGGCCGCAAGACCTGGGCGACCCCACGATCGCGCGGAACGCGCGAAGGGCTGCGGACTCTCATTATCGCCCGTGACAGCGCGAAACTCGCGCGGGTCGCCGCTATCAACGTTCTCAAGGCGCTTGTCGTCACCGCCCCCGTGGATCTGCGCGAGGAACTCCGCGGCCGGCCCCTGATGGACCTGGTCGGACGGTGCCAACGGCTTCGTCCGGATACTGCTACAGACCCTGAGTACGCCGCGACGAAGCTGTCGCTGCGTAGCACCGCGAACCGGGTCCGACAGCTCACCGACGAGTGCCGCGAACTCGAGTTGGCGATGATCCCTCTCGTGCGGTCGATGGTGCCGGCACTGCTCGACGAGCCCGGGATTGGTGTGCTCATGGCCGCGCAGATCCTCGTGTCCTGGTCGCACCCCGGCCGCTGCCGCGACGAGGCAGCCTTTGCTCGACTCGGTGGCGTCGCACCTCTCGAAGCCACGTCCGGCCAGACCCAGACCCGTCACCGGCTCTCACGCGGCGGCGACCGCCAGCTCAACCGGGCGCTGCACACTGTCATCCTCGCGCGAGCCAAACACCACCAGCCGACCAAGGACTACATCGCCCGCCGGATCACCGAGGGCAAGACGAAGAGGGAGGCGATGCGATGCCTGAAGCGGTACTACGCTCGTCACCTCGTCCGACTCCTCGAGGCTGCTCCTATGACCGCTTGACACTGATAGGAGCATCTCCATGGCCGCGTTGTCGCCAGCTGAGCCGACCTGGCCCATCGACCCGACCATGCCGTGACGGTTCAGGGCATGGACGTATTTGCGGCTGCGGAACTGGCTGCCGCGGTCGCTGTGAACGATGCACCCGGCCACGTCACCGCGCCTAGCGACGGCGTTGTTGAGCGCCGCGACTGCGAGCCGGGACTTCATCCTCGAGTCGATGGAGTAGCCGACGATCCGGTTGGAGTAGACGTCCTTGATGGCGCAGACGTAGAGCTTGCCCTCGCCGGTGCGGTGCTCGGTGATGTCGGTGAGCCACAGCTCGTTCGGGGCGGCGGCGGTGAACTCGTGTCGGATGACGCCGTGCTCGTCGACCACAGCGCACAGGTCGTCATGGACCGGTGGGCCGGGCTTCTTCGCCTTGCCGCGATTGGGCTTGCCGAACGTCGACCACCAGCCCATGTCCGAGCAGATTCGCCACGCGGTCCGCTCGGCCATCGGCTCACCGGCATCACGTGCCTCGTCGGCCAGGAACCGGTAGCCGAACTCCGGGTCGTCATTGTGTGCGTCGAACAACGCGTTCGCGCGGTAGGCCTCCTCAAGCTCAGCAGGCGTGACCGGCTCACGCAGCCAGCGGTAGTAGGGCTGGCGAGCGATCTTGAGCACCCGGCACGTCACCGCCACGGGCACCCGGATCGGGGCTTCCTCGGCGGCCAGCTCGCGGACGAGCGGGTACATCATTTTCCCGGAAGGTTCGCTTGCGACAGGTACGCGGCGGCCCGGCGCAGGACTTCGTTCTCCTGCTCGAGCAGCTTGATCCGCTTGCGGGCTTCACGCAGTTCGACGTTCTCGGTCGTCCCGGGCTTCACACCATCTTCGATGTCGGCGGTCTTCATCCAGTTCGTCAGGCACGACTCGCTGATGCCAAAGTCGGCAGCGATCTGCTTGAGATGGACGCCCGGTTCACGGTTCCTCGCGACCCGGACGACGTCCTCGCGGAACTCCTTGGGATACGGCTTCGGCACAGTGCACATCCTTCCAGCGGCACCTCTCGGCACCACAGATCAGATGTCACCTATCCGTGCAGCAGTCCCGTTCGTCCAGGGTTTGCTCGGTGAAACTGAGCCGTTATCGAAACCTGGACGGCTCCGTGAGATTGACAATGTGACGGTCGTACAGCCAAACCGCGAGTGGGGCTTTCATGGCGTGACCTTCACTTGCGCAAACTTCGGCACCACGATGATCTCGAAGCCAGCTTCGGACAATGACTTGATAGCGACTTCGGTGCTGACGGGTTCGCCCCGTTCAAGTCGCGAGATCGTCATCCGGCCCACGCCGACAAGCTCGGCTAGTTGCACCTGGTCTAGTTGGCGTTCGGACCGAGCAGCGCGCACAGCCGCTCCCAAGTCGGATCGAGTGAGCACCCGTCGATGATTCATATAACGATCACAACATGATTTACCCCAAGATCGCTATAGCGATCATTCGCCCCCGGTGGGACCATGCTCGATCAGGCGAACCCGTGCCGCCGATGCTGGCTGATGCTGGCTGATGCGACGATATTGCCGCAGATCAGACAACTGCAGTCTCGCGGTGCCGCCTGAGGACTGCAAGACACCCAGATCGTCTTCACGACCGTCGTTTCGTCCCACGCAAGCGTCGGATTCAACGGATGGATGTTCAACTTTCGCGGCGTACATGAGCCCGAATGGTATTGGAACAGATGCAAGTCGGCTTTGACGATCGTGCGCCCAGCCAACTGTGCGTTATCCCACTGCACCATCGTGTAGGTCTGCGACGAAGACGAATGCCACGCGATCCGCCCAACCAACAGCCGATACGACAACGTGTTCGGCACCGTCTGACCTGTCCGCGCCCCACGAATCCTTGCTCAAACGACACGGCCGGAATATCGGGGCGCCCGCCGCCTGCAACTTTAGCCAATGATGGGTTGCTCTTCGGGAAGGTGGTAGCGCGGTGCACGCCGCCGCAGGATGAACGCACCTGCCGCCGTAATCGTGCCGACTCGGCCCAGGAACATCAAGACGATGACCACCACCTGAGCCGCTGGCGGCAACTGCGATGTCAAACCGGTGCTCAGGCCGACAGTGCCGAATGCAGAGGTGCACTCGAACAGCGACTCCTCGAATCCAAAGTCGGTCAGCAGCATGACCGCGAACGTGGTGGTGGTCACCAGCATCACGGCGAGCAGTGCGATCGTGATGGCCGTGCGGATGACTCGGGGGCCGATTGATCGCACCCCGACGGTCACTTCGGGGTCCCCTCGTAGTTCGGCCAGGATCACGTAGAAGAGCAGCAGGAATGTGGTGATCTTGATGCCGCCGGCAGTACTGGCGCTGCCGCCGCCGATGAACATCAGCACGATCCCCATGTCGAGTGTCTCAGGCCGGGCCTGACCCCAGTCGAAGCTGGCCAGACCACCTGATCGGGGCATGACGCCGCCTTCGACCCCGGTGACGACCCGGTCCCAGAACGGCAACGGGGCCAGCGTGGCGTGGTTGTTCCACTCCAGCAACAAAAAAACAACCGCGCCGGCCACCAGCAAGATGATGGACCCCCACACGGTCAAACGAGTGTGCACGGTCCATCGGCTCGGCGTTCGCCACCCGCGGAACAGCTCGGCCAGCACGGGGAAACCGATCGCGCCGAAGAAAACCGCAGCCGAGATCGGCAACACCACCAGCCAGTCACCCGCGTAGGCGGTGAGGCTGTCCGAATTCAACGAGAAGCCGGCGTTGTTGAACGCCATGACTGCGTCGAACAATCCGTGCCACGCCGCCGTTCCCCAGTCGTCGACGTAGCTGCCGCGGTACCGGAGGGTGAGAATCCCGGCCGTCACCGTCTGGAAGAACACCATCGTCAACGCCACCCGGCGGAACAGCGGTTTGATCTCGCCGATGTTGACCACGTGCATGTCGACTTGTGCCACCAGCCGCGTGCGGATGCCGAGGCGCCCGCCGATGAACAACCCGAGCAAGGTGGCGAGTGCGACGATCCCCAAACCACCGATTTCGACAAGGATCACGATGATCACCTGGCCGGGCACCGACCAGTACGTACCGATGTCCACCGTCGCGAGCCCGGTGACCGTCACCGCGGACGCCGAAGTGAAGAACGCCGCCATGAAATCGGGAGCCTGCTGGCCTTCGCGCGCGAACGGCATCAGCAACCCGACTGTGCCCAACACGATCAGCGCGAGGAACGTGATCGGCAACAGGCGCACCGGGTGGGCGATCGCCGCCGGGATCCTCAGGCGTGACACCCCACGAAGGTACACCGGAACACGTGCCAGAATCGGGACCACCATGACCGGGTTCACGTTCGGCGCAGGCAACACGCGCAAAGTGTTGGGACTGCCGTTGTACGCGCTCGGCGCATTGGTCAGCCTGTTCGTGCCCAGAACAGCAGATGTCTGGGTCGTGGGTTGCGGCATCGGCCTCGGCGAGGGTGCACTCCCGGTGTATCGCGCCGCGCGTCAACGAGTCGGGACAAGCACGCGAGTCGTCTGGATGGCGCGCACGGAGGCAGAACTCACCGAAGCCAGCGAACTCGGCTTCGATGCCATACTCAAGGACAGTTGGCGCGGCTTCTGGACGACGCTGCGCGCCGGTGTGATCGTGGTGACTCACGGATTCGGCGATGTCAACCGGTACGCCACCCGCGGTGCATTCGTCGTCCAGTTGTGGCACGGCCCCCCGTTCAAACATCTGCACCTGGACTCCCCCTCGACATACTCGGTATCGGTCCTTCCCGACATCCCGTTGGTACGTCGGCTGATCGGCACTGCTTACCGGCGTGCCGGCCAAGGCATTGGGCTGTTCCCCGTCTCGTCGGAGCGGTTGCGGCCCAGCATTGCCAGCGCATTCGCCGTCGCTCCCGAACGCATCGTGGTCACCGGCGATCCGCGCGACGACGTCCTGCTCGCCGGGTCCCTCGAACAGCGGATCGCAGACGCTCGCCAACGACTGAACGCTGCCGTACCGAATCTCCCGTCGGGCACCGTCGTGCTGTTCGCGCCGACCTGGCGCGACGGAGCGGCCGATCCGACCGTGCCGACCGACGAAGAGTGGGAGGCTATCGCGGCCTGGCTCGACACCAACGATGCGACGATGCTCGTACGAGTCCATCCGCTAGGTAGAGGAGACTACGCCACAGGGGTCGCACACTCTCCGCGGATCAGGTTGATGGGCCCAGATGCACTGCGCGACGTCAACTCGGTCCTGTGGGCCGTTGACGTCCTGGTGACTGACTACTCCTCGATGGTGTTCGACTACGCGATCGTCGGGCGGCCCGTGGTGTTCTTCACCCCAGACCTGGTCGAATACACCAGTTCGCGTGGTTTCTACCTGCCGTTCGAGCAGTTCACAGGCGGGCGGGCGGTCCTCACCTGGTCCGCAGCACTCGAACGGCTCAGCGAGGCGCTGGCCGAGGACGAGTCAGGTCCGGCTCACCGCCACGCGGCCCACTTGCGCGATATGTTCTTCGACAAACCCGACGGCCGAGCCACCGAACGCGTGCTGGACGCGATCATGTCGCGCGCGACGTATCGACGCTAGTGCCACCGCCGCGGACCGAGCCGATCAGCAGGCCGGTGCCCCACGACAGGTGCATCGTCGCCAACGCCACGATGTAGCGCAGACGGTCGATGAATGAACCGGTGCCGGTGAACAGAGCCACACCGGCAATCAGCAAGACGTACGCCAACGGACCCAGATACACAGCGGACGCCACGAGCGAGGCCACGCCGTTCAGCACTCCCGTCAGTTGCAGAACACCAACGACCATGGCCGCCACCACGTTCAGCACCAGCAACGGTGGCGCGAAGAAGCGTGGCGGGTTGTGGGTTCCCAGACGCCGTGTCAGTTCTCCTCGCCAGATACCCGTGGCCATGAACTGACGAGCCAGGCGCGGCACGGTATCCCTCGGCCAGTAGACAACGTGGAGCGTCGGATCCAACCACACCAGGTGGCCTGCGCGGCGCAGCCGGAAGTTCATCTCCCAGTCCTCGCCACGGAACACCGTCTCGTCGTACCCACCGATCGATCGCACTGCGTCCGTGCGCATGATGCCCAGATAGGCCGACTCGGCTGGCCCTGGCGGCGCATCGGCCGAATGGTATGACCCGCCGCCCAGCCCCAGTCGACTGTTGTAGGCGCGGGCGACAGCCGCCTGGAATCCAGGCCGCCCTTTGGCGACCATGATGCCGCCCAAGTTCGCCGCGCCCACGCGGGTCAACTCGGCGACGCCGCGGGTGGTGTAGTCGGGGTTCAGTTCGCTGTGGGCGTCGACCCGAATCACGATCGGGTATCGGGCAGCTTCGATGCCTAGGTTCAGGCCCACCGGGATGTGCATGCGCGGGTTGTTGACGACACGGATCCGATCGTCTTGATCGGCCATCCGTTTGACGATCTCCTCGGTTCCGTCTGTTGATGGCGCGAGGGCCAACACGATCTCGACGGGACCTGCGTACTCCTGGTTGAGGACGCTGGTGACCGCAGCCTCGACGTAGTCGACCTCGTTGAGAATCGGCATCACGTACGTGACGCCCTCCGGCTGTCCGGCGGCCTGCTGCTTGGGGGTCGCCTCCATGATGCGGAGGGTAGCAGTCAGACCCAGAGGTCCCATGCGGGAGGATGGCGTCATGGCGCAACGGTTCAGCCTTGAGCAGATTCGCGAACGCACCTACAAGACGCGCGATGCATGGTGGACTGTGTGGCTGGTCGACCCGCTGGCTTCCCGGTTGGTGTGGCTCGTCTCCCCTGTTCGCTGGTTGACACCAAACGTCTTGACCTTCATGGCGTTCGTACTCGGCGCTGGAGCGGCAGCCTGCTTCGCCCAGGCCGACCACGGCTGGTTGATCGCCGGAGCGGTCCTATTTCATGTCAGTTTCGTGTTCGACTGCATGGACGGCAAGATCGCCCGCTTGAAGGGCAACGGGTCCGCGTTCGGCAGTTGGCTCGACTACGTTTTCGACCGGTTGCGGGTCACCGTCTGTGCGGTCGCGTTGATGGGCGGGCAGTACGCCAGATCCGGCGAATTCATTTATGTCTGGTTGGCCGGCGTCGTGATCTTCCTCGACATGTTCCGTTATCTGAACCACTTGCAGATGGACCAGGTCTGGAAGGCCTTGCGCACGTCCGTCGGTGCGCCGCTGGAGCCCGACGCGATGGAGGAGAATCCCGACGTGGCCGTCAAGGCGTCATTCGGGCCGTTTGCTCCGCTGCGCGGCTACCTGGTGCGGCACCGCATCCGTCCGCACGTGTTCAGTGGCATCGAATTTCAGATGTTCGTGTTCATCGTCGCGCCTCTACTGGGACAGATCGTCGTCATCACGATCGCCTCGGCAGCGCTGCTGATCGCGTTCGAACTATTGTTGATCCTGGCCCTCTACCTCGCCACCCGGCGATTCGCGGGCCGAGGGGACACAGATGCACAGTCCATCACCACTTGACCGACCGGTTCTCGGTGACGACCGACTCATCCTGCGCAACGACTCCCAGGTGGCGATCGAGCCGCCCGTGAACTTCTTGGGCCGGTTTCAGTTCAATACCAACGGCAGAATCGGCGCGTTCAGCTACTTCCACAGCGGGGTCAGCATGATGTGCGAATCGATCGGTCGCTACTGCTCTGTCGCCGGTGGCGTGCGTATCGGCGATCATGAGCATCCGATCGACTGGTTGAGCACTCACCCGTTCCAGTACAACGACGAACGCTTTGCCTTCCACGCAGCGGGACGTGCCTCGCGCATCCCAGAAGAGCGGTGCGACTTTCGTGGTGAGGCACCGGTCATCGGTCACGATGTGTGGATCGGCGCACGAGTGTCGATTCTGCGCGGCGTGCATGTCGGCGACGGCGCAGTCATCGCCTCTGGTGCGGTCGTCACCAAGGATGTCCCGCCGTACGCCATCGTGGGTGGCGTCCCGGCCAAGGTCATTCGCTACCGGTTCTCCCCGGAGATAATCGACCGGTTTCAGCGTGTCCGTTGGTGGCGTTTTAGCCCCCAACAACTCGACGGGGTCGAGTTCACCAACGCTGCGCGAGCTCTCGACCAGATCGAGCAGCGCGTCAAAGACGGCATGCAGGCCTACGAGCCGGAGTGGCTATCCCTACCGCTTCCCGAGCCCGAGCCCGAGCCCGAGCCCGAACCGGAACCAGAACTAGAACCGGCCCGACCGTCGCTTCGTCAGCGGCTACGGCCGCGTACCCGCTGGCGCGCCATGTTGAAGGGATGAGGGGTCAGAGATTGAAGGATGAGGCTCACTCGTCGGTGTCGTCGTCCTCGTCAATATCGATGTCCATCAGGTCGGCAGAGATGCGGAACCGGTTCTCGATTGTCGCGGCGTGCGCGACAGCATCGCGTGTGACGCGTTCCGCTTCTCTGGCAAATGCCCGCATGGGACCTTCGGGCAGGTCGCCGAGCACGTACTTCTTCTGCTCAATACGCTGCTCACGCATGGAGTCCTCGCCCAAAGCGTCGTCCAAGATGACGCCCAGGTTCGACAGATCGCCGTCCAGCAGGTAACTCGACAGTTGAGTGGGAAACAGCCCGAAGAAGGTCGCTGACGGGATGCGGCTCGGGTTGGAGACGATCACCGGCCGCTCGGTGTAGAGGTAGTCAGTGACGACGCTAGAGATGTCGGAGATCATCACATCGGACATGTCGAAGGCGTCATAGAGGGTGATCGAGGACTTGGGATCGATGAACTGGTGGAACCCGCCGCTGAGCATCTCAGCGATTTCGATCCGAGCGGTCACCATTCCGGGACGTTGCGCCCCGGTATTGGGGTGCGGTTTGAAAATCACCCGGACATCGGGGTAGTTCTCCAAAATGTATCGGATCATCTGGGGGCCCATCCGCTCCAGCGAAGAGTAATTGGACTCTTCGTAGTAGCCCTCGAACGTCGGCGCGTACAGCAGCGTCTTGTGTTCGTTGTTGACTGGACCGACCTGCAAAGCGGCCATCTGCGGTCGGCCCACGATCCGGTAGTGCGCCTCAGGAATATGGATTCCGGCCGCGACATAACGATCGATCGCAGCCTGTCCCGCGACCCAGACCTCGTCATAAACGCGCGAGACGGGGTTGGCGCTGGTGGATTTATCGCTGTCGCCGTGGTTGAGGAACACGTGCTTCATCGCTGCTTCGCGCAGCAAATGCACGTTCTTGCCAGCGTTCGCCAGATAGTAGGCGACCTGAACCCGGTTGGTCGTCAGTTCTTCGACGTGACGGGTCTTCGGCGCGTGGACCACCGGCAGAGTGGTCTTCTTGATCGGGCCTAGGTTGCTCGATTCGCGCACGATGATGAAGCCGGGCGACGGGATCTGTTCGATCACCGGCACCCACTGGTTGAGGATGTATTGCGACTGACCTGCACCGGCCGACATGTACGTGACATGGGTGGGCGCCAGTTCGTCAAGGAAGGCCAGAACCTTGGCGGTATGTTTCTCGACCGCCGACTCTGATCCGAGCCGGACGGCCGAGACGAAGTTCACGACGGCACAGATCAAACCGACCAGCCACGCCCCGATCACGGCGAGCCACCCCTGTGTGCGGTGTCCGTCGACCAGCAGGATCGTCCCTGCCACGATGCCCAGGAGCTGGGCCACAAACGGCACGACCGGTTGGACCAATGATCGGTTGTAGATCCGCGCGAAGGACATCAATAGGGCGTTCTGCTCGGCCTGAGGCACGTAGAGCAGAGGCCCTTGTCGGCGCGCCAACCAGCGCGCCGCGAGGTTGAACAGCACAGAGGTGCCGTAACTGCCCACGGCCAGCGCTAGCAACGGTGCGACCGCCCAGCTATATCCCTCCCGGCCCAACAGTCCGACGAACATGATCAGATAGATCATGCAGCGAAGTGGCGAATCGGCGCGCAATTTATGCAGGAACTCCGCGTCACGATTGCGCCCCACAACCGCGAGAGCGTCGACGGCCATTGCCACCACCAGAGCTACCAAGCCGACCCACACCCAGCCGCCGACCGCGGAGAGGATCAACGTTGCGACGGTGACTGTCATCAGCACGAAGAAGAACCGTGCCGTCAGCCCCACGACGGGGTTGACCTTCTGCGTGGGCTCGTACACCGAGCGCGCGAACTCGATGCCGGTACCGAAACGGATACGCTGACGCGACCCGTCGTCACCGACGCCCAGGACGCGAGACTTCAGATCGAACATGCGGTCGCTCCTTCGATGTGGATGCCAGCAGGCACGCCTCGGTCCAGGTAGCCCTGATCAAGCGCCACCTGGACCGTCACGCTCACTTGATCTTGGTGGTCTTCTTCGACTTGGTGACCGTCTTGTAGCCGTACCGGTAGTAGGTCACCTTCAATGTGATGACCTTGCCCTTGTCCGCTTTGGTCAACTTGTACTTGGGCGTACACCGGATGAAGTCGCAGTTGCCCGAACCGGCACCCGTAGAACTGCCGGATGAAACGATCTTGCTGCCTCGCAAAAACTGCCAGTCCACATGTGCGTGGGTGGCCGAGGTGCCGTACTGCGACGCGATCCACTTGTTGACCTTCGTGGTGAGCGTGACGCCCACCTTGCGGGTCCCGTAGATGTGGATGGCGTACCGCTTGCGGTAGTCGGCGTCGCCGGCCAGTTTCGGGTTGACCTGGACGATGGGCGAACCCGATACGTTGTCGCCCACGGTCAGGCAACTGTTGGTGCCGTCGGCCGACAGGGCTTCGACTACCTGCTGGTTCTTGACGCGGACGGTCATGGCGCCGGGCAAGAAACCGTCGTTGTCGCTCAGGTTGTCGCCGTACGCGGTATCCCACTTGCCGACCGTCGAACTGTTGTAAATGAAGCGCAACCAGTACGAACCGTCGGGAATGCCGTTGAAGGTGTATTGGCCTTGGCTGTTGGTCTGCGCCTGGGCGATCACGTCGCGGTTGGTGAACTTACCCACTTTTTCGCTGAAGCAACTGCGAACAGCGACGTCAACATTTCTGAGCGCCTCTCTACCGCCCCCATGGCGCGGCGACTTCTCGACGATGCCGTAGACGGTGCCCTTGATGGTGCCGCCCGCACCCAACGTGACAGGTGGCACCGGCTTGGGGGCGGCCGTGACCGCCGTGTCTGCCGTGCTGATCGTGATCTTCTCGGCGTTCTGACCGGTCCTGGGATTGGACCGTTCCAGCATGCCCGCCGAGCCCTTCTTGGCCCACAGCGACGTGTAGTTCTTGTCACCGGTGTACGTGACATAGATCTGGTACACGCCAGGGCGCAACCGCATCGAGTAGTTGCCGGACGCGTCAACCTCGGCCTGTTCAACGAGGTTTCCCGCATTTTGCTCCGTATTCAACCGGTCATTGGTCGCATAAGCGACCACCACGACGTCCCGGTTGTTGTCGGGCGCTCCGTTGACCTTGCCGGTGATCGTGCCGCGCGCCGATGGCGTCTTGGTCTGGATCACATCGGACAGCGCCGACATTGCTGCGCCGTTCGCATCGATGACACGGACACGCATGAAATAGTTGACGTTGGCCTTCAGGCCCGTGACGGTGCCTTGTGCCGTTGAGAACTTGGTGCCGAACGTCACGAGACTCTTCTTCATCGAGGCATCGAGCGCGTACTGGATTTGGTACCTGTACCCGGTCGGCATGTTGTCCGGGGCAGTCCACGTCAGACCGATCCGGGTGGACTCCTGCACCGGCATCTTGATGTCGGTGGGGGGTTCGATCGGGTAGTTCGATGTCTTGACCGAGGTGGTCTTCGAGTACGGGCCCACGCGTACCGCCGGAATCAACTCGACATCCTGCGCCTCACCGGTGTCGGGGTCGGTGACTTCCTGGGTGACAGCTGGAAGCAACGACGCGACCTTGATCGCGTATGTGGAGTTCTTGCGCAGCTTCGTGGAGCCGATGTCGACGCGCACGCCATTGACGAATCGGTAGGTCTCGGTACCGGCACCGCCCACCTTCGCGATCGGGTCCGAGCCGACGTCGGTGTAGACGATGTCGGACGAATCCTTGGTATTGGTGGCCTTGACTCGCCAGCCCGGCGTACCGAGAACCGGTTCGTTGAAGACCCACTCAACCTCCGCGAAGGTGCTACCGACGTTGGAGACGGCGACGCCGTCGACCTTGCCGTATTCGTACGCGGGCACCGCCTTGGTGGGCGTAGGGTCGCCCGTCTTCAACGCAGGTCCGCTGCCGTCACTGCTGGCATAAGACGTCACGGTGAAGTAGTAACCCTTGCCAGCAGACAGGCCACCGACATAGCCGCGCGTGCCGGTGAACACCTTATTCGGCGTCTTTTTGGTGGCCGGGTCGTATTCGGTATAGGTCTTGAACCCTGACGTCCTGGATGTCGAGTACTGGATCGTGTAGCTCTGTGCGGCCGGGTCAGCCACCCAGTTGACTTCGACGGTGTCGTAACCCAGGACGGTGGGTGTGGCTTTCAGAGGCACATCGGCAGCCGAAGCGCTCACGGACAGCAAGGCTGCGACGACCGCAGCACCGATGGCCACAAGTCCGAAACGGCGACGGCGCGAGGTGCCCACAGGAGGCTGGCTCACTTCGAGGGCTTGCATGTGGTGCTCTCCTGGTTCATCTCGTTCCAGCCGGCCACGAACTTGGCGTAGAAGCGGCGAGCATCAGCCTTGAATTCGCCTGAGGTGCGGCGTGTATCGACCAGCAGCATGTGCTCATCGCTGTAACGCAACCCGGAGGTCGACATGTTGGCCGTACCGAACAGCACGCGACCCTCGTTGTTCTTGCGCGACCCCACGAGCACGTACTTGGTGTGCAACGGAATGTTGGAGCACGACAACGGGATCTTGGCCTTGTCCAGCAGCGCCTTGGTGGCCTTGGTGATGGTGGCCATGCCCCCCTTGGGAGACAGCAGGATCTTGACGTCGCAGCCTCGGCTCTTCAGTCGCTTAGCGGCGTCAGCGAACTGTTTGGCCCGCGAATCACTTAGCCGGAACATGCCGACCCGCACTTCGCCGTCGACCTTGCAGTCGACGTCGTCGAACATCTTGGTGAAGTAATCGCGAGCGTCCTGCGGTTGCGGGCTGAACGAGATCGTGGTGCCGCGGCCGTTGTCTGTGAAGTGCCGATAGATGGTGTCGACCCACACATTCGGGTACGAGCCACCATGCTTCTTGCCGTCGGCCAACGAATTCTGCCCCGAGTAGGTCTTCAAGGCGTTCAGATCACAGGCCTTGCCGTCTTTGGTCTCAGTCGGTTCGTCAGCGCCTTCGGCCGAGCAGAACTGCATGCCCTTGAACCGATTGACCAGCAACTCGTAGAGCGTCAGGTCGTCGTAGATCAAGGAGCCGTCGGCCATGTAGTTGCGGGTCTGGCCGCGTGAAATGTTGGCCGACGACGAGTAGACGGCCGGATGCGGCCCTGCCGTGGCATTGGGCCAGATGGTGTCGCTGATGGTGATGAATTTCTCGTGGTTGATCGAATTCGGCAACACCTTGCTGGATGAGTTGGCTTCCAGACAACCGTTGGTGCACCACTTGATATTGACGAAGTCGCCCAGTCGAGCCTTGATCTGTTGCTTGCCGAGCTTGGACGTGATGCCGCCGCCATCGAGGACCATGTTGACTTCCACGTTGCGCCGTTTGGCGACGTATTCGACGGCCTTCCAGATCTCCTCAGGATCGGACTCGTACCGCTCGACCGTCCCGAGCGCACGGATGAAGAACATGCCGATGTTGACCGTGGCACCCTCCTTGGCGCCACACACGATCTGGGCGATGCGTCGCGAGAAGTTCCATGATTCGTTGCTGTTGGCATCGCCGAAGCCACGGACGTCCATATCAGGCATATTGAAGAACACGTCGTACGACGGTGGTGTCGACGTGAAGGTGGGGCAGTCAGTCTCGGACTGACCCGCCGAATTCCATGATGTGCCGTTGTACTGCGACGCCACATTCCCGTCGTCGTCAGACTTCCAGTCGATGCCGAGCGCTGGCGCGGCCAGTAAAGCGGTGACGGCCGCGGTCGCGGTCAGGACAGCAGCGGAGGTCCGCTTGTGCCGGGCCAGCCATCGTCCAAGACGCGCCATGGTCTCTCCGTCGTCAGTGTTCGTGGCGCCACAAAAGGCGCTCGCAACCGAATCCATCCAGATTCAGGCCGCGCCGCGCATCGTGACCGAAGGATCGTATCAGTTCCTACCACATGTGCCGTAAAGTGTGATGTCAGTCCGCGTGGCCGTTTCGCCTCGGACGCATCATCGTCCTAGATGAAAGTTGTCCCCGCATGCAGCGTCTGCTGATCGCCGCCGTCGTTGGCTTCCTGTCGGCCCTCTTCGCGTCGGCGGCCGCCATCGCCGCAGATGAGCCGGTCGCACGCGAGCCGGGGGTCCAGGAGGTCCGTCCCCGAGCGCCGTCGGCGGTGACATTGGCGTTCGCGTGGGAGTTGGCGCCCGAAGTGGTGCGCATCTTCGTCCTGGACGACGAAGGTAACAATGTCACCAATTCCGCGCCCCACGTCGACGGCACCAACGCCTGGGTGTTGTTGGACATCGGCATCGGCGAAGGTACCTACACGGTCTACTACCAGGCCAACAACAAAGCCGGCGAGCCGATCGGCGGCGCCTACCAGTTCGCCGTCGGCGCCAAAGGCAAATGGACCCCGATCGATGACAGCGTCTGGAAGGGCTACGACGACCAACCGGTGATCTTTCAAGGTGGCAATCCCAATGAACCGGCCACCGAAGATGACCTGAAGGCGCAACAGGAGTCGAACCAGGACCTGCAACCGGGCCTGGAGATCGTGCGCGAAGACGGAACCGTCGAGAACCCACAAGGCGAAACGGCGCCGGCACCGTCGTCTCACCGCATGCGGTGGATCATCACCGGCACCGTGGCTGTACTGGGCGCCGCTGCCGGAGTGTGGGTGTGGCAGCGTCGTAAACGGCGGCCGCGCGGTCGTCGCGTCGCCCGCTGAGGCCTCGTCAGCCATGCGCCATCGCGTCCATCGTCATAGCCATCGAGCAGCTGGCCAAGTTGCCACGGCTCAACGGCGCCAGCGGAAACGCCGACGACAACTCAGACACGCGGTCGCCACGAGTCTGACCATCGCTTTGGCATGCGTGGGTTTGGCAGCAGTCATCGATCTGCCCGGTGACGGGCCCAAGGTCATCGATGTGTCGCCGCGGAGCGCGTCAGTCGCCGGTGACAACGAGGTGCTCATCTCCGGTGAAGGTTTCACATCGCAGACAACGGTGAGGATCGGTCGGCGAACAGCCCGCATCATCGCTCGCACTCCGTCCACGTTGACCGCCGTGGTACCGGCGCAAGAGACCGGCACCGTGAGAGTAGAGGTCAGCGACGCGGAAGGTACCACTCGAGCGGGTTACATGCGGATCGTCGGCCCTCCGCTCATCGACGAACTGACTCCCAACGACGGCAAAGCCAACCGCCCGGTCGAGGTCACGATTCGCGGTACCGACCTCGACGAGGACGTCGAGGTTCGGTTCGGTGAATTGTCGGCCTTGGAGATCAAGCGCAGTTCACCGACCGAACTGCTCGTCGTTGCCCCCGCACTCGACTACGGCATCTACCCCGTGACGGTCACCACGCGATACGGATCTTCGGCCGGGCTCAGCCCCGCCGCGTACCAGGCGGGCACGGCAGCGCAGCGCCGACTTAAAGTCGGCAGTTTCAACGTGCGTGTTGCCAGCGGCTACGCCAAGGCGCGGATTTCAGGGGAACGGCCGTGGAAGGAACGGCTGCCCGTGGTGGCCCAGCAGATCCTCGACGCCCAACTCGACATCGTCGGCATTCAGGAGGCTTCCCCCAGTGCGAAGCGCACCGCTACCGGCGTCTCGCAGTACACGGATCTCATCAGGGCCCTCGGCGGCACGTACAAGATGACGTCAAGCGCGCGCGGCTGCAATGGCAGATCAGGTACGCGCTGCGCCAACGGCGGTTCTGGTGCCGATCGGATCATCTATGACTCTGCACGCCTCAAACTCGTGGCTCACGGATCACGCAAACTCGATTCGCGGGGCAACGGCAACGGATCGGCGCGCTACATGGGATGGGCGGTCTTCGAAGACAAACGCACAGACGCCCAAGTGTTCTTCGTCAACACGCATCTGGAACCGAAGAACGCCGCTGCGACGCGCGCCCGTCAGGCCCGGTTGATCCTCAGTGAGATCGCGGCGAAGAACCCCTCGGACCTGCCCACGATCCTGGTGGGTGACCTGGCGGCAACCAAGTTCAGCGCCAGACGGAACATCGCACACACGATCTTGGTCGACGCCGGATTCGTCGACCCGCTGGTCAACACCACCAATTTCCGGGGAACGACCGACCGCGTGACGAAGGCCGTCAACGTCGAGTACGGCAGCCTGAACAACTTCAAACGGGCGCCGGAGCGAAAGCGTGGCTTCGCGATCGGGTCCTATGTCGACTACATCTTGGTCAAGGGCCGGGTGACCCCCCATCGGTGGGAAACGGTCGTGAATCTGAACGCATCCGGTCGGTTCGCCGGGGTCGTCCCATCGGACCACAACCTCATCACTTTATCTGTTGCACTTCCGTAACACGCGTAACTTCTGTAGCGTGTTGCCGACTTTCTAAGTGCTGGGCGCTGCATGCGCTCGCTTCCCCCACTGAGTTGGAAGGACGAGCAGATGGTTCAGCGATCCACACTGCTTCGCGCTCTGACCATCGTGCTCGTGACCATGCTCAGCATGGGAACGTTGGCGGCGCCGACGCAGGCCGCGAGCAGCAAACCGAGCATTTCGTCGATCTCGCCGGCCAAGGGTCCGACCAGCGGCGGCACCAAGGTCAGCATCAAGGGCAAGAACTTCACCAAGTCATCCATGGTGTATTTCGGCGATGTCAAAGCCAAGAAGGTCGCCTACAAGTCCTCCAAGCATCTCATCGCGACATCTCCGAAGATCGCCCTTAGTCCCAGCGTTGACGTCAACATCACAGTCAAGACGTCGAAGGGCAAGTCGAACAAGAAAAAGTACGCCTACAAGGCGCTGCCCATCACCTACGACATCACCCCCCATTTCGGTCCGGCCAGTGGCGGGACCAAGGTCACGGTCAACGGCAGGCACTTCACCACCACATCGAAGGTGACGTTCGGCAACTCCAAGTCCCCCAAGGTCACCTACGTCTCATCGACCAAACTGATCGCAGTCGTCCCCAAACGCAGCGCCGCGACCACTCACGTCCGTGTGCACACTCAGTATGGGACGTCAACGACCAACGGCGACGACACCCGATTCACCACGACGATCACTCCGGCGATCACGTCGATCTCCCCCGCCAAGGGGCCCACCAGCGGTGGTACCAAGGTCACGATCCGAGGCAGCAACTTCACCAAGAGTTCAGTCGTCCACTTCGGCGACGCCAAGGCCAGCGTCAAATATGAGTCGAAGACCAAGCTGGTCGCCACCTCTCCTGCGATCGCACTCAGCCCCAGTGTCGACGTCGACGTCAAGGTCACCAACGGCAACGAGCCGTCGAACACCAAGCCGTATGCCTACAAGGCGCTGCCCATCACCGATGACATCAGCCCCCACTACGGGTCCAAGATCGGCGGCACCGAAGTCACGGTCAACGGCAGGCACTTCACCACCACATCGAAGGTGACGTTCGGCAACTCCAAGTCCCCCAAGGTCACCTACGTCTCATCGACCAAACTGATCGCAGTCGTCCCCAAACGCAGCGCTGCAACGACACACGTTCGTGTGCACACGCAATACGGCACCTCGACGACCAACGGCGATAACACCCGATTCACCACAGAGAACCTGGCCATTTCGACGTTGTCGCCGGCCAAGGGCCCGACGAGTGGTGGCACGCGGGTGAGCATCGCCGGCACTGGCTTTACTCCTGACGCCCAGGTGTGGTTCGGTTCGGTGAAGATTCCCACCACGTTCGTGTCGGCACATGAGTTGGCGGTCACGACACCGGCAGTTGCGTTGAGTCCCAGCGTCGACGTCGCCGTCAAGGTGACAGGAGCGTCAGGGACGACGAAATCGTTGACCTACGCTTACAAGGCACTGCCCATCACCACCGATATCAGCCCACACGTCGGCCCGACGACCGGCGGCACGGAAGTCACCATCAACGGCAAGCACTTCACCACGACGTCAACGGTCACGTTCGGCAACTACAAGTCGCCCAAGGTCACCTACGTCTCGTCCAAGCAACTCATCGCCGTCCTGCCCGCTCGCAGTGCGGCGACTGTCCATGTCCGCGTCCAAACGCAGTACGGCGAGTCGACCACCAACGGCGACCACACCCGATTCACCACCGTAGATCCGAACACGACGCTGAACATCGGCAGCTTCAACATCCGCGTCGCGAGCGGCTACCACACGTCCCGGATGAACCTGGAACGTCCGTGGCCAGAACGTGGGCCGAAGGTCGCCCAGCAGATCGAACAGGCGGAGCTGGACGTCGTCGCGATCCAAGAAGCATCAGCGAGCAAAAAGTACACGATCACGACCAAAAATCCACAGTTCATCGATCTGATCAACCTGCTCGGGTCGCCGTACAAGTTGACCAACACTGCGCGCTACTGCACTAAGCCGGATAAGTCGGGACGGTGTGCCAACGGAGCCGGATCGGCCACTCGCATCGTCTACAACAGTGATCGGCTCAAGATGCTGGACGAAGGCTCGCGCAAGCTCGACGACCGAGACCTGACCAGCGGGTCCGCACGTCACATGGCGTGGGCTCGATTCGAGGACATGGCCACCGGCAAGAAGTTCTTCTTCGTCGACGTCCACCTTGAGCCCAACCAGGGAGCGTTGAAGGGCGCCATCCGTGCCCAGCAAGCGGCCATCGTGCTCGACGAGATCAAGACGCAGAACCCCGAGGGCCTACCCACCATCGTCGCCGGCGACATGTCTGCCACGAAGTTCGACAAGGACAACCCGCCGAACATCGCGCACGACACGATCGTGGACGCGGGGTTCATCGATCCGCTGGTCAACACGTTCAAATACAAGGGCCTGCCGATCGTGCCCAAGTGGATCAACACGCAGTACAGCAGCCTGAACAACTTCGAAGCGACGCCACAGACGCTGGACGGATACGACAACATCGCGTCGTACATCGACTACATCCTGTTACGCGGCGACTTCCGCATGCACGAATGGGAGACCGTCGTCGACCTGGACGAGACGACCGGAATGTTCAACGGCGTGATCCCCTCCGATCACAACCTGATCACCCTGTCGGTGTCGTTGAACTGATTCAGCCGAACGTCGTCGCATTCGAGCGTGCCGTTTCGATGACCTGTGCCATCCATTCGGACTCAGAACGCCGCAACTTGAATGTGTTGCGCTCTCCTCGACGGATCATCGAACTGAATTCAGCGATCTCGTAGCGCAAGCCATCGCCATCGAACTTGAAGTAGTACTTCTTGTTGTCCGCCGGATTCTCGAACCTCACCTCGAAGTACTCGGTCTTCCACCACGGGGCGGGAACGTACAGGTAGCCGCGAGTACCGGCGACGATCAGATCGCCTTCCGCCTTGACACCCAATCCGGTGCGTGCAGATGCCACAGCGTGGGGGTATTGCAAGTCGATGCGTGAGAACGTCTCGACCTCGCGGTCCGCTGGCATGAACGAGACCGTGCGCTGATCGACGTGGTCCTCCCCTAACAGCTTGACAATCGCCAACAGCGGGTAGCTGGCCAATTCTGAGAGGCTGCCGCCGCCCTGTTCCGGATCGAACTCGCGCAGATCTCCCTGCTCGAGTTTGGTGAACGTGGCATCGACCGATCTGATCTGGCCGATGGATCCGCTGCGAGCCACAGCAACCATCCGCGCAAAACCAGGAGCGAATGCCGTCTTGACCGCCTCAAGAAGCACCAGATCCCGTTCGGCAGCCAGATCGAATAAGTCGGTGGTGGCGGCGGCCGACAGAGTCATCGGCTTCTCGCTCAGCACATGACAGCCGGCTTCGAGCGCACGACGGATGTACTCCTCGTGCGTGGGGTGCGGCGTCGCGATGTACACACCGTCGGACTTCTCCAACAACTCGTCGTAGTCGGCGGCCCCGAAGTCCAAGTCGTGCTTGTCTGCGAAGTCCTGGACGTTCTGCGGAGTACGCGACCAGACGCCCGTGACGTCGACCCCGCTGACGTAGAGCGCCTCCTCGACGAACCGGTGCGCGATCCGGCCCGTGCCGACCACGCCAAGGCGTAGCAGTCCGGCCTCGTTGCGCAACTGGGTGCTGGAGACTCCTTTGGTGCGTTCCAGATAGACAACTTTGCAGTAGTCGTTCAGGTAGTCGAAGTGCCCCAGCCAGTCCGAGCCGATCGCGAAGATGTCGACGCCGTACTTTTGGATGTCATTGATCTTCTGGCCTTCGTACTCCTCGATGATGACCTCATCAGCCAGCCCGCTGTCTTGAACATTGCGCACCCGGTCCATCAGGCTCTGCTGCACGTTCAGTTTGCCGCGTGCGTCGTCGAAGTTCTCCGTCGTCACGGCCACGATCAGGTAGTCGCCCAACTCCTTGGCGCGCTCAAGTAGACGCCGGTGGCCTTCGTGGAACAGGTCGTACGTTCCGTACGTGATGACGCGCAAGCGAACTCCTCGAACTGGATGCGTGACAGGATCGCCAACAGATTACCCGCAGGTACGCAGCGAAACGATCAACCGAGCCCCAGTCGGGCGAAGTCTTCGGGGGTCGTGAGCTTGATGTTCCTCACATCGCCTTCCACCAGCGCGATAGACACGTCTGGTCGGTGTTGCAGCACCGCGGAGCAATCGTCGGTCACCGCCGAGCCTGCCGCCGTCGCGCGGCGGTGAGCGTCTTTGATCACGGCGCCTCGAAAAGCTTGCGGCGTCTGCGCCTGTCGCAACGCGTCACGCGCCGGGACGTCGAGCAGTTCGCCGCCGTCGGGAGCCACCCGGTAGATGGTGTCCACCGCCGCCACCACCGTGCCGACCGCGTCGTGGTCGATCAGCGCTTCGAGACAGCGGTCGACGACTTCGGCCGGGAGGAATGGTCGGACTGCGTCGTGAATCAGCACCAGATCGTCGTCGGCCACGTGTTGCAACGCCGCCACGACGCTGTCCTGTCGCGTTGCTCCACCGGCGACGACACAGACGTCTGGCTCCTGTTCGGCAATGGTCTCGACGAGGTCGCCAGGCGCTGTCACGACGACACGATCGATCCGGGGGTGACGGACAAAGACGTCAATCGCCCGCCCCAACACTGTGCGGCCGTCCCAGGTGAACAGTTGTTTGGGAATGTCCAAACCGGACCGGCTTCCGATCCCTCCGGCAAGGACGACCGCCAGATTCGCCACGCCCACCGCCTACCCTCGCGCCGGCCGCATCACGGCGTCGACCTGCTGGGACTTCCACGTGCGGAAGCCTTCCTCGGTCGCGCCGCGGCGCCAGTAGGCCGACACCGAGACATCGGCACGCGCCACGCCGCGGTCCTTCAACACATACGGTCGCACCGATTTCAACAACGCCGACTCGCCGTGGACGAAGGCCTGGACACGGCCTTCGGGCCACGGCCATGCGCGCACAGCGTCGTCGAGGAGCGTGGTGGAGCCTCGCGGAGCGGTGCCGCGATGCAGCCACCGCACGTCGACCTTGGCGGAACCCCCGAACCGGACTTCGTCCGCCGGGCCGTCGATCTCGATGAACGCCGTGGCCTGTGCTTGGTCTGGCAGCGCCTCAATCGACGCTGAGATGGCCGGGAGGGCCGCCTCGTCGCCGACGAACAGATAGTGATCGGCCGCCGGGTCGGGTGCGTACCCACCGTTGGGCCCGCGGACGTGGATCCACTCTCCCGGCTGAACTGCCAGTGCCCACGGCCCAGCGACACCTTCGTCGCCGTGGGTGACGAAGTCGATCAGCACTTCGCGGCGGTCGACGTCCACCGAACGGATCGTGTACGTGCGCATGACCGGACGGATGCCGTCTGGGAGTTCGCGCAGGTCGACCTGCTCGGGCGCGTCGAACCCGTCGGGCCAGAACAGCAGTTTGACGTAGGTGTCGGTGTAGCCGGGCAGCGCGTCGTGGCGGGCCCGATAGGTGTCGAAGTTCGGACCGCCGAGCACCACCCGATGCATCGATGGCCCCAACGGCTCGGTGCGAAGGACCGTCAACGCGATCGGGACGGTCTTATTCACGCTGCCCTGGGCCATGTGGCTAGCCTAACGAGGTGACCCATGGCATCGACACGACTCAGCTCGACCCCCACATCAGGCCCCAGGACGACCTGTTCCGTCACGTGAACGGTCCGTGGCTTCGCACCACGCAGATCCAGCCCGATCGCGCCACAGCGGGCGCGTTCGTGACGCTGGTCGACGAGGCGGAGCTGAAGGTCCGTCGCATCATCGAGGAGTCGATCGGCTCATCCGACCCCGAACGGCGCAAGATCGGCGACCTGTACGCCAGCTTCATGGATACCGGCCGGATCGAGGCACTCGGCGCCGCGCCGCTGGAGCCCGAGTTGGCCAAAGTCGACGCGATCGAAGACATTCCGGCGTTCGTCCGAGCCCTGGGGGCCTTCGATCGTGAAGGCGTGGGCGGCTTGTTCGGCCTGTACATCGCCCCCGACCGAGGACAACCCGACCGCTACATCACGCACGTCGTGCAGGGTGGCATCGGGCTGCCGGACGAGTCCTACTACCGAGAGGACCAGTTCGCGCCGATCCGCCAGGCCTATGTCGCTCACATCGGCAAAATTCTGGGGCTGGCGGGCCTTGAGGATGCCGACGCCCGCGCCACCCGCGTGATGGACCTGGAAACCCGCATCGCCTCCCATCACTGGGATCGCGTGGCATGCCGCGACACCCAAAAGACCTACAACCCGATGTCGCTGGACGACTTGCAGGCGCTGACACCAGCGCATGACTGGCGGGTCTGGGCGCAGTCGGGGCAGATGCCCGAACCGGTCATCGCTGAGGTCATCGTGTCGCAGCCGTCCTTTCTCGAAGGGGTCGACCAGTTGCTGACCGAGCCAGAACTGCCCGCCTGGCAGGACTGGCTGCGTTGGCAGGTCGTATCGAGCGCGTCGCCATACTTGTCGGAAGACTTCGTCCAGGCCAACTTCGAGTTCTATGGCCGCACCCTGTCTGGCACCGATGAGATCCGTCCGCGGTGGAAACGCGCCGTCTCGTTCGTCGAGGGGGCGATGGGCGAGGCCGTCGGCAAGATCTACGTCGCCGACAACTACCCGCAGGTCGCGCGCGACCGGATGACCGAGCTGATCGCGAACCTCATCGAGGCCTACCGCACGAGCATCTCCTCCCTGCCCTGGATGAGCGAGACCACCAAGCAGCGCGCGCTGGGCAAGCTCGACCTGTTCACGCCCAAGATCGGCCACCCGGTGACGTTCAAGGACTACTCGGCGCTGGAGACCACGCCCGACGATCTGTTGGGCAATGTCCGACGCAGCATCGCGGTGGCGACCGATCGTGAACTGGCCAAGATCGGCTCGCCCATCGATCGCGACGAGTGGTACATGACGCCCCAGACGGTCAATGCGTACTACAACCCGACGATGAACGAGATCGTCTTCCCGGCCGCCATCTTGCAGCCGCCG
>Ga0180216_1001123_pt1 | contig 24720 bp, 22 predicted proteins | sample eDN3rd37CBELigMG_FD_128879 | JGI IMG/M metagenome (GOLD analysis project Ga0180216, IMG submission 128879) | Enriched Miracle-Growth compost microbial communities from Emeryville, California, USA - eDNA 3rd pass 37_C BE-Lig MG (version 2)... ... | reverse complement strand
CTCGGCGCAGTTCTCCTCCACTTGCGGGCCTTCCGAGACCTCTAGGAAGCAGCCGGGGTCCCCGGTCTGGCCGCTCTGCACCCACCGCCGCGTCTCGGCCGAGACCCAGACGCCCTCCAGCGAGAGGGGGGCCCGGGCCGCGGCCGGCGTGGCGACGAGGAGGAGCGAGAGAACGAGGCGCGCCGCCATCACTCCAGCCAATCCTTCTCGGCGAGCTTCCGCGGGAGGTACTCCTCGGTGATGAAGGAGATTCCCCGGCGGGAGAGGGCCTCGATCTCGTACTTCTTGTTGTTCTTGGCCATCATCTCGAGCTCTCGGCGCCACTTCTTGTGCTGGAACCACGGGTACTCGAGCATCTGGCGGATTCGCCGGTGATCGCCCTCGTCCATGCGGATCGCCGTCTCCTCGGGGATGCCGTAGCGCTCGGCGTCCATCGAGGAGATCCCCACGAAGCGCGCCCGGGGAACCGCCATCCGCATGGACTCGTAGGCCAGGTTGATCGAACCCTGCTTGACCACCGAGTAGATGTAGAAGCCCCAGGGGTCGTTGTCCACGAGCACGTAGACCGGAAGCTCGAGTTCGTTGTGCATGCGGTGGACGAGACGGCGGACGCCGCGGGGCGGCTGCCCTCCGCCGTGGATCAGCATGCACTTCTCCTTCTTCCAGTACTTGTCCTCGTTGAAGCGGCTCCAGACCGCCTCCTTCTCCACGAGCAGGACGTACTTCGCCTCGTGCTTGCCGAAGCGGATCACGTTCGGCTCCACGATCGAGGGGACGCCCCAACCCCCGGATCCCTGTCGCCGGAGATCGATGGTGTCGCCGGAGTCGATGATGGTCATCGGCCCCACCATCAGCCCCTTGCGGTTCGCGAAGAGGTGGAGTTCCTCCCGCAGGGCATCGAGGGTGACCTCCAAGTCCTCGATGATGGGATCCGACTCGTCCTGCTCCTCGAAGGTGTTCTGTCTCGTATTTCCAAGCGTGTGCTTGGTCATGTAGTAGAGGTCACGGATGCTGGTCGTCTTGCCGGACTCCAGGAGCTCCTTGCACGCCGTGGCCACGAGGAAGGTCTGCATGAACTTCCTCGCCTGCGACACGTTGAAGAAGGAGCGCTCCTGGGTCTCCTTCCCCATCTCGATGATCTTCTTCTTGGCGCTGTAGTGGATGTTCGACAGCGTTCGGAGGGGGATCTCGATCCGGGGATTCTGCTTCTTCTGGATGTCTCGGACGACCGACCTGGCGAGCTTCTCGATCTTGGCCAGCGTCCGCTTCGCGGTCGCGTCGCGGGTCGTCATCGGTATTCCTCCTCCGTCTCGGTCTCCTCGAATTCGTCCTTCGGCTTGCGCACCACCCGGTCGAGGATCTCGTCGGTCTGGTCCCCGCCGGTGGCGAGCCGGGCCAGGTCGAGGAGCTGCGACTTCAGCTTCGCCTCGTCCGTGCCCGCCAAGAGGTGCAGCGACCTGGCCACCTCCTCGATGTAGAGCTCGAAGGTGGAGCGGCGCTTGAGTTCGTAGGCCGCCGCCTTCCGCTTGCGGATGAAGGCCGCGAGCTTCCGCCCGCATTCCTGGAGGGCCAGGCGGATCTCGGAGAGGAGTTCCGGATAGTGGGCGATCGCCTCCTTGGACTCGGAGGTAAAGGGAACCCAGACCGAGGCGATGTGCACCAGGAGCGCCATCGGGCCCACGGGCAGCGCGCCCCGTGGCTGGGAGAGCTCGTACTTCTTCCAGTCGGTCTTGACCACCGCCTCGGTGATGCCGCAGGCACCGCGCTGGAAGAGCAGGGGCACGCGGTTGGCGAAGCGGTAGAGCTCGATCGTCTTGTCCTGCGGCCAATCCGGCGAGTAGGCGAGGCCCACCTCCACCTGGAAGGGATTGCCGCGGTAGACCTTCGGCGGACGCGTGGTCGAGACGATGAAGAAGCGCTTGCCCTTGATCTCCTCCTCGCCCTCCTCCGGCGGGACGGAGTCCGCGGCGGCCTTCTCGAGCTCGGCCTGACGCTCCTCCGGGCTCTTCTCCTTCTTCTTCGAGCGGCGCTTGCCGCGGGCCGGCGTCTCCTCCTCCGGCTCCTCCTCCTCGACCACGCGTAGGAAGGAGATCAGCCCCTTGCGGATCAGCTCGTCGCCGATGGGCGAGAGGCAGTTCATGGGCGGGGCCATGATCTTCGTGGCGACGATCCCCTGCCGTAGCTTCTCGGCGACCTCCCGGTCCTCGGCCAGATCGCGCAGCCGTGCGTTCTTGCGCAGGCCCGTGTTGCGGAGGATCTCCTCCGCCACCTGAGCCGACACGCGCGAGAACTCGGTCTGCAAGAAGCTCGCGATCGACCGGGCCTTGGACTCCTTGGCCATCAGCATGAGGGTCCCGACCTCGACCCCGTGCGGGTGGGGCTTGATCTCCACCGCTTCCTTCGGCGGCTCCTCGGACGCGCGGGGGAAGACGAGCGGCTCCGCGTTGGGCCGCTCGAAGGTCATGGCGAGGTGCGGGTTGGCGAGCACGGTCTGCTCGACGTAGCGCAAGAGATGTCGCTGGCCGCGGCTGTAGTCGGCCTGCATCTCGATCTCCACTCGCGTGCCGTGGGGGCGGGGGAAATCCACCTCCTCCTCGGCGACCACGACCGGATTGTTGGTGCGCGTGTCGATGCGGATCTCGAGCCGGTGGGCCTTCCTCCCCTTCCCCGTCCGCGTCCACACCACGACCGGCTTGCCCGTGGTGAGCTGGCCGTACATGGCGGCCGCGGAGATGCCGATGCCCTGCTGGCCCCTGGACTGCTTGAGCCGATGGAATTTGGAGCCGTAGAGGAGCTTGCCGAAGATCTTCGGCACCTGGGACTTGAGGATCCCGGGCCCGTTGTCCTCCACGCTCACCACCCAGCGGTCGGCGGCCCCCTCCACGGGGCGCACCGCGAGGACGATCTCGGGGAGGATGTGGGCCTCCTCGCAGGCGTCCAGGGAGTTGTCCACCGCCTCCTTCACCGTGGTGAGGAGGGCCTTGGAGGGCGAGTCGAAGCCGAGGAGGTGCCGGTTCTTGGAGAAGAACTCGGAGACCGAGATCTCCCGCTGTCGCTGGGCGAGGTCCTCGGCCGTGGATCGCGTGGCGCGCGGGGGCCGTGTCGCCTTCCGGGGCGCCGGGGCCTCGACCTTCTTCGCCGCGGTCCTGGCGGGGTTGGCGGTCGCCGTCTTGGCCGCCGCGGTCTTGGCGGTCCGGGTCGTCTTGGATGCCGAAGTCTTGGTGGTCGCCGACTTCGCGGCGCGGGAGCGGGCCGCCGGGGCCTTCTTCTCCGTGCTCGCGGTCGACCGGCCACGTCGAGCGGCGGCCGTATCTTTCGCCGTCTTCGAGGTGCCCTTCCCCTTCGAGGGAGGAGCCTTTCGCGCTCCCGCCTGCGGCTCGAGGAGATCGAGCTGCTCTCCCGCCATCCGCCGCGATCTCGCCATGAAAAAACCTCCCGTAGTCCCGGGCGGATAACACTCTTTCGGCATCCCCCGCAAAGTCCGCCCCTGTTGAAAACGGCCGTGATATGGGAACGGTCGGGCGCTTCCGGTTGTTTCCCCTGATGCAATTCCCAGGGACATGGTTACGCTGGGAGCGTCGAGGTCGAGGACCCGACCGATTGCGAACGAAGGAGTGAGCCACCGAATGTCCATGCACGACGCGCGCAGCTTCCCGACCGCCCCCCGCAGTGCCTCGAGGGGCTTTGCGAACTGGCTGAAGACGGGCGTGCTCCTGGCCGCGATGACGGCCCTCATCCTGGGGATCGGCCATGCGGTCGGCGGCACGATGGGCCTGCAAATCGCGCTCGCTTTCGCGCTGATCTCGAACTTCGGCGCCTACTGGTTCAGCGACAAACTCGCCCTGGCCATCTACCGGGCCCAGCCGATCCCCCGCGAGCGGATGCCGTGGATCTACGAGATGGTGGAGCGTCTGACGCAGCGGGCGCAGATGCCCATGCCTCGCCTCTACATCATCCCGAGCCACACCCCGAACGCCTTCGCCACGGGTCGGAACCCCAAGAATGCCGCGGTGGCGGTGACGTCGGGGCTCTTGCAGATCCTCGACCGGAGGGAGCTCGAGGGCGTGATCGCGCACGAGCTCGCCCACGTGAAGAACCGCGACACCCTCATCTCGACGATCGCCGCCACCATCGCCGGCGCCATCTCCGGGCTGGCCAACATGCTCCAGTGGGGGCTGATCTTCGGCGGGGGCGGCCGGGACCGCGACGAGGGAGCCGCCGGCCTGGTCAGCATGCTGGCGCTGATCATCCTGGCGCCGATCGCGGCCACCATCCTGCAGCTCGCCGTCTCGCGATCGCGCGAGTACGGGGCCGACGCCACGGGCGCCCAGATCTGCGGCGACCCCCACGCCTTGGCCGACGCGCTGGAGAAGCTCGAGCGCGGCGTCCAGCTCTACCCGGACGACGCCCACCCGGCCACGGCCTCGCTCTTCATCGTCAACCCGCTCTCGGGCAAGAGCTTCCTCCGCCTCTTCTCGACACACCCCCCGACGGAGGAGCGCATCCGCCGCCTGCGGGCCATGCGCTCGTACTGAGGCGACGCGGCTTCCGGCCCGGGCCTTTGCCCGGGCCTTTTTCGTGGGGCAAGCGAACTCTTTCCTGCACACCTCCCCCCTTTGGCGGCTTCCGCGGCGGGCATTCGATGCCCATGCTCGCCGGGCCCCAATCCCCTCTCTCCCCCGGAGGTGCCGCCATGAATCGGTTCGCCATCGAAATGGAACGTCTCGATCGTGGAGTCCGCCTGCGGCTGCAGGGCGTCCTGGACGGCGGGGCGGCCTACACGCTGCGCGATCGCATCTTCCAGATGGAGACGCCCGTGATCCTCGACTGCTCCCGGCTGGAGCAGCTCTCCGACTTCGGTCTGGGGATCCTGGCGATGGCGATCACGGAGATGGAAAGGGACGTCCAATTCGTGGGACTGGGCCACCACGCCCAGCGGATCCTGCGCGCCTTCGGCCTCCCGCGCGCCGCTTGAGCGTTCGTCGAACCTGGTAATTCGGAGCGAGACGGCGCAAGCTTGACGCATGCCGAGAGCCGTCTTGCTCCTCCTCGTCCTCGGTGTCGCGGCATCGGCCCGAGCCCAGACCCCCGGGACGCTGAACCGGAACCTCCTCACGGGCCTCGACGTGCCGGGCAGCTCCGTGGCCCTCGAGGACAGCCCCGCCGCCTCGTCGATCAACCCGGCCGGCATCGGGATGCAGCGGGGCTTCTCGCTCCGCTACCTCCACGAGGAGGGGGCGGGAGAAGACGTGCTGGACGCGGACGGCGACGGGCTCTACCTCGGCACCCCCATCTTCGGCGTCCTGGGCTTCGGAGTGGCCTTCGAATGGCTGCGCTTCGACGAGAGCCTCCTCCCTCCCCATCGGCGCACGAGCTGGTCGTTGGCGGTCGGAGATCCTCGCCTCGCCCTGGGCGCGACCGCCCACGTCTTCTCCGGCGACCGCATCGACGACTACACGAGCTGGGACGTGGGCCTGATGGCCCGACCCAACCGTTCGCTCAGCCTGGGCTTCGTCGTCCACGACGTGGACGCCGGGAGCCTGCGGGGCTTTCGGCCGAATCGCGAGTACGTGCTGGGCGTGGGCCTGCGGCCGGCCGGCGACTGGCTCACCTTGGCCGTGGAGGCCGCGGTCCTGGGCTCGGAGAACGAATCGGTCCCCCATGGCTTCGAGAACACCGCCTTCGGGGGAACGGTGCTCGCCCGCGTCCTCCCCGGTGTCACCCTCCTCGGCGGCTACACGCATCGACTCGGCGCCGGCACGGAGTCGGTCCAACTGGGCCTCCGTCTGGACGGCGGGGCCCTCCGCGTGGAAGGCACACCGATCCTCCGGACGGAGGGGAAGAACGAGGTCGGCTGGGTGGCGGGCGCCACCCTCCGCTCGTGGCGGGAGGAATCGATCGGCCAGGGCCGGACCTTCGCGCGGGTGCGGCTCGACGAGGTCTTCTCCGCCCCCTCCGGCCTCGTCTTCTTCGGCGGGGAGGTCCGCGATCCCATGGTGGACGCGGTGGAGGGCCTGGCCGCCCTGGGCCGCGAGGACGACGTCCAGGGCGTGCTCCTCGAGATCCGCGATCCGCTGCCGATCGGCCTGGGCAACGCCTGGGATCTCCACCGTGCGATCCTCGACCTCCGCACCCGGGGCAAGAAGGTCGTCGCCTTCCTCGAGGGCGCCGACGACGCGACCTACCTGGTGGCCTCCGCGGCGGATCGGGTCGTCGCCTCGCCGGCCTCCTTCTTCACCGTCAACGGCTTCTCCAGCCGCGTCGATTTCTTCGAGCGGACCCTCGACGCCATCGGCGTCCAGGTCGAGTCGGTGCGGGTGGGACGGTACAAGAGCGCGCCGGAGTCGCTCACCCGCTCCTCGATCTCCGACGAGCAGCGGGAGGTGATGAACGCGCTCCTCGACGACACCTATGCCCGCTACGTGGCCGCCCTCGCGAAGGCGAGGGGGATGGACGAGCGCGCGGTGGAGGAGCGCCTCGCGCGAGGCCTGCGCGACGGAGCGAGCGCGCGCGAAGCGGGCTGGGTGGACGCCCTCGCCTACCGCGAGGAGCTTCCCGACCACCTCCGCCAGTGGGCCGGCAGGAGGACGCGCCTACGGGATTGGCCCCTGCGACCCGCGACCTGGGAGCACTGGTCGAAGGCCCCGGAAATCGCGGTGATCCCCATCACGGGCACCATCGTGGCGGGCGAATCCCAGCCCTTCGGCCTGATGGAAACCACCGGCGATCGCTCGGTGATCCGCGCCCTGGAGCAGGCGGTGGCCGACGAGTCGGTGCGCTCGATCCTCCTGCGCATCGATTCGGGCGGAGGCGACGCGGGAGCCTCCCAGCGCATCTGGAACGCGGTGCGCGAGGCCGCGCGTCGCAAGCCGGTGATCGCGGCCATGGGGGACGCCGGGGCCTCGGGCGCCTACTACGCCGCGGCCGGTGCCGACCGCATCTACGCCACCCCCGGCACGTTCGCGGGTTCGATCGGCGTCTTCTGGTTCAAGGCCAACCTCCAGGGCCTGATGGAGAAGCTGAAGGTCGAGAGCTACGCGGAGAAGCGCGGCGAGCAGGCCGACCTCCTCTCCTGGCGGACGGGCTGGACGGAGGAGATGCGGGAATCGGTGCAAGCCACCATCGATTCCATCTACGAGGGATTCCTCGAGGCCGTGGCCGAGGGCAGAAACCTCACCGTCTCCGAGGTGGATGCGGTGGCCCAGGGCCGGGTCTGGACCGGATCGCAGGCCTTCGAACGCAATCTGGTCGACGACCTCGGAGGACTCGCGGTCGCGCTCCGCGAGGCGCGGCTCGCGGCAGGTCTTTCCGAGGACGCCACGGTTCGATTTCGCGTCCTCGCGCCTTCCCGGTCGATGTTCGACGTCGGCGTGGGAGTCCGAACCGCCCTGGATGGGCCCGTCGTTTCCCTCTTGCAGGCCGCGGTTCCCGTCCCGATCCTTCTCTGGAATGGCTCGGGGATCTGGACGCTTTCACCCATCCATTGGTGGGCGCGAAATCCCGGCCGGTTGTGATTTGGTGGGACGCGTGTTATAGGAGCGGCGTGGTTTCGCCCGGGAGGCCATCCGGCTTCGGGGCGACTGCAACGACTCGAATCTGCCGATAGCGGAGAAGGGGTGGCAGATTCGCAGAGCGGCTTTCCATGTGTTCGGATGATCGTCGCCGGCGTCTCGATACGCCCGGGACCTTCGTCCAAGCCCAACGGATGACCAGGGAGTGAATTCGCAGCCCGCCGGAGCGGGCTCCTTGGCCGCAAGCAACGCTTCTTGAGGTTCCGCGCCCTTTCTTTTCGAGGGTCCGTCTCGCCGCCCTCGCGGCCCGCGTGTACGAGACCCAGGCAACGCGACACGAGCGGGCTGCTTCGTAGCCGCCCGAACACCGTAAACAACGCCCAAAGGACGAAAGCTGGACCATGGCAATGAACGAGACTGCTGAGACGACCACTCCGGCCCAGGCAGCCGAGGCCGAAACCCAGGCGCACGCCAACGGCGCGGCGCAGGGCGCCCCCGCGCCTGGTTCCGTGGAGCCCGGCAAGACCAAGCGGCGTCGGCGCCGCAGAGGCCGCAGGGGGGGCGGACAGGGGGCCGCGCAGGAGGGAACCCAGGCTCAGCTCGTGCAGGTGGAGGGGGTGCTCGACACCGAGGTGAAGGGGCAGAACGCCTACCTTCGCAGCGGCGCGAAGAATTTTCTCCCCACCCCCGACGATCCCGAGATTCCCAAGCACCTGGTCCAAAAGCTCAGGCTTCGCCCGGGGCAGTACCTGGTCGCGCAGGCCGCCCCTCGTGGGAAGCTGGTGGTCCAGCGGGTGGAAACCGTGGACGGGCTTCCTCCCGAGGAGGCCTGGAACCGCCCCGACTTCTCCAGCCTGACGGTGATCGATCCCGTGCGTCGCATCCGCCTGGAGACGACCTCCGACGAGGTCACGGCGCGCGTCATCGATCTCATCGCCCCCATCGGCTTCGGCCAGCGCGCGCTGATCGTCGCGCCTCCGAAGACCGGTAAGACGATCATGCTGCAGAAGATCGCCCAGGCGATCACCAAGAACCATCCCGAAGCGCATCTGATGGTGCTTCTCGTGGACGAGCGTCCCGAGGAAGTGACGGACATGCGCCGCTCCATCCACGGCGAGGTCTACGCCTCCTCCTCCGACCGCTCCTCCGCCGATCACCTGAAGGTGGCGGAGATGACCCTCGATCGCGCCCGCCGCCTGGTGGAGCAGGGCGAGGACGTCGTCATCCTCCTGGACTCCATCACCCGGCTCGCCCGCGCCTACAACAAGGAGGTCGAGTCCTCCGGGCGCACCCTCTCCGGCGGCGTGGATTCCAAGGCGCTGGAAAAGCCCAAGCGGATCTTCGGTGCGGCCCGCAACTGCGAGGAGGGCGGCTCGCTCACCATCATCGGCACCGCGCTCATCGACACCGGTTCCCGGATGGACGAGGTCATCTTCGAGGAGTTCAAGGGAACCGGTAACATGGAGGTCACGCTGGACCGCGCCCTCTCCGAGAAGCGGATCTTCCCCGCGATCAACATCCCGCAGTCCGGGACGCGGAAGGAGGAGAAGCTTTTCACCGACAAGGAGTACGAGAAGATCCGCCTGCTCCGGATGGCGCTTTCGAACTACAAGCCGGTGGAAGCGATGGAGAAGCTGCTCGGCAAGCTCCGCGAGTTCCGCTCCAACGAGGATTTCCTCGCCGCGGTTTGAGCCTTGGCCAAGGTCCTCATCGTCGAAGACGAAAGCGCGCTGCGAGACGTCGTCGCCTACAACCTCCAGCGCGCGGGGTACGAGGTGCTCGAGGCGGGCACCGCCTCCGAGGGTCTTTCCCTCGCGCGGAGCGCCCGCCCCGACCTCGTGATCCTCGACCTCATGCTCCCGGATCTTCCGGGCACGGAGGTCTGCAAGGCGATCAAAGCCGATCCCTCCCTCGGGCACGTTCGCATCGTGATGCTCACGGCGTTGAGCGAGGAGGTGGATCGCATCGTCGGCTTCGAACTCGGCGCCGACGATTACGTGACCAAGCCCTTCAGCGTCCGCGAGCTCGTCCTCCGGGTCGGCGCGGTCCTCCGTCGGGGCTCGGGGACCGTGAGCACGCCGGAGCTTCGACTGGGACCGCTGGCCATGGACGTGGAGCGGCACCGCGTGACCGTCGACGGCAAGGAGGTCGCTCTCACCGCCCTGGAATTCCGTCTCCTGCACACCCTCCTCTCTCGGCAGGGTCGCGTGCAAACGCGTGAACGTCTGCTCGAAGACGTTTGGGGCATGCACGGAGACATCACCACCCGCACGGTCGACACGCACGTCAAACGTCTTCGCGAGAAGCTCGGCGAGGCGGGCAAGCTCATCGAGACGGTTCGGGGCGTGGGATACCGAATCGTCGAAAGTCTGGAAGCCGCGTGAAACGGAGCACCGCCGAACGTCTCTTCTTCGCCTATGCCGGCGTCGCCGTCGCGGTGGTCGTCTTCCTGATCTTCGGCGAATTCGTTCCCGACGGGCTGCTCTGGCTCGGATGGATCGGCCTCGCGGTGGTGGGCGGCGTCGGCCTCTACCACTCCTACCGGTCCGGCCGCTCCCTGCGCGAGCTTCGCAACGTGGCCCAGCGCATCGCCTCCGGGGAGGCGCTGGCGCGTCCCACCACCGATCATCCCGGCGAACTCGGAGACATGGCGCGATCGCTGGGGACCCTCGCGGAGAAGCTGGAGACCAAGGTCCGCCAGCTCACCGCCGAGCGCGACCTCCTCGAGGCGGTCCTCTCGGAGATGGAGGAGGCCATCCTCGTCCTCCGACCCGACGCGCGCATCCTCCTCTACAACCGCGCCGCCAGGCGCCTCTTCGGGCTCTCGGATCGCGCCGCCGAGCAGGCGCTGGTCGAGCTCGTGCGCTTCCCCGCCATCCTCGACGCCGTCTACGACGCCATCCGAGGGCGGCCCGCCGTCCTGGACCTGGAGATTCCCGGCCCCCCGCGGCGCATCGTCGTCGGCCGCGCCCGTCCCCTTCCCGAGGGCACGGAAGCCGCGGTGCTCATCGTGGCGCGGGACGTCACCGAGCTTCGGCGCCTGGAGGCGATGCGGCGGGATTTCGTCGCCAACGTCAGCCACGAGTTCCGCACGCCGGTCGCCTCGATCCGCGGACTGGCGGAGACCCTCGCCTCCGGCGCGCTCGAGGATCCCCAGGCGGCCGCGCGCTTCGTGGACGGGCTTCTGCGCCAGTCGGTGCGCCTCAGCGAGCTCATCGAAGAGCTCCTCGACCTGGGCCGTCTCGAATCGGGAGCCATCCGCTTCGCCCCCCAGCTCGTCCGGATCTCGGGGCCGGTCGAGCGCGTCGTGGACTCGCGTCGCGCCGCGGCGACGGCCAAGGGGATCGAGGTGGAGGTCGTCGGGCTGGAGAGTGTCTCGGCCTTCGCCGATCCCACCGCGATCGAGATCGTGGTCGGCAATCTCCTCGACAACGCGATCAAGTTCACGCCCGAGGGCGGCAAGGTGCGCTTGCGGGCCGTGGACGACGGCCCGCAAGTGCGGATCGAGGTCGAGGACACCGGTCCGGGGATCGAGCCGCGGCACCTCCATCGGATCTTCGAGCGCTTCTACCGGGTGGACGCCGGAAGGGCGCGGGACGTGGGCGGCACCGGGCTCGGACTCTCGATCGCCAAGCACGCGGCCCAGCAGTCCGGCGGGGATCTCGAGGTCCAGAGCACGCCGGGGAAGGGCTCGCGCTTCACCTTCCGCCTCCCGGGTTCCCGCGGCGCCTCCGTCTGAAGCCGAGGCGCGTGCGCGAATCGCTACCGAACTGTCACACGCGTGACATAGAGACCTGCGATAGGACGTCCGCCGCCACGAGAGGCGGGGAGCTGCAGGATGAAGCCGATTCGAACCCTCTTCTTCGCATGCACCCTTCTCTTGCCCCTGGGAGCCCGGGCCGACTTTCCCAAGCTCGACATCTCGGGGAACGTCTGGGGCCAGTGGGCCTACGATCTCTCCTTCGCCCACCCCGATTCCCCCAACCGGGGCGGAACCAACCGCTTCGAGGTGACCCGCACCTACGTGAACTTCCGCGCGCGGCTCTCGGAGTCCATCTCGCTGCGCATCACGCCGGACCTCGTCGCGGCCACCGGCACGGACGGCAGCCTCGACGGTAGCCTCGTCCTCCGACTGAAATACGCCTACGTCACCTTCGACGCCCTCCCCGGCCTCTCCGTCCAGGCGCTGATGCAGCCCACCCCCTACATCGGATTCTCGGACGGGATCTGGGGCTATCGGGTGCTCGGCTCCGACATCCTCGAGCACTTCACGGGCATTCGCTCGTCGGACGTGGGACTCGCCGTTTTCGGCCAGCCGGTGGGGAAGTTCCTCGACTACCAGGTCCTCGCCTCCAACGGCGAGGGCTACAACCGCCAGGAAAGCTCCGATCCGGACGTCGGCAAGTACAAGGATCTCGCCGCCCGCCTCACGCTCGCGCCCCTGGCCGAGGCCCGGCCGATGCTCCGAAGCCTCGAGCTCACCGTCTTCGGACAGTACGGGATCCGGGAGAGGGTCCCCGGGCTCGGCGCGCACCTGGAGCGGATTCGAGCCATGGCCCTCGCGACCTGGAACGCCCCCGGGATCACGCTCGGTGCGGGCGGGGGCTGGGCCGGGGACGACCGGATCGAGGAGGAGCGCGTGAAGCGCCTGGAGAGCTTCCTCTGGACGAGCTGGGGGTGGGTCGACCTGCCCCTGGGGCTCCGCGCGATCGGACGCTTCGACCTCGATTCGCCCACGCGGTCCGACGTGGACGACGTCGGCCGCCGCACCCGCCTGATCGCCGGCCTCGCCTACCTGTTCACGGACGACGTGCAGGTGATCGCGAACTGGGAACGGAACGGGGCCCAGCGACCGGAGAACGGCCCGCTCTCGGCCCGCGGCGACAGCCTCTTCCTCCGCGTCGCCGCCGAGTTCTGAAGTGTCACCCTCTTGTCACCGAACTGTCACGAACTTCGACTAGGAGACTCCCATGCGTTTCCTCCGAGGCACCCTCCTCCTGGCCGCGGTCCTGGCCCTCGGCTCCTGCAAGCCGCCCGACAGGCGCGCGGAAGGAGGATCCCGCGGTAGTCAGGCCACGCTCACCATCAAGGGTTCGGACACCCTGGTGATGTTCGCCCAGCGCCTGGCCGAGTCCTTCATGGAGAAGAATCCCGGCGTCGCCATCCAGGTCACCGGCGGGGGGAGCGGCACGGGGATCGCGGCGCTGATCAACGGAACGACGGAGATCGCCACCGCCTCCCGTCCCATGAAGGCGTCGGAAAGGGCCCAGGTGCAGGAGCGACGCGGCAAGCCGGCCATGGAGCATCCGGTCGCCCTCGACGGCATCGCCATCTACGTCCACGAGAGCAACCCCGTTCCCCACCTCACCATCGAGCAGATCAAGGGGATCTACGAGGGCCGGATCAAGGATTGGAGCGAAGTGGGAGGGCAGCCCTCTCCCATCACCCTCTACAGCCGCGAGAACAATTCCGGAACCTACGCCTACTTCAAGGAAGAGGTCCTGGACGACGAGGACTTCGATCCGCGCGCGCAGACCCTGCCCGGGACGGCGGCCGTGGTGAACGCCGTGGCCCGAGATTCTCGAGGGATCGGCTACGGTGGCATCGCCTACGCGGAAGGCGTCAAGGCCCTGCCGGTGAAGAAGGACGAGGCGAGCGAGGCCGTGGCGCCCTCCATGGAGACGGTCACCGACGGGACCTACCCCATCTCGCGCAAGCTCTTCATGTACACCGCCGGTGAGCCGACGGGGCTCGCCGCCCGATACCTCGAGTTCGCCAAATCCCCCGAGGGCCAGCAGCTCGCCGAGAAGGCGGGCTACTATCCCCTCGGCGCCTCCACCCCGTGAGAAAGGTCTCCACCATGGAAGGCGCGCCGAGCGAGTCCCTCCAAGGACGGTTCGCCGAAATGGAGCAAACGCGAGCCCTCTCCGTCGCAGCCACGCCCGAGCCCGCCGGTTCGAGGCTGCGGCGGCGGAAGGCCATCGACCGCGCGGCGAAGTGGATCATCGCCGCCATCGCCTCGACGGCGATCGCCGCCCTCGCCTTGATCTTCCTCTTCCTCGCCCGGGAGGCCCTCCCGATCCTCACCTCCTCCGCCGTCCACGAGGAGGTGACGCTGGGCAAGATGCTCTTCGCCCAGGAGTGGAGGGCCGACGAGCCCGCCTACCACGCGTGGCAACCGGTCTCCAAGGTGCCGAAGTACAGCCTGCTTCCCCTCCTGGTCGGCACCTTCAAGGTGGCGCTGATCGCCCTCCTCTTCGCCGTGCCGGTCGCCGTCCTCGGCGCCGTCTTCACTTCGGAGCTGGCGCCGTCCCGGCTGCGCGAGGTCATCAAGCCCGCGGTGGAGCTTCTGGCGGGCATCCCCTCGGTGGTGCTCGGCTTCTTCGTCCTCATGGTCCTCGCCACGCACCTGCAGGACGCCTTCGGCCTGCAGTATCGGCTGAACGCGATCGTGGCCGGGATCGGCCTGGGACTCACCATCGTCCCCGTGATCTTCACGCTGAGCGAGGACGCCTTGACGGCGGTGCCACGGAGCTATCGGGAGGCGGCCTTCGCGCTCGGAGCCTCGCGCTCGCGCACCGCCTGGTCGGTCGTCCTCCCGGCGGCCTCGCCCGGCATCTTCGCGGCGGTCGTCCTCGGCTTCGGGCGCGCCATGGGCGAGACCATGATCGTGCTGATGGCCTCCGGTAACGCGGCCATCCTCTCCTGGGATCCCACCCTCCCGGTGCGCACCGTTCCCGCCACGATCGCGGCGGAGATGGGCGAGGTGGTGGTCGGCGGGCCGCATTGGACCGTGCTCTTCGTCCTCGGCGTCCTCCTGCTCCTCCTCTCCATCGCCTTCAACGGCCTGAGCGGCTGGTACGTCCGGCGCCTTCGCGCTCGGCTCGGAGGTGCGTCGTGATCGAGGCGAAGCGCTACCGCAAGGGGACGATCGCCTTCGCGACCCTGAGCGGTTCCGGCGTGGTCGTGATCCTGGGCTGCCTGGCCCTGATCCTCGCCGACATCTTCGTCAACGGCCTGCCGCAGCTCAGTTGGGAATTCCTCACCAAGCCCCCGCGCGAGGGAATGACCGCCGGCGGCATCTTCCCCGCGATCTTCGGCACCGTCCTCCTCGTCCTGATCATGACGGCGGCGGTGGTCCCGGTGGGCGTGATCACCGCGGTCTTCCTCTTCGAGTACGCCTCCCCGGACGCTTGGTATGCGCGGCTGATCCGCAGCGCCGTCTACAACCTGGCCGGCATCCCCTCGATCGTCTTCGGTCTCTTCGGCCTGGGCTTCTTCATCCAGTTCGTCGGCCGGGGGATCGATGCGTGGTTCTTCGGCGGCGAGGTGTTCTGGGGCCAGCCGGCGATCATCTGGGCCGCGCTCACCTTGGCCGTGCTCACGCTCCCGGTGGTGATCGTGGCGACGGAGGAGGCCCTGCGCACCGTGCCCCGCGAGAATCGGGAGGCGGCGCTCGCGCTCGGCAGTACGCCCTTCGAGGCGCTCTGGAAGGTGACGCTGCCGCAGGCGAGCCCCGGCATCCTCACGGGAGCCATCCTGGCGGTGAGCCGGGGCGCGGGAGAGACCGCTCCCATCCTCTTCACGGGCGCGGCCTACTTCCTCCCGTACCTCCCCACCCACCCCACCGATCAGTTCATGCACCTCGGCTATCACGTCTACGTGATGGCCACCCAATCCCCGGACATCGAGGCGACCAAGCCCATCCTCTACGGAACCGTGCTGGTCCTCCTCCTCGTCACGGCGGCGCTCAACGGCCTCGCGGTATGGTTGCGCTACAAGCTTCGAAGGACGAATCCTTGAGCCAGGCGAACAATCCCCCCATCAAGCTCTCGACCCGGAATCTGGTCCTCTCCTACGGCGAGAAGCAGGCCCTGCACGGGATCGACATCGACATCCCCGAGCACCGCGCCACGGCGCTCATCGGTCCCTCGGGCTGCGGGAAGTCCACCTTCCTGCGCTGCTTCAACCGCATGAACGACCTCATCCCGAACGTCGCCATCTCCGGTTCGGTGATGCTCGACGGCCAGGACATCTTCGCGCGGGGCATCGACGTGGTCGAGCTGCGCCGGCGGGTGGGCATGGTCTTCCAGAAGTCCAACCCCTTCCCCAAGAGCATCTGGGAGAACATCGCCTTCGGTCCCAAGCTGCAGGGGAAGAAGGACCGCGCGGAGCTCGACGCGATCGTCGAGAAGTCGCTGCGCCAGGCGGCGCTCTGGGACGAGGTGAAGGATCGCCTGCACAGCTCGGCGCTGGGGCTCTCGGGCGGCCAGCAGCAGCGCCTCTGCATCGCGCGCGCCCTCGCCGTCGAGCCGGAGGTCCTCCTCATGGACGAGCCGGCCAGCGCCCTCGACCCCCTGGCCACGGCGCGAATCGAGGAGCTGATCCACGAACTCAAGGACCGCTACACGATCGTGATCGTGACCCACAACATGCAGCAGGCCGCCCGCGTCAGTGATTACACTGCCTTCTTCTACATGGGGAGGCTCGTGGAGTTCGGCCGGACGGAGCAGATCTTCACGAACCCCAAGCAGCGGCAGACCGAGGACTACGTCACGGGCCGATTCGGTTGAGCGAGGACGCGGCATGTACCACACGGACAAGATCTACGCGGCCGAGTTGAGCGAACTTCGACAGAAGCTCCTCACGGTCGGAGGGCTGGTCGAACACGCCATCGAGCGATCGGTGCGCGCCCTGGCGGAGCGCGACAGCGACCTCGCCGCGGAGGTCATCGCCGACGACGCCCGCATCAACCTCCTCGAGGTCGAGATCGACGAGCTCTGCCTGCGCATGCTCGCGCTCCGGCAGCCCGCGGCCTCCGATCTGCGGTTCATCACCCTCGCGCTCAAGATCGTGACCGACCTCGAGCGCATGGGCGATCTGGCGGTGAACATCGCCGAGCGGGCCATCTCCCTCAACAAGGAGCCCCCTCTCGCGCCCTACGTGGACATCCCCCGGATGGCCGCCATCTCCGCCAAGATGGTCAAGGACGTCCTCGACGCCTTCGTGGCCGCCGACGCCCAAAGCGCCCGCCAGGTCCTCGAGCAGGACAACGAGGTCGACGAACTCTACCACGCCATCTTCCGCGAGCTCGTGGACTACATGAGCAAGGACGCCAGCACGAGCTCCCGCGCCATGTCCATCCTCTTCGTGGCCAAGCACCTCGAGCGCATCGGCGACCACGCCACCAACGTCGCCGAGATGGTGATCTTCTACGTCGAAGGCCGCGACGTCCGCCACCCCAAGAGCCGCGACGTGCGCTGAGTCGGAGACCGCCCACGAGAGCACTTCCGTCCGGCGACACCTCGCCGGTTCTCCGACGAGCGCCCACAGCCTCGTCGAACCGGCCGTCGTGGCTCGAATGCACCGGCGCGCTCACCGACCTCCGTGATCGACGCCTGGTCTCCCCCGGTTCGATTCCGCAGAGATCTTTTCGGACGACGGGGAAGTCGCCGGCGAGATCGTCGAACTCGAACGAGGAACTGGATTACGTCTCCCTCCTCGACCGCGCCTTGCTGGCAGGACGGAAAGCTGACGGTCGAGGAACGCGAGGATCTCGAGCTCGTGGCACGACTCCTCGACATCCCCGGCCCGCTCTTGGCCGAAGCCCTGGAGCGCCCTCCCTCGGGAACCGCAGAATCTCGCTCTCCATCACCGTCCCCGCTCCCCCTCCGTCCCGGTGTTCGAGTTGCCATCACGGGCGAGACGAATCGGCCCCGGGAGGAGTGGTACGAGATCCTCGAGGCCCACGGGCTGACGCCCTGGAATTCCGTCACCAAGCAGGTGGCCCTCCTGATCGCTGCCGATCCGGACTCGGTCTCCGGAAAGGCCCGGAAGGCAAGGGAATACGGGATCCCCATCGTCAACGAAGAGGGCGCCGAGGCCCTGCTCGCGAGGCTTCGGGCGTCGAACTGAACCGACGGTTCCGGATTCGCAATCGGCCGGTGAAGGCGAGACGGAGCGCCCGTGGACGGCTTCCTCACTCCACGTTGGTGCCGAAGCGGCGGCGGACGGCCTCCTCGAGGGGGCCGAAGACGAGCTTCTCGACCACGAGGCCGATGAGGGTGATGGTCGCCATGACGGCGAAGATGCGGGAGACGTCGTTGAGCTGCCGGCCGAGTTCCAGGAGCTGCCCCAGACCGCCGGAGATGAAGATCAGCTCGGCGGCCATGAGGCTCCTCCAGGCGAAGCTCCAGCCCAGCTTGGCGCCCGCGAGGAGGGCTGGGGTGCTCGCGGGCAGGTAGATCGTGGTGTAGAGCCTCCAGCCGCTCGCGCCCAGCGTACGCGCCGCCCGTACCCAGGAGGGGTCCAGGTTCCGCACCCCCGACTCGGCCGAGAGGGCGACGGCGAGCACGCTCCCCACCACGACCACGAAGAGGATGGCGGCCTCCGAGAGCCCGAACCAGAGGAGCGCCACGGGAAGCCAGGTGATCGAGGGCAGCGCCTGCAGCCCGAGGACGGGCGCGCCCAGGATCTCCTCCACCCAGCGGTTCTTCCCGAGGAGCATGCCGAGGGGGATCCCGATGAGGAGGGCGAGGCCGTATCCCATTCCGAGCCGGAGCAGACTCCTCCCGATCGCCGGCAGAAGCGATCCGTTGGCGAAGAGCTCGGCGAGCGCGGAGGCGACGAGGAGGGGGCCGGGAAAGAGCCAACTCGGCCAGGGTCCCAGCCACGCCACCACCTGCCAGATGAACAGGAGGACCAGGAGCCAGCCCGTGCGCCTCAGGCCCATGATCACCATGGCACGGCGATTGGCCGCGCGCGCCTCGCTGGCGCGGGCTCTCCGGTCGGTGAGTCGTTCCCTCGATTCGGTGGGCAGGTAGTCCATCGCGATTCAGCAGCTGGTCGAAGGCTTTGGCCTCTCGGAGCGGAGCGCAGCTCCCCTTTCACGGTACGAGGTCGGGGGCGAACATCGGCTCGATGGGCAGGTTCATCCGGAGGTAGCCGACGGCCTCCGCCCGCCGCGCGAACTCGACCATCACCCCCGGCAAGAGATCGGTGCTGAACTCCAGTTTGGAATAGGCGCGGTCGACCACCGGCTTGGGAAGGACCAAGCCCAGATCCTTCTCGATCCGTCGGCGGACGAGGTCCCTCGCCTCCGGTGAAGCCCGGAGCGCGGCGATCGAACGCTCGTGCGCCCGGAGGAAGCGTTCGAGGAGCTCCCGCCTGGACCGCAAGGAGGCCACGGACGCCATCACCACCGTGGTGGGGAAGCGACCGTCCGGCCAGAGGGAGGCCTCGTCCACCAGCACCCGGCCACCGGTCTCGATCACCATGCGGCTCGACCAGGGCTCGGGCAACCAGGCGCCCGCCACCTCGCGCCGCTCGAAGAGTCGAAGGACCTCCGAGGGAGGGATGGGCAGGATCTCCACCGCGTCTTCCCCCTTGCCCTCCTCGATCCCCTCGTCGCGCAACCACACCCGCGCGGTGATGTCCTGCGTATTCGCCAGCGAGGGCGTGGCGATGCGCTGGCCGAGGAAGTCGCGGGGCGCCTTCACGTCCGGCCGCACCACGAGCTGGGCACCCCCCGCGGTGCTGCCCGAGACCACCCGCACCGCCTCCCCCTGGGAGATGAAGTAGGCGTTGATGGCGGGGTTGGGGCCCAGGAAGGCGACGTCGAGCTCGCCGGCGAGCACCGCCTCGACCACGCTCGGGCCGGCGGGGAAGGCGCGGTAGCGGACGACCGCGTCCGGTCCCAGCGCCTCCTCGAACATGCCGGACTCGACCCCGTAGAGGGCCGGGGCGTGGGTCAGGTTCGGCATGTAGCCGATGCGGAAGATCGGTCGGCCGTCCGAATCGACGGGGAGGGGATCGCGGCAAGCGAAGAGGAGAAGGATCCCTGCGGCGATGACGAATCCCCGCGCCCCGCGATCGACCGTGCGCACCCGAAGAGCATGTCCCCGGCGCCCTGCCGGTGCGATGGCCCCGAAGGGGGTGCGGCCCGTCCGGTCTCCCCGGAGCTTCGGTTGCGGGACCGCATATTGCGGGCAATCGTTAGGCCGTGGGGCGGGGAGATGTGCGCAGCGCGTGGATTGCGGCCTTCGAAGCACACGGGGATCGCTCGGTGCAGAGATCGCACTTGGTGATCGACCACCTGGCCCGCTCTGCCGGGACCATGCGCGGATTCCCCCGGAATCTGAGCCTGACCACCCGGACCCTCACCTATGGACCGGCGTTTCGCCGCACCCTCGACCGGGCGCTCGCGCGGAAGCCGGACATCGTCGTCTTCCTGGACGACACCCATCTGGAGGACCTCCGTCTCGAGAGACTGGCGTTGAACCGCCGCCCCTGGGACGGCGCGCTCCCGGCCCCGAGTCCCCTGGTCACGGGAGCCCCGCTCGCCTACTTCTCGCCCCTCCCTCTCGAGGCGGCGCGAAAGGCCCTCCTGCGCTCGGGAGTCCGCGCTCGGATCTCCCCCCTCCCCTCGCCCGGCGTGGGGAATGCGGCGCATTTCTCGGCGCTGCATCGGACCTACGGACGGTTGGAGGAGGCGCCCCTGATTGCCCTGGTGGGGATCCCCATCCGGAGTCAGGCGATCTCCCTACAGGAGACCACGCGCGGCATCGTGGCGTTGCTCCGCTTCCTGGCCGGCGCCCGGGCGGCTCAACGAGCGCGAAGCACCCTCCCTCCCCAGGCCCCCGGCTCCACGCCTGCCGCCGGGAGAAAGGCTTGAAACGAAAAGTCCCGCTGTTGTAGGGCATGGGCGACCGTGCGAAAACGGAAGTCCCTCGCCACAACGCGGCATCGACCCACGTAGGGCGATGACCGCTCGGAGAGCCCAGATGCGCAGGCAAGTCTTCAAGTCCAAGCTGCACCGAGCGACCGTGACTCATGCGGACGTGGAGTACGAGGGCTCGGTGACCGTCGACGCCGAGCTGCTAGAGGCAGCGGACATCCGGCAGTACGAGGCGGTCCACATCTGGAACGTGACCAACGGCCACCGACTCGTGACCTACGCGCTGGAAGGCCCCCGCGGCTCGCGGATCGTCTGCGTCAACGGCGCGGCCGCCCACTTGGCGCGGCCGGGCGACAAGGTGATCATCGCCACCTTCGCCGATCTCGAGGACCACGAGCTCGAGGGCTTCCGCCCCACGGTCGTCCTTTTGGACGACGAGAACCGCATCAAGGCGCGGGATGCGGCGGAGGTCCCCGGCCCGCTCCACCGCGTCGGCTGAGGAATCCTTTGGAGGCGAGGGCGATGCCCCTCGCCCGAACGAGGCTCAGAAATCCCAGCAGGTGCTGAACTCGTACTCCTTCCCGTCGAACTTCCCCTGGGCGCCATCCGCGCATACCCCGGTGACGCACTCGAAGTCGTCGTCACAGAGTTCGACGCAGGCAACCCCATAGCAGAAACCCGACCGGCATTCGGAGTGGGACGAGCACGGTAGCCCTCCCCTCTTCGTGCCGACGGGAGGTTCGCAGCGGGTGACCAGTTCGCGTGGGAAGCCCTCGGTAGCGAACTGGCAGCTCCATCCGCCGCAATCCGCCTCCTTGCTGCACGGGATGCCGACGCACATGGGCACGGCGCCGATCGGAAAGCCCCACCGGTCGGTGATGGATTCCTGGCCGCAGCGCAGCATGGGGTGGTTGCAGTCCAAGACCTTCTCGCAAATTCCCGAGCAGTAGCCGTTGGGCGCCCCGAAGCAGTGGCCGCTGCGGCACTGCAAGCCGGAGGTGCAGGCTTCCCCCGCCGACCGCGTACCCACCCGTGGCGCGCAAATCGTGACGAGGCCGTCACCGGCGCCGTTGAGAAAAAAGTTGCAGGTTTGGTCGCTGGGGCAGTCGGTGTCGTTCTTGCAGGTGGGCACGCAGAAGTTCCCCTCGACGGGCGGGTCGGACGAGACCGCTATCCTGACGCAGTCCGTGCCTGCGGCGCAGTGCCCGGTTCTCGTGCACGAGCCCGAGCAAACGCCGCGCTCGAGGCACCAGCCCGAGGCGCATTCCTGGTTCTGCGTGCACGGCACTCCGGGCCCCTTGTTTCCGTTGGCCGAATTCTTGCGGAAGCAGGTCCCGAACTCGCAGAACTCGTTGGGGAAACAATCCGCGGCACTTTCGCATGCGCGCAGCGGCTCGCGACAGACGCCGATCGTGGCCTCCTCCCCCGTCCCGGTGTCCGTGACGGGGGAGAGCACGCACTCCAGGTCTCCTCGGCAGGGAATGGACCAGCGATCGCAGAACTCGCGGCAGATGCGGCCACTGGGTTCGTTCGCGCACACGAGTGCGACCGAGCAGAGGTTCTCGTCCTCCTCGCCGCAGCTTTGCCCGGGGCCTGCGGTCCCGGTCTCGGGGACGCAGGCCGAGACGATCTTGCCATTCACGACGCCCACGATGGCGCAACCGTGCCCGGCGTGGCAGTAGGGATCCCAGAGGACGTCGCACACGGGCCAGCAGAGGTTCTCGGAGCGATGGCAGGCGAATCCCGGGGGGCATTCCCCCTCTTCGCCGCACGGGCGGGGCGGCTGGCACTTGCGGTCCGCGCCACAGACGCCCGACGCGCAATCCGCGTTCTTCCAGCACTCGATGCACCGGTGGTCGATGCACTCGCCTCGGCCGAGGCAGTGGAAGTTCTCCAGGCACTCGACACAAGCGCCCGTCATCGTGTCGCAGACCCCGCGTCCCTGGCAGGGCACGTCGTTGGTGCAGGGCCTGCATCCTCGGGGCGTGCACTCCGGACGAGAGAGGGGGCAGTCGAAGTGGGAGAGGCACCCCCCGCTCCCGCCTCCATGGCCGCCGGTACCGGTGCCGCCGTCACCCCCACTGCCACCGGTACCGCCGGTCCCGGGCAGGCCGCCCGAGCCGCCACCTCCCGTACCGCCGTCTCCCGTACCGCCCGCGCCGCCGCTGCCGATCTCCCCGCCCCCGGTTCCGCCGGAACCGTCGGGACGGGCGGGCCCGTCCCCGCAGGCGCCGAGCGAGAGAGCCAAAAGGAGGGCGACGGCGTGCACGCCGCTGCCTCGTAGATAGCGTCGCATGCTCACCCCTTCATGCAATTGCGCCAGCTCCCCGGCGTGTTCTCAGAGGTCCGCGCAGGTGGCGATCTCGTAGAGCACGTTGTCGAGCATCAGGCCGATGCCGTCGAGGCAGAACCCGGTCGCGCAATCGAGATCGTTCTCGCATAGTTCCATGCAACCGACCCCGCCGATGCAGAAGTTCGATCGGCATTCGGCGTGGGCTGCGCACGGCTCTCCGGCCACCTTCGGACCTCCGGGGGGCTCGCAGCGGTGCACCAGCACGCGCGGATCGCCCTCGGTGCCGAGCTGGCAGCTCCAGTCGTCGCAATCCGCCTCCTTCGTGCAGGACGGGCCCGCGCAGGAAAGCACGGCGCCGAGCGGCATGCCCGCCTGGTCGGAGTAGGCGATCGGGCGGCACTCCAGCCTGGGGTCCGCGCAGTCGGAGGCGTCCTCGCAGGTCCCGCGGCAATAGCCGTTGGGCTCTCCGATGCAGACGCCGCTGCGGCACTGGGCGTCGGCGGTGCACGCCTGCCCCGCGGCCCGCGTGCCCACGGCGGCGGCGAGGCAGCTCGTGACCAGGCCCTCGCCGGAAGCGTCGACGAAGACCCCGCAGGCGCGGTCGTTGGGGCAGTCGGCGTCCTTCGAGCACTTGGGTACGCAGACGTTCGCCGGGATCGATTGCCCATCGCCGGTGCCGAAATTCACCCGCATGCAGCCCATGTCGTCGGCGCAGTGATCGGCCGTCCCGCACGAACCGGAGCAGGCCCCCCAGTCGAGGCACCAGCCGGTGGCGCACTCGTCATCCTGGGTGCAGGGCTCTCCCGCCCCCTTGTTCCCGTCGGTGGGATCCTTGGGGAAGCAGATCCCGAACTCACAGTACTCGTCGGGGAGGCAGTCCGCGATGCTGACGCATTCGCGCAACGGCGGCCGGCAGACGCCGATCTCGGCCGACGAGCCGGTCGTCTGGTCCTCGAACGTGACCGAGTCACACTCCATGCCCTCCACTCCGCAGTCGCTGGACGAGGGATCGCAGAACGTGCGGCAGAAGCGGCCCGCCGGCTCGCTGGAGCAGACGAGAGAGACCGAGCAGAGGTTCTCTCCATCCTCACCGCAGGACTCCCCGCTGGCGGCGGTGCCCGTCTCGGGCACGCATGCGGAAGCGAAGTTGCCATTCACCACCCCGAGGATCGAGCAGGCATGTCCCTCGAGGCATTCCGGCTCGTTCAGCACGTCGCAGGCGGGCCAGCAGAGGTTCTGCGAGCGCTGGCAGACGAAGCCCGCGAGGCAATGGCCGTCGTCGTCGCATTCGCGAGGCGGCTGGCACTTGCCGTCGATGCCGCAGATCCCCGACGGGCAATCCGAGTTCCTCCAGCACTCGACGCACTTGTTGTCGACGCACTCGCCGTCCTGGCCGCAGTGGAAGTTCTCCACGCACTCCACGCAGGCCCCGGACTGCATGTCGCAGTATCCCCGGCCCTCGCAGACGATGTTGGTGGTGCAGGGCTTGCAGCCGTCGGGGGTGCACTCCGGCGTCTCGATGGGGCAGTCGAAGTGAGAGCGGCACCCTTCGTCGCCTCCGGTTCCACCCACGCCACCGGTTCCTCCCGCACCGCCCGTACCGCCCGTACCGCCCGCACCGCCCGCAGCGCCCGTGCCGCCGGTCCCTCCATCACCGCCCGTACCGGCGCTCCCGCCTCCCGTACCCCCCGTCACCATTCCGCCCGTACCGGCCTCGCCTCCTCCCTCGCCTCCCGGCTCGCCGCCGCCGTCGCACCCGGCCACGAAGAGCGCCAACGCAAAGGCGAGGACGAGACAGCCGCTGCCATCCACCAGACGTCGCATGATCACCTCCGACAGATGGCGCGAGATGTTATCATGATTTTTTGGATGGCGAGAGGGCTCTCGCCCTATTTAGACCTTGATGTAGCGGCGGGCGCCCTCCCCGAAGAGGGCGAACGCCCCGGAAACGCCGAAAAAGCGGGCGGTTCGGCCCAGAATCGAGGCCAACATGAACTCCTGTAGGCCTACGCCGACCAGCCCGCTGCCGATGGCGACCACCTTGTACGGTGTGGGCAATATCGAACAAAGCAGGGCGAGCATCCAGAAATTCTGGGTCAACGCCTCGCGAAGCGTCGTATCGATACCCAAGGGTTCGAAGACGATCGGCATGTCGGTGCTGACCGCCATGCCGGCGAGTCCCATCATCGCCAGATGGCCGAGGCCGTAGCCGATCAGACCTCCCACCAGGCTGGCGAGCG
>Ga0180216_1001122_pt1 | contig 24735 bp, 26 predicted proteins | sample eDN3rd37CBELigMG_FD_128879 | JGI IMG/M metagenome (GOLD analysis project Ga0180216, IMG submission 128879) | Enriched Miracle-Growth compost microbial communities from Emeryville, California, USA - eDNA 3rd pass 37_C BE-Lig MG (version 2)... ... | reverse complement strand
AGGGCTGGCTCTTGCGCAGGTCCCATGCCGCGCCCGAGCCGCGCACCATCACGCCGGAAAAGCCCCAGGCCCAGGCGTCCGCCAGCGAGACGACGCCGATATCGGCGTTGCGCTGCTTGAAGATGCGGTTGTCGGTCAGGAGGCCTTCGATGTCATCGCAGACCTTCAGGAACGGATCGCACCAGTTGTAGATGTCATCGATCAGTTCGGGCGGCAGGTCCTGATGCACGCCGCCGATGCGAAAATACTTCGCGTGCATGCGGCTGCCAGAGGCGCGCTCGTAGAAGACCATCAGCTTCTCGCGTTCCTCGAACCCCCAGAGTGGAGGCGTCAATGCGCCGACGTCCATGGCCTGTGTGGTGACGTTCAAGAGATGCGACAGGATGCGGCCGATCTCGGAATAGAGCACGCGAATATAGCTGGCGCGCGCCGGCACTTCGAGCTCGAGAAGGCGTTCAGCCGCCAGACAGAACGCGTGCTCCTGGTTCATCGGGGCAACATAGTCGAGCCGATCAAAGTAGCCGATGGCCTGGAGATAGGTTTTGTGCTCGATCAGTTTTTCCGTACCGCGATGCAGAAGCCCGATGTGCGGGTCTACGCGTTCGACAACTTCGCCATCGAGTTCTAGGACGAGGCGAAGCACGCCGTGCGCAGCCGGGTGCTGCGGGCCGAAGTTGATATTGAATTGGCGCAGTTCGGATTCAGCCATTGATGTATCTCAATCTTTGATTGCGTCACCGGGGATCTTCGCGACGGAAGTCGCGCCGGTCGTCTGCTCGGTGTCGGCGGCGTCGGCAGACCGGTCTTCGTCATCACGCAGTGGTGCAGCCCGACGCGCTGCGTTCTCTTCTTGGTGCGCTGCCCGCAGGCTCACCGCAGACCATTGCTTCGGCGCCGCCTGTTTGGGACGCGGAGAAAGTCCTGCGACCCCTGCCGCCCTGGCCTTCTTTGCGCAAAGGGCTTCGAAGTGCGTGAGCGGCACGACGGCGCGCTCATGGCGGCCTTCGCCGATCAGGTCGAGACCGTCATGAGCCCGCACATGAAAGGCAACCCGGCGTCCGTTGATTGCCGTGCACTCGGCATCAACCGTAACGGTTTGCCCCGGCAGGGTGGGGGCCGTATGCGAGACGTCGACGTGAACGCCGAAGCTTGCTTCGCCCGGCTCCAGATGGTCAGCCAGCACCTTGAGACAGGCCCACTCCATCAGGCCAACCATGAAGGCGGTCGCGAAGACCGCGGGCATGGCAACGAATTCCGGTGCTTCGGGGTAGAGACAAGGCACCGTCTTGCTGGCCGGGACCGTGTAGGCGAATTGAACCTTGTCGCCCACTTTCAACGAATCGCGCATCGCGGCTCAGTCCTTGTCGTTGACAGCGCGTGAGGCCTTCTCGTCGCCCGGAATGATATATTCGGTTCCTTCCCACGGGCTCTCGAAATCGAAGGCCCGGAACTCCTGGGTGAGCTTCACAGGCTCGTAGACGACGCGCTTCCTGATGTCGTCGTAGCGTACCTCGACATAACCCGAGAGAGGAAAATCCTTCCGCATCGGGTAGCCCTGGAAGCCGTAATCGGTCAGCAGGCGGCGCAGGTCCGGATGCCCGGAGAACAGGATGCCGTACATGTCGTAGGCCTCGCGTTCATACCAGTTCGCCGCCGAGTAGACGGCAACGGCACTGGGAACCTGGGTCATCTCGTCGACTTCAAGCTTGACACGGATCCGCTGATTGTTGCGCGCTGACAGCAGGTGATACACGAGGTCGAAGCGGTTGGCGCGCCCAGGCCAGTCCACCCCGCAAATATCGATCAGGATTTCGAAACGGCAACGCGAGTCATCGCGCAGGAACTTCAAGACCTGCAGGATCTGCTCGCGCGCCACAGTAATCGTCAGCTCGCCATGCGCGACCTTGGTATCGAGCACGGCGGACGCCATCGCGGTGTTCAGATATTCGCCAAGATCAGCGATTGTCTCGTTCATTCAGCGCGCCCTTCCTGATGTGCCTGAGCAGGCCTGCAGCTGCCGGCGGATCAAAATGCAGCTCAGCTCGTTGTCGAACAGCTATCGCGCCAGCGTACCTGTGCGCCGGATCTTTCTTTGCAAAAGCAGGATGCCATAGACCAGCGCTTCCGCGGTCGGCGGGCACCCCGGCACATAGATGTCGACCGGAACGATACGATCACAGCCGCGCACGACAGCGTACGAGTAATGGTAGTAGCCACCGCCGTTCGCGCATGACCCCATGGAGATGACGTAACGCGGCTCGGGCATCTGGTCGTAGACCTTGCGCAACGCGGGAGCCATCTTGTTGGTCAGCGTGCCTGCAACGATCATCACGTCCGACTGGCGCGGCGAGGCGCGGGGTGCGAAACCGAATCGCTCAACGTCATAGCGGGGCATCGACGCCTGCATCATCTCGACGGCACAGCAGGCCAGACCGAACGTCATCCACATCAGCGAACCGGTACGCGCCCAGTTAATGAGATCGTCCGTCGTGGTGACGAGGAAGCCCTTGTCGGCGAGCTCGTTATTGATCTCGACGAAATAGGGATCTGTGGCCAGCTTCGCGCCTGCCGATGCGCCGGACGCACCTTCGCGCGGCGTATCGCGTGTAAATTCCGGAGGCAGGATCAATCCCATTCCAGGGCTCCCTTCTTCCACTCATAGATGAAGCCAATGGTAAGGACCGCGAGGAACACCACCATCGACCAGAACCCGAACAACCCGATATCGCCGAAAGCCGCTGCCCACGGGAACAGGAAGGCGATCTCAAGGTCGAAAATAATGAACAGCAGGCAAACCAGATAGAAGCGCACGTCGAACTTCATGCGCGCGTCGTCAAAAGCTTCGAAGCCGCACTCGTACGCCGACACTTTCTCCGGATCGGGGTTGCGCACGGCCACGATGAACGGTGCGATCATCAGGGCCAACACGATCACCAGGGCGACGCCGATAAACACCGCCAGAGGCAGATACTCGATCAAGAGTTCGGTCATGAAGTCATATCCCTTTACCGCTCCCCTTGCGGAGGCTACGGCGACATCCTCACAGGTGGTGTGAGGTCCGTTTGGATGCAACCGGTCGTGGCCGGTTCGAGGCATTCGCACAGGTGTTAGCTTAGCCGGTGGAACGGCGCAACTGCGGCCATCGGCGCCTGCGTCGTTCTTTCAATAGGCGTACGTGCGGGGTGGGTCGAGGATCGGGTTTGCGCTGTCGCGCACCCCTTGATCGGGTGCTTGCCACCATAATGCAGATGGCTACTTCATGTTGCTGATCAAGGGAAGGAATGGCGCGAGAGACGGGACTTGAACCCGCGGCCTCCGGCGTGACAGGCCGGCGCTCTAACCAACTGAGCTACTCCCGCATTCCAAGCTCAACACCTCAGGTCGGTGTCGGCTGCGTTGGTCGTCGATGTACGTGGTTGGAGAAGGTAAGTCAAGCAGTGCGAAAACTTTTTCACACGCTCTCAGGCCGCGTACCGCTCGGACTTCAGCGCTGCGAGATCGCGTGCACGCAGAAGCATGCCCACACTAGCCCGCACTTTGCGGAGTTCTGCAACAAGAGCATCGACTTTCGCATCGCTTTCGTTGTGATCCGATACCGTCACGGTATTGATGGTGCGGCGTTCTGTCGTCGGCTTAAGTGCGGTGGCGTTGGCCATGGAAACGTCCCCCAGTCTTTCTTTGCCGGCCAGTCGGCGGCCAGATCATTCATGGATGGATGCCACCATGCCAACGATGGACGAATTCCCACAGTGGCAAAACTGCCTTGTCCACGTTTGTGCTGATTCGGTGGAAAGCACGTGGCGGAAATCTGGCATGTGGCCGCCAGGCCTCGCTGGCGGTTTCGCGCGTCAAGACTAGGTGCTGTCGTGAGGTTTGCACCGGCGGCACAGAGGTCTGCAGAACGCTTTCAGAGACATCCACAAGGCGCCCGGACAAGTATTATCCAGAGGAGGTCATGGAAATCGCCCCTGCTCATCTCAGCACGCGATTCCTTCGTCGCTTCTGTTTCACATGATGGAGCCATGCCACTACGCCCGTGGCGCACCGCACGCAGTGCTGGTCAGGCGAGAACGGCCGCACTTACCTGTGCTGGAAAGTCATGTGTGGGGGGAAGAGGCGGTCCGAGCCCGCTAGGCTACCGGATCCGTACGGAGGAATGGTGGGCGGTGAGAGGGTCGAACTCCCGACATCCTCGGTGTAAACGAGGCGCTCTACCACTGAGCTAACCGCCCACATTCTGTTGTGTCAGTCTGGCGGACCTTAGCGCCCCCCAATGGGCCGCGCAATGAAAAGTCCGCAGTCACCTGCGGCGGCATAGTGACGTAATCGGGCCTTCTGGAAAAGGCATGAAGGGGGCGAACCTGCGCCCCGCTTCATCTTCTGACTGGCAGCTCCTAGCATAGCTGCCGGCCGCAATTCAAGCTCAGTTGAGCAGGTCTTTCAGGCCTTTGGCTGGCGTGAACTTGGCAACGTTCGAAGCCTTGATCTTGATCGTCTCGCCGGTGAGCGGATTGCGACCCTCACGGGCGGCGCGCTTCGTTACCTTGAAGGACCCAAAATCAGGGATGCGAACCTCGTCGCCGTTCTTCAGTGTCGTCTTGATATGCGTGAGCATGGCGTCGACTACCGCGCCCGCCTTCTCTTTGGTCATATCGCATTCCCTGGCGATGGCGTCGATGAGGTCTTTTTTGCTCATAGCTTTCCAATCCCTTGATTCACGTTGCACCCTGCTGCGATCGGGACATCACCGATAACTGTGCATGGTGCGGCCAATCTGTACGTGACAGAGGTGGCAAAAAGCGCTGAAAAAGTCTGGTCGTCAAGAGGGATCATCGTCAAAAAACCCCGAAAACACTGGGATAAGAGCAGATGCCGGGTACAAAAACGCCGCCCGAGGTTGCCCCAGGGCGGCGTCACAGGATTGTGGCTTAATCGCGACCGGATCAAGCTCAGTGCGCGAGCGGACGGCCGTCGGCCGGCTCAGCCCCTGACTCGGCTGCGACAGCCTGCTGCGCAACCTCGTCCCAGACGATCGGCTCGGGAACGCGAACCAGCGCTTCGCGCAGAACGTCCTCGACCCGTGAGACAGGAATGATCTCGAGCTTGGACTTCACCTCGTCGGCGATGTCGGCAAGATCCTTGACGTTCTCCTCGGGGATCAGAACCTTCTTGATGCCGCCACGCAGCGCCGCCAGCAGCTTCTCCTTGAGACCGCCGATCGGCAGCACACGACCACGCAGCGTCACCTCGCCGGTCATGGCCACGTCCTTGCGGACCGGAATCTTGGTCAGCACCGAGACAATGGCCGTCACCATGGCGATACCTGCCGAGGGGCCGTCCTTTGGCGTTGCGCCCTCCGGCACGTGAACGTGAATGTCGAACTTCTCGAACATGTTCGGCGGAATACCGAAGTCCACCGAGCGCGAACGCACGTAGGCGTTGGCGGCCTGAATCGATTCTTTCATCACGTCGCGCAAGTTGCCGGTGACGCTCATCTTGCCCTTGCCGGGCATTCTGATGCCTTCGATGGTCAGGAGTTCGCCGCCCGCTTCGGTCCACGCCAGCCCCGTCACGATGCCGACCTGATCCTCCAGTTCGGCCTGTCCATAGCGATACTTGGGCACGCCCAGGTAATCGCTGACGTTCTCGGCCGTCACGGTGACCGTCTTGTTGGACGTCGTCAGGATCTCCTTCACCGCCTTACGGGCCAGCTTGGCGAGTTCGCGCTCCAGCGAGCGCACACCGGCTTCGCGCGTATAGCGGCGGATGATCTCGACGAGTGCACTGTCTTCGACAATCCACTCGTCTTCCTCGAGACCATGAGCCTGACGCTGCTGAGCCAGAAGGTGCCGTTTGGCGATCTCCATCTTTTCATCTTCGGTGTAGCCGGCCAGCCGAATGATTTCCATGCGGTCCAGGAGGGCCGGTGGAATGTTCAGGGTGTTGGCCGTCGTCACGAACATGACGTTCGACAGGTCGTAATCGACCTCAAGATAGTGATCGTTGAACGAGCTGTTCTGCTCCGGATCGAGCACCTCGAGCAGAGCTGCTGCCGGATCGCCACGGAAGTCCGAGCCCATCTTGTCGATCTCGTCGAGCAGGAACAGCGGATTGGTCCGCTTCGCCTTGCGCATCGACTGAATGACCTTGCCGGGCATCGAACCGATGTACGTCCGCCGGTGACCACGTATCTCGGCTTCGTCACGAACGCCGCCGAGGCTCATCCGGACGAACTCACGTCCGGTGGCGTTGGCGATCGACTTGCCGAGCGATGTCTTGCCGACACCCGGAGGGCCAACAAGGCACAGGATCGGGCCCTTCAGCTTGTTCGTACGGTTCTGGACGGCCAGATACTCGATGATCCGCTCCTTGACCTTCTCCAGTCCGTAATGCTCCGCATCAAGGATAGCCTGAGCCTCGGCGAGATCCTTCTTGACCTTGCCCTTGACGCCCCAGGGAATAGACAGCAACCAGTCGAGATAGTTTCGAACGACTGTCGCCTCCGCGGACATCGGGCTCATCTGCTTGAGCTTCTTGAGCTCGGCCGTCGCCTTGTCGCGGGCTTCCTTCGAGAGTTTGGTATTCTCGATCTTCTCCTCGAACTCGACAATATCGTCGCGCTCGTCGGTGTCGCCGAGTTCCTTCTGAATGGCCTTCATCTGCTCATTCAGGTAGTACTCGCGTTGGGTCTTCTCCATCTGGCGCTTGACGCGCGAGCGGATCTTCTTTTCGACCTGCAGAACCGAGATCTCGCTTTCCATGAGCGTGTAGACACGCTCAAGCCGCTCGGAAATCGTCGTGACTTCGAGCACTTCCTGCTTGTCGGAAATCTTGATGGCGAGGTGCGATGCGATCGTGTCAGCCAGCTTCGAGTAATCCTCGATCTGGGTGATCGTGCCCAGGACCTCCGGCGAGATCTTCTTGTTGAGCTTTACGTACTGCTCGAACTGCGAGACGGTCGAACGCGCCAACGCCTCGATCTCATCTTCCGCGCCGACGTCCTCCTGCACACGCTCAACGACCGCTTCATAATAGTCTTCGTTGCTCGTGAACTTCTTGATGCGCGCACGCGCGGTGCCTTCGACCAGCACCTTGACGGTGCCGTCCGGAAGCTTGAGCAGCTGCAGCACGGAGGCCAGCGTACCCATCTCGTAAATGGCATCGGGACCCGGATCGTCGTCGCCGGCATTCTTCTGGGCGGTCAGCAGAATATGCTTGTCCGACCGCATGACTTCCTCGAGAGCGCTGATCGACTTCTCGCGACCGACGAACAGCGGGACGATCATGTAGGGGAAGACCACGATATCGCGCAACGGCAGGACTGGGTACAGCTCCGTACCGGGCTCGGGGGACCGTGTCTCTTTGGTTTCGCTCATTCTTTCACCTGTCCATCAGCGTCGAGCGCCAGCGGCGATCGACTTTGGGATTTTGCAGTTCCGTCACCGTTGAGACCGAGGCGAACGCCCCTTCGTCGAAGGCAGCGAAGCCTCGTCAGGCTCAGGACCACATCGCAGGGGCCACTCTAGCATTGTCGCGCCTTAGAGATAACGGTTGCTGTCGGGATTACTTCCGAATTGCAGCCCTATCAAGATGGAGGCCCCTCGACATACGATCGAACTTAGATGGGGGCTGAAACGGGAGGATCAAGTCCGCGAAGGTCTTCCTCGAGGTGCCGCGGCATCCGGCAAGATCGCCGGCGCCGCAGCTGAAGGACTCATCGGCCTCGACGATATACGAGCCGAATCAGGATGCGGTCGAGCCCTTCTCCTCGGCGCGATCGGCATAGATGCGGAGCGGACGCGCGCCACCCTCGACAACTTCCGGTCCGACCACGATTTCCTCAACGCCCTTGAGCGCAGGAAGATCGTACATCGTGTCGAGAAGAATGCCTTCCATGATCGATCTCAAGCCGCGGGCGCCCGTCTTGCGCTCGATCGCCTTTCGCGCAATCGCACGGAGAGCCTCGTTCGTGATGTTGAGATTGACATCTTCCATCTCGAAGAGGCGCTGGTACTGCTTGACAATGGCGTTCTTGGGCTCGGACAGGATCTGCACCAGGGCATCCTCGTCCAGATCCTCGAGCGTCGCGATGACAGGCAACCGGCCGATGAACTCGGGGATCAGACCGAATTTCAGCAGATCCTCGGGTTCGACGTCGCGCAGCACTTCGCCGGTGCGACGCTCTTCAGGAGACCGCATCTTGGCGCCGAAGCCGATGGATGTGCCCCGGCCGCGGCCAGCGATGATCTTCTCGAGACCTGCGAACGCGCCGCCGCAGATGAACAGGATGTTGGTTGTATCAACCTGCAGAAATTCCTGCTGCGGATGCTTGCGGCCACCCTGCGGAGGTACAGAGGCGACCGTGCCTTCCATGATCTTCAGCAAGGCTTGCTGAACACCCTCGCCCGATACGTCGCGGGTGATCGACGGATTGTCCGACTTACGCGAGATCTTGTCGACCTCGTCGATGTAGACAATACCGCGTTGGGCCCGCTCGACGTTATAGTCGGCAGCCTGCAAAAGCTTCAGAATGATGTTCTCGACGTCCTCACCGACGTAGCCGGCTTCGGTCAGCGTCGTGGCATCGGCCATGGTGAACGGCACGTCCAGAATACGTGCCAGCGTCTGGGCGAGGAGCGTCTTGCCGCAACCCGTCGGACCTACGAGCAGGATGTTGGACTTCGCCAGCTCAACATCGTTGTTCTTGGTCGCGTGGTTGAGGCGCTTGTAGTGGTTGTGAACTGCTACCGAGAGAACCCGCTTGGCATGCGGCTGGCCGATCACGTAGGCGTCCAGAACAGCGCAGATCTCCTGCGGAGTCGGCACACCATCCCGCGATTTCACCAGCGTATTCTTGTTCTCTTCGCGGATGATATCCATGCACAGCTCAACGCATTCATCACAGATGAACACGGTGGGGCCCGCAATTAGCTTGCGCACCTCGTGCTGGCTCTTTCCGCAGAAGGAGCAATAAAGGGTGTTCTTCTCGTTCGCCATTCTAATATCTCACCCATGGTCGAGGAACGCGATCTGCGCTCCTGGCCAGTTTCGGTCCATCGTAGGCATCCGGCAATACGCCGAACAACGGGCCGTAAGAAGGCGCGCGACGGATAATCCAATACACTAGATCCTCGTGGATCAAGAATGGATTAACGATCCGCACACCACAGCTTGAAGACAACCCTAGTGCCACAAAACTGTTACGTCCAATGCCTAACATAGGCCAGTTGCGGTCAACTGTCATACCCTAGCATCGAATGATCGAAAATCTGCCGGCGTCTATTGCCGGCAGGGAATTATCGATAATCCTTTGCCAAGTTGGCTATACCGGGATCCGAAGGTGCCGAGGCTATTCTTCGATGCACAAGCAAAGTTGACCATTTTTGCAGGCAGGACCCAAGATCAGGTACCCCCCTTCTGGCACAGATCGTCTGCGCCCACGGGACGGCGAAAGTCTTATCAGCCCTCAGCAGGCGCTGTCGTTTCAGCCTCCACCTCAGCGCGCTCCGTCAGCACCTTGTCGATCAATCCGAACTGCAGGGCCTGATCGGCTGTCATGAAGTAGTCGCGGTCAAGCGTCTTTTCAATGACATCATAGGGCTGGCCCGTGTGCTTCACGTACACTTCATTAAGGCGGCGCTTCATCTTAATGATGTCTTCCGCATGGCGCTCAATGTCAGACGCCTGCCCCTGGAAGCCGCCTGAAGGCTGATGCACCATAATGCGGGCGTTCGGGAGGGCATAGCGCATGCCCTTGGTACCGGCGCACAGCAAAAGCGAACCCATCGACGCAGCCTGGCCGATGCACAGGGTGGAAATAGGCGGCTTGATGAACTGCATCGTATCGTAGATCGCCATGCCCGCGGTTACCACACCGCCGGGCGAATTGATGTACATGGAGATCTCTTTCGTCGGATTCTCCGACTCGCAATACAGCAGCTGCATGCAGATAGACGCGGCCATATGGTCTTCGATCGGACCGGTCACGAAGATGATACGTTCCTTCAGCAAGCGCGACGGCAAATCATAGCCGCGCTCGCCGCGATTGGTCTGCTCGACCACCATCGGCCAGAAAGAATTCGTAATCGTTGGCATGGGGTCGTCTCTCCTGCTTGTCGAACGGGCTCTGCCCGGATCCTGGCTGCGGCGGATGGCTGGAATGGCACAGAATTCCATAATGCAGAATCATGCACCACACCCAATTTGCCCGACCTGACGCCGGTCGCCAATGCCGGGCGTGACGGTTCTCGTCTGCCAGCCGAGATATATGGGGAACTTAGTTCGGCCGGCAAGGACGACACCGGTTCGAAGCGGCTCAGGCCTGAGCCGCTTCATCCTCCTCGGACTTGAGAAGCTCTTCCTTGGAGACGACCTTCTCGGTAGGCTTTGCCAGCTCAAGAATGTAGTCCACCACCTTATCCTCGAAGAGCGGTGCACGGAGCTCATTCAGAGCGCCAGGCGTCTTCTCATAGTACTCATATACCAGCTTTTCCTGGCCGGGATAGCGGCGCGCATGCTCGATCAGGGCCCGGCGCAGTTCGTCGGAAGAGACCTCGATCTTGTTCTTCTCGCCGATGTCCCCAATAACCAGGCCGAGACGTACGCGGCGTTCCGCAATGGCGCGGTATTCCTTGCGTACTTCCTCTTCCGGCTTGCCTTCATCTTCGAAGGTCTTGCCTTCCTGCTCCAGATTCCTGGTCAACTGGCCCCAGATCATGTCGAACTCGCGGTCAACCATGGACGGGGGCAGTTCAAACGAGTGCGCCTTCTCGAGTTCGTCCAGCAGGGCGCGCTTCAATTTCAGGCGCGATGCCTCTGCGAATTCCTGGGTGATGCGCTCCCGCAGCAGCTCCTTCAGCTTTGCGAGATCATCGACACCCAGGGACTTGGCAAATTCATCATTGGCCTCAGGGACCTTCGGCTTGGCCACGGAATTGATCTTCGTCTCGAAGACAGCCTGCTTGCCCGCAAGATGAGCAGCCGGATAGTCTTCCGGGAAGCTGATGTTGAGATGCGGCGTGTCGCCAGCCTTGGTGCCAGTCAGCCCTTCCTCGAAGCCCGGAATGAACTGCCCCTGACCCAGGACAAGCTCAACTCCCTCCGCTGAGCCGCCCTCGAAGGCCTCGCCGTCAATCTTGCCAACGAAATCGATGTTGATCTGGTCGCCCGCGCTTGCGGTGCGGCCTTCCTCGATCTCGTAATTGACGTTGCGTTCCCGAAGCTGCTGGAGTGCGTCCTCGACGTCGGCATCGGTGACTTCTGCGACAGGGCGCACAAGCTGCAGCTTGGTGAGATCAGTGACCTCGATTTTCGGGATCACCTCGAAGGACATCGTAAAGGAGAGATCTGCCTCGCCGTTGATGATCCGCTCGATTTCCTGCTGATCCTCGGTCAGGGCGATTGACGGCTGGAATGCGGGGCGCTCCTCGCGATCCTGCAGAGCCTTGATGCTCGTTTCCTTGACCGCATCTTCCAGCACCTCGGCCATGACAGCCTTGCCGTACACCTTCTTCAGGTGGGCGATGGGAACCTTGCCCCTGCGGAACCCTTTCAGGTTGACGCGATCCTTCATCTGGCTCAAGCGGGCGTTGAAGCGCTCGTTAAGCTCATCGACGCCGACGACAACCTGAAGCTCGCGCTTCAATCCTTCCGAATTGGTTTCCGTGACCTGCATTGATAATTCTTACCTACGATCGAGTTCGATTGTCATTCGACGGCGGATTGTCACCTTCAGCGCAAGTGCAGCGGCCCTCGACAGGCCGGTTGCTGCCTCAAGTGACGCGAAAATCGGATGCGGTCGGGGGTAACGTTGGTGCGGGCGGAGGGACTTGAACCCCCACAGCCTAAACTACCAGAACCTAAATCTGGCGTGTCTACCAATTCCACCACGCCCGCAGTCCACGTTCGGCCCAGTACCGCAAGGGTGTTCACGCTCGCCACTATCAGGCTCTGGCGCTGCGGTCCAGTCCCAAGCCAGACCGCGGGAACGCCCACGCGCATCCGAAGAGTTCACTGGGAAGCATATATCGGCTGTTTCTCAAGAAGATCAATCGCAAATCTGCGACAGATGCAAGTGATGCGCGGACCAAAGGAAACCTGGCGAACAGCAAAAACAGCCTGATTACAGCATCACAGCATGGACGCAAGGCGCCTGATAAGAGCCGGCCGGCGACCCGGGCCGGCTCTCAATTCCTCATCCGTGGCGCGCCTACTTCATGGCGTAGGATGCGCAGCAGCTCTCACCGCCGCCGAAATGGTAGCGCAAGCCGACCTTGATTTCGTGAGCGTACAGATCCTCGATATAGGTTCGCGGATTGACCCACCCAGCGTCGTCAGAGTTACTGGAACGGGCTCTGCCCAGGTCGATGAAGCGATAACCAATGTCGAGGATTGCGCGATCGGAGATTTGATAGCCGACGCCAGCCATGACCGACCAGGCAAACGAGAGGGTCTTTTCGCCCTCAATCGTGTTCACCAGATTCTGGTTCTCGGTGAAGTAGACGCTATCGACAGCATTGTATGCTGCGCCGATGCCTGCGCCTACGTAGGGCACGAAGCCCCGATATCGGCCAAGATCGTAGTATGCGTTGAACATCAGCGTGTAGGACTGGACATTCGTATGCAGCGGATCGCCATCGATCGGAGTTGGATCCCACGGACCAGGCTCGCCTTCGACGTCCCGACTACCGCGGAAACCGAACATCAGCTCGCCGCGCAGACCGCGCGAACCGGAGCCGCAACCGGCTCCGACTTCTCCGAGCCACGTATTTTCCACGGAGACGTTGGTCACCTTATCGGTGACGAAATCGCCTGTGCCGGGGTCGGTCACGAGCCAGTTGACTTTCGGCGTATGCGACCAGGCATAGCCGACGTCGGCGCGGACATAGCAGGGGCCAGCGGAGGAGCGATGGACCACGGGCATCGGAGCGACATAGCCATCCTTAATCGAACCACCAAGATCAGCTGCGCTTACGGGTGCCGACACGACTGCTGCAGCCACAAACGCAACCGAGCAAAGCCCCGTTCTCAAAACGGAATACATCAAAGCCTCTCCTCCACGAGCGCGGAAGATCCGCACCCCGCTCCCTACCAGTTTGCGGCTTGACAATAGGAAGGATCAGTTAATCGCCAGTTAAGTGGCGCCATGATTCGAGACAGTGAAACGGGGGAACAAAACCGCTGGGCTGTTGCAGGCGGCAAGCGTCGGCTTTACGTTGTGCGCCCAATCCTGATTGCTAAAGGCGCCACTGGGCGCATCTCGCTCGGAGGGCGGTTTCCTTGAACGTCAAAGCAAGTGTTATCGAGGCGGTTGGCCGGACACCGCTTATCAAACTGCGTCGAGCTTCGGAGCTGACCGGCTCGACCATCCTGGGTAAAGCGGAATTCATGAATCCGGGACAATCCGTCAAGGACCGCGCTGCTCTCTACATCATAAAGGATGCGGTCGCCAGCGGCGCCTTGAGACCCGGCGGTACAATCGTGGAAGGCACCGCAGGCAATACCGGCATCGGTCTCACGGTTCTGGCCAATGCGATGGGGTTCCGTACGGTTATCGTCATCCCCGAGACGCAATCCCAGGAAAAGAAGGACACGCTGCGGCTGCTTGGCGCCCAGCTCGTCGAAGTTCCGGCGGTGCCTTACAAGAACCCCAACAACTACGTGAAATATTCCCAACGCCTGGCGGCAGCACTGAACGAGAGCGAACCAGCAGGCGCCATATGGGCCAATCAGTTCGATAACGTTGCCAATCGTCAGGCGCACATCGAGACCACTGCAGAAGAGATCTGGGACGACACAGACGGCAAGGTCGACGGTTTCATCTGTGCAGTCGGCTCGGGTGGCACACTTGCGGGCGTCTCACTGGGGCTCAAGGCGAAGAATCCAGACATCACCATCGGACTTGCCGATCCGCCGGGCGCTGCCCTGTTCAGCTATTACACCACGGGCGAGTTGAAGGCAGAGGGCTCGTCCATCACCGAAGGCATCGGGCAGGGGCGCATCACTGCGAATCTGAAGGACGTCATTGTCGACAGGGCCTATCAAATTCCGGACGCAGAAGCGGTTGCCAACGTTTTCCAGCTGCTTCAGGAAGAAGGGCTGTGCCTTGGCGCGTCCTCGGGCGTCAATGTCGCCGGTGCCATCCGTATGGCGCAGGACATGGGGCCGGGCCACACGATCGTGACGATGTTGTGCGACTACGGCACGCGCTATCAATCGAAGCTTTTCAATCCGGAGTTCCTGCGGTCAAAGGACCTGCCCGTGCCTGCGTGGCTTGCCGAGAACGGCGCAGTTCTCCCAAATGTCACAATGGCCAGCTCATAGTCAGGAAGAACCCAGGAAGGTCGCTTTGCACGATCGTCACAGGAAGGTTAGAGGACCAGCGCGGTGTTGATGGCAACCAGAACTTGCATCGTCGAAACAGATTGGCTCGAGGCGCATCTCAACGCCCCCGATCTCATTGTTCTGGACGGGTCATGGTACATGCCGGCGGAGAACCGCGACCCCCGTGCCGAGTTTCTTGAAGAGCGCATCCCGGGTGCGCTGTTTTTCGACATCGATGAATTGTCGGACAGCTCCACGGATCTGCCACACATGCTGCCTTCCGCGACCCTGTTTGCCAGCCGGATGAAAAAGGCGGGCATAGGCGATGGCATGCGGATCGTCGTGTACGACAGTGCCGGACTGTTTTCAGCAGCCCGGGTCTGGTGGATGCTCCGGGCCATGGGCCACGAGGAGGTTGCCGTACTCAATGGCGGGCTGCCAAAATGGAAGGCCGAAAAGCGCCCCCTGGAAGATGGTCCGGTCCGTGTGCGCACGCCACGCCACTTCACGGCGCGGCTCAATGCCAGCCTCGTACGTGATCTGGCCGATATGCAGGCGCTCCTGAGCACCCCCGGTGCCCAGATCGTCGATGCGCGCTCCGCAGCACGGTTCGAGGGACGCCAGCCGGAACCGCGGGCAGGCTTGAGGTCCGGGCATATGCCGGGGGCGAGAAACATTCCCTTCAACGAGGTGCTCAATCCCGACGGGACGCTGAAGCCCAAAGAGGAATTGAGCCGCATTTTCCGGGAAGCCGGCGTCGATGTTGCCCAACCCGTCGTCACAACCTGCGGCTCGGGTGTCACTGCTGCCGTACTGGCGCTTGCGCTGGCCATCACCGGTAACCGGGATGCGGCGGTTTACGACGGCAGCTGGGCGGAGTGGGGGCAGGACAACGGACTTCCCGTTGTTACCGGACCAGCCACCTGAACAACACACTCCGAAGCAAGCGCCCAAACGTCAGCTCCACGGATAGCGCACGCGCTGACTAGCTGGAACGGGCCTCAATTCTTCGTCGCTGAGGCCGTTCGCGTCGGGGCGGAGCCGTTGGACCATGACATACAGCTCGTCTATCAGGGCCTTGCGGTCGTCCCGGCTCTTGAGTTCCTTGAACGGAGTGACAGTGCCGACCCGGACGGTGTGCGGCTTGCCTGAGAAGTGGCGGAACTCCGAAACCAGAAGAGAAAGCCGAAGTGTCAGGCTGATGCGGCTGACGGCATGAAACAGGGCTGAATTCTGGCCTTCGAAGTAGACCGGCAGGACCGCCGCCTGCGCAAGTTGTACCAGCCGGGCTGCGAATGTTTTCCAGGGCAGCTCCTGGGCGCGGCCGAACGGATTGGGGGCAGTCGCCACGCCACCCGCAGGAAACACGATGATGGTGGTGCCTTCCATCAGCAGCCTGCGGGCTTCCGCACGCGAGCGCAGGTTCATTTCGGTTGCTTCGCGGCTTTCCGAAAAGTCGATCGGCAGCGAATACGGACGTATCTCGGGGATCTTCAGGAGATCGTTGTTGATCAGGACGCGGTAGGGCCGGCCCAGTTGTTCCGCCAATGCCACGGCCATCATGCCATCGCCGATCCCGAAGGGATGATTGGCGATCATCACCAGCGGCATTCCGTCGGGAATTCGGGGCGGCCACGGAGATCTCGATTCGACGTTCAGATCGACATCGATCAGCTTCAGACAATCGCTCATGATCCGGCGCGACTTGCCGATGATCTCGGTCTGCCAGCGTCGATAGAGCGGAAGATAGTGGCGCCGCCCCGACAGATCCTCGATGGCGCCTATCGTCCAGCGCTTCCAGGCCGGATCGTTCGGCGAAACATAGCTCAGGTCGCGCATCAGCTCACCGAAGCTCTCGAATGGCTTGCAAGACGATTGTTGCGGACGCCCCGTGCGTCAGCGCTGATCGAAAATACCATATGGCATGCGGATAGTGCGACCGAGGCCATCGGGCAATTGCGTGTCATTCGGGAAGAGGCACGAACTCCTGCTCGTCGCCCGGCACGAGAGCGAAGTTCCCGGCTTTCCAATCCGCCTTTGCAGCGTTGATACGCTCCCGGGACGAGGAGACGAAATTCCACCAGATGTGGCGAGGACCATCCATTGGTTCCCCGCCCAGAAGAATTAGGCGGGCCTGGCTCAAGGCCAGAATGGATATCCGGTCACCGGGACGGAACACGAGCAGCCGTCCGGGACCGAAGGTTTCGCCGGCGATGTCGATCTCTCCGGTGACGATGAAGACAGCGCGTTCCTCATAATCCGGATCCAGCGGAAGGATGCTGCCTGGCGCGAGCACCGCCTCTGCGTAGAACGAAGGATGCGGAAACCCGGCAGGCGATTCCTCACCATACAGCGCACCCATGACAAGGCGGACGCGCTTGCCCTCGCCCTCAAGGCGCGGCAGCTGAGAGATACCATAATGGCTGAACTGCGGCGGCTTCTCCTCATGCGTCTTCGGCAGGGCCGCCCAGGCCTGGATGCCGAACATGCGGCTTCCCAGCCGGCGGTCCATGGCTCCGGTACGCTCCGAATGGGCGATGCCGCTGCCCGCGCTCATCAAGTTAAGTTCGCCCGGCCGGATGACCTGCTCGGTGCCAAGGCTGTCGCGGTGGACGAGCTGGCCTTCAAAGAGGAATGTCACGGTTGCCAAGCCGATATGCGGATGCGGTCGCACGTCGAGCCCCTGTCCGACAAGAAACTCGGAAGGTCCCATCTGATCGAAGAAAATGAAGGGTCCCACCATTCGCCGGCCGGCAGCGGGCAACGCCCGGCGCACTTCCAGACCGCCGATGTCTCCGGTTCGCGGAACAATGACCTGCTCGATCAGACTGCCTGCCTGTGCATCGCCCAGCGCCGGGTCATCGCAAGGTTGCCAGCTCATCACTTTACCTCCCGGTCGCGAATACCGTGAACCCGTGAGACCAAACCGGTCGCTTCAAACGGGTACGGAATAGTGTTCACGCGCTCAAAACGCCGTTTAATGGCACTTAAGCGCCAACACGCGGCTGCAAAGTGGCACATTTGATTTTGGAAACATCGATAGATCATGCGGGAGGTGGCTGACGCTCGTGGTGCGGCCCGCAGACCGCATAGGAGAATACCCTGCGCCATCCAAAAGGCCCCGCGATGCGGGGCTTTTTGTTGCCTGAAGAAAATGAGTGACGCCGAGGTAATGCGGAACTCCTTGTCAAACGAACAGGGCTGTCGCCAGCCCATGCTAGCGGGCTTCGCGTCGTGATCCCAGATGAGGAACAGTGTCCAATGGGCCCAGGAGAGTTTCGAGAACTGATTTCAAGTCGGCCAGCTTGAAGGGCTTGATCAGGTAGCCGCTGGCTCCGGCCTGTTTTGCCGCTGTGATGTTGGCGCTCTTGGCCTCTGCCGTGATCAGCACGAACGGAATGCTCGCCGACCGGGGATCGCTGCGCACAGCCTTCAGGAGCTCGAAACCACTCATCTCATCCATATTCCAGTCGGAGAGTGAGATCGTACTGTTTCGCATGAATGAGTCCCAGGGCTTCCTGACCATTCATTGCGGTGTCGATCGCGCCGAAGCCGAGCTGCACCAGAAGTCTGCGGATGATCTTCTGCATGACAATGCGGTCTTCGACGACGAGCAGGGAGACGTCTCTTGCGGTCACGTTCTGACATCCGGAATCTTCGCATCGGAGTGTCAGGCTGTGTTGCCACAGCAGACTTGCCCTTCGCTAAGTAATCTCTTTTTCGGGGCGCACGCTTTCCGCGCGTCCACACGGCTGATGTCGGGATATTCGCCGATGGAGAGAAGTTTTTCCTTGCCGTCACAAGAGGCGCCATAGGCCTCCACCGGCAGTGGTTACAAGCAGGAACAAGCCGTCGGCGACAGTCATTTTGTAGAGCTTATCTTTGGGCTTCGATTTGCGGATGCCAGTGTCCGCAAGAACCGATGTCTGCCAAAGTACCCCTACCGCTTTTTTCCACCCCCAGGAATACCCCCTAAGATCGGAGCTTGAAGCGGAAGCTCGCGTGAGGCAAGGGAGAAATTATGGGCAAAAACAAGGAGGTAACGGGATTGCGCCGGAACTTGCGGCGGGTCACTTGGTAGACGGGGAGACTGACGAACCTATGACGCAAGCTGTTGGTTTGGCGTCATCTTTTTTCGCATGCACCCGGATAGTACCCGGCAAAATACCCGGTTTTGTTTTCCCTTCAAATCTTTCGAACTCACAAACAAAAAGAGCGCCCCCGCCGCCGGACGGGGGACCAGCGACGGGGGCTGACGATCAGCGGGAGACTGCGGGGGACACGGCGCGCCGATCGGTTCTAACTTGAATGTTGGTCGGGCAACGCTACATAGCTGGCATGCTCAGCCGTACCGCGTTTCTGGATCCTGCCTTTCCGCAACTGCAATCGACGCCACCGACCGGACCCGAATGGCTCCACGAGGTGAAGTTCGACGGCTTCCGGGCACAGCTTCATCTCCATGAGCGCGGCGTAACGATTTACAGCCGCAACGGGCACGATTTCACAAAGCGCTTCCGGCCGATCGCCACAGCCGTGCCGTCTCTCTTGGTCCAATCGATCGTCATCGATGCAGAGGTTGTTTGCCTCAGCGAGGACGGCCTCCCCGACTTCTACGCTCTCATGGGTGGCAGCACCGGCCATCCCTGCGCCTACTGCTTCGATCTGCTTGTCCTTGACGGAAAGGATCAGCGTGAACGGTCGCTCATAGAACGCAAGGTAGCTCTCGAAGCGCTCCTGACTGAAGCTAGCAATCCGTATCTCCGTTACTCAGATGATTTTTCAGACCCGGACCGTCTGCTCTCCGCAGCAGAACGAATTGGTTTGGAGGGCATTGTTTCCAAACAGAGGGACGGCGTTACTTGTCCGGGACCGATTGCGGTTGGGTGAAGGTCAAGACGCAATCGTGGCGGGCGGTGAACCGGGAGCGCTACAGAATATTCGAGCGCTACAAATGAGCGGTCCTGTTCGTCTCGGCGACCTCATCCAGGATGGTAAACTCCTCTGGGCCTATTGCCGATCGTGTGGCCACGAGCGCGATATTGATCCGACCTCGTTGGGCTTGCCGGTTAACATGCCGGTTCCAGATGTCGGCAAGAGGATGGTCTGCTCACAGTGCGGAGGCCGGAAAATCACCAGCTGGCCGCAGCTGTACCCGGACGGGTTGAAGGAGGCTCGGGAACGCTTCAGCGCGCCGCGAACGGAATGACCGGGAACTGAACCACAGTCCCGGCGTTAAGGAAGTCTCCGAACCTTCCTCCCAGATGTTCGGAGCGTGACACCCTTCAAGCCGGGCCGGGGGCACACCAGCTTCCAGCCCGGTTTTTTTCAGAGAACCAGAACCGCAGGCGTGATACAGGCCGCTACGATCCAAAGCTGCGCAGGGAGCGATTGCCGCTGATACCAATCCCAGGCACTTCGTATCAGCCGCCGGCGGCTCGGCCCATGAGCGGAAGAATCTCGGCCCACGACAGGGCTCCGCTCGCCTTGGCGGCGATGAGGGCGGCGAGGAACAGCAGCGGCGGCAGCGCCTGCAGGATGGCGATGATGGCTTTCGTATCGAGGAACGGCTTGCGCGCCGAGGGCAGCGTCGACGCGATGTGCCCAGGCAGTTGCTGCATGCTCTCGAGGATGTCCCGCTGCAGCGATTCCATGCGCTCGCCCTGAGCCAGGATGATTTCTGTCTGGCGCTGCGTCTCGTTTTTGAGCTCGCCGAGATGGAACAGGGCCATCGGGTCGATATGCTGATGGCCGTTCATCATGGGCCGCGATCCTCGTCATGGTGTTGCCCTCACTGCTTGCCGGTTAGAGCCCGTGCATAGGCCTGCAGGCCGGTCACCTTCCGCCCGTTCTGAGCACAGGCATTCGTGACCCGCATCAGGCGATTGCGCATCGCCTTGTTGCCCTTCAGGTTGCCGTCGACCTTCCCTCCGCAGGAGGCTGGAGGTCCCATGTACCTCTGTGCGGGGAGGCGAAGGTTTTCCGGATCAACGGGGCTGGCCCCGCAACCACCCAGCGCCAGGCAGGCGGCTGCCAAGACAGGTAACACTCTCATCGTGCCACGCCCTCCAAAGCATCAATCTCAACCGGGGTGAGATCCCTGCACTCGTCGTCGGATGCCTGGCCGAATACAGCTTCTGCAATGGCTTCCTTGGCGATCTGGCTTTGCTCTTCGGGAAGCAACTTGTCCTGCTCATCCAGCGCCCTGGCATTGGCGTCGCGCGTGGCCTTCCGGGTGGCCTCCTGGCAGGCTGAGTAACCACTGTCGTAGCCGATCAACTCACCGCGCATGTTCCCGGCGATGAGACCGATCACGAGAGCGCCAGCGGCAACGAGGACCGTCTTGATGTCTCCGAAGATCATCCCGAGATCCTCCCGCTGATGAAGCCGCGCACGAGGTCTTTCACAACGCCGCCGTAGGCGTCGATCAGGACGACTGCGAGCAGGATGCCGCCAAGCCACCAGAACTCGGCAAGCCATGAGACATGGCCGCTCAGAGGCTCAATCACCTCGCGGACAGACTGGATCTGTTCACCGGCCCACTTCAGGGCGCCGAGGACGCTGAGACCACCCAACAGCTGTGAAGCGCGCTTGCCGTTCTGGGCTTTCTGAGCAGCCGGCACTACGGCAGTGACGTCCGCGACGGTGGCGTTCGCGCGCTCTTCGGTGATCGGACGCGGCAGTGCGTCGTCACTGTCGAGCACGGCGCGAGTCTGCGAGCCAATGATCCCGTCTGCCGTCAGGTTGTTGATGCGCTGGAACTGACGGACTGCGGTTTCCGTGTTGTCACCAAAGCGGCCATCAACAACGCCGACCTGATGATATCCGAGGTCGTGCAAGCGTTGCTGATAGTGCTCGACGATTGCTAGACGGCCGCCTGGCATGCCGTTGTAGAGATGATCTGGCTGGCCCGTTGCGACGTGCTCCTGCCCCTCGCCCCAGATTGCCAGCGCCTTGCGGTGCCACTCCTGGCGATGACCCCAGCCGATCGGGTTGTACTTGGATCTCGGATCACCCCGGTTGATGCCGTTGCAGCAGGCTCGGAACAGGCCCTTGTCGGCCCAGTCGTTGAGATTGCCGAGCGGCTGACTGGTCCAGACGAGGCAGGCCGGCTCGACGCAGTTTCTGACCTGATCGAACAAAGCCGGGTCGTCTACCCAGGGCTTGCCCGTAACCTGCTGCAGCCAGCTCGCCATCCAGCGACCGGTGTGCTGCAGAAGCAGGGCGCCGCGGAAGTTCCAGCCGTCGTCGGTGTTGCGGCCGCGATTGCCGAGCCGGAAGCCGTAATTATAGTTCGCGATGAACCGCGGCCCCTTCTTGGCGTGGTCGTTCGCCCTGGTCCTGCCAGCCAGCGTTGGCGGATACCGCGACGGCCACACGTTCAAAAGATTGGCCGCCGTGTAGTTCATGTTCTCGCGGACAATTGTCAGGCCGCCAGTCTCGCAGCCGACGTTTGCGATGAACGCGCACCAGCGTGCAGGAGTGTCGAGAATGCCATGCTCCTCAAGCGTCGGCACGCCGAGCATGATCGCGGAAATATAATCTGCTCGGGCCTTTGGAAACATCCGCCGCAGATCGGCTTCGCGAAGCTCTATACGCGTACTCACGATTGGCTCGGCGCCTGTCGCGATCCCAACCATTCTTGCCCCCTAGTCTCACAGCGGCCCAGTAAAGCCGCGCCTGCCAGCGTACGACGCCGGCGCTCAATAGTGCCTCGAAGAAAATGAAATCCGCCTCGACGTGCGTGACCTGGTGCGTCTGGTAGAGGTGGTCGTGAATGACGGCCGCCCACGCAGTGCGGTCCAGCTTTGACAGAAAGGCGCGCGCGATCAGCGGCAGCGATGCGAGATCCGTGCGCATACCGGTCGGAGCCGTGACGCAGTAACGGTAGCTGGTGATGAAGCTGAGCGGCGCTGTCAGGCGTGCAGCCCGGCCGGGATCATCGAGCGCGATGGCAATGGCCAGCTGTCCGATGAATTCGCCGGGGCACTCAGCGCCTTCATGCGTGGACACCTCGCCTGCCGTGATGCGGTGGAATAAACCGTATCCAGACATTGAAGTTTACTCGCGCAGGTGCTTACGTGCAGCGGGGAAGAGGGGGGACTAAGCAAATGCGACCATTACTGCGCTCAATATTCCGCGTGGCCGAGAAGGAGCCTGCGCCACAAGGGCCGCCGCCCAAAATCCAACTGCTATTGAACCACGTGAAACAGGACCTCGACGCTCAGCTAGCCCGCGGCCACACCGACCGCCTGGAGCATTGCGTTGCCTTGCTCCATCTGGCCTATACGCATATGGACGTCATTGACGTACAGGAGCGCGCGGAGATCTCCCGCGAGATCGCGGACGCACTGAACCGCTGCCATGCCGCCGGGACCAATGATCCGCACGCGCCCATCGAGGCCTCTGTTCCTACGCCCGTTATTTGCTCATATCCCAGAAGCGGAAACACGCTCTCGATCCGTCTGGCGGCCCAAGTTCTCCAAGCTCAGATCCTGGAAGCAATGCCGGGCAGCATGATCCCGTTCAGCAAGGCGATTTACCCGAAGGCATACCCCTATGTTCGCCTGATTAAGGACCACATTGCCCGACCCATCTATAAAAACGACCGTGTCGCAATCGTGGTCCGAGACGGCCGCGATACGATGATTTCACTCGCCTTTATGAGCCATAAGTTCGGCTCTCACGAGTTTACGAATCGTGGCGAACTTGCCGCCTTCATACGCTGGCTCGATACCGATTATCCCTTCGGCGGGTGGGCCAAGTTCATGCGAGACGCCGCGGTCCTGAGACAGTCCCCTGACAAGCACGTTCTGCGTTACGAAGACCTTATGGCCGGGCCACAACCATTCATCGACCTGATGCAGTTTCTGGACCCGGAACACCGTCTCTCTGATGAGAGGCTGACCAGTGCCTACGAGAACCGGGATCGAATCTTCGACAGCATAAAGAGCAATCCCAACGCGAACCGATCATGGGGCATCGGCGCTGCTTTTGAGCCTGATAGCCTGTTCTATGAGTGGTCACAGGCCCGGAAGGGTTCAAGCTGGCGGCAGTCGTGGGACGCTGAGGCGAAGAAGGCGTTCCACGAAACCGGCGCTACTGATTTCCTGATCGAGTACGGGTATGAGACCGACCCGGATTGGTGGCGGCACTAGCCCGTTAATAAGCGGCGGCCTCTATGAAGAGGTCGTCGATCTGCTCGTAGGTCAGCCCTATGGCTGCCCCGAGCGCGGCTATCAGAGGGTCATCGCGGTGGATCTCGATGGCGTACTCCCAAGCGATCTTAGCTTCGTCGCTGGCAGCCTCTACTGCCGCATTGGCGGCATCAAGCAAGCCATGACCAAGAAGCGCCTTGCGCGCTTGGAAGGGATATACCCAGGACGGGATTTCGCGAGGTTTCGGCGGCAGGGTCGCAACAGCGTTGTCCAGCGTCGCTTGGTCGATGTCACTGCAAACCAGCTGATCTAGGTCCGCCCGAAATATGCAGTCAGTTGAACCAGCGTGCGCTGCGATGCGGTGCAGATCGTCCATATAGGCTGATGCGTTAATTAGAATGGCTGTCATGGCATCCCCTATGCGATCGCTGCAGCAGCAAAGTAGACCCGACCGTCGGACCACGTGTCTCGTGGCGAGCCGGCGTTCTGATAAAAGGTGAGTTCGAAATAGTCGCCGACAGCAACCGAGATCGGCCCCGTACCTGCCGTACCGTAAGAGCTGGCGACGTAGAAGGTGTAAGGGCCGGACTTTACGGACGACGAACTGTTGAAGTGGCGAACTTGAATAAAGTTGTTGCCCCCTCCGACCGCGGTGATTTGCACCGCACCCCATAACAATACTGAGGCCACCCCAGCTGGCACCGTCAGCCGCGTGGGGGCGCCAGGGACCCACCATCCGCCTAAATCCTCAACCTCATCATTGAACACTATCGGCGAGGTAACGTCGTGCGGGATTGATTGGCCTGTCGTGATGCGCCTCACGTACACCCGGCTCGCAAAGGGCATAAACCCGCCGCCCCCACCACTCCCCGGAAGGTTCTCCGCCTTCACCTTGCGGAAGGCATTATCACTCGCCCGCTGCATCAGGAACAGATCATCGGGTGCCGGACTGGTTTCCTCGGGATAGCCTACGATATCGACGGGCCCGCCTGGATCTCCTTGGTCGCCCTTGTCCCCTTTAGGACCGGGATCCCCCTGATCGCCTTTCGGGCCAGGATCGCCCTGGTCTCCCTTCGGCCCTGGATCGCCCGGCTCGCCCTGCGGACCAGGCGAGCCTGCGAGATTGATGTTCCAGTCCGAGAACGTGCCGCTCCCGCCTGTCGTCTGCACGTCGACGGTGAGGGACGTGCCCTCATAGGCAGTGACCGTGCCGGACATGTAGCTCTCAGGCTCGGCCGGATTGGCGATTGTCACGCGT
>Ga0180216_1001121_pt1 | contig 24781 bp, 24 predicted proteins | sample eDN3rd37CBELigMG_FD_128879 | JGI IMG/M metagenome (GOLD analysis project Ga0180216, IMG submission 128879) | Enriched Miracle-Growth compost microbial communities from Emeryville, California, USA - eDNA 3rd pass 37_C BE-Lig MG (version 2)... ... | reverse complement strand
TCGTGCCGCGGCCGGTGCTGTATCTGCTGATCGCCGCGCTGCTCGTCGCCAACACCATCAACATCGCCGCCGATCTCGCCGCCATGGGCGAAGCGCTCAAGCTGGTGGCCGGCGGCTCGTCCCTGATCTACGCGGCAGCCTTCGGCTTGATGTGCCTGATCGCCGAAGTCTTCATCCCGTATCACCGCTACGCCGGCATCCTGAAGATGATGACGCTCGTGCTGCTGGCCTATGTCGCGGCGGCATTCAGCATCTCAATTCCCTGGGGCGAGGTGGCGTGGGCGGCCTTCGTGCCCTCGACGAAGCTCGACCAGAGCGCGCTGCTGATGATTGTCGCCGTGTTCGGCACCACGATCAGCCCGTATCTGTTCTTCTGGCAGGCCTCGCAGGAGGCCGAGGAATCGGCACTGAGCCATCGGCACCGCTATGCGAGCCATCCCGCGCTCAGGAGAAAGGCGTTCCGCAGCATTTCCGTCGACACCTGGGTCGGCATGGTGTTCTCGAACCTGGTGGCCTTCTTCATCATCGTCACCACCGCGGCGACGCTCCACACGCACGGCATCACCCATATCGAAACGGCCTCGCAGGCGGCCGAAGCGCTGCGTCCGATCGGCGGGCCGCTGACCTTCGCGCTGTTCGCCGTCGGCATCATCGGCACCGGCCTGCTCGCCGTGCCGGTGCTGGCGGGCTCGGCGGCTTACGCGGTGGCTGAAATGTTCAAGCTGCCCGGCAGCCTTGAATTGCCGGTCAACCGCGCCATCGGCTTCTACGCGATCGTCGCCGCGGCGACGCTCGGCGGCGCGGCGCTTCTCGTGAGCAACATCGACCCGATCGCCATGCTGTTCTGGGCCGCCGTGATCAACGGCATCGTCGCCGTCCCGATCATGATCGCGACCATGCTCATTGTCGGCAGCAAGCGCGGCATGCGCCTGCTCGCCACGCCGCGCTGGCTGGTCGTGCTCGGCTGGCTTGCCGCCTTGCTGATGGCGATCGCGGTCGTACTGCTGATCTGGTCGAGCCTTTAGGCTTGCGCGTGCATTGCCGCGCGAGCGGGAAACCCGCGCCGCCCTGCGTGTGCTGACGCTGCGAAAGCTCCGGCTATGTCTCGACGATCTTGTCCGACCAGGCGACGCCCTGGCGCGGCCCGTGCGGCAGGCCGAGATAGGCTTGCGAGCGCATCTCGATCAGGCGTGAGGCCGTGCGCTTGAACTCGTTGGCCTCGTATCCTTCGGTGCCGGTGTAGAGGTGATCGGGCTCCGCCTCGGCGGAGGCCAGCAGCTTCACGGCGTGATCGTAGAGCGTGTCGATCAGGATGATGAAGCGCTTGGCCTCGTTGCGGCGCGCGAAGTCCATCACCGGAATGTGGTCGATGATCAGCGTATGGAATTCGTGCGCGATCTTGAGGTAGTCGGCCGCGGCCAGCGGCCGGGCGCACAATTCCTCGAAGCTGAAGCGCGCCACGCCCATCGCGGCCATGGGCACGTGGATGATGTGCCCCTTCACCACGAGTTCGTGCGGCGCGCCATGGCCGTCGGCCAGGCGCTGCCAGGCACCGTCGAGCGCGGCCTTGGCCTTTTCGTCCGGCGGCACATACCAGGTGGGCACGCCGGTCAGCTTCTCCAGCCGGAAATCGACGCGCGAATCGAGCCGCGTCACCTCGCAATGCTTCCGCAGCAGATCGATGAAGGGCAGGAACAGCGCGCGGTTGAGGCCGTCTTTGTAGAGGCCGGTCGGCGCCTGGTTCGAGGTCGCCACCATGACCACGCCGAGCTCGAACAGCTTGGTGAACAGCCGGCCGAGGATCATGGCGTCGGCGATGTCGGTGACGTGGAATTCGTCGAAGCAGAGCAGCCAGGACTCCTCCGCGATCGCCGCGGCGGCGCGCTGGATCGGATCCGGACCATTGCCGCCGTTCTTCATCTCCTGGCGGTAGGTGTGCACGCGCTCGTGCACGTCGGCCATGAACTCATGGAAATGGGCGCGGCGCTTACGCCTGACGTCGACGCTGGTGAAGAACAGGTCCATCAGCATGGTCTTGCCGCGGCCGACCTCGCCATGGACGTAGAGCCCCTTGAGCAGAGGGCGCTGCTTCTCCCGCTTGCCGAACAGCCAGCCGAGCGAGGAGGACTTCTGCGCCAGCCGGTGCTCGGTCAGCCGCCGCTCGAGCGCCGCCATGGCGCGGACCAACTCGGCCTGGGCCGGATCGGCCTCGATCTTTCCGGCGGCAACGAGCGCCTGGTAGCGGTTGCTGAAATTCTCGGTCATAGCGGCGTGGTTTGGAGATGGGCGGGGCCGCCCCGCGGGGGCGGCGCGGCACGGGACACCTAGGGGCAACGGCGCACCGTGTAAATCGCCCGATGGGCAATTTCGAACGACGGAGGTCTTTGCTGCACGATTTGCTGCAGCATTTCGCGCTTGCTGCGCTGCACAATGGTCTCTGCTGCGCTCTATGCTGCACATTTGCTGCATCCAGCACCGCAGCAATTGCTGCGCCCAGTGCGCGCAATCCGGCTGGGCGCAATCTAAGTTAAGTCTATTACAGCCATGCGGATTTTGCGCAGCAGCAATCCGCCAATACCGAAGGCGTCATCGCTTTTTTGCTGCAATGCACCATATAAGGAGGAGCCGGCGAGTCGCCCGTCAGGGCGGCGCCGGCGAGGAAACGCGGGTAGGGCAAAAAATGACTTCGGAGACCTGCCCCATGCAAGAGCACCTTCCCGACGGCGGTATCGTCCGCAAACTGTGGCTTGGCGAGACCGACGCCTACCGGGACCACCTCCTCCGGCTCGACCCGGACAGCCGCCACCGCCGCTTTTCCGGCACCGTCGCGGACGACGTGATCGTCAAGCACGCGGCCACCGCCGACGACCTGGGCGTCGTCGTTCACGGCTTTTTCGTCGACGGCACGCTGCGCGGCGCCGCCGAGCTGCGCCATTTCGGCGACATGTACTCCCGTCAGGCCGAGGTGGCCTTCAGCATCGAGAAGCCCTGGCAGAGCCATGGCGTCGGCACCGCGCTGCTGTCGCGCACGCTGCTGACCGCCCGCAACCGCGGTATCAAGACGTTGCAGATGAACTGCCTCGCCGACAACCGGCGCATGCAGCAACTCGCCAAGAAATTCGAGGCCGACCTCAAGTTCGATTTCGGCAGCGTGGTCGGCGAGGTGGAAGCCCCGTGGGTCACCCCGGCATCGGTCATGCGCGAGGTTCTCGAAGACGCACACGGCATGACCGCCGCCTGGCTCGACGCCTCGTCCCGCCTGTTCAAGACCGCGTAGGACGGCGGCTTGCGGCCACCGGGCGCGTCCCGGCGAGCCGAGGCTCACGCCAGCGGATAGCTTTCTTCGACGACATAGGGCCCGCCGCCGATCGAGGCGCGCGAGGAGTACAGCACGAAACGCGACACGTGGAACGACGGCGTGCGGAACAGGCCGCGCGTCGCCAGGTAATTCGCCACGTCGCGGCTGGACGATTCGCGTAAGCGCGCGATGGTGACGTGCGGCGTGTATTTGCGCCCCTCCGGATCGAGCCCGATCCGCTGCATCATCCGCTCCTGCTCCGCCTGCAGTTCGATCAACGCCTGCGACGGCGCCACGCTCGCCACCACGGCGCGCGGCCTGCGTCCGCCGAAGGAGTCGATCCCGTCGAAATGCAGGTCGAAGGCGCGGCGCCTGATCTGATCCAGCATCGCGGCGACATCGCGCGCCGTGCCGTCGTCGACATCGCCGATGAAGCGCAGGGTCACGTGATAGTTCTCGGCGTCGATCCAGCGCGCGCCCGGCAGGCCGCCGCGCAGCATCGACAGCGACATCGCCACGTCGGGCGGAATCTCGAGACCGGTGAAGAGGCGGGGCATGCGCTGAAAACTCGTGTCGCGTGGATCAGGAGGCGCGCGCCGCGCGCGCCCGGGCAATCAGCTCTTCCACCTGCGGCAGGATGCGCTCGACAATGGCGTCCACGCCGGCGGCGTTCGGATGGATGCCGTCGGCCTGATTGAACTTCGCATCGGCCGCCACGCCCTCCAGGAAGAAGGGATAGAAGACGACCGGATAGGCGGCGGCCAGCGCCGGATAGATGGCGTCGAACTTGGCGGCGTAGTCGGCGCCCATGTTGCGCGGCGCCTTCATGCCGGCGAACAGCACGGCGATGCGCCGCTCCTGCAATTTCTTCAGGATGGCCTCGAGCGCCGCCTTGGTCAGATCGGGATCGAGGCCGCGCAAGGCGTCGTTGGCGCCGAGTTCGACAATGACGGCCTCGGTGCCGGGCGGCACGGACCAGTCGAGACGATCGCGGCCGCCGGACGCGGTGTCGCCGGACACGCCCGCATTCGTCATCTCGACGGCGATGCCTTTGGCCTTCAAAGCCTCCGCCAGCCTGACCGGAAAGGCGGCCGGCCCCGGCAGCCCATAGCCCGCGGACAGGGAATCCCCCAGCACCACCAGCTTGACCGGCGCGTCCGCCGCCCGGCCTGGTTGCGGCACCAGAGCGCAGGCGACGAGCGCCAAAGCAGCGGCCAGGTGCTGGACCCTGGCCCATATGTTCCCATATGTGCGAAGGCTTAAACGACGAGGTCTCATGACCGTTTCTTCCCAGGCGGGGCCCGCCATTGCGTTGGCCGGCGTCAATCTTTCACTCGGGCAAGGCGCTGCCCGCGTCCATATCCTCAAGGATATCAGCCTCCATATAGGCACGGGCGAGGCAATCGGCCTCATCGGGCCGTCCGGTTCCGGCAAATCCACCCTGCTGATGGTGATGGCCGGCCTGGAACAGGCCGATTCCGGCAGCGTCACCGTCGCCGGCGAGAATCTGACCGGGCTCAACGAGGATGACCTCGCCCGCTTCCGTGGCCGCAATATCGGCATCGTCTTTCAGTCCTTCCACCTCATCCCGACCATGACCGCCCTGGAAAACGTCGCGGTGCCGATGGAGCTGACCGGCGCGCCGGACGCGCAGGACCGCGCCCGCGCCGAGTTGGAAGCCGTCGGCCTTGGCGCGCGGCTCGATCATTATCCGGCGCAATTGTCGGGTGGCGAACAGCAGCGCGTCGCGGTCGCGCGCGCGCTGGCGCCCAACCCGGCGATCCTGGTGGCCGACGAGCCGACCGGCAATCTCGATGAAGACACCGGCAGGCAGATCGTCGACCTCTTGTTCGAGGGTCACGCCCGCCGCAACACCACCCTTGTGCTGGTGACGCACGATGCCGGCCTTGCCCGCCGCTGCGGACGCACGGTGCGGCTGCGCTCGGGGCGCATCGATGGGGAATAATTTTTCTCATACCTCCCCCTGCAAGCGGCAGGTCGGCACGCGCAGCGTGCCGGGTGGGGGTCACTATGAAATTTGACTCCACCCGACCCGCCTCCGCTGACGCATCGGCGGGCCACCCTTCCCTTGCAGGGGAGGGAAAACGAAGCTGGTGGCTCCCGCTCCGCTTCGCGCTGCGCGAGATGCGCGGCGGTCTGCGCGGCTTCTATGTGTTCATCGCCTGCATCGCCCTCGGCAGCATGGCCATCGCCGGCGTCGGCTCGCTTGCCGCTTCGCTCGCTGACGGCCTTTCGCGCCAGGGCCGGGTCATCCTCGGCGGCGATCTCGCCTTCACCTTGATCCAGCGCGAGGCGACGGCGCAGGAGCGCGCGTTCCTCGACGCGCGCGGCCGCGTCTCCACCGCCGCGACGTTGCGCGCGATGGCGCGCACCGAAGACGGCGGCGCGACCCTGGTCGAACTGAAGGCAGTCGATAACGCGTATCCGCTCTACGGCGACACCAGGCTCGAGCCGCCCGCTCCGCTTGCCGATGCGCTCGCCGAGCGTGATGGCGCGTACGGCGCGGTCGCCGATCCCGTACTGATGGAGCGCTTCGGCCTCAAGCCCGGCGCGCAGCTGACGGTCGGCGACGCCAAACTCATCGTGCGCGCGACGCTCGCGAACGAGCCGGACAAGCTCGCCGGCGGCATCGGCTTCGGTCCGCGCCTGCTGGTGAGCGAAGCGGCCTTGCGCGCGACCGGCCTGCTGCAACCCGGCAGCCTCGTGCGCTGGACCTACCGGCTGCGCCTGCCGGAGCCGGACGCGACCGACGCGCGGGCCAAAGCGATCCAGACGCAAGCGCGCGAGCAGGTGCCGGACGCCGGCTGGGAGATCCGCTCGCGCAGCAACGCTTCGCCGCAGCTCGAGCGCAATGTCGAACGCTTCACCCAGTTCCTCACCATCGTCGGCCTGACCGCGCTGCTCGTCGGCGGTGTCGGCGTCGGCAATGCCGTGAAGAGCCATCTCGACCGCAAGCGCAACGCCATCGCCGTTCTCAAAGCGATGGGCGCCAGCGGCCGCCGCGTCTTCGCGATCTATCTCACGCAGGTGCTGATCCTGGCCTTGATCGGCGGCGTGATCGGCACCGCACTCGGCGCCGCCCTGCCCTTCGCCGTTTCGTGGGGGTTCGGCGCGATCATTCCGCTGCCGCTCGTGCCGGCGCTGCATGCGGGCGAACTGGCGCTTGCGCTCGTCTACGGCCTTTTGACCGCGCTTGCCTTTACGCTCTGGCCGCTCGGACGCGCGCACGACGTGCCGGTGGCGGCGTTGTTCCGCGACGGCGTATCGCCGCAGGCGAGAAGACCCCGGCCGCTCTACATCGCCGCGACGGCTGTCGCGGTGACGGCGCTCGTCGCGCTGGCGGTGCTGCTCGCCTACGACCGGCGCGTGGCGCTGATCTATGTCGGCGTTGCCGCTGTCGTGTTCGTGCTGCTGCGGCTGGTCGCCACGCTGCTGATGGCGCTGGCGGCCGGCGCGCCGCGCGCCCGCTCGACCGTGTTGCGCATGGCCGTCGCCAACATCCACCGGCCGAGCGCGCTGACCCCGACGATCGTTCTCTCGCTCGGCCTCGGCATCGCGCTCCTGGTCACCGTCATCGAGATCGACGCCAACCTGCGCCAGCAGTTCTCGAACGAACTGCCGGCCAAGGCGCCGGCCTTCTACTTCCTCGACATCCCCTCGGGAGACGCCGCGCGGTTCCAGGACTTTGTCCGCGTGCAGGCGCCGACCGCCACGATCGAGGACGTGCCGATGCTGCGCGGGCGCATCGTGTCCGCCGGCGGCATTCCGGCCGAGCAGATCAAGCCGAAGGAAGACGCCGCGTGGGTGCTGCAAAGCGACCGCGGCATCACCTACAGCAACGAGGTGCCGGCAGGCTCGCGCCTGGTCGAAGGCGACTGGTGGGAACCGGGCTATGACGGCCCGCCGCTGGTCTCGTTCGAGAAGAAGATCGCCGACGGGCTCGGCCTCAAGCTCGGCGACAGCGTCACCGTCAACGTGCTCGGCCGCAACATCACCGCGACCATCGCCAACATGCGGACGGTCGATTGGCAGAGCCTGAGCATCAACTTCGTGATGGTGTTCTCGCCGAACACGTTCCGCGGCGCGCCGCACACGCACCTCGCGACCCTGACGTATCCTGGTGGCGGTACCGCGGCACAGGAGGGCGCCGTCCTGCGCACCGTCGCCGCGACGTTCCCGATGGTGACCACGGTGCGGGTCAAGGACGCGCTCGAGGCCATCGGCAGTCTCGTCGGCAACCTGATATTGGGCATTCGCGGCGCCAGCGCGATCACGCTGCTCGCGGCGGCGCTGGTCCTGGGCGGCGCGCTCGCAGCCGGCCACCGCCATCGCGTTTACGACGCGGTTATTCTCAAGACGCTCGGCGCCACCCGCGCGCGGCTGCTCGCCGCCTTTACCATCGAGTATGTGCTTCTGGGCGCAGCGACGGCTCTGTTCGGCGTACTCAGCGGCTCGCTGGCGAGCTGGCTGATCGTGACCGAGCTGATGCACCTGCGCTTCACCTGGTTGCCGGTGCCGGCGCTGGTTGCGGCGATTGGAGCCGTGATTGTGACCGTTGCGCTGGGCCTTCTCGGTACTTTCAGCGCGTTGGGTCAAAAACCGGCGCCAGTTTTGAGAAATCTCTAGGGATTTTGCGACATTCAGCCGCGCAGGCCGCGGCTCTTTGCAAGACGGTTCTGCGTTATATTTAGCCCCGACGGCTCATTAAGCTTTGGCCAGGATGCCGGTCACAAACGGGCCACATCTGGCGCAGAGCCTGAGAGCCAACTAAATTAAAGGAACACGAGCGCAAAGGCAGATGCCGGAGCGCCTGACGTGTAGCCGGCTCGGCGGAGCCGGATTGGAGAGAGGAAAACTTCGATGTCGGATTTCGACCGTAACGTAGCTGCCCGTGGCTTCGGCGCCACGCGCGCCGCGATCGATGTGGGCCTGCGCGCCTACATGCTTCGCGTCTACAACTATATGGCCGCCGGCGTCGCGCTCACCGGCGTCGTCGCCTGGTTCACCTACAACGCTGCCGTCGTCACGGACGCGGCCGGCCGCGTCACCGGCCTGACGTCGTTCGGGCAGGCGATCTTCAGCGGCCCGCTGACCATCATCCTGTTCCTGGCGACGCTGGGCATCGTGTTCTTCATGAGCTTCCGTATCGACCGCTTGCAGCCGTCGACGGCGCTCATGCTGTTCATGGGCTACGCGGCGCTGCTCGGCCTGATGCTGTCCTCGGTGTTCCTGGCCTACACCGGCGCTTCGATCACGCGGACGTTCTTCATCTCGGCCGCCTCGTTCGGCGCGCTGAGCCTGTACGGCTACACGACGCAGCGCGATCTCTCGCCGATCGGCTCGTTCCTGATCATGGGCCTGTTCGGCCTGATCCTGGCGATGCTGGTCAACATCTTCCTGAAGAGCTCGGGCCTCGACTTCGCGATCTCGGCCATCGGCGTCCTGATCTTCGCCGGCCTGACCGCGTGGGACACCCAGCGCATCAAGGAGATGTACAGCGAGTTCGACGACGGCTCCGTCGCCGGCCGCAAGGCGGTGATGGGCGCGCTGACGCTGTATCTCGACTTCATCAACCTGTTCCTGTTCCTGCTGCGCTTTATGGGCGACCGCCGCTAAACCAGCCGGATCGGACGGAACCGACGAACGCCCGGGCCTTGCGCCCGGGCGTTTTTGTTTGGCCGGTGGGGCATCGATGCAAGGCGCGATGACGCTCGGCGTGAGGGGCATGAGCATTGCGCGCTTCACGTCGGCGGCACCTTGCCTTAGCCTAACGGTGCTATGTCGCTCACCATACGCCCCGCCACCCTCGCCGACGTTTCGGCCATCACGGCCATCTACGCCCACGCCGTCCGGCACGGCACGGCGACGTTCGAGCTCGAACCGCCGAGCGAGACGGAAATGGCGGCGCGCATGCAGACGCTGCTCGACGGCAAGTTCCCCTACTTCGTGGCGGAGATCGACGGCCGCATCGCCGGCTATGCCTATGCCGCGCTGTTTCGCCCGCGCCCGGCCTATCGCTACACGGTCGAGGATTCGATCTACATCGCGCCCCACATGCACCGCCGCGGCATCGGCAAGGCGCTGCTCGTGAAGCTGATCGAATCCTGCACGGCGATGGGCTTCCGGCAGATGATCGCCGTCATCGGCGACAGCAATCAGGCGGGATCGATCGGCGTGCACAAAGCCTGCGGCTTCGAGCCGGCGGGCAACCTGCGCAATGTCGGCTGGAAGTTCGACACGTGGCTCGATACGCCGCTGATGCAGCTAGCGCTCGGACCCGGCGCGACCACGGCGCCTTAGGTTGCCTCGTTGGGCGGGTAACGGCGCGCAAGGCGCGCCATACCCACCACTGCTTCGCAGAAGCGGCCTAACCCGCCACCAACGACAGCGACGATTTGTCGATGACGCGCAGCACGCGGTCGAGCTCGTGGCCGCGGCGCAGGATGTGACCGCTCGCCGAGATCACGCTGTACGCGCCCTGGCGCTGCGCCAGCTTCGGATCCTTCTCGATGCGGTAAAGCGGCACTTCGGACGAGCGCCGAAAGACCGAGAACACCGCCTTGTCCTTGAGGAAGTCGATCGCGTAATCGCGCCACTCGCCGGCGGCGACCATGCGCCCGTAGAGATCGAGAATGCGATTGAGTTCGCGACGATTGAAGGTGACTTGGTTCAAGGGGGAACGTACCGACGGTCCGCCCCCCACATACTGGCTCGGCTCTGTATCGCCAGCCCCGATCGACATGCGGCGCCTCCTCGTCAACGACGTGTCATGATCGCGCCGCCGATGGCCGACGGCAAGGGATTCGTTCACCCGCCACATCGGTGGTGAAAGCGGCGATTACCGCGAACAAACGATCACGAACTCGTTAAAGCGACACACAATAACGCCTCATTCCCGTCAACCGCCGGACATGCTGCCTTGAGATAAGAGGATCGTTGCCTCATGGCCCGGTCCGGTGCGAGCGCCGGATTCCTCAGCCCCCCAGCCCCCCGGGGTTCGGCCGACCGGGCCAGTTGAGTTCAGCGTACGATTTAATCCCCCAAGACTTCCGGGCCGGTAACACCGGCCCTTATTTTTTGTCTCACGCATCTTTTTTATTTTCACGCATGCGGCGTCCCCGCACACGGCAAAGCGCGCGCAACAATACGCAGCGCCGCGACGTGGGATGTTCGCGATGGACGCGCTAAGTCATCGGCCGCGCATTGCGCGGCCCGGCCGAGGCCACCGATGAAACGTGATTACTTCAGGTTGGCCGTGGCGACGCCGAGCATGGCGCCCGGCTTGGTGGCGGCGCCGCTCTGCACCAGCACCGCGGCGTGATCGACATTCGCATCGCCTTTGATGAGGTCGGCGACGGGCACCGAGAAGCTCTGGGCATGGCCCTTCCAGTCGCCGAGTTTCACCCAGCGACGGACCACATTGTAATAGGTGAAGGTGCGGCCGCTGTTCTCGCCGCGATCGATGGTCACCTGCGCCTTGCTGGCATAGGGGCACAGCCACACTTCGCCGCTGCGCTGACCGCTCGCCGCCGGCACGTTGACCGTGACCTTGCCGTCATTGACGCTCATCGTCACCGGCACCGTCAGCGGCGCGTCCATCGTGCGCGTCTCGTTGACGGCCTTCTCGATGGCCGTCTTGTCGCTGCCCAACACATGCATCATGCCGTTGACGACGACCTGCGGCGTATAGACCTCGCGGTCGCCGCGAGACTCGGCGTAAGCGCGCTGACGCTTCGAATGACCGTGCAGGGCCAGCGTGTCCTTCCAGCCCAGATAGTCCCAGTAATCGACAGGGAGAGTCAGCACCACCAGCGACGAATCGCGCGCGAATTCGCCCATCAGCTTGTCGGCCGGTGGGCACGACGAACAGCCTTGGCTGGTGAACAGCTCGACAACCGCCCGCGGCTCGCCGGCATGGGCAGGAAAGTTAACGGCGCATAGCAATGCGACCGCGAAAGCGATGTGGCGATTTTTCATGGCGGTCCCACGATCCCCGTGCCCCACAGGCCACTATATAAGGCGCAACGAGGCACACACGCCACTCACTTCGCAGTGAGTGGCGTGCGCATGTAGGAGGCCCAACAATCGGCGGTTAACCCGCCAATTGACGGAGCACGTACTGCAGAATGCCGCCGTTCTTGAAGTAGTCGAGCTCGTCCAGCGTATCGATGCGGCAGATCAGCGGGACGCGCTTGAGCGTGCCGTCGCCCATGACGATCTCGGCCGTCAGCCGCTGGCGCGGCTTAAGGTCGCCGTGCAGGCCGCGGATGGTGACCTGCTCGTCGCCCTTGAGGCCGAGCGACTTCCAGGACGTGCCTTCTTCGAAGACCAGCGGCATCACGCCCATGCCCACGAGGTTCGAGCGGTGAATGCGCTCGAAGGACTCGGCGATCACGGCGCGCAGGCCGAGCAGCACGGAACCCTTGGCCGCCCAGTCGCGCGACGAGCCCGAGCCGTATTCCTTGCCAGCGAACAGCACCAGCGGAACCTTGTCGGCCTTGTAACGCATCGCCGCGTCGTAGATCGGCATGCGCTCCTTGGACGGATAGTGAACGGTGACGCCGCCTTCGACGCCCGGCACCATCTGGTTCTTGAGCCGGATGTTGGCCAGCGTGCCGCGCATCATGACTTCATGGTTGCCGCGGCGCGTGCCGTACTGGTTGAAGTCGACCGGCTTCACCTTGCGGTCGATCAGATACTTGCCCGCGGGCGAGTCGATCTTGATCGAACCGGCCGGCGAGATGTGGTCGGTCGTGATCGAGTCGAGCAGGAGGGCGAGGACGCGCGCCTCGACGATGTCCTCGAGCGGCGCCGGCTGCTTCTTCATGCCGACGAAGTAGGGCGGGTTCTGCACGTAGGTCGACTTCTTGTCCCACGCGTAGGTCATGCCGCCCTTGACGCTGATCTTGCGCCAGTTGGTGTCGCCCTTGAACACATTGGCGTACTTGCTGGCGAAGATCTTCTTCGTGACGTTCTTGGCGATGAACGCGTCGATTTCCTTGTTGGACGGCCAGATGTCCTTGAGGAACACCTTCTTGCCCTTCTGGTCGACGCCGATCGGCTCCTTGGTCATGTCGACGTACATCGAGCCGGCGATGGCGTAGGATACGACCAGCGGCGGCGACGCGAGGTAGTTCGCGCGCACGTCGGGGTTCACACGGCCTTCGAAGTTACGGTTGCCCGAGAGCACCGCCGCGGCAACGAGATCGCCTTCGTTGACCGCCTTCGAGTTCTCCGGCGGCAGCGGGCCGGAGTTGCCGATACAGGTGGTGCAGCCGTAGCCGACGAGGTTGAAGCCGAGCTTGTCGAGGTCCTTCTGCAGGCCGGACTTCTCGAGGTACTCGCCGACGACCTGCGAGCCCGGCGCGACCGAGGTCTTCACCCACGGCTTGGCGGTGAGGCCCTTGGCTACCGCCTTCCGCGCGAGCAGGCCCGCGCCGATCATCACGCTCGGATTCGAGGTGTTGGTGCAGGAGGTGATGGCCGCGATCACAACGTCGCCGTTGCCGAGGTCGTAGTTCTTGCCCTCGACCGGCACGCGCTTGGTGAGCTCGGAGCCCTTGTTGAACTCCTTCTCCATCGAGGTCGTGAAGCCGGCCTTGACGTCCTTGAGCGCCACGCGGTCCTGCGGACGCTTGGGGCCGGAGAGCGAGGGCTGCACCGAGCCGAGGTCGAGCTTGAGCACGTCCGTGAACACCGGATCGGGCGTCGTCTTCACGCGGTACATGCCCTGCGCCTTGGCGTAGGCAGCCACCAGCTTGACCACTTCCGCCGGGCGGTTGGTGCTCTTGAGGTAGGCGATGGTGTCGTCGTCGACCGGCGAGAAGCCGCAGGTCGCGCCGTATTCCGGCGCCATGTTGGCGAGCGTGGCGCGGTCGGCGATCGACAGGTGCTGCAGGCCCGGGCCGAAGAATTCGACGAACTTGCCCACCACGCCGCGCGCACGCAGCATCTGCGTGACGGTGAGCACGAGGTCGGTGGCGGTAAGGCCTTCCTTCAACTTGCCGGTGAGCTTGAAGCCGATGACTTCAGGCAGAACCATCGACAGCGGCTGGCCGAGCATGGCCGCTTCCGCTTCGATGCCGCCGACGCCCCAGCCGAGCACGGACAGGCCGTTGACCATCGTGGTGTGGGAGTCGGTGCCGACCAGCGTGTCGGGATAGGCGACTTCCATCGCCGCCGACTTGCCGTTCAGCTTCATCTTCTCCTTCTTCGTCCAGACGACGCGGGAGAGATATTCGAGGTTCACCTGGTGGCAGATGCCGGTGCCGGGCGGCACGACGCGGAAATTGTCGAACGAGCGCTGCGCCCACTTCAGGAACTCATAGCGCTCCTGGTTCTGGCGATACTCCTCGTCCACGTTCTGTTTGAACGCTTTGTTGTTGCCGAAGTAATTGACCACCACCGAGTGGTCGATGACGAGGTCGACCGGGATCAGCGGGTTGATCTTCTTGGGATCGCCGCCGAGGTTCTTCATCGCGTCGCGCATGGCGGCGAGGTCCACCACGGCCGGGACGCCGGTGAAGTCCTGCATCAGCACGCGGGCCGGGCGGAAGGCGATCTCGCGTTCGGAGGTCTTCTTCTTCAGCCACTCGGCGACAGCCTTGATGTCGTCCTTGGTGACCGTGCGCCCATCTTCGTTGCGCAGCAGGTTCTCCAAGAGCACCTTCATCGAGAACGGCAGGCGCGAGATGCCTTTGAGGCCGTTCTTCTCGGCGATGGGGAGGCTGTAATAAACGTAAGACTTGCCGCCGACCTTCAAGGTCTTGCAGCATTTGAAGCTATCGAGAGAGGTCATGGGCTGTTCCATTCCCGGGCGGGATCGGCGGCGCTGGCCTTGGTCCAAGCATGCGGCGCGCTGGAAAAAATTCCAGCAGACCGAGACTTGCGACCGAAGTCCGATTTCGTGACGGCGCAGGTGCGGGCTTATAAGGTCTTTTCGCGCCGCGCGCTATATTTACTGGAACGGTTCTCAAAGATGCGCAGAATTTTGCAGCTCCCGCACAAGGCTGATCTGCGTGCGGCGCCTGCGGCACGGCCGGTCTGATGCAGCTACGCGCCGAGAACCTGGCCTGCACCCGCGGCGGCCGCGCGGTATTCACAGGCCTGAGCTTTGCGGTCGATGGCGGCGAGGCCCTGCTGGTGACCGGCCGCAACGGCGCCGGCAAGTCGTCTTTGCTGCGGCTGATCGCCGGCCTCGTGCGGATCGCGGGCGGGCGCCTCAGCCTCGACGGCGGCGCCGACGAGGCCGGCATCGCCGAGCAGGCGCATTATCTCGGCCACCATGATGCGCTCAAACCCTCGCTCTCCGTGGCCGAGAACCTGGCGTTCTGGGCGGCCTTCCTCGGCGGCGGGCGCAGTGACGAGACATCGGCGCTCGAGACCGTGGGTCTTGGCCCCCTCGCCGGTCTGCCGGCGGCCTATCTCTCGGCCGGCCAGCGACGCCGGCTGTCGCTGGCCCGGCTGCTGGCGGTGAAGCGGCCGATCTGGCTGTTGGACGAGCCGACCGCCGCGCTCGATGCGGCCTCGCAGGGGCGGCTTGCCGAACTGATGCAGGACCACCTCGCCGGCGGCGGACTCATCGTCGCAGCCACGCACGGGCCGATCGGCCTGCACAATCCGCGCGAACTGCGACTGGGGCCGGCGGCATGATCGGGACGAACCGCGCCACTTGCTCCCTCCCTCCCCCCGCGAAGCGACGGGGAGGGTCGATCTCCGTCGCGAATGCGATGGAGATCGGGGGCCCTTTGATCGCCCCGGCGACAACAAATTCACCCCCCACCCCCGACCCCTCCCCCCCACGCGCAAGCGCGCGTGCGGGGAGGGGAGCGCGCTGTGCATGGGGCCATCATCCATGAGCGCCTTCACCGCCCTCCTGCTGCGCGACATGCGCCTGTCGATCCGCGTCGGCGGCGGCGCGCTGATGGGCGCGCTGTTCTTCCTCATCGTCGTGGTGATGATGCCCTTCGCGGTCGGCCCGGATCTCAACCTGCTCGCCCGCATCGGCCCGGCCATCCTCTGGCTCGGGGCGCTGCTCGCCAGCCTCCTCGCCCTCGACCGACTTTTCGCGGTCGATCACGAGGACGGCTCGCTCGACCTCCTGATGATGGGCTCCATGCCGCTCGAGCTCGCCGTGCTGGCCAAGGCGATTGCCCATTGGCTGACCACCGGCCTGCCGCTGGTGATCATCGCGCCGGTGCTCGGCCTGATGCTCAATGTCGAGCTGAGCGCCATGGGCGTCGTCGCGCTCACTTTGCTCGCCGGCACCCCGGCCCTCACCTTTATCGGCCTGATCGGCGCGGCGCTGTCGGTCGCCCTGCGGCGCGGCGGCCTGCTGCTGGCGGTGCTGGTGCTGCCGCTGACCATCCCGGTGCTGATTTTCGGGGTCGCGGCCGCCAACGCCGCCATCGTCGGACCCGCCCCTTTCGGCCCGCCTTTCACCATTCTTTGCGCGCTATCGCTGGGCAGCCTGGTGCTCGGCCCGGTCGCCGCCGCCGCGGCGCTTCGGCACGGGCTGGAGTGACGGGCGAATTTGCACCGGCCGAAGGCCCCGACTAAGTAACCGCCATGGCCCTGATCGACCTCGCCAACCCGACGCGCTTCCTGCGGCTCGTGAACCCCCTGCTGCCGTGGCTCGCGGCCGCGACCGCGGTCCTGTTCGCCGTCGGCCTCTACCGCGCCATGGGCGCGCCCGACGACTACCAGCAGGGCGCCACCGTCAAGATCATGTTCCTGCACGTGCCGGCCGCCTGGCTCGGCATGATGGGCTGGGGCCTGATGAGCGTCGCCGCCCTCGGCACCCTGGTATGGCGGCATCCGCTGGCCGACGTCGCCGGCAAGGCTGCGGCCCCGATCGGCGCTGCCTTCACGTTCATCTGCCTCGTCACCGGCGCGCTGTGGGGCCGGCCGACCTGGGGCACCTATTGGGTCTGGGACGCGCGCCTCACCTCGATGCTGGTGCTGCTGCTGCTCTATCTCGGCGTGCTCGCGCTCTATTGGACGGCGGAGGATCCCGGCCGCGGCTCCCGCGCGGCGGCGATCCTGTCGCTGGTCGGCGCGGTGAACCTGCCGATCATCAAGTTCTCGGTCGACTGGTGGAACACGCTGCACCAGCCGGCCTCGATCATCCGCATGGGCGGCGCGGCCATCGATCCGTCGATCCTGACGCCGCTGCTGATCATGGCGGGAGCCTTCACGCTGCTGTTCTTCACGCTGCATCTTGCCGCCATGCGCAACGAGATATTGCGCCGACGCGTGCGCACCATGCAGATCATGGAAGCGCAGCGCTTCGCGGAAGCGGGCGCCTGATGCTGGGACCGCACGCCGATTTCATCATCGCGTCCTATGCGCTGACCGCTTTCGTCATCGCGGCGTTGGTCGCCTGGGTCGTGCTCGATTACGCCGCGCAGCGGCGCGTGCTCGGCGAACTCGAAGAGCGCGGCGTCTCCCGGCGCGCGCGGAGCGAGAAAGAGTGATGAACCGGATGCGTCCCTTGCGCCGCGTTGCCTCGCCGCTGTCGCCGGGACAAGCGGAGGTGTCGGCATGAGCACGGCCACCGACGAAACGCCGACGAAGAGCCGCCGCGGCATCCTCATGCTGCTGCCGCTCGTCGTCTTCCTCGTGCTCGCGGCGCTGTTCTTCTTCCGCCTCGGCAATGGCGATCCGTCCCGCATCCCCTCCGCCTTGATCGGCCAGCCGGCGCCGAAAACCGAATTGCCGCCGCTGGCCGGCGTCACACACGACGGCAAGCCGGTTTCCGGGCTGACCAACGACGCCTTCAAGGGTCAGGTGACGTTGGTGAACGTCTGGGCTTCGTGGTGCGTGCCGTGCCACGACGAGGTGCCGTTCCTCGACCAGCTCGCCAAGGACAAGCGCATCCAGCTCGCCGGCATCAACTACAAGGACTCGGCCGACAACGCGCGGCGCTTCCTCAACCGCTACGGCAACCCCTTCAGCATCGTCGGCCGCGACGACAACGGCCGCACGTCGATCGACTGGGGCGTCTATGGCGTGCCCGAGACGTTCCTGGTCGGACGCGACGGCCGCATCGCCTACAAACTGGTCGGACCGATCACCGCCGACAATCTCAAGCGCGTGCTCGAGCCCGAGATCGAGAAGGCGCTGAAGCCGTGAAAGAGCTGCCTCTGTCAGAGGTGTATGCTCTCATCGAACCCGGCCCCGTCGTCCTGCTCGCCACCGCCCGCATGGGGCGCGCCAATGTCATGACCATGTCGTGGCACATGATGGTGGAATTCGAGCCGCCGCTGATCGCCTGCGTGTGCAGCGGCGCCAACTATTCGTTCGAGGCGCTGCGCGCGACCGGCGAATGCGTGATCGCCATCCCGCCGCGCAAGATCGCGTCCAAGGTCGTGAAGATCGGCAATTGCTCCGGCCGCGACACCGACAAGTTCAAGGCCTTCAAGCTGACGCCGCGCCCCGCCGCGCAGGTGCAGGCGCCGCTGATCGAGGAATGCATCGCCAACCTCGAATGCAAGGTCGTCGATAAACGGATGGTCAACCGCTACAACATGTTCGTGCTGGAAGTCGTGCAGGCTTGGCGCGACCCCAAGCAGAAGAACGCCAAGACCATCCATCACCACGGTTACGGCAAGTTCCTGGTCGACGGCACTGCGATCACGCTGAAATCGAAGATGCGCTGAGGCGCCTCACCCGCGCTTGGTGCTGAAGACGGCATAGGCGATGCCGAGCGTGATGCTGTAGGTCAGCACCATCGCCAGCGAGAACAAAGTCGGCGCCAGACCGAGCGGCGTTTGCGCTGCAAAGAACCCCTTGCCGATGGCGGGAAAGAAGACGAGCCCCATCAAGATCCAGACGCCGAGACCGAAGATCGCGCCTTTGCCGGCGCCCGTGCGCGCGGGCAGATAATGATGCAGGCGGCCGAAGAGAAAGCCGAGCACGACCGAGCCGTTGAAATAAGACAGTGCCCAGACGACAACCGGCGGCACGGCGCTGCCGGCAAGCCGCGTGAGCATCGCCTGCAGGTCGTCATAAGGCGAGAACGACGGCAGGATGCCGGCAGCGGCTTTGAACGCCATCAGCGCGGTATGCGCCAGGCTGCCGCACAGACCGGCCGCCATTGAATTCCAGAATCGTTTGAGATCCATCCGGGTCCCAGGCTAACGCTCGCCATCCTGCGGTACGTTCGACCGCTTCGCCAGCAGATTGCCGAGCAGCGACGACGTGATGCCCGGGATTTCGCCCGGCCGGAACGGCACGGGCCGGCACAGCCCCATCGTCACCAGCCCCAGGCGCGCCATGCGCTGCGCGGCGTAAGCCGACTCTGCCGCATCGGTCGCCAGGCGCTCAAGCACCGCGCCGCCGAGATGTTGCGACAAGGCCGCGCCGGCGAGATCGATGATGCCGAGCTTGCCGGCCTCGCCGATCAGCCGCCGGATCAGATGCCCGGTCGCGAAAGCCGTCGGCCGGTGGCCATAGCAGGCGGCGATCTCCCGCAGCATGCGCACGGCGGTGTAGATGAAGAACACGGCATCGGTGACCGCCGTCGGACTGATGGCGGTGATGCCGAAGGCGCGCGTTGAGGCGCGGCGCACGATGGCCTCGGCGCGGCGGTCGAGCGGCGCCATCACCGTTTGCGAGAGCAATTCGATCTGCTGCGCCGGCGTATGATGCCGCTGCACCTGGCGCTGGAAGGCTTCGACGGCCGCGCGGCATTCGCGGTCCTTCGGCAGCTCGGCGATGACCTCGCGGATCGCGCGCTGCACATCCGACGCCAGCATGGACTCCAGCGGCGCGCCCAGCACGCGCTGGTGATCCTCGACGTGCTTCAGGTCGAGATAGCTGCGCAGTTCGCGAATGGTCAGCGCGCCGGCGGCCGCGACGCCCACCGCGACGGTCGCCGTCGCGGTCCAGCCGAGACCCGTGCTGTAGCCGAAGGCCTGCTCGATCCAGAGATAGAGATCGATGCCGAACCAGACGCCGACGGCGCCGGCCAGCGCGCTCCATGCCATCTTGCGCAAGAGGCTGCCGCGGCGCTTGGCCGGCTTGGCAACGACAGCGCGCTTGAGCGGCGGCGCGGGCGCGATGCGGCCGCGCTGTTCGGTCGCGATGACGCGCGGGGCAACCGGCGCCGCCTTGTCCGTGGACGCCTTCTCCGCGGTGAAGACCTGCGGCCGCAGGCCGGGCTCTTCTTTGTCCTGCTGGCTCATTTCAGCCGGTCCCCGATCAGATAATCGAGCGCGAGATCGAGATTCATATGGGGGATGCCGTCGATCGGCGAAACGTCGATGGCCGGCGGCTCGAACACCGGGATGCTGAGGAAGGGCTTGCCCCAGGCCTCCGGCCGCGGCGGCTTGGCCGGCACATTGCCGATGAAGAACTTGGCGCGCGTGTCGCTGCCGACCGGCTTGCCGACGACCACCTGCACGCGATGGCCGTCGATCTCCTGCGTGTCCTCTTCCGTCGAGATGACGGAAGCGATCGCCGTCACGTCCAGCGCCGCGTTATGGCTGCGCACATCGAGCGCCGGCAGCGCCACCATGCTGCGCAGGAGCGAGCCGAGATGGTCGCGCTGCACGTCCGGCACGTGGTCGGCCTTGGTCGCGGCGAACAGCACCTTCTCGATGCGCGCATTGCCGAGCAAACGGCTGATGATGTTGCTTTGGCCGTAGCGGAAGCTTTCGAGAATGGCGTCGAGCGCGCGCTGCGTGTCCTCGAACACCTCGCGCCCGGCGAGCAGCGCGCCGAGCACGTCCACCAGCACCACCTGGCGTGAGAAGTTGCGGAAGTGCTGCCGGTAGAACGGCGTCACGACCTCGGCCTTATAGGCTTCGAAGCGCCGCTCCATGAGCGCGCCGAGGCTGCCGTCGGCCGGACGCGCAAGGCCTTCGGGCATGTCGAGCGGCGCAAAGCAGATGAGGTCGCGATCGGCGAGCGCGCCCGGGTCGAGGAAGCGGCCCGGCTGCAGGAAGCTGAAGCCGTGCGTGTCGCGCGCGGCCTTGAGGTAGTCGCGGTAGAGTTCGTGCGCGCGGCGCGCATCGTCGTTGCTGGCCGGCGCGGCATAGGAACGGTCCGACACGAAGGCGAGGAAGTCGCGCGCCACGCCGCCGCGCAGGCCGCTGCGGCACAGCTTGAGCGTCGCGCGCGACCAATCGACATAGCTCTGCGTCAGCAGCGGCAGATCGAGCAGCCACTCGCCGGGATAGTCGATGATCCTGAGCTTGAGCGTCGCCATGCCGCTGCCGATGCGGCCGAGCACGAAGCCGAGGGCGCCGGACGGCACGAAGCGGATGTCGATCTCGATGTCGCTGATGTCGGTCGTGCGCGGCGGCCAATCGGCCGGGCTCGCCGCCATGCGCTCGATGTTGCGCTCATAGGGAAAGCGCGGCAGCGCCATCGTCCCCGGCGCCAGCTTGGCGGCGACGAGCCTGCCCTCGCCGACCACTTTGAGAAGCGGCATCCGGTGCGGCTGGTGCAACGCGCTCAGGAGATTGTGCACCAGGCTGGTGATGAACACCGTCTTGCCGGCGCGGGACAGACCCGTGACCGCGAGATTGACCGTCGAACCCTTGACCAGCTCGGACATGTCGGGGGCGTTCGTCAGCCACTCCGACAACCCTGCTCCGGCACGTTCGAACATCGACATCGTCAATCGTTCCTTTTGCCGCGAGCGGCCACGCTATTCCTTCTTGTCCGCGCTGTATTTCACCAGCAGCGGATACTGCAGGGCGGCGAAGACGAAAGTAAGCGGCACCACGCCGAACAGCTTGAAGCTGACCCAGAAGTCGGTCGTCTGCGTGCGCCAGACGACCTCGTTGAGGATCGCCAGCGCGAAGAAGAAGATCGCCCAGCGCCAGGTGAGCTTGCGCCAGCCTTCATCCGTGAGATTGAACACGGAATCGAACAGCATGCCGAGCAGCGGCTTGCCGAACAGCATACCGCCGACCAGCGCGCTGCCGAACAGAACATAGATGATGGTCGGCTTGAGCTTGATGAACAGGTCGTCGTGGAACACGAGCGTCAGGCCGCCGAAGACCAGCACGACCGCCGCCGTCACCAGCGGCATGATCTCGACGCGGCGCGTCAGCGCATAGGCCACCGCCAGCGCGGCGAGCACCGCCACCATGAAGACGCCGGTCGCGGCGTAGATGCCGAGCTTGGCGTTGATCGCGAAGAACAGCACCAAGGGCCCGATATCGAGCACCAGCTTGAGCGTGGGGTTGAGCTTTTGCTTTTCGGACATGTGATCGCTTCAGCCTTTAACGCAACGTCTACCTCGTCCTGAGGAGGCCGCGAAGCGGCCGTCTCGAAGGACGGGAACGCACGACCTCATCCTTCGAGACGCGGCCTTCGGCCGCTCCTCAGGATGAGGTCTATTCGAGCCCCACCACCGCCCGCGCGAAGTCGCGCGCGGTGAAGGCCGCGAGGTCGTCGACGCCTTCGCCGACGCCAATGTAATGCACCGGCAGTTTGAACTTGTCGGCAATGGCGACGAGGATGCCGCCGCGCGCGGTGCCGTCGAGCTTGGTCATGACGAGACCGGTAACGCCCGCGGTCTTACCGAAGATATCGACCTGGCTGAGCGCGTTCTGGCCGACGGTCGCGTCGAGCACCAGGAGCACCGCATGCGGCGCCGTCGGCTCGACCTTGCGCATCACGCGCACGATCTTCTCCAGTTCGCTCATGAGCTCGGCACGGTTCTGCAAACGGCCGGCGGTATCGACCAGAATGACGTCGATGCCTTCCGCCTTGGCGGCGGTGATCGCGTCGAAGGCGAGGCTTGCGGGATCGGCGCCCGGCTTGCTGGTGCGGATGGCGGCGCCGGTGCGCTCGGCCCAGATGCCGAGCTGCTCGATGGCGGCGGCGCGGAACGTGTCGCCCGCGACCAGCATGACCTTCTTGCCCTCGCTGCGGAACTTGGCCGCGAGCTTGCCGATGGTCGTGGTCTTGCCGGAGCCGTTGACGCCGGTGACGAGGATGACAAAAGGCCGCGCCGTGATCTCGAGCGGCTTGGCGACCGGCGCCATCACCTTCTCGATCTCACCGGCCAGAATGTCGCGCACCTCGTCGGGCGAGATGCCTTTTTCGAAGCGGCCGCTGCCGATGATGCCGGCGATGCGCTCGGCGAAGGCCGGGCCGAGATCGGCGCGGATCAGTTCCGCCTCGAGGTCCTCGAGCGTGTCGGCATCGAGCTTGCGCTTGGTGATCAGGCCGGCGATCGCCGAACCGAGCTGCGAGGACGTGCGCTTGAGCCCGCCGCTCAGCCGCTTCCACCAGCTTGTCTTCTGTGTCTCGTCGTTCATGCGCGCCCGTGATACCCGTTTCAGCCTGAAGCAGGAAGCGGTAACGGTGCTGACCTATCCCGTCATCCTGAGGTGCTCGGCCCGAGGCCGAGCTTCGAAGGATGAGCGGCCAAGGCCTTGAAGATTGGCCGTCGCCCTTCGAGGCTCGCTTCGCTCGCACCTCAGGGTGACGGGACCAAGGCCGCAAAGCGAGACGACCAAAGATGACCCCGGAAGAAGTGCAGGCCCGCCTGCTTTACCGCGATGGGCTGATGCTCATCGTCGACAAACCACCCGGCCTGCCCGTGCATCGCGGACCCAAGGGTGTGGAGGCCTTCGAGGACTATTTCGACGCGCTGCGCTTCGGCCTGCCGCGCGCGCCGGCGCTCGCGCACCGGCTGGACCGCGACACCACCGGCTGCCTCGTTCTCGGCCGCCACCGCAAGGCACTCGCTTTGCTCGGCAAGCTGTTCAAACAAGGCAAGGTCGGCAAGACCTACTGGGCGGTGGTCGAAGGTGGGCCAGAGGCCGACGAGGGGCGCATCGACATCGCGCTCTCCAAGCGCGACGAAAGCCGGGGCTGGTGGATGAAGCCCGATCCGCACGGCATGCCGTCCTCGACCACCTGGAAGGTGATGGGGCGCGCGCTCTATCCCTCCCCCGAAGGGGGAGGGTCCGGCGCGTCAGCGCCGGGGGTGGGGGCGACATCTGCGAATGCGACTGGCGCAACCCCACCCGGCGCCAGCCTCCCCTTGCAGGGGAGGGATAAGAAGATCACCTGGCTCGCGCTGGAGCCGATCACCGGCCGCACGCATCAACTGCGCGTGCACTGCGCCGAGATGGGGTTCCCCATCGTCGGCGACTCGATCTACGGCACTGCCCCACGCAGCGGCGGACCGATCCTGCACCTGCATGCGCGCGAAGTGACCGTGCCGATTTCGAAGAACAAGCCGCCGGTGACGATCACCGCGCCGGTGCCGCCGCATATGCGCGAGCTGCTGACGAAGTGCGGGTGGGTGGGCGACTGACCTCGCAGGCGCGGCCCCAAGCGCCGCTCATTCCCGCGCAATCGGGACTTCAGCGCTGGGTCCCCAACTTTCGCGGGGACGCGCGGATCACTTCCGCTCAATACAACATCGACTGGATGCGCGCGGGCGCGGCGCGGTCGTATTCCTCGCCGCCCATTTTGCCCTGGCTGACCTCGGCGATGATGCTGCCGGTCGAGGGCAGGCTGGCGCGGTCGATCCTGCTCGCTTCGTCCCACAGCTTGGCGCGCACCACCGCTTTCGAACAATGGAAGAAGCATGTCTCGACATGCACGACGAGCACGCTCCGCGGCAGCTTGCCGTTGACGGCAAAGCGCTGCATCAGCGCCGGATCGACCGAGATCGAAGCGCGGCCGTTGACGCGGAAGGTCTCGCCGACGCCGGGGATCAGGAACAGCAGCGCGACGCGCGGATCCTTCAGGATATTGCGGAAGCCGTCGATGCGGTTGTTGCCGGGCCGGTCCGGCAGCGCGAGCGTCTTCTCATCGAGCACATGAACGAAGCCCGGCGCATCGCCCTTGGGCGAGCAATCGAGCCCGTCGGGCCCGCCGGTCGCCAGCGCAACGAAGGGCGAAGCCTCGATCAGCTTGCGGTAGACCGGCGCGATGTAATCGAGCTCTTTGGCAAGCGAGGGCCCGAAAGGTTGGCCATAGAGCGCTTCGAGCTGTTCGACCGTGGTGATCAGATGCTCGTCGGCGCTCATTGCTCACTCCTCAAGCGGCCAGCAACTGCCTGCCGTCGTGGCCCGTGACTGTCAGGTCGAGGATCATACCCGGCGCCAGCGGCGACGCCAGCTTCACGGGCGTGAACTGCGCGGTGCGGGCGATACCGCCGCGCTCGGTGAGAACGCGATGCGTGACACCGACCTGCGCCGTCAGATGCCGGGCGAGAGCGGCTTCGCCCTTCTCGCGCAGGCGGCGGGCGCGGTCCTTGATCACGGCGCGATCGAGCTGCGGCATGCGCGCGGCGGGCGTGCCCGGCCGCGGCGAGAACGGAAAGACGTGAAGCTGCGTCAGCCCGCACGCATCGACGAGATCGAGCGACTGCGCGAACATCGCCTCCGTCTCGGTCGGGAAGCCGGCGATGATGTCGGCGCCGAAGGCGACGTCGGGGCGCAGGCGGCGCACCTGTTCGCAGAACGCGATGGCATCCGCGCG
>Ga0180216_1001120_pt1 | contig 24788 bp, 8 predicted proteins | sample eDN3rd37CBELigMG_FD_128879 | JGI IMG/M metagenome (GOLD analysis project Ga0180216, IMG submission 128879) | Enriched Miracle-Growth compost microbial communities from Emeryville, California, USA - eDNA 3rd pass 37_C BE-Lig MG (version 2)... ... | reverse complement strand
GCACCCGCCGTCACGGAGTTGACCCCGAGCAGTTCGGGCTTCTCCAGGACGTCGGGTGCGATGTCCTCGCGTTCGACGCCGTCGAGCACGGCCCGCAGGGCGATCTGGCAGGCGCGGTCGACGTTGGAGGTCGGTGCGATGGGCACGTCGACCACGGAGACGGCGTGGCCCTGGCTCATGTTGCCGACGCGCAGGATCTCACCGTTGCGGCAGAACCACAGGGTGCCGTCGATGTCGCGGACGGTCGTCACGCGCAGGCCGACCGACTCGACGGTGCCCACCGCGTCGCCGAGGTCCACCACGTCGCCCACGCCGTACTGGTCCTCGAGCAGCATGAACATGCCCGAGATGAAGTCCCGCACGAGGTTCTGCGCACCGAAACCGAGCGCGACACCGGCGATACCGGCCGAGGCGATGAACGGCGCGACGTTGAAGCCGAGCGTGTCGAGCGTCTGGAGCACCACCCAAGCGAGCACGACGACCGAGACACCGGACTTGAACACCGAGCCGATCGTCTGGGCGCGCTGGATGCGGCGTTCGCGCGCATAGGGATCACCGATGGCGCGTTCGGCGCGTTCCTGGAGCGGGGCGAGGAACGATCGGCGGGGCTTGCCGGATCTCTCACGCGGCTTCGTCATGCGGTCGATCAGCCGGTGGAGGACGAAGCGGAGCACGATCGCGACGACGATGTAACTCACGATCGCCAGCGGCCGGTGGATCAGCCAGTCCCGGTTGGTCTCGGTCAGTTCGAAGGCGAGCAACGGAATAGACATCCCCCGCGAGTCTACAAACGGGTGCCGGTTGCTTCAGATGGTGTGAGAAGTTGCACGAAGCGGTCGGTGAGGTTTCAACCGAGAATCACGAGCCACACCGCTATCGCGTGACATAGTGCCGCGATGACCGTGGCCGCGTGGAAGAACTCGTGGTGCCCGAAGGTCGCGGGCCACGGATCGGGCCAGCGGGTCGCGTAGAGGATCGCTCCTCCGCTGTAGAACAGCCCTCCGACCAGCAGGAGCAGCATGGGAGCGAGACCGACCTCGGCGACCAGCTGTCCGGCAACGGGCACGATCGCCCATCCGAGCAACAGATACAGCGGCACACCGACCCAGCGCGGCGCCGTAGGCCACAGCATCTTCAGGGCCACGCCCGCCGTCGCGCCCGCCCACACGACGATCAGCAGCGGTCGCCCGGACTCCGGGGGCAGGGCGAGTGTCGCGAACGGGGTGTAGCTGCCGGCGATGAACACGAAGATCATCGAGTGGTCGGCGCGCTTCATCCACACGCGGGCCCGGGGACCCCAGTTCAGGCGGTGGTAGAGCGCGCTGACGCCGAACACACCGCACACGGTGAGGCTGTAGATCGTCGCGGGGAGTACTGCGTCCGGGCGGTCGGCGAGGAAGGCGGCGGCCGAGACGAGGGCGACGCCGGCGACGACGGCCACACCGAAGGCCCAGGCGTGGATCCATCCGCGCATCCGCGGTTTGACGGGTAGTTCCTCGAGGCCGAAGGCCGTCATGCGTGCGCTCCTTCCGGTACCGGACGGTAACCTACGCACCCGTAGGTTTGTTCCGTCGCCACGTTACAGCGTCGAACCGCACCGCGGGAGACTCTGTGACCACCGACGCGACCGCCCCTACGCCTGGGCGTAATGTGACTCGCGTGGTGATGACGGGGTGAGCGTCCGCGGATTGCTGTACCGGCTCTACGAACGCCGGCTGCTGAAGGAACTCGAAGGAGCACGGAGTCCGCGACACGTCGCGGTGATGTGCGACGGCAATCGGCGCTGGGCGCGCGAGAACGGCTTCACCGACGTCAGTCACGGCCACCGAGAAGGCGCCAAGAAGATCGCCGAGTTGCTGGGCTGGTGCGACGCGGCCGGCATCGAGACGGCGACGATCTACCTGCTGTCCACCGAGAATCTCCGGCGCGACCCGGAGGAGCTCGATGCTCTGCTCGAGATCATCTCCGACGTGGTGGAGGAGATCTCCGCGCCCGGCCAGAACTGGAGCGTGAAGATCGTCGGCACCACCGACCTCCTCCCGTCCGACCACGCCAAGCGACTGCACGAGGCCGCGGCCGGCACTGCGGGCCGGACGGGCACGCACGTCAACGTCGCCGTCGGATACGGCGGTCGCCAGGAGATCGTCGACGCGGTGCAGTCGCTCCTGCGGGTGCGGTACGCGCAGGGGCTGCGCGGCGAGGAGCTCGTCCAGTCGGTGACGGTCGACGGCGTCGACAGTCACCTCTACACCTCCGGTCAGCCCGATCCGGACCTCGTGATCCGCACCTCCGGCGAGCAGCGACTGTCCGGATTCCTGCTCTGGCAGTCCGCCTACTCGGAGATCTGGTTCACCGAGGCGTACTGGCCCGAGTTCCGCCGGGTCGACTTCCTGCGCGCGCTGCGCGACTACGCCGCCCGGCACCGCCGGTTCGGCGCCTGACGGCACCGCCGGTTCGGCGCCTGACGGCACGGCCGGTTCGGCGTCTGACGGCACCCGCCGGTTCGGCGCCTGGAGCAGGGCCGAGCGGCGGGGCGCGTCAGAGCTTGCGCAACCGGAGCCGGTTGATGGCGTGATCCGAGTCCTTGCGCAGGACCAGGGTCGCGCGGGGACGCGTCGGCAGGATGTTCTCGACCAGGTTCGGCAGGTTGATCGAGTGCCAGATCTCCTTCGCGGCACTCATCGCGTCCCGGTCCGACAGGTTCGCGTAGTGGTGGAAGTGCGCCTCGGGATCCGCGAAGGACGTCTTGCGCAGCGCGAGAAAGCGTTCCACGTACCACTTCTCGATGTCCTCGATACGCGCGTCGACGTAGATCGAGAAGTCGAACAGGTCGGAGACCATCAGTCGCGGACCGGTCTGCAGGACGTTCAGGCCCTCGATGATGAGGATGTCCGGCTGTCGCACGATGTGGTACTGACCCGGGATGATGTCGTACGAGATGTGGGAGTAGATCGGCGCCGCAACCTCTTCCGCCCCCGACTTGACCTCGGTGACGAACCGCAGCAGTTTGCGTCGGTCGTAGCTCTCGGGAAAACCCTTGCGGTGCATGATGTTACGCCGCACCAGTTCCTTGGTGGGGTAGAGGAAACCGTCGGTGGTCACGAGATCCACCCGCGGGTGGTGGTCCCAGCGTGCCAGCAACGCCTGCAGCACACGGGCCGTGGTGGACTTGCCGACCGCCACCGAACCGGCCACACCGATCACGAACGGCACCTGCTGATCGGGATGCTTCTCCCCGAGGAAGGTTGCGGTCGCGGCGAACAACCGCTGCTTCGCTGCGACCTGCAGATGGATCAACCGGGCGAGGGGGAGGTACACCTCCGCGACCTCCGCGAGGTCGATCTGCTCGCCCAGGCCCCGAAGCCCGATGAGCTCGTCCTCGGTGAGGACGAGGGGAGTCGACTTCCGCAGCGTCCGCCACTGCTTGCGGTCGAACTCGACATACGGGCTCGGTTCGTTCAGACGAGCCATCGGCACGGCTTCCCGGTGGCGCGGCGGATGCGGCGTTGCATGTCCATGTAACGGATTGTGCTCGCTGACACAGGCGGATGCCTCCCCGGGGTCCCCACTGCGGCGGGTTCTCCCGTGTCGGGTCGCCGACGAGCGACTAGGCTCGGCCGGTATGGGAGCCGACGACTTCGTGAACGAATATCTGCTGCTGGGCCTGTCTTTCGACCGGCTCGAGGAAGGGTTCGTCGATGCCTACACCGGCGATCCCGCGCTGCGGCGGAAGGTCGAGAACGCCCCGACTCCCGATCCCCGTGATCTATCACACACCGCGCGACGCCTGCGGGACGAACTTCCCGGTGCGGCATTGTCCGACGAGCGCACCCGTTTCCTCGACGTGCATCTGCGTGCCCTCGACTGCTCGGCCCGCAAGTTCGCGGGGGAGGAGATCGGTTTCGTCGACGAGGTCGAGGCGTACTTCGACGTCCGCATCGCGCCCGGCGACGAGGACACCTACCGCGACGCGCACCGTCGCCTCGATGCGTTGCTGCCCGGCACCGGATCGCTCACCGAACGGATGCAGGCCCACCGCAAGTCCGAGGTGATCCCCGCCGATCGTCTCGCCGAATGCGTCGAGGCGTTCTCGAGCGCTCTGCGGGAGAAGGTGCGGGCGGTCTACCCGTTGCCCGACACCGAGCGTGTCGAGTACGAGGTCGTCGGCGACAAGCCGTGGTCGGGCTTCAACTACTACCTCGGCGACTACCGTTCGCGGGTCGCGATCAACTCCGATCTCGAACAGACGATGGCCCACCTGCCGCGGCTGATCGCGCACGAGGCGTATCCCGGGCACCACAGCGAGCACTGCCGCAAGGAGGCCGGTCTCGTCGCCGGCGGTCAGGCCGAGCAGACGTTGTTCCTCGTCAACACCCCGCAGTGCCTCATGGCGGAAGGGCTCGCCGATCTCGCGCTCGAAGCGATCGTCGGCCCGGGCTGGGGGGCGTGGGCGCAGGAGATCTACGCCGATCTCGGGCTCCGGTTCGACGGCGAACTGGCCGAACAACTGTCCGAGGCGTCCGAGCAGTTGCTCTCGGTGCGGCAGGACGCCGCGCTGCTGCTCCACGACCGCGGGCGCAGCCACGACGAGGTCGTGGAATTCCTGCAGCGCTGGTCGCTGTCGAGCCCCGAACGTGCCCGGCAGTCGCTGCGGTTCCTGTCGTCGCCGTTGTGGCGCGCCTACATCAGCACCTACGTCGAGGGTTATCGGCTTCTCGGCGGCTGGCTCGAACAAGTTCCGGCCGGAGCCGAGCGCGCCGACCGTTTCCGGCGCCTGCTCGACGAGCCCCTGGTGCCCAGCAGCCTGCGGTGAACCGCAGGTCGCTCGGGGACCGGCTTCCGGAGCGGTGGACGGCCTTCGTAGACTGGAGGTCGTATCCCTGACGCCCTCTGCTTGGAGAAACCTCGATGACCGCTGCGCCCGGCGCCGACGTGAACACTGCCGCACTGAACGACCTCGACCCCGAGGTCGCCGAGGCCATGGCCGGTGAGCTGTCGCGTCAGCGCGACACGCTCGAGATGATCGCGTCGGAGAACTTCGTGCCGCGCGCCGTCCTCCAGGCCCAGGGCAGCGTCCTGACCAACAAGTACGCCGAGGGTTACCCCGGCCGTCGCTACTACGGCGGCTGCGAGAACGTCGACGTCGTCGAGGACCTCGCCCGTAACCGCGCCAAGGAGCTCTTCGGCGCCGATTTCGCGAACGTCCAGCCGCACTCGGGTGCGCAGGCGAACGCGGCGGTGCTCATGGCGCTGATGACCCCCGGCGAGAAGCTGCTCGGTCTCGACCTCGCGCACGGCGGTCACCTCACGCACGGCATGAAGCTCAACTTCTCCGGCAAGCTGTACGACGTCGCGTCCTACGGGGTCAGCAAGGACGACCACCGCATCGACATGGACGAGGTCCGCGACATCGCGCTGCGCGAGAAGCCGAAGGTCATCGTCGCCGGCTGGTCCGCCTACCCGCGCCACGAGGACTTCGCCGCCTTCCGCTCCATCGCCGACGAGGTCGGTGCCTACCTGTGGGTCGACATGGCGCACTTCGCTGGTCTGGTCGCCGCGGGTCTGCACCCGTCGCCCGTGCCCTACGCCGACGTCGTCTCCACCACGGTGCACAAGACCCTCGGTGGCCCGCGTTCCGGCCTGATCCTCGCCAAGCAGGAATGGGCGAAGAAGATCAACTCGGCCGTCTTCCCCGGCCAGCAGGGCGGCCCGCTCATGCACGCGATCGCCGCGAAGGCCGTCGCGCTGAAGATCGCCGCGAGCGACGAGTTCAAGGACCGTCAGCAGCGCACTCTCTCCGGTGCCCGGATCATCGCCGATCGCCTGTCGCAGTCCGATGTCGCCGACAAGGGCATCTCGGTGCTCACCGGCGGCACCGACGTGCACCTGGTCCTCGTCGACCTGCGCAACTCGCAGCTCGACGGCCAGCAGGGTGAGGATGCTCTCCACGAGGTCGGCATCACTGTCAACCGCAACGCCGTGCCCTTCGATCCGCGTCCTCCGATGGTGACCTCGGGCCTGCGCATCGGCACCCCGGCGCTCGCGACCCGAGGTTTCGGCGACGAGCAGTTCACCGAGGTCGCCGAGATCATCGCGCAGACGCTCATCGGTGGCGCCGACGCCGAGTCGCTGCGCACCCGCGTGAGCGCCCTGGCGCAGTCCGTGCCGCTGTACGAGGGCCTCGAGGACTGGCGTCTGATCTGACGGTTCTTCTGCTGTCGCCGAGCGGCCCGCACCGATCTCCGGTGCGGGCCGCTCGCGTATCCGGGGACGAGACATCCCACCGCAGGGTTGGTTAGGGTAGCCTACGCATGCCGACGCTGTCGGTGACCGCACGCGTACCCCGAACCGCAGAAGGAAGTCGCATGGCCATCCCGAGCATCGATCCGTACGAGTTGCCCACCGGCGACGAGATTCCCGCTGCTCGGGTGGACTGGACGATCGATACGTCCCGCTGCGCACTGCTGATCCACGACATGCAGAAGTACTTCATCGACGCCTACCGGCGCGATGCCGAACCCATCGCGACCGTGGTGCCCAACATCGTCCGCCTCCGCGAGGCGTGCCTGGCCGCCGGTATCCCCGTCGTCTACACGATGCAGCCCGGCGACCAGCATCCGTCGCGTCGCGGCATCCTCGCCGACTTCTGGGGCGTCGGGCTGAGCACGGGTCGCGACACCGAGGTCATCGACGAACTGACCCCCGGCCCGGACGACATCCAGGTCACCAAGTGGCGCTACTCGGCGTTCCAGCGCACAGACTTCCGTCAGCTGCTCGCGCACAACGGCCGCGACCAGCTCATCGTCACCGGCGTCTACGCGCACATGGGCTGCATGCTCAGTGCCGCCGACGCCTTCATGAGCGACGTGGCGCCGTTCATGGCCCTCGACGCCACCGCCGACTTCTCCCGCGACGAACACCTGATGGCACTGCAGTACGTCGCCAAGCGGGTCGGCCGGGTCGAGACCACGGATGCACTGATCGAGTCGATCACCGCGTCAGCGCGTCGCCGCGACCGCGAGACCGAAGAACTCACCGCGTCGCTGCGCTGACCCGGATACGACTTCGGTGGATCGAGCCCCGCTCAGCGGGGACCGATCCACCGAAATCGTTTCTCGCTAGGTGGTGCCGCGACGGCGCGCCTCGAGGGTCTCGACGGCCTGCTCGCGCAGCAGCCGCAGGCGGGCCAGCGGGCGATCGGACTCGGGGCTGCGCCAGTAACCCGACGCGTCGAGCATCGGCTTGGCGATGCCGAGCCGCTTCGACACGGCGCGCAGTTCCTTAACGATCAATGCCTCACCGGCGATCCACATCCAGCCCTCACCGCCACGCGGCGCACCCGACTCGACGGCCTCGGCGAGCACGGTGGCGTCGGAGACCCCGGGTCGGCGGTGCACCCACGTCACACCCGCGAGATCGGACTGTTCCTCCTGCGGACCGTCGACCAGCGCGAAGACGTGCATCGGCACCGTGCCGCCGTAGGTCTCGACGAAGCGTCCCAGCGCGGGGAGCGCGGTCTCGTCGCCGGCGAGCAGCCACCAGTCGGCGCCCTGCGGCGGGATGATCGCGACCTTGGGTCCCGCGAGGTGGAGCACGCTGCCGGGTTCGGCGGTGCGGGCCCAGTTTCCGGCCGGGCCGTGGCCGTGCAGGACGAAGTCCAGATCGAGCTCCCCGGCGACGGGGTCGAACCGACGCACCGTGTAGGCACGGGCCACGGGCGCAGGTTTGCGGGGCCAGTGCAGGTGCCCGTCGTGCTGCTCGGGCAGGGCCGGGGTGTCGCTGCCGGGTTCGGGCAGGAAGATCTTGACGTAGTCGTCCGCGCCCTCGGTGGTGAATGCCGGGGCGTCGTAGTCGCCGCTGCGGAAGGCGCCGAGTTGCTCACCGCCCAGGGTGATCCGACGCATCCGCGGTGTCACGTCCACCGCGCGGAGCACGGTCAGGCGCCGCAGGACGATGGGCAGGGAGACGCGGGTCGGGGGCGTCGTCACCGGCATGGTGAGCTCCTTCCGGACGGGACCGGCCGGACTTTCGGGCGGGCGCGTCGCTGCTGGTATGGTTAGGCGGCCCTAACTATATCCGGACGGAGGGGTGGATCCGAGGGGGCGGGTCCAGGAATGTCGAGGAGTACCCGTGGAATCGATCGTGCCTCTGCCTCTGCCTCTGCCTCTGCCCCTGACCGCTGCCCAAGCGGGGATGTGGTTCGCGCAGACGATCGACCCGTCGAACCCGACTCTCGTCACCGGGCACTTCCTCGAGATCGACGGCGCAATCGATCCGGATGTCCTCGCCCGCGCCGTCCACACCGTCTTCACCGAGTCCCCCGAACTGCGCGCCCGGATCGCCGTCGTCGACGAGATGCCCGTCCAGTTCCCCGATGCCCATCCGGCGCCGGAGGTCGAGGTCACCGACCTCACCGCCGACGCCGACCCGCGGCGGACCGCCGTCGACACGATGCGCGCGATCCTGCGAGTACCGATGGATCCGGCGACCGGAGCCGGCATCGGAGCCCAGGTGTTCGTCCTCGGGCCGGGCCGCGTGCTGCTGTTCCTGCGCGCCCACCACGCACTGCTCGACGTCTACGGCTACAGCCTGCTCGAACGCCGCATCGTCGCCGTGTACACCGCGATCCTCCGCGACGAGGACGTCCCGCCCGCGACCTTCGGTTCCATCGCGCAGGTCGTCGCCGAGGACGACGAATACCGCAGCAGCGACCGCATCACCGCCGACCGCGACTTCTGGACCGAGACGCTGCACGGCGCCCCGGACGCGCTGGGCTTCGCGGAGACCGCGGTGCCGGCCGCGTCCTCGCTCGCCCGCGCGGTGGTCACCGAATCGGTGCAGATCCCCGGGGACGTCGCCGAAGCACTCGACGCAGCGGCACGGCGCGCCGGAGTGGGTTGGCCCGATCTCGTCACCGCCGCGACCGCCGCCTATCTCACCCGCGTCACCGGCGTCCGCGACGTGGTGCTCGGCTTCCCGGCCATGAACCGGATGGGCAGCGTCGCCGCGAAGGTGCTCACCACCGCCGTCAACGTCGTGCCCCTCCGCCTCGCGGTCGCCCCGGAGGCGAGCCTCGCGGCGCTCGCCGCCGACGTGCGCGCCACCGTCGCTGCACAAGGGCGCCACAGCCGCTACCGGGGCGAGGACATCCTCCGCGACCTGCGTCTGCCCGCGACCGGTCCCGGACCGGTGGGCCCGACCGTCAACATCAAGCCGTTCGGCGACACCGTGCGGTTCGGTGACGCGACCGCCACCGTGCACTCGCTCGCCCGCGGTCCTGTCCACGACCTCGCAGTGGTCGCCCGTCGCGTCGACAGCACCCGCGCACTCGAACTGACCCTCGACGCCGACGCCGACAGATACACCCCCGAGGAGGTGGCCGGGCACGCCGCGGCCATCGCGCGACTGCTCGCCTTCGCCGCCCGTGAGGAGGCGGACGAACGCCCCCTCGCCCACGCGGACCTGCTCGACCCCGATTTCCGCGCCGAACTCGAAACCCGTTGGCACGGGGCCGTCTCCGAATCCGTCCTGCCCGACGCGATGGAACTGTTCGACGCGCAGGTGGCCGCGACCGGTGCCGCGCCCGCGCTCGTCGCCGGCGCCGAACGCCTCACGTACGCCGAACTCGACGCGCGCATCGGCTCCGTCGCGGACGAACTCGCGCGGGCCGGTGCGGGACGGGAGGTGACGGTCGCGCTCGCGCTGCCGCGCACCGCCGACATGGTGGTCGCACTCCTCGCCGTGCTGCGGACGGGCGCGGCGTACCTGCCGCTCGATCCGGCCTTCCCCGCCGAGCGACTCGAGTACATGCTCGACGACGCGCGACCGGCGATCCTGCTCACCACCGACGACTTCGCCGACCGTCTCGGCACGTCGACCCCGGCCGCCACGGCGATCTTCCGCGACGGCGCCCTGCACTGGCGCGACGACTCCCCCGTCGCCACCGCACCTGCCGGGCGGCCCACCCCCGGGCAGTCCGCCTACGTCATCTACACCTCGGGGTCGACCGGGCGGCCGAAGGGCGTCGTCCTCTCGCGCGGCGCACTCGCCCGCTTCGTCGACGCGGCGACCGATCTCGTCGGAATCGGCACGCACACCCGGCTTCTCGCCCTGACCACCCTGTCGTTCGACATCTCGGTGCTCGAACTGATCGTGCCGTTGTGCCGCGGCGGGGCCGTGGTGCTCGCGGGTGACGACGACGCGCGCGATCCGGCGGCCATCGCCGTGCTCGCCGGCACCGAGTCGGTGAACTGCATCCAGGCCACGCCGTCGCTGTGGGGCGCGATCGTCGAGCACGACGGTCCGGACCTCGCAGGTGCGGACGTGCTCGTCGGCGGCGAGGCCCTGCCCGCCGCCCTGGCGGGAACCCTCGCCGCGCGAGCGCGTTCGGTCGTCAACATGTACGGCCCCACCGAGGCGACGGTGTGGTGCACCTCCGCCCCGGTCGCGCCGGATCTTCCGTGGACGGGGTCGGTGGGACGCCCCTATCCGGGAACCGGTGTGCGCGTGCTCGACCGGCAGTTGCAGCCCGTGCCGGTCGGCGCGGCCGGTGAGCTGTACGTCGTGGGGCAGCAACTCGCGCGCGGCTACCGCGGCCGCCCCGGCCTCACCGCGACCCGCTTCGTCGCCGACCCCTTCGGCGCCGGCCGGATGTACCGCACGGGTGATCTCGTGCGCTGGACCGCCGACGGCACCCTGCAGTATCTCGGACGCGGAGACGGCCAGGTCAAGGTTCGTGGCCACCGCATCGAACTCGGTGAGATCGAAACCGCTGCAACGCAATTCTCCGGTGTGACGCAGGCCGTCGTGGTCGCCCGGCCCGACGCCACCGGCGCGGCGCGCCTCGTGGGCTACGTGACCGGCACCGACGTCGATACCGCGGCGCTGCACGACTTCCTCCGCACGCGTCTGCCCGAGTACATGGTGCCGTCCGTGACGGTCGTGCTCGACGAGTTCCCGCTCACCGCGAATCTCAAGGTCGACCGCAAGGCCCTGCCCACCCCGGAGATCGGCGCCCCCGACACCGGCCGCGATCCCGAGACCGCCACCGAACACACCCTCGCGGGCGTCTTCGCCGACCTGCTCGGGCTCCCGGCCGTCGGTGTCGACGCCGACTTCTTCACCCTCGGCGGGACGTCGCTGTCCGCCACCCGTCTCGTCGCACGGATCCGCTCGGCGCTGGACGTCGAGGTATCGCTGCGCGACGTCTTCGACGCTCCCACCGTGGCCGGGCTGGCGGTGGTGGTCGACGGCGCGAGCCCGGCACGTCCCCGCTTCGTCGCAGGGCCGCGACCGGCGCGGATCCCGTTGTCGTCGGCCCAGCAACGCCTGTGGTTCCTCGACCGGGCCCAGGGGCCGTCGCCGACCTACAACATCCCCTTCGCCCTCGACCTGCGCGGTCGGCTCGACGCCGACCTGCTCGACCGCGCACTGGTGCACGTCGTCACCCGGCACGAAGTGCTGCGCACCGTCGTGGACGTCGTCGACGGTGAGCCCGTGCAGGTCGTCATCGATGCTCCGTCGACGATCCTGCAGGTCGCGGAGGCGCGCGACGGGAACGCCGAGGCGCTTCTCGACGCGGCCGCGCGGGCGCCCTTCGATCTTGCACAGGACCGTCCGTTCCGTGCGCATCTCGTGCGACGAGCACCGGACGACGCGGTGCTGCTGCTCGTCGTGCACCACATCGCCGGCGACGAGTGGTCGGCCGAGACGGTCTTCGCCGACCTCGCCGTCGCCTACGCCGATCTCGCGGAGGGGTGTGTGCCCGACGGAACGCCGCGCCCCCAGTACGCGGACTTCGCGGTGTGGCAGCGTGGTCTCGCCGACGACCCGGCCGCCGCCGCGCTGCGCGACCGCGACCTTGCGTTCTGGCGTTCCACCCTCGCCGGGGCGCCCGAGGAACTCGCCCTGCCGCACGACCGTCCGCGACCGGCGGTGCCGAGTCACCGCGGCGGCGAGGTGTACGTGCAGGTGGATTCGGAACTGTCTGCGGCCCTGAGGGATACGTGCGCCCGTTCCGGGGCGAGCATGTTCATGCTCACCCACGCCGCTGTGGCCGCCCTGTTCACCGCTCTCGGGGCGGGCGACGACATCGTGCTCGGCGCGCCCGTCGCGGGTCGTGCCGACAGCGGACTCGAGGACATCGTCGGCTTCTTCGTCGACACCGTCGCTCTGCGCACCGACCTGTCCGGTGATCCCGACACCGCCGAGATCCTGACACGTGTACGGCGCGCCGACCTCGCCGCGCTGGCCCACCAGGAAGTGCCCTTCGACGAGGTGGTCGACGCCGTCGGTGTCACCCCGTCGCTCGCCCGGCACCCGCTCTTCCAGACGATGGTGCAGTACCGCACCGAACCCGCCGTGCCGCAGATCGGGGACACCACCGCGACCGTGTCGTATCTGTCCACCGGCACGTCGAAGTTCGATCTCACCGTCGACTTCCTCGACGCCACCGACGGTCTGTCGATCCGCTTCGAGTACGCCGAGGACCTCTACGACCGTACGAGCGTACGGACCCTCGGGCAGCGTCTGCTGTCGGTGCTCGCGGCCTTCGCCGGCCCCGAACCGCGACAGCTCTCGGCGATCGACGTGCGCACCGACGACGAGCGCGCCGCCGACACCGCCGCCGCGGTGCCCGCCACCACGCAGCTGCTGCCGGACCTGCTCGAGGTGGCCTTCGCCGCCCACCCGGAGCGCTCGGCGCTCGTGTTCGGTACCGAGACCCTGAGCTATCGGGAATTCGGGGCGCGCGTACACCGTTCGGCTCGTGCACTCGCCGAGCGGGGCATCGGCCCCGGCAGTGTCGTCGCGGTCGCGGCGGCACGGTCCGGCGCCGCCGTGGTCGCCCTGGCCGCCGTCGTCGTCTCCGGTGCCGCCTACCTGCCCGTCGACCTGTCGTACCCGCCGGCGCGCATCGAGTTCATGCTCACCGACGCCGCACCCGATCTCGTCCTCGTCGATACGGACGGTGCCGTGCCCGGCGACGCACCGCAGTTCACCCTCACCGCACTGACCGAGGCGGCACAGGGCCACTCCGACGCGCCGGTCACCGATCTCGACCGCACCCGGCCGCTGCACTCGGCGGACGGGTCGTACGTCGTCTACACCTCCGGCTCGACGGGTGTGCCCAAGGGTGTCGTGGGAACCGCTGCGGCGCTGGCGAACCGGTTGGCCTGGCAGGCGGCACGCGTCCGTCCGTCCGGCGACGACGTGCGCCTGGCCAAGAGCTCACTGAGCTTCATCGACGGATCCACCGAACTGTTCACCGGTCTGCTCTCCGGCGCGACGATGATCCTCGCCGGCGACGCGGCCTCCCGCGACGCCGAGGCCCTCGCCGATCTCGTCGTCCGGCATCGGGTCCGGATGCTCACCGCGGTGCCGAGCCTCGCCGAGACCCTCGCCGCCCTGCGCCCCGAGGCCGCAGAACTCGTCGACACGTGGTTCCTCAGCGGAGAACCGCTCGGCACGAGCGTGATCGCCGCGCTACCGGACGCGCGGGTGATCAACTCGTACGGCTCGTCGGAGGTCGCCGGCGACGTCACGATCTGGACGGCCCCGAGCGCCGATGTCGACCGGGTCCGCATCGGTGCCCCCGTCGACGGCGTGACCGCGCGCATCCTCGACCGGCACCTGCGTCCCGTCCCGGACGGAGTGACCGGCGAACTCCATGTGGGGGGAGTGCAATCCGCCCGCGGCTATCTCGGCCGTCCGGACCTGACCGCGGCGCGGTTCGTCGCCGACCCCGCCGGGAGCGGCACACGGCTCTTCCGCACCGGGGACCTGGTGCGGCGCAACCCCTCCGGAGAGCTCGAATTCGTCTCGCGCGCCGACCATCAGCTGAGCCTGCGCGGTTTCCGCATCGAACCCGGCGAGGTCGAGGCCGCATTGCTGCGGCACCCGGCGGTGACCGCGGCCCTGGTCACCGTGCGGTCGTCGGCGTCCGGGACCGATCTGCTCGTCGGTTACGTCGTCGCCGATCCGGCCGCGCCGCGTCCGTCGGCCACCGACTTGCAGGACCATCTGCGGACCGTGGTGCCGGACTACATGATTCCCACGGTCTTCGCCGTGCTCGATGCCATGCCGACCCTGCCCAACGGCAAGGTCGACCGCGCGGCCCTGCCCGATCCCGCACAGAGCCACAGCACGCGCGAGGCCACCGACGACGAACGCGTCGTGTGCGAGGTTCTCGCCGAACTCCTCGGAGTCCCGCACGTGGGCCCCGACGACGACTTCTTCGCCCTCGGCGGCAATTCGCTCCTCGCGACACGTCTGTCCGCGGCGCTGCGCGTGCGCACCGGCCGGAACCCGTCGATCCGGGACATCTTCGACCTGCGCACCCCCGCACGGCTCGCGGCGACCGTCCCGGCCACCCTCGCCGGACCGGAGCTGGTGCGCCGCGACCACGCCGAGCTCGTCCCGATGTCGGCGGCGCAGCGTCGGCTGTGGTTCCTCTTCCGCCTCGAAGGCGCGTCGGCGACCTACAACATCCCGTACACGATGCGGCTGCGCGGCGCGCTCGACGTCGACGCCCTGCGGGGTGCCCTGCAGCACCTGATCGCCGGGCACGACACGCTGCGCACGGTGTTCACCGAGCCGGACGAGGACGACGTCGAGCAGATCGGCTACCAGCGGGTGCTGCCCGCCGAGGACTGCACCGTCGACCTGCGGATCGTCGACGCCACCCCGGCGGATCTCGACGCGCTGCTCACCGAGGAGGCGGGCCGCCCGTTCGACCTCGCCTACGATCTGCCGATCCGTGCGACGCTCGTGCGCACCGCTCCCGACGACGCGCACCTGATGGTGCTCGTGCACCACATCGCCGCCGACGAGTGGTCCGCCACGCCGCTGGTCGCCGATCTGTCGGCCTGGTACGCGCACCTGACCACCGGGGCGCCCGCACCGGCGCCGCTGCCGGTGCAGTACCGGGACTTCACCCTCTGGCAGGACGAACGTCTCGGTACCGGGGACGAGTCTCTGCGTGAAGCCCAGACCGAGTACTGGGCGCGCGTCCTCGACGGCGCACCCGAGGAACTCGCCGTCCCGCACGACCGGCCGCGCGGCGCGGTCAGCAGCTACCGCGGCGGCGCCGTCCCGTTCACCGTCGACCCGCGGACCCGCGAAGCACTCGCCGACATTGCCGCCGGATCCGGCGCGACGATGTTCATGCTCACCCACGCCGTCGTCGCGGCACTGCTGCGCGCGCACGGCGCCGGCGACGACATCGTGGTCGGCACTCCCGTCGCGGGGCGTCCCGACGCCGCCCTCGACCGGATCGTCGGCTTCTTCGTCAACACGCTCGTGCTGCGCACCGACCTGTCCGGTGACCCCACGGTCCGCGACCTGCTCGCGCGGGTCCGGGAGGTGGATCTCGACGCCTACGCGCACCAGGACCTGCCGTTCGAGGTGCTCGTCGAACGACTCGCCCCGGCACGGTCGCTCGCGCGGCAGCCGCTGTTCCAGATCATGGTGCAATACCGCGACCGCCTCGACGAGATCCGCATGCCCGGACTCGACGCCGAACCGGTCTTCGTCGAGACCGGCACGTCGAAGTTCGACCTGACCTTCGACCTCGCCGAGACCGACGACGGCGGGATCCGCGGGCGCATCGAGTACGCGACCGATCTGTTCGACCGCGACACCGTCGACGGATTCGCGCAGCGGCTCACGGCCCTGCTCTCCGAGATCGCGGCGGATCCCGACACCTCGCTGTCGCAGTTGAGCGTGCTCACCGCCGACGATCGGAAGGCATTGGCTGCAGCGGAGATCGGCACGGTCCGCGGCAACGGTCCGGATCGCACGATCCCCGAGTTGTTCTCGCAGCAGGTCGCTGCGACACCGGACGGCCTCGCGCTCGTCGACGACACCACCGGAAGACGATGGAGCTACGCCGAACTCGACCGTGCCGTCGCCGCCCTGGCCGGACACCTGCGTGCGGTGCCCGGGGTCGGTATCGATGCCGTGGTGGCCGTGGCGATCCCGCGCAGCACCGCACTCGTGGTCGCCCTGCTCGCGATCCACCGAGTCGGCGCGGCCTATCTTCCGCTCGACGAGAACTACCCCGCCGAGCGACTCGCGTACATGCTCGCCGATGCGCAGCCCGTGGCGGTTGTCGCGGCGACCGGTACTGCCATGTCCTTCGGCTCCGGCGTGCCGGTGCTCGAGGTCGACGAATCCGGTTCCGCCGGTTTCGATCCCGAAGATCCGGTCACGCTACCGACCGCGATGCCGCTCGACCGCGCGGCGTATGTGCTCTACACCTCCGGATCCACCGGAACCCCGAAGGGCGTCGTGGTCGGTCATCGCGCCGTCGCGAACCGGCTGCGGTGGATGCAGGACGAATACGGCCTCACCGCCGAGGATCGGGTGCTGCAGAAGACCCCGTCCGGATTCGACGTGTCGGTGTGGGAGTTCTTCTGGCCGCTGATCACCGGTGCCACGCTCGTCGTCGCGACCGCCGACGGCCACCGCGACCCGCACTATCTGCGCGACGTGATCGCCCGGCAGTCGATCACCACGGTGCACTTCGTGCCGTCGATGCTCGCGGCGCTGCTCGACGTCCTCGCCGCCGAGCAGGACGGAACACTGCGCCCGAACCGGGTGATCTGCAGTGGTGAGGCGCTGACCGCCGACCACCGCGACCGCTTCCACACCCTCGTCGACGCCGAGTTGCACAACCTCTACGGCCCGACCGAGGCGGCCGTCGACGTCACCGCGGCACCGATCCCGGCGCAGGACATTCCGTGGGTCCCGATCGGACGGCCGATCGACAACACCCGCACCCTCGTCCTCGACGAACGGCTCCGGCCGGTGGCGCCGGGCGTCGTCGGCGAGCTGTATCTCGGCGGTGTCCAGCTCGCCCGCGGCTACCACCGGCGTGCGGGCCTCACGGCCGGCCGGTTCGTCGCCGACCCCTTCGGCGACGCGGGGGAGCGGCTCTACCGCACCGGCGACCTCGTGCGGTGGCGCGACCGAGGCGAAGGGCTCGAACTCGACTACATCGGCCGCGCCGACGGCCAGGTCAAGCTCCGCGGCCTGCGCATCGAACTCGGGGAGATCGAGGCGACGCTGGTCGCGCATCCGGACGTCGCGCAGAGCGCCGTCGTCGTGCGCGACGGCATGCTCGCCGGCTACGTGGTGCCCCTGTCCGGGCACACCGTCGAACCTGCGGATCTGCTCGCACACGCCGCGACGACCCTGCCCGACCACATGGTCCCGGTGACCGTGACCGTGCTCGAGGCGCTGCCGCTCGGACCGAACGGCAAACTCGACCGCAGGGCACTTCCCGACCCGCAACCGACCGCGACGACGCGCCGCGAACCGGAGACCCCCGCCGAGGCCGCGCTGTGCGAATTGTTCGCGCAGGCACTGCGTCTCGACTCCGTCGGACCGGACGACGACTTCTTCGCGCTCGGCGGCGACAGCATCGTCTCGATGCAGGTCGTCACGGCCGCGCGCCGCAAGGGCATCGAATTCGGCCCGCGCGAGATCTTCCGGTGGCGCACCCCGGCCGGTCTCGCCGCCGTCGCACAGTTCGCCGCGGCGGTCGAGCAACCGGCCGGTCCCGCGGACGAGCGGGAGCCCGGTCCCGTGCCCGTGCTGCCGTCCGTGCACGCGCTGCGGGAGACCGGCACCGACCCGGCCGGTGCGGCGATCGTGTTCGCCGTCGACACCCCGGCGGACGAGGAGCAGGTCGCCGGGGCCCTGCTCACGGTAGTTGCCGCGCACGACGCGCTGCGCATGCGGCTGACCCGCGTGGCGTCGGTGCTGTGGTCGCTCGACACCCGACCCGTCGACGAGGTTCCCGTGCGGGTCGTCGAGACCACCGATCTCGCTGCCGCCGAGCAGCGGGCCCGCATCGAGGCCGCCGCGACTCTCGACCCCGAGGCCGGACCGGTTCTCTCTGCCGTATGGCCGACCACCGGACAGACGGGTCGCCTCGTGGTGGCGGTCCACCCGATCGTCGCCGACGGTGTCTCCGTCGACGTGCTCGCCGCCGACCTCGTCGCGGCGATGACCGGGGGAGCGGTCGCCGTGCCCGCCGCCACCGCGCGGGGACTCGCGACCCGGATCAACGAGCGGGCGCAGGACCCGGCACTGCTCGGGGAACTGGCGCACTGGGCGCAGGTCCTCGCACCGGGGGCCGCGCTGAGCACAGCGGTGCTCCCTGTCGATGAGCCGGTCGAACCAGTCGAGGTCACAGCAGCCGAGGTCCCCGCCGGTCCGGCCGATGAGCAGGACCCCGCTGCCGCAGCGGTGACCGCACTGGCGATCGCCGTCGCACGCGTCCGCGAGACCGCACCGGCACAGTTGCTCGTCGAGGTCGAACGCGACGCGCGCCGGTTCTCCGACGGTGAGCCGGACTGCACCCGGACCGTCGGTCCGTTCGCTGTCGGTGTGCCCGTGCGGGTTCCCGTCACCGACGACCCGGACGCGGTGTCGGCCGGTGTGACCGCGGCCCTGGACGCCGTGCCCGGCGACGGTTCCGGATACGCGCTGCTGCGGCACCTGAATGCCCAGGCCGCACCGGCCTTCATGGCGCTGGCCCGGCCCGACGTCCTCGTCCGGGTCGAAACGGTGCCGACGGAACGGCGGGTCCCGTGCGGGCACGCCCTCGAGCTGACGGTACGAATCGAGGAGCGGACGGACGGTCGTATGTTCGTGGCCACGATGCGTTCGGACGGACGAATTCCCTCCGAAGAAGTCCGGGCGCTGTCCGAGGCCTGGGCGGCGGCGATGAACGCGCCGGTGGGAGCGGGTTTCAGTACCCCCACGAGCACCTAGTATGGTTAGCCTAACCATGAGCTGGTCGGTATGCGCCCGCGGCTCGTCGCGGCATCCGTGGGAGAGAGAAAATTCGATGCAGTCGGTGTACCCCGTCACGCGTGCGCAGCGGACCATCTATTTCGGTCATCAGCTCGACGCCACCGGGCACCTCTACAACACCGGCATGTACACCGAGACCATCGGTGACGACATCGACATCGACCGGATGATCACGGCGATCCACTCGGTGCTCGACGTCGCGGAGACCCTGCACGTCAACTTCGACGTCGACGCCGACGGCAACGTCGTCCAGATCCCGCGCGCGACCCGCGAGTGGGACCTGCCCGTCATCGACTTCCGCGGCGAGGACGACCCGGCGGCGGCGTCCGACCGCTGGATGCGCGAGACGATGAACGAACCGCAGGATCTCGCCCGCGACCTGCTGTTCCGATTCGCCATCCATCGCCTGGCCGACGACACGGTGCGGCTGTACCAGCAGTACCACCACATCGTGAACGACGGCTACGGCATCGGCCTCGCGACCACCGCGATGACCAAGGCGTACGTCGAGGGCAAGGGCCCCGACCGCGCCGCGGAATGGACCCTCGAACGGTACGTGCGCGTCGACGAGGAGTACGTCGCGAGCGAACAGCGCGAACTCGACCGTCGCTACTGGCTCGACGAACTCGCCGACCTTCCGCAGGTGACGCGTCTGCTCGGCTCGGGTCGCTTGTCGAGCCCCGGCGAACTCGTCGCCTGGTCACACATCGATGCCGACGGACGCGGCCGGCTCGAGCGGTACGCCAAGGCGCATGGGACCCGGCCCGCCACCGTGCTCATCGCACTGCTCGGCGCCTATCTGGCCCGGGCCACCCGACGCCGTGACGTGGTGATCAGCCTGCCCACGACCGCGCGCGGCACCCGCGAACTGCGCACCGTGCCCGCGATGGTCGCCAGCGTCCTGCCCCTGCGTTTCGATGTCCCCGACGACGCGCGCCTGGCCGACGTCGCCGAGGTGATCGACGGCAAACTGCTCGGCCTGCTCAAGCACGGCCGGTACCGCGGTGAGGATCTCGGTCGCGAACTCGCCGACATCGACCCGGACTGGCGACCCCCGACCGTGGGTGTGAACATCATGCCCGCCTCCGTCTCGCGGTACTCGGTCGGCCGGGAATCGCAGGCGCACATGCTGTCCTCCGGCCCGGTCGGCGAACTCGAATTCATCGTGGTGCTCGAGAAGGCCGGGCACCCGATCGAGATCGGACTGCGCGGCCACGCCGACGACGCACCGCTCGCGCAGCGCTGCGCCGCCGACCTCGACGACTTCCTCACCGCGATCCTCGCCGACCTCGACGCACCGCTCGGCACCTTCGACGTCGCCCCGGCGCCGTCGATCACCGAGGGCCCCGAGGCCGGTCACATCGGCGTTGCCGTCGGGCACGAGGACACCACCGCAGGTCCGCTCGCCCTCATGCCGGCCACCGCGCGGCGCCGCGACGCCGGACGCGCCGTGGACGCCGACCTGCGCGAATACCGCATCCCGGCTCCGGAGGACCTCACCGAGGACGCCGTGGTCGCCGCCGTCTCCGCCGTGGTCGAGCACCACCCGGCGCTGCGGACGACCCTCACAGCACCGGCTCCGGTGCTGTGGTTGCTGTCCGTGAACGACTCCGCCGCCGTCGACGCCCGTGCCCTCGTCGCAAGCGCCGCGCTGCCTGCGGGAACCGCGACTGCCGACCTGCCCCTGCGCCCCGATGCCACCGCCGGCCGGATCCTGACCGCGGTGCGGCTCACCGGTGCGGACGAGGCCGCCGGGGAACTGGTGTTCCTCGCTCCCGCCGGACTCGTCGACGAGACGTCCTGGTCGATCGTCACCGCCGATCTGCACCGCGCTCTGCGTGCCGCCCGGCGCGGCACGCCGATCGTGCTGCCGCCCGTGCCCACCTCACCCGCGACCCACGCCCGCGTCTTCACCGAGCAGGCCGCCTCGCCGCAGCGACTCGCCGAGCTTCCCGACTGGATGACCACCGTCGCCCCCGGCGCCGAATTCGCTGCCGCGGTGGCCACCGGCCGCACACGGACCCCCGTGACCCTCACGCTGACCGACGACGAATTCGTCACGGCGACAACCTCGGTCGCCGGACTCGTCTCGGGCGACGCAACCGACGTGTGGACGGCGGTGACCGCAGCCGCAGTCGCGAACACCCGCGAGGGCGCCGACGGTGACCTGCTCGTCGACGTCGTCCGCGACGGCCGCATCGCCCTGACCCCCGACGCCGACCTCACCCGCACCGTCGGCGCACTCGACTGGACGACGCCGGTGCGGCTGACGCTCGCCACCGATCCCCTCGACGCCCTGCGTGCCGCGAAGGAACGCCTGCGCGCCGCCCCCGATCGGGGCATCGGCTGGCCGATGCTGCGCTACGCCAACGTCCAGGCCGGGCCGGCCCTCGCGCCGCTCGGACAGCCGCAGGTGCTCGTGCGGAGCGGGGGAGACCGCATCGGCAGCTACCTGCTCGACATCCACATCGAACGGGGAACCGACGGCGCCGCCGTGCATCTCACCGCCGACGAGGCGCTCGCCCCCGAACTCGTGGCCCGGCTCGCCGAGGCATGGCGGGCGGCGTTCGACGACCTGCTCGGCCGCGCCGACGCCGCCTCGGGGCGTACCTCCCTCACCCCGTCCGATCTCGAGCACGTCACGCTCACGCAGGCCGAGATCGACCGCGTCGCACGCACTGCGCCCGTGCGGATCGAGGACATCTGGCCGCTGTCGCCGCTGCAGCGCGGCCTGTACTTCCAGTCGGTCTTCGACTCGTCGAAGGACATCTACACCGCCCAGTTCTCGCTCGACTTCGGCCACCGTCTCGACGTCGCGCGCCTGCGCCGCGCCGCAGCACGGTTGCTCGCCGAGAACCCCACCGTGCGTGCCGGTTTCACCGACGACGGTCTGGCCGATCCGGTGCAGTTCATCGGCGCCGCGGATCTCGAGGTGCCGTTCACCGAGGTCGACCTCTCCGACCTCGACCCGGCCGAACAACAGGCCCGCGCCGAGAAACTGATCGAGGAGGATCGGCTGCAGCCGTTCGACCTCGCGTCCCCGCCGCTGTGGCGCATGCTGCTGCTGCACCTCGACGGCATCGACCGTCTCGTCGTCAACCGCGAATTCATCCTGTGGGACGGCTGGTCCGGCGCGCTGTTCGTCGATGAGCTTCTCGCCCGCTACGCCGGTGACGAGATCACCGCGTCCGAAGCGGGTTTCACCGACTACCTGCAGTGGCTCGCCGCCCGCGACCGCGTCGCCGCCGAGCAGGCCTGGCGCGACGAGTTCGCCGGCTTCGACAAGCCCACGCTGCTCGCCGGTTCCACCCGCGACCGCGCCGCCATCGTGCCGCTGCGCATCGAGTCGTACATCGACGAGACACTCGCCGCGGCACTGCGCGACCGGGCCCGCAGCACGGGCGTCACCCTCAACGCGCTGATGAACGCCGTCGTCGGCCTGCTGCTCGCCGCCGAGTCCGGCAGCACCGACGTCGTGTTCGGCTCCACCGTCGCCGGGCGGCCCACCGAGATCGTCGGACTCGACCGCGTGATCGGCATGTTCCTCAACACCGTCCCGGTGCGGGTACGCCTGTCCGGTGCCGAGACCGTCGCGGACCTGCTGCGCCGCATGCAGGACGAGTACGCCGACCGCATGGAGTTCGAATATCTCGGACTCGGCGACATCCTCCGCGCCGTCGGCCACTCCGAACTGTTCGACACCCTGTTCGTGCTGCAGAACTTCAAGGACGCCGACGAGATGGCCCGGCAGTCCGCGCGGCACGACATCGTCGCCGAGGACAGCCTCGACCACACGCACTACCCCCTCGCGATCGTCGTGTCGCCGGGGCAGACCATGCACGTCAAGATCGACTACCGTCCCGACGTCGTCGACGGAGCGCGCGCCCGGGCACTGCACGACCGTTTCGTGGCGTTGCTCGACGTCGTCGCCCGCGGGGTCGATCTCCCGGTCGCGGCCGTACCGGCACTGACGGCCGCCGAGCACGCCGTCACCGACGCCCGCCTGCGCGCCGAGATCCCCGAGGTCGAGGACGTCACCGTCGCAGAGATGCTCATCGCGCGCGCCGCGACCGACGCCGACCGCATCGCCCTCGTCTCCGGTGAACAGAGCTGCACCTACGGCGAACTCGCCGGTCGCGTCGAAGCGCTCGCCCGCACCCTCCTCGCCGGGGGAGCGGGACCCGAGACCATCGTGTGCCTCGGCCTGCCCCGCAGCATCGACACCGTCGTCGCGCTCTTCGCGATCCTGCGCACCGGTGCCGCCTACCTGCCGCTCGAACTCGACCAGCCCGACGAGCGTCTGCGCACCGTCATCGACGACGCCCAGCCGGCGCTGTTCCTCACCACGACCGCGGTGCAGGACCGTCTCGGCCTGCCCGCCGACCGCAGCATCCGCCTGGACGAGCCCCTCACCGCGGATACCGCGCCACTGACCGACGCCGAACTCGGTGCGTTCGCCCCGGGGCGCCCGGGGCGGCTCGAGCACCCTGCCTACGTCATCTACACCTCCGGGTCCACCGGCAAGCCGAAGGGTGTGGTCACCCCCTACCGGGGCCTGACCAACATGCAGCGCAACCACCAGGACGAGATCTTCGATCCGGTGGTCTCGTCGGTGGACGGACGCCGGATGCGGGTCGCGCACACCGTGTCGTTCGCCTTCGACATGTCGTGGGAGGAACTGCTCTGGCTCGTCGAGGGTCACGAGGTGCACGTCTGCGACGAGGACCTGCGTCGCGACGCCACCGCGCTCGTCGAGTACTGCAACACCCACGCCATCGACGTCGTCAACGTCACCCCCACCTACGCGACGCAGCTGATCGCGGACGGCATGCTCGACGAGGGGCCGGGGCAGCACCGCCCGCCGCTCGTCCTGCTCGGCGGTGAGGCCGTGTCCGATTCGGTGTGGACGCGCCTGCGCGAGACCGACGGCACCCTCGGTTACAACCTGTACGGCCCCACCGAGTACACGATCAACACCCTCGGCGGTGGCACCGACGACAGCGCGACCCCCACGGTCGGCGTCCCGATCCGCGCGACCCGCGCCTACATCCTCGACCCGTGGCTGCGGCCCGTCGTCGACGGTGTCGTCGGTGAGTTGTACATCGCCGGTGTGGGTCTCGCGCGCGGTTACCTGAACCGTTTCGGGCTCACCGCCGACCGGTTCGTCGCCGACCCGTGGTCGGCCGGTGGCCGCATGTATCGCACCGGCGACCTCATGCGCCTACGTCCGGACGGCAACCTCGACTATCTCGGCCGTGTCGACGACCAGGTCAAGATCCGCGGCTACCGCGTCGAACTGCACGAGATCGCCGCCGTGCTCGAGGAGCACCCCGAGGTCGGCACCGCAGCGGTGATCGCCGTCGACGACCCGCTCGTGCCCGGAACGAAAAGACTTGCCGCCTATGCGGTTCCGGCCGGCGGCGGTGATCCGTCCGACCTGTCGTCGCGGCTCGTCGCACACCTGCGCGCCCAACTGCCCGACTACATGGTCCCGGCCGGGGTGCAGCTCATCGACTCCGTGCCGATGACCGTCAACGGTAAGCTCGACACCCGCGCCCTGCCCGAACCGCAGGCCGCGACCGGCCTCGGTGGACGCGCACCGCGCACCGGGACCGAGAAGGTCCTGTGTGAGGTCTTTGCCGACGTCCTCGGTGTCGACGAGGTCGGTGCCGACGACGACTTCTTCGAACTCGGCGGACACTCGATGGTCGCCATGCGGATCGTCGGCCGCGTCCGCTCCGATCTCGGCGTGGACGTCACCATTCGCGACCTGTTCGAGGCCCGCAGCGTCGAGGAACTCGCCCGCCGCATCCCCGGCGCCGCAGCGGCGCTCCCACCGATCACCGCGCGGACCCGCCCCGAACGGGTACCGCTGTCGGCCGCCCAGGAACGCCTGTGGCTGCTCCAGCAACTGCAGGACGACAGCCTCGCCTACCACTACGCGCACGTCGCCCGCCTCGACGGTG
>Ga0180216_1001119_pt1 | contig 24800 bp, 23 predicted proteins | sample eDN3rd37CBELigMG_FD_128879 | JGI IMG/M metagenome (GOLD analysis project Ga0180216, IMG submission 128879) | Enriched Miracle-Growth compost microbial communities from Emeryville, California, USA - eDNA 3rd pass 37_C BE-Lig MG (version 2)... ... | reverse complement strand
TCGGTGATCGACACGTCGCCGATCACGCCTTCCGCCGTCGAGTAGCCGGCACCGAAGGAGAGCTCGCCCGTCGACTGCTCCACCAGCTCCACGTCGAGCACGACGCGGTCCTGCGAGCTGCCCGGACGGCGCTTCACTTCGACCGCCTTGAAGAGACCGAGGTTCGTCAGGCGCTTCTTGGCCTGGTCGACCATCAGCGGGTTATAGGCATCGCCCTCGGCCACCTTGAACTCGCGGCGGATCACGTAGTCCTTCGTGCGGGTGTTGCCCGTGACGTTGATGCGCTCGATGTAGACGCGCGGGCCTTCCTCGATCACGTAGTTGAGCGCGATCTTGCGCGTGACCGGATCCGGCACGGCCTGCGGGCGCACGCGGGCGAAGGCGTAGCCGTCCTTGGAGACCGCGCCCGTGAGCGCCTCGACCGATTTGTCGATAAGCTGCGCGTTATAGGTGTCGCCCGCTTGCGTCAGCACTTCGCCTTTGAATTTGACGGGATCGATCGAGGCGACGGTGCTCTCGACGTTGATGGTGCCGAAATCGTAGGGCTCGCCCTCCTCGATCGAATAGGTGAGGAAGAAGCCGGAGCCATCGCGATCAAGCTCGGCGTTCGCAGCCGTCACCTGCACGTCGGCATAGCCGTTCTTGAGGTAGTACTGGCGCAGCAGCTCGCGGTCGAGATTCATGCGGTCGGGATCGTAGATCGCCGTACCCTTGAGGAAGTCGAACCAGCCCTTCTCGGTCGTGGAGATCACGTCACGGAGCTGGCTGTCGGAGAAGGCCTTGTTGCCGACGAAGTGGATGCCCTTGACCTTGGTGGCGTTGCCCTCGGCGATCTCGAACACGAGGTTCACGCGGTCCTGCTCGAGCTCGATGATCTTCGGCTCGACCGTCGCGGCGTAGCGGCCCTGGCGGCGGTAGACGTCGAGCACGCGCTGTACGTCGGCCTGCACGCGGGCGCGGGTGAACACCGAGCGCGGCTTCAGCTGCACCTCGTTGCGCAGGGTCTCGGTATCGACCTCGCTGTTACCTTCGAAGGCGACCTGGTTGATGACCGGGTTCTCGACGACGGTGACGATGATGTCGGCGCCCGAGCGATCGATGCGCACGTCGGAGAAGAGGCCGGTGCCGAACAGCGCCTTGATCGACCCGTCGATCTTCGCCGGATCGTAGGCGCTGCCGGTCGAGAACTGGAGATACGAGCGCACCGTCTCGGGCTCCACGCGCTTGTTGCCGTGGACGGTGATGGCTTGGATGGTGGCGCCCTGGGCATAGGCGGGCGCGGGATAAAATGCGCCGACGACGCAAAGTCCCCCTGATGAAACTACCGCCACTAACAAAGCAACGTGACAGAGTCCCACCGTGATGGCGCGTACCACAAGCATTCGCGACTGACCCTTGCTGTGTTCCCCCCGGTGGCGTGGTTCGCCACCAGACGTGCTCGCCTGAAATCGAGAAGCTGCGTTCGCGAGGAACCCCGTGGGCGGCTCGCTCAGTGAGGTGGCGCGGAAGGCGTTGCGCCCATCCGCTCCGCACAGGCTACCCGGAGCTCAATCGCAGATCACAACGCGTCTGCGCTCGTATGTTCCGTGCCTCCTGCTCCAGACCTTTCTGGTCGCGCGGTAGCAGTTTCGGGAAGGCCGATACGAGTAGCTGTAGCCTGGGAAGTAGAAATGCGCGCCGTAGCCCGGGTAGTGGTCGTAATAGCCGGAGTATCCGTCATACCCCCCGTCGTAATCGTCGTAGTCGTAGCTCTCGTCGTCGTCTGACCATTCACCCGCGTGCGCGAAACTCGCACCCCCCGTCGCGGACACTACGATCAGCAGTACGGCGAGCGTTCGGTAGAGGCTCATGTCGAGCTCCTTCGCCAATCGATCGAACGGTTCTTCAGCAGAACCCAATTGCCCGATCCTTGGTCCGCGTACGTTCAGGAAGTTTTCGCTTTGTGTGCAGGTTTCATCGAGGCGTCGGCCATCTCGCCCTGCTGTGGTAGACGGGCACCGATTGCCGGCCGTCGGTGAAGCGCGCGTTCTCATCGCGCGCCGGTGCGTCGTCTGTCATCAGCGCCAGCCGTTCGCCGCTACGCGCCAGCATGACATGCCCGCCAGCGCCGAGAGCCACGGCCAATCCGGTCATTCCAAACAATCGTGGCGATGTGCGCGTGCGGAACAGGCGCGTCCTGTCGCCGCTGAATTGATAAAGGTGCTGCACCCAGCCAGGGGGGCTGACGGTGCGCTCTCGATCGGAGCACCGTGGCCCGGCCTCCATGGGAAGCGTGAGGCGGGACCGCTGGGCGCAGCCGAGGCTACCGGGCCGACGCAGGCGTGCAGGCCGCGAGCATCCTCGAAACCACGGTTACGCGTCCTTTCACCAATCTCGTTGGAGGATTCGTGCAGATTGCGCGAAGGCGTGCCTCGAACCGGTTTGTTTCGAAGTGCTGCATTGAGTGACGTGGTCCAGACCACGGCGTCGATGTGTCAGAGCCATCGGCGCAAACGCAACCAGCCTCTTCAACGCGAGAACGGAGGCTTTGTCGCCGACTTCCCATGTTTACAAATTCTTATAGTGCACCGCATCCGAGCGCTGGCTACTCGTAACCCGCCCTCAATGTGGAGCATGGATCGATGGCCGTATCCCAGGCGGAAATTATTGATTTTATCCTGCGCAGCTTCGCGCGCGCGAGCGGGCGATCGAGCCCATATCCGCATTGGCTTGTCACAGATTGTCTACCGCAGTCGACAATTCGAGAGATACTCGAATTGCCGTTCGAAGCCATCGCGCTCGCTGGCGTCTCGGGTAAGCGTGAGCTGCACAACTCCCGCCGTCATTATTTCAACGAGGAGAACAGAAGAGCGTTTGCCTGCGTCTCCGAAGTGGCAGCCGCATTGCAGAATCGCCAAGTGACCTCTGCAATCGAGCGCACGTTTGGCGCCGATCTGGCCGGGACCTTCTTACGCGTCGAGCTCGCCCAGGATGTCGACGGCTTCTGGCTCGAGCCGCATACGGACATCGGCGTTAAGGCATTCACGTTTCTCATCTACCTTTCGCAGGATGCAGCCCACGCTGATCTCGGGACCGACATCTATGACGCGGACAAGCAGTGGGTGGGGCGGTCGCCGTTCGCTTCCGGAGCCGGCATGATCTTCGTGCCGTCGAACATCACCTATCACGGCTTCGAGGCACGCAAAATTCCCGGTATCCGGAAGTCGCTGGTCGTCAACTTCGTGACCGACGAGTGGCGTGCCCGCGAGCAACTCGCCTACCCCGACGAACCGGTCGCCACCGCCGGTTTCGTGACGGACTAGGATGCCAATCGACCGGAATGCCGCCATGGCCAGAACGGGCGCCGGCAATTAACAGCTTCACCATGGGCCCTTGGCCGGGGCCCGTCGCTTCGTCCATGGAGACGGCGTAACAGGCATGGATGTGCAGATGCGCGGCGTCGCGCACCGCGGTGGAGAAGCTGTGGCTGCAAAATTGCCGAGGCGCGAACGGTGAGCCGTGGAGAGTCGTGTTAGCGGGGCTGAGGAAAAGCCATGCAAGACAATCTGCCAACTCGGGGCAATCGGATCCTCGACATCGCGCGCTCTGTGTTTTTGATTCTGCTTTGCGGCGCGCTTCTCATGGGCGCGGGTGCGGTTCTGGCGGCCTTCATTCGATAGGTACCATTGGCGGCGCCATTTGCGCACCGACGCGACGGGGCGCGACGGCACTCCAGTTGATCACGTTCTAAGGTGGCAGCCTGACCCTCATTTGAACACGCCGGCCATCACTTGAACACGCGGGATTTCCAATCCTGCTCAGGCTCAGCCTCGAAGGTCTCGGTGCGTCCGTCCCCATACGTAATGCTGAGGCCGATCCACTTCCGGCGCACCTCTTCATAGTGAACGTTGGGGTCGTAGACATAGGCCGCGGCGCCGATCCGGGCGGCGTCGAGACGGCCCATGGACGCGATCACCGAATATGCGGCAACGACGAGATTGCGCCGCGTCGTTTCCAGGTTCACCTGCGAATTGAGATACTCCTGCTCGGCGTTGAGCACGTCGAGTAGCGTACGCTGCCCGACCTTCTCCTCCTCCCGCACGCCCTGCAGCGCCACCTTGTTCGACTTAACCGCTACCTGGTCGGATTCGAGCCGTCCGCGGGCGGCTTCGAGCTGCGCCCACGCGGCGACGACGTTCTGCGTCTGCTCGGTACGCACCTGCGCGATCTGCTGCAAAATTCCGACGTGTTTCTGCTTCGCCTGGCGAACGCGGGCATAGACATCGCCGGCCTCGTAGATCGGTATGGTCGCGCGGCCGACGAGTGTCCCGGTCTCGGACTCCGCGATCCGTTTCGAGGGATCGAACCGATCGTTGTAGGAAGCCTCCAATTGGAACGTCGGTAGAAGCTCGCCGCGAATACGCTCGATAGCGTACCGCGCGGCCTGCTCACGGAACAGGGCGGCGACGACGAGGGGGTTTTCATTGTTGCTCACCGCGGTTGCCTCATGCATCTGGCGCGGCAAAAACTCTTCGGGTACTCCCGGCCACGTCAGGCCGCTGGGTGCATGGCCGATGACCAGCTGATAGCTTCCGCGGCTGGTGCGCAGATTGGCGCGCGCAGCATCGAGGCGCGATACGGCATCGGCCCGCCGCGCCTCCGCCTGGGCGACGTCGGTGCGCGTCACGTCGCCAATGGCGAAACGGTCCTGCGCCGCTTTCAACTCGCGCGACAGAACGTTGACGTTGTTCTCATTGAGGCGCACGAGCTCCTGGTCGCGGACCACGTCCATGTAGGCGGTCACCGCCTGCAGCAGTACGTTGCGCTCCACGTCACGCAGCACCTCGCGCTGGGCGCGAACGTTGGCCTCGGCTTCGTTCACCGCATTGTAGGTGCGAAAGCCGCGAAACAGCGGCTGCACGGCCTGCACGCTATAGCCGTGTGGCGTGGTAACGCCGTCGAACGCCGAGGAAGGGCGCTGATCCGTTCGTTCGATACCGATGTCGGCTCTGGCCGTCACCGTCGGCCGGTAGCCCGACATGGCGCGCGCAACGTCCTCATCTGACGCGCGTTGGAACGCCCGTTGTGCATCGAGCCGCGGGTTGTAACCATAGGCCGCCGACAGCGCGTCCCGGAGCGTTTCCGCAACGCTCGCACCGGACATGAATGGAACCATCGTCATGCCTGCAAGCAGCAGTGGGCGCCAGCGCTGGCTGCGCCGCGATGTGGAAGTCGTCAACGATGTCTCCCCTGCTTCTGTATGGAGCACAGCTCAAGAGTTACAGGGGCAAGCCACGGTCGATGATTTGTCGAGGTTTCGTGCAAGGTGCATTGGCGGGCCCAACAAGGGGGCCGGGTGCGTGGCTTTGGGCACATAATCCCGGGCGAGCGCACGAGGTAGGACGCGGCGCGCTGCCATCAAAAAAAGTACCGCCGAATTCGGCGAGCCGCTGAGCGCGCCGATCGTCGCGGACCCGGCAAAAACCACATCGAGGTTCTGCGCCGCGCTCCTGAGGCTGGGTAGGCAGCTGTCGGCTTCGGGTTTCGAGCGGCGCGATCTCAACGCATGGTCTGTCTCCGCGGCGAGGTCATGGGCCCCGACGCTCTCCACCAAATCTCCACACATTCTCCCTTGTCGACCGGCACGTCTGGATAACGATCGGCGACAATGAAAGCTGCGCGCTCGATCGGGCCGCCATCGGAGCATATGAATGGTCAACCGTTTTGGTCGCCTTTGGCTTCTGCCGGTCGCCGCCTTGGCCGTCGCGGGCTGCAAGGGCACATCATCAGCGGCGCCGTCGGCTGACGCCGCCCCGCGCGCCGTCGTCGCAACAATGACGGTAAACCCGGAAACCGTGACGCTGGTCGACGAGCTGCCGGGCCGTGTGGCCGCCTTCCGCACGGCGGAGATCAGACCGCAGGTCGGCGGCATCGTCGAGCGGCGTCGGTTCGAACAGGGATCCGAGGTTAAGGCCGGTCAGGCGCTGTTCGAGATCAACCCGGAGCCTTTCAAGGCCGAAGTCGCGAGCGCCGCGGCGGCGCTGCAACGTGCCGAGGCGCGGCTCGTCCGTAGCCAGGCCAAATTCGATCGCGCGCGAAAGCTGCTGCCGACCAACGCCATCAGTCACGCGGGTTACGATGATGCGCTGGCGGATCTTGCGGACGCCAAGGCCGGAGTCGCCGAGGCGCAGGCGACACTCGATCGTCGCCGCCTGGATCTCGAGTTTGCAACCGTGCGCGCCCCGATCGGCGGACGGATCGGACCGGAGCTCGTCAGCGAGGGCGCATTGGTTTCCGCCGCCGGTGCCAATGCCCTCGCTATCATTCAGCAGATCGACCAAGTGTATGTCGACGTCCGTCAGCCGGCGGCGCAGATCGACGTCATCCGGGCGGCCGCGCAGTCTGGACAATTGCAAGCGGCGGCGAAGGTGCCGGTCGTAATTCTCGATGCAAGCGGCAAACCCTATCCCGTCTCGGGACGCGCGCTCTTTTCCGACATCAGCGTCGATCCCGGCACTGGAAACGTCACCGTACGTGTGCAGGTCGGCAATTCCGACAGGATGTTGCTTCCCGGCATGTATGTTCGCGCTCGCCTGCCGCGCGGCGTGCGCAGCAACGCTCTGCTTGTTCCGCAGGAGGCGGTCATCCGCGACCTCGCAGGCCGGCCTCAAATAATCGTCGTCGGCGAAAAGAACATGCCCGAGCGGCGCTTCGTCGATCTCGGCGAGATCGTCGAGAGGCGCTACATCGTTCGCTCCGGCCTCAAGGCGGGCGAAAGGGTCGTCGTGCAGGGGCAGGAGCGCGTTCAGGATGGTGTCGCCGTTGAAACGGCCAGGCCGGAACAATCAAGCATGCAAGCTAAGAGCTGACCGGGAGGAGCTGGCATGCCGCAGTTTTTCATCGAGCGTCCCGTTTTTGCCTGGGTTATTGCAATTTTCATTGCGCTTGCCGGCGCAATCGCCATCCCGCAGCTGCCGGTGTCGCAGTATCCGGACATCGCCCCGCCGAGCGTCAGCATCGGTGCGTCGTATACGGGAGCCACCCCGCAGACGATCAACGACAGCGTGGTCGGGCCAATCGAAAGAGAGCTGTCGGGGGTCAAGAACCTCCTGTACTTCGAATCGACGGCCGATACGTCGGGTAGCGCCAGCATTACCGCGACCTTCAAGCCCGGCACCAACCCCGAGATGGCGCAGGTCGATGTGCAAAACCGCCTGAAGGCGGTGGAAGCACGGCTGCCGGAAGCGGTGCGCCGGATGGGTGTGAGCGTGGAGTCCGCGTCGTCGTCGTTTCTGATGATCGTCTCACTGACCTCGCGCAGTGGCGAATTCGACGAGCTGGCGCTTGGCGACTACATGAAGCGCAATCTCACCGAGGAGCTGCAACGCGTCGATGGCGTGGGAAGGGTGCAGGCGTTTGGCTCGGAAACGGCCATGCGCATCTGGGTCGATCCGGCCAAGCTCGTTTCATATTCGCTGTCGCTCGCGCACATCACCGGCGCGATCGCATCGCAAAATGCGCAGATCGCACCGGGGCGGGTCGGTGCGGAGCCGGCTGTTCCAGGCCAGAAGGTCAGCATTCCGCTCACCGTCCAGGGCCAATTGCAGACCGCCGAGGAGTTCGCGGCTATCGTCTTGCGATCCGAGCCGGACGGCTCGAAACTTGTCCTGGGCGACGTGGCGCGCGTTGAGGTCGGTGCACAAAGCCACGGCTTCGTCATCCGCGAGAACGGTAGACCGGCAACGGCAGCCGCAGTTCAGCTGGCACCGGGTGCCAATGCGGTTCGTACCGCCGCTGCCGTGCGCGCACGGCTGGCGGAACTCGCGACGACGATGCCGAAGGGGATGGAGTATGGAATCTCCTTCGACACGGCACCGTTCGTCAGGATATCGATCGAGAAGGTCGTGCACACCCTGCTCGAGGCGATGGCGCTCGTGTTCGTTGTGATGCTGTTGTTTCTCCAGAAGCTCCGCTACACGCTCATTCCGGCCATCGTCGCCCCGATTGCACTGCTCGGCACATTCGCCGTGATGTGGGCGGCGGGCTTCTCGATCAACGTCCTGACGATGTTCGGCATGGTGCTGGCCATCGGCATCATCGTCGACGACGCCATCGTCGTGGTCGAGAACGTGGAACGCATCATGGCGAGCGAGGGGCTGCCGCCCAAGGCTGCGACGCAAAAGGCGATTGGAGAGATCACCGGCGCTGTCATCGGCATTACCCTGGTGTTGTCCGCCGTTTTCATTCCCATGGGTCTTGCGACCGGCTCCGTGGGCGCCATCTACCGCCAGTTCACCCTGTCGATGGCCGTGTCCATCCTCTTTTCCGCCTTCCTCGCCCTGACCTTGACGCCTGCGCTCTGCGCCACGCTTCTCAAGCCGATCGATCCCGGACATCACGAGAAGAAGGGATTTTTCGGCTGGTTCAACCGCGCCTTCGATCGGTTGGCGGAGAGCTATGGAAGATCGGTCTCGGCGCTCGTGAAGCGGACTGGCCGCATCATGGTGCTTTACCTGGGCATCGTGGGTGCGCTGGCCTATGGTTATTTTCACCTGCCTTCCTCTTTTGTGCCTGCCGAGGACCAGGGATATTTCATGACGAGCTTCGCGCTGCCGGCGGATGCGACGGCCGAACGCACGCGGAATATCGTCAAGCAGTACGACGACCACGTCATGTCGCAGCCGGACGTCGCGAGCAACACCTCCCTCATTGGTTTTGGATTTTCGGGTTCGGGTCCCAACGCAGCAATGTCCTTCACCAATCTGAAGGACTGGAGCGAGCGGAGCACCACCGTCGACGATGCGATCGCAGCGGCGACGGCGGCCATGGCCACGGCGCCGGAGGGCATGATCATGAGTCTCAAGCCGCCGGCGATCGATACGCTGGGAACGACCTCCGGCTTTTCATTGCGGCTCGAGGATCGCGCCGGTCGTGGCTACGCAGCATTGATGTCCGCGCAAGACGAATTGCTGCGGCTGGCCGCGCAGAGCTCACGCGTCACCGGCGTTTACCCAGAGGGCCTGCCGAGCGGTCCCAGCGTCAAGCTCCAGATCGACCGGCAGAAGGCGGAAACCCTCGGTGTACCCTTCACCATGATCAACGACACGCTGACGGCCGCCATGGGGTCCACCTACATCAACGATTTTCCCAATGCGGGGCGATTGCAGCAGGTGATCGTGCAGGCAGATGCGCCAAACCGCATGCAGATCGACGACGTCCTCAAACTCTATGTCCGTAACGCGGCCGGCGGCATGGTTGCTCTGTCGGAGGTCGTGACGCCCGTGTGGGAATCGAGCCCGCTGCAAATGGTGCGCTATAACGGGTTCCGCGCAGCACGCATTGCCGGCAGTGCCGCACCGGGCGTCTCGAGCGGCGACGCCATGACCGAGATGGAACGGCTGGCCGGCCAACTGCCGGCGGGATTCACCATCGAGTGGACCGGGCAGTCGTTTCAAGAAAAGCAATCCGGATCGCAAGCGCCGATCCTGCTCGGTCTCTCGATGCTGGTGGTGTTCCTCGTGCTCGCGGCCCTCTACGAAAGCTGGGCCATACCGTTCGCGGTGATGCTTGTCGTGCCTTTGGGCCTCATCGGGGCTGTCATCGCGGTGCACCTGCGCGGGCTGGAGAACGATGTGTTCTTCAAGGTTGGTCTCATCACCATCATCGGGTTGTCGGCGAAGAATGCGATCCTCATTGTCGAGTTCGCAAGGAGCCGGATCGCAGACGGGCATGACCTCATCGAAGCGGTCGTGGAGGCGGCGCAGCTGCGGCTTCGGCCGATTCTGATGACCTCGCTCGCATTTGCGCTGGGTGTCGTCCCGCTGATGCTGGCCAGGGGTGCCAGCGCGGAGACGCAGCATGCGATCGGGACGGGCGTGTTCGGCGGCATGCTGTCCGCCACCGTTCTGGCCGTGCTGTTCGTGCCTGTCTTTTACGTCGTCGTGATGCGGGTCTTTGGCCTGCGTCGCGAAGGGGAACGTTCGCTGGCGAATGCAACGGGGCCTTAAGCTGCCGGGGAACCGAGATGGCGGCCGCGTATGCCCACGCAAATCAGCGGCCGCAGGGCTTGCGACGAACTTGAGCACGCCGGCACGCGGACTGCAGTCTTGCGAAGGCGGCTGTCGTGTGCACTCACTCGGCGCGCGTGCGAATTCCGCGTCGTGACGGAATTCGGCTGACGTTCCGCGAGAATTGAGCGCACACGCTCCCTGTTTACCATCGAGAGTGCCTGGAACACGTGAAAAATCAATCCCATAGGTTCAGCGTTGCCCCCATGATGGACTGGACGGACCGGCACTGCCGGACGTTCCACCGTCAGCTCACGCGGCACGCGCTGCTCTATACGGAGATGGTCACGGCGCCGGCGGTGCTGCACGGGGACCGCGCCCGCCTGCTCGGGTTGGCAGGTCGGCACGAGCATCCCGTCGCGCTGCAGCTCGGCGGCTCCGATCCGGGTGCGCTGGCCGAGGCGGCAGCCATCGGCGAAACGTTCGGCTACGACGAGATCAATCTCAACGTCGGCTGCCCTTCGGATCGCGTGCAGGAAGGCCGCTTCGGCGCCTGTCTCATGGCCGAGCCGGAGCTCGTTGCCCGGTGCGTCGCGGCGATGCAACAGCAAGTCAAGGTGCCGGTGACGGTGAAGTGCCGCATCGGCATCGACGACCAGGATAGCGAAGCCGATCTGCAGCGCTTCATCGACGTCGTTGCCGGGGCAGGGGTGACGACATTCATCGTGCACGCCCGCAAGGCCTGGCTGAAGGGCCTCTCGCCGAAGGAGAACCGCGAGGTCCCGCCGCTCGACTATGCGCGCGTCTACCGGCTCAAGGTCGCGCACCCGGAGCTCACCATCAGCATCAACGGCGGCATTTCTGATCTCGACGCCGCGGAAGAGCACCTGCGTCATGTCGACGGCGTGATGCTCGGGCGTGCAGCCTACCAGACGCCCTATCTTCTCGCGGATGTCGATCGCCGTTTCTTCGGCGACGACGCGCCCAAGGTGACGCGCCGCGAGGCGGTGGAAGGAATGCTTCCGCACATCGAGCGGCATCTCGCGGCGGGCGGCCGCCTCAACAACGTCGTGCGCCATATGCTCGGGCTCTATCACGGCGAGCCGCGGGCGCGGCTGTTCCGCCGCCACCTCAGCGAGAATGCCCCGCGGGAAACTGCAACGCTGGCAACGCTTCTGGACGCGCTCGCGCTCGTCGAAGAGGATCGGCGCCCCTCCTTGACGGCTGCCGAATAAGGAACCGTCCGCGCATGGCATTCGGGCTGTCCGTCGGCGATCTGGCGCTGCTCGCCGCGGCACTGCTCGCCGCCGGGCTCGTCGCAGGGTTTCTTGCCGGCCTGCTCGGCATCGGCGGTGGCGGCGTACTGGTGCCGGTGCTCTACGAGGTATTCCGCATCCTCGATGTCGATCCAGCCATCCGTATGCACGTGGTGCTCGGCACGACGCTCGCGATCATCCTGCCGACGTCGCTCAAATCCTTCGCCGCCCATCGCGCACGCGGCTCCGTCGATATCGCGCTGCTGAAACGTGTTGCACCCTTCGTCGTGCTCGGCGTCGTGTTCGGCACGCTCGCGGCGAAGGCATCGAGCGGCGATGTCTTGAAGTGGGTGTGGGTGTGCGCCGCCGGCTTCGTCTCGCTGAAGATGGCGCTGGGGCGCGAGGATTGGAAGATTTCCGATCACTTGCCGCCGTCGCCGTGGCCGCAGATCGGTGCGCTGGGCGTGGGCTTCATCTCGACGCTGATGAGCATCGGCGGGGCGACGTTCGTCGTGCCGCTGCTGACGCTGTTCGGCAAGCCGATCCTGCAGGCCGTTTCGACGGCCGCGGGCGTCGGGCCGCTGATCGCGCTGCCGGGCGTCATCGGCTTCGCGTGGGCGGGCTGGGGTGTCGTGGGACTGCCAGCGGGCTCGATCGGCTTCGTCAACCTGCTCGGCATGGCGATCGTCGCTCCGGTGAGCGTGTGGGCTGCGCCCTACGGTGTGCGGATCGCGCACCGGGTTCCGCGCCGCACGCTCGAGCTGGCGTTCGCCGCCTTCCTGGCGACGATCGCGATGCGCTTCCTGATCGACCTGCTCTGGTAGGAAACTCGCGGACTTAAACCGCGATCTTCTGATTGTACTCGCCGACCTCCGGGTGCTGCGACAGCAGCCCGTCGATATCGGCAAAGATCGCCTTCATGTTCGCTTCCGATGTCGGGCTCTCCACGACAACCACCAGCTCCGGCTTGTTGGAGGAGGCGCGCACGAGGCCCCACGTGCCGTCTTCCAGCGTAACGCGCACGCCGTTGACGGTGACGAGATCGCGGATCTTCTGCCCGGCGACCGTGCCGCCGTTGGCCGCAAGCTGCTGGTAGTGCGCCACCACCTTGTCGACGATGCCGTACTTCTTCTCGTCGTCGCAGTGGGGCGACATGGTGGGCGATTGATAGGTCTTCGGCAGCGCGCGCCTCAGGTCGGCCATCGACTTATCGGGCGCGCGATCGAGCATGTCGCACACCGCAAGCGCCGCGACGAGACCGTCGTCGTAGCCGCGCCCCAGCGGCGGCTGGAAGAAGAAGTGCCCGCTCTTCTCGAAGCCGACGAGCGCCTTCTGCTCGAAGGTATAGCGCTTCATGTAGGAATGCCCCGTCTTCCAGTAGAGCGTCCTGGCGCCGTTCGCGTTGAGGACCGGATCGGTCATGAAGAGGCCGGTGGACTTCACGTCGGCAACGAACACCGCGTCCTTGTGGCGCGCGGAGATATCCCGCGCCAGCATCACGCCCACCGTGTCGGCGAAGATCTCGTTGCCCTCGTTGTCGACGACACCGCAGCGGTCGCCGTCTCCGTCGAAGCCGAAGCCGACATCCGCTTTGTGCTTCACGACCGCTTCGGCGATCGCGTGCAGCATGCCCATGTCCTCGGGATTCGGATTGTAGCGCGGGAAGGTGTAGTCGAGCTCGGTATCGAGCGGCACCACCTCGCAGCCCACCGCCTCCAGCACCTGCGGAGCGAAGGCGCCGGCCGTGCCGTTGCCGCACGCGGCGACGACCTTGAGCTTGCGCTTCAGCTTCGGGCGATCCGCAAGCGCGCGCATGTAGCGCTCGGCCATGTCGGACACGAAGATGAGACGGCCGCCCTCTGCGGGCTTATATGCGCCCGACAGCACGATCTCCTTGAGGCGGCTCATCTCGTCGGGCCCGAACGTGAGTGGACGCGCCATGCCCATCTTGATGCCGGTCCAGCCGTTGTCGTTGTGCGAGGCCGTCACCATCGCGACGCCTTCGACATCGAGATCGAACTGGGCGAAGTAGGCCATCGGCGAGAGTGCAAGACCGATGTCATGCACCTCGCAGCCGCCCGCGAGCAGGCCATTGACCAGCGCTTGCTTCACCGATGCGGAGTAGGAGCGGTAGTCGTGCCCCGTGACGAGCCGCTTCGGCACCCCACGCTCGGCGAACAGCGTCGCCATGCCGAGGCCAACCGCGGTCAGCCCCAACAGGTTGATCTCCTGCGGGAAAAGCCAGCGCGCATCGTACTCGCGAAATCCGGTGGGCTTGACGAGCGGCAGGCGCTCGAAGTCGGCGGTGTTGGGCTTCAGGTCGGCGCGCGGCGGAGGCAGCATGGATTTCCCTTAGCAGGCAAAGGAGGCAGGCAACGGATCGGTCGGGAGGTGTAAACGCGGCAGGGCCGCGAGTCGATCCCGCATGCCCGCAAGTTAAGGGCGCTTTAGAAACATGCGAGTGGGGCAGGGAAAGGGCTGAACGAAAAGGATTATTCCTGCAGGATCAAACGGCCCGCGCGCATGTCGAACCCCGAAAGCCGCGACAGAAAGCTCATGCCGAGCAGCGATGTCTTGAGGCGCCCGCGTTCGGCGACCGCCGCAGGAACATCGCGCACCGTGATGTGCCCGACCGTGACGCGGTCGAGGGTGACGGGGGCGACGCGCGCCACGCCGTTGGCGGTCGAGACGGCGCGCGTGAAATCCTTCTCCCGCAGGAACAGCCCGGCGCGTTCCGCGTCCTCATAGGACAGCGCGACCATGGTCGCGCCCGTGTCGATCATCACCTCGACGGAGCGGCCGTTGATGTCGGCTTCGGTGTTGAAATGACCGTTGTCCTGCGCGGCGATCTCGACGACGGTCCCGCGATTGAGCGGCGCCGTGGCGGTGTGCGCCGTTCGGCGTCCAGCTTGCTGCACCTCGGCAACGTCCGCCGGCGTCGGCAGGCCGAGCATACGCTCGGCGCCCATCTTGAGCGTCTCGAAGTGCGTGAGTGCGGCGACCGCGATGACGGCGACAACGCCCCAGCTAACGGCCTCGCGCATGAATTGCCTGGTGCCCGAAGTCAAAGCCATGTGTCTCGGGATGTTGCTGATCCAGCGGCACTTGCCCCACGGAGTGCCGCTCCGTGTCGCCGCGCTAACCCCTAAGCGTCAAGTAGTCCTTGGCGAACTCATAGGATCGCAAACGCCTTAAGAAACTCATACCGAGCAAGTTTTCCTTAACGCTACCGGGCTTGGCGACGAGAGCGTCGACATCGTGCACCACCAACGGTCCGATGGCGAGGCTGCGCAGGCGCGTTGCTGCCGCGTACGCCATGCCGTTGGCGGTCGAGACGGCGACCGTATAGGAGAGCTTGTCGAGGTCGACGCCCGCGCGCGCCGCATCGGCAGGCTTCAGCACCACGGATGACGCGCCGGTGTCGACCATCAGCGTCATCGCCTGGCCGTTGACGGCGGCGCGTACGGCAAAGTGCCCGTCGAGGCGCCGGCGCACACGCACCGCGCGCTCGCCTTCCTCATTGGTGCCAACCGATACGACCTGCCCTGCGGGTAGCAATTCGCCGCCGACGCGGCTCGCCACCTCGGAAAGCTCCTCGCGGTAGGAGTAGCCCGCGACGAGCACAAAGCCGATCACGAGCCAGACGAGCACGTGGCGCACGGCCTGCATCGGCCGTGTGCGATCCTCGCTGAAGAGCCCATAGAGGTAGAACATCACCAGCAGCAGACCCACGACGATCGAGATGATTTCGCCGGTGCCGAAGTCGGAGAATAGCGTGCCGTCGTCCCGTAGCAGCAGAGCGGCGCCCGCGATGACCAAGAGTGCGAGGACGATCCATGCCTTCATTGGATTTCGCTCCGCGCGCTGCCGCCGCAATGTGCGGCGAGACGGGAGGCAAGCTCCCCCATGATGCGGCGGCGCTCGAGCGGGCTGAAGGAGGACCAGCGCGCGATCTCGGCGAGCGTGCGGCCGCAGCCGCGGCACAGCCCGCTCGGGCGGTCGATGTCACAGATCTTCAGGCAGGGAGATTCGATCACGGCCGTTTCCGATGTCGGTATCGGTCCGTATGTAGCGTTCGCAAGGGGCCAGCACAACGCACCCGAGCGGTTTAGCCGACCGCTGCGGTGTCCGTATCGTTCTCCCGGTGCCGCGGGCGCAGACGTGCAGGCCGTGGCGGACGCGATACCACGCCCCTCAGCCTGTGAGTCTCCTGGCCGAGCGGCTGCAGCGGCGCCATCGCGCGCAGCACGCGGTATCCGGGCAGCGTGATTTTCGCTTCGGTTCCCTTGCGCAGCTCCGATTGCAGATCGAGGTTGCCCCCGTGCAGCGCAATAAGGTTCTGTACGATGGCAAGGCCGAGCCCCGCGCCGCCTTCCGCCGTTTGTAGCGCCAGCGTGCCCTGGCCGAAGGCCTGCAACACCTTCGGGATCTCATCGGCCGGAATGCCGGGGCCATTGTCGCGCACGGAGAGGTATTGTCCGCCATCGGGCATCGGCCCGACGGAGAGCGTGATGCGTCCGCCCTTCGGCGTGAACTTCAGCGCGTTCGACATCAGATTGAGGCAGATCTGCCGCAGCGCCCGCTGGTCCGCCCAGACCACGGGCAGATCCGGATCGGCTTCCTCCACCACCTCGATGCCCTTGCCGTCGGCGCGCAGCTTCAGCAGCCGGTGACATTCGTCGATGACGTCAGCGAGGCGCACCGGCTCCTCGTGCAGCTCGTAGCGCCCCGATTCGATGCGTGTCAGGTCGAGGATCTCGTTGATGAGATGCAGAAGGTGCTTGCCGCTTTCGTGGATGTTGCCGGCATACTCGCGATACTTCGGATTTTCGAGCGGGCCGAACATCTCCTCCTTCATCACCTCCGAGAAGCCGAGGATGGCGTTGAGCGGCGTGCGCAGCTCGTGGCTCATCGTGGCGAGGAAGCGCGACTTGGCGATGTTCGCCGCCTCGGCACGGCGGCGCGCTTCGTCGGAGAAAGATTTCTGCTCCTCCAGCTCGGCGATGAGCGCGTCCTTTTCGGTGCGGTATTCGAGCATCGAAAGCGTGGTGGCGCGCAGGCCGCGGGAGAGGAAGAGGAAATAGAGGTGGATGCCGACCGCCATCGTGGCGAGGGCCACATAGAATGCGTTGTCCAGCATCAGCAGGCGTCCGACGATCGCAATCGTCATCGGCACCGTGCCGGCATAAAGGATTGCCGGAATGGTGGCGGCGAACATCGTGCGGATGGCCAGCACCACGATGAGCGTTGCGAAGATGAAGACGTGTGAGGAGAACACCATCTCCGTAGGCGCCGACATCGTCTCGCGCACGCCGACGAGGGCGAAGCATGCGAGCGCCAGGCCGTTGAGAAGCTCCAGCAGCGTAAGGCGGCGCTTCCACTTGCGCACATTTGCGTGGGTCGGAGGGGCCGACAGAAAACGCCGACCCTGGTCGAGCAGCGCGACCTTTGCGGCGATGACGGTGACGAGCCACACGATAGCGTCCAGCGTCGGCGCCCAGAACATGCAGGCAATGGCAAAGAGCGCGTAGAGCGCGGGCATCGTCACCGCTGCACCCAGCTCGTTGCGCACGAACATCGTGAGGAGCTCGTATTCGAACTCGGGCTTGAGCGTGGTGCCGGCGGCCAGCCGCGCCCGTGTCTCCTTGAGGTCGTGGAACGCGCGCACGCGCGCTTCGCGACGGCTATGCCGGCGCGCGACCTCGTCTGGAATGGCGCTTATCGTCATGGGGTCGAGCCCAAAAATGCGACGCAGGCCGTCGCGTTCGCCGGCTATCTTATTCTTAAATGTCGGCAAGAGTTACTAACTAAGTGTTTAGTAATGAAATTATTGTCGAAGAGGCTCGGCGGCAGAGAGTGTCCACTAGCCCAGCATTGGCGGGCATTGTCGGCGCCGCGAGCGCCAGATAGGCTTCCGCAAGCCATGGCTCAAACCTGAATGCCGCTGCGGACAGCCCATGTCGCCTATGCATCTTAACGGCGTGACCCGCGGCACGGCTCCCGTGATGGCCGCCAGGGCAGGGTGCCCATGAAGCTCACCGTGGTCGGCTCGGGAGATGCCTTCGGCTCCGGCGGGCGCCTGCAGAGCTGCTACCACCTCGAGGCGGATGGCCGTGAGCTGCTCCTCGACTGCGGTGCCACGGCGATCATCGGCATGCAGCGGCTCGGGCTCGATCCCGATCGCGTCTCGACCATCGCGATCTCGCACCTCCACGGGGATCACTTCGCCGGGCTCGTCTGGTTCCTCTTGCATGCGCACTACGTGACAGGCCGCACCGCGCCGCTGAAGATCGTCGGCCCGGAGGGCATCGAGGAACGGTTCGCCGCCGCGGCCGAGGCGCTCTTCCCGCAGTCGACCAAGATCGACCGCCGGTTCGAGGTGACGTTCGCTACGCATGCGGGTGGCGTTGCCCGAGACTTCGATGGATTTCGCATCACGCCCTTCGAGGTGAGCCATCCCAGCGGCGCCCCGCCGTATGCCTTGCGGGTCGAGGCGGGCGGGAAGGTTGTGGCCTTCTCGGGCGATACCAAGTGGGTCGATGTGCTGCTGAAGGCCGCCGCCGGCGCCGACCTCTACATCTCGGAATGCTACGGCTACGACGTCGAGGGCGGTCATCACATGACCTGGCGCGACATCGCACAAAACCTCGACCGCCTCGGCGCGCGCCGGGTGCTACTGACCCATATGGGCGGCGGGATGCTGTCCCATGTCAGCCGGGTGAGCGACCCGCGGGTGCTGTTCGCCGAGGATGGCCTGCGGCTCGAGGTCTGAGTCGAGCCGCTTTCCCTGGTCTTAGAAAAGTATTACACAGGAGGGCGCCATCTGAGATGGGTTTGGCGCCGGACGGTTAGATATCCGCGATATGGGGAACATTTTTTCAATAGGCCCGTAATGCTCGACGATATGGACGTAAAGATCCTGCGCATTCTGCAGGAGGACTGTACGCGCCCCGTGGCGGACATCGGCAAGGAGGTGGGACTTTCCACGACGCCCTGCTGGCGCCGGATCCAGAAGCTCGAGGAGCAGGGGGTCATTCAGCGGCGCGTGGCCGTGCTCGACCCGAACCGGGTGAACGCGGGCGTCACAGTTATCGTGTCGATCAAGACCGACCAGCATAGCCACGACTGGCTGGACAGGTTCCATGTCGCCGTGGCCGATTTTCCCGAGGTGGTCGAATTCTACCGCATGTCGGGCGATGTCGATTACCTGCTTCGCGTCGTCGTGCCCGACATCGCCGCCTACGACGCGTTCTACAAGCGGCTGATCGCCCGCATCGAAATCGCCAAGGTGTCCTCCGCATTTGCGATGGAGCAGATCAAATACACTACCGCCCTGCCGCTGCAGTTTGCCCGCCAGGGCGCGCCGGAGCCGGCCAACGCGTTTTCAAACGGCGAGGAAAAACGCCGAAAGCGCTAGGCAGACGAACGCCGCAATACCCAACGCCGCCATGGTGAGCACCATGCCGTAGACGCGGTAGCGCATGACGGGCGGCGTACGTGAGATTCCGTAGGCGTGGAGCAGCCGCCCGCCGAGCAGCAGCAAGCCGCACAGGTGCACGACGATATCCGGCGGTGACATGCTTTCCGCCAGCCCCATGAGCACCAGCGTCAATGGCACGTATTCGGCGAAATTGGCGTGCGCCCGGATGCGCCTGCGCAGCTCCGGATCGCCGCCGTGCTCGAATTCCACCCGGCTCTCCTGCCTCAAGGTGATGACGCGTACGCTCAGCACCAGGAACAGGATTGCAAGCAGCGCGGCGTAGAACGCGGTGATCTGCAGCATTGGCTCCTCCGTGTGGCCGTGCGTCGCGTATGTGCCCTGCGGCGACAATACCGGCGATCGGCGTCTATTCGCCGATGATTTTCACCAGCACGCGTTTTTTGCGCCGTCCGTCGAACTCGCCGTAGAAGATCTGCTCCCAGGGACCGAAGTCGAGCCGCCCCTCCGTTACCGCGACGACGACCTCGCGCCCCATGATCTGGCGCTTGAGGTGTGCATCCGCATTGTCCTCGCCGGTACGGTTGTGGTGGTACTGGCTCACCGGCGCGTGCGGCGCGAGCTTCTCCAGCCACACGTCGTAGTCGTGGTGGAGGCCGTGCTCGTCATCGTTGATGAACACCGACGCACTGATGTGCATGGCATTGACCAGAGCCAGCCCCTCGCCGATGCCGCTCTCTCGCAAGCAGTCCTCGACCTGCGGCGTGATATTCACGAAGGCGCGCCGCTGCGGGATGTCGAACCACAGCTCTTTGCGATAGGACCGCATGGCCTGCGCCTCCCGAGTTCTAGCCCGCCGTCGGTTTGTGCGCCTTCAACAGCGCGATGAGGCTGGACGTATCCCAGCGGCCGCCCCCCATGCGCTGCACCTCGCCGTAGTAGGTGTCGACGAGCGCCGTCACCGGCAGGTTCGCGCCGTTGCGCTGGGCTTCATCGAGGCACATGCTGAGATCCTTGCGCATCCAGTCGACGGCGAAGCCGAAGTCGAACTTGCCCTCGTGCATCGTGCGCCAGCGGTTGTCCATCTGCCAGGACTGGGCCGCGCCCTTGGAGATCGTCTGCATGACGATGTCGAGGTCGAGGCCTGCCGCTTCCGCGAAGGCGATGGCCTCCGAAAGTCCCTGGAGCAGGCCGGCGATCGAAATCTGGTTGACCATCTTGGCGAGCTGCCCCGCGCCCGCGGGGCCGATACGGTTCACTGCGCGCGCGTAGGTCTCGATCAACGGCTTGGCGCGTGCGAACGGCTCTTCCTCGCCGCCCACCATCACCGTCAGCACGCCGTTCTCGGCGCCCGATTGCCCGCCGGATACCGGCGCATCGAGGAAGGCGATGCCGCGCTCGGCCGCCAAGGCGTTGAGCTCCCGCGCCACTTGAGCGGAAGCGGTGGTGTGGTCGACAAACACCGCGCCCGCACCCATGCCGCGGAACGCGCCATCGGCGCCTGTCGTCACGGCGCGAAGATCATCGTCATTGCCGACGCAGCAGAAGACATACTCCGCGGCAAGTGCCGCCGCCGCTGGCGTCGGTGCGCTGCGGCCGCCGTATCGGCTGACCCAAGCCTCCGCCTTCGCGCCGTTGCGATTGTAGACGGTCATGTCGTGGCCCCCCTTGGTGAGCAGATGCCCCGCCATGGGAAAGCCCATCACGCCCAAGCCGATCCACGCCACCTTCGCCATTGCTCGTCTCCATGAAGCCGGTGAGCGCTTAGCACTCACACCCTTGTCGGGCACGCAGAAAAAGGCCTCGGGTCCGCTGGAGCCGAGGCCTAGGAGATGTGTCGTTTCTGGGGGGAGAGTGCCGTGAGTGAGATCAGGTGCGATACTTCGTCTTCGTATAATGATGGATCATGCCGATGCCCGTACCCACCTTCAGCATCGCGTCCGCCGACGCATGCCTGCGGTTTTCGTTGAGCGAGGTCAGGAGAAGGATCGCGCTGACGAGGAACAGGATGAGCGCGCCGGTGCGAGCCCATGTGCCCTTGGCCCCGTACGTTGATTTCGCGCTCCGCATGTCCCGTGTCCTTCCAGCAGGTGAGTCCACGATTGAGTTGAGACTTCTGTAACCGATAAGACCTCGTTAGTCTAACTATCAATCGAACGATTGGCTAACGGACGCCGCACCGAATTTACGAAGTATTTACCATGTAGTTTTGGCAGCAATCGCAGCTGGACTATTTGGAGGCCTTACCGCGGATTTGCGTCAGGGTCTGGCGCACGCTGATTGCCTCCGGATCAAGCCGCAACTCCAGGAGCGTGGGGCGTGAAGCGCTCAACGCCCGCGCGAGCGCCGGCTCGAAGGCTTCCGTCATCTCGATCCGCTCCGCCCGCGCGCCGAAGCTGTGGGCGAACGCCACGAAGTCCGGATTGATGAGGGTGGTGCCGACAACCCGGCCCGGATAGCACCGCTCCTGGTGCATGCGGATGGTACCGTACATGCCGTTGTTCGCCACGATGACGACGATCGGCAAACCGTACTGCACCGCCGTCGCCAGCTCCTGGCCTGTCATCATCAGGCAGCCGTCACCGGCGAGGGCTATGACGGCGCGCTCGGGGTGCTGCAGCTTGGCTGCGATGGCGGCCGGCAGTCCGTAGCCCATCGAGCCGGAGGTCGGTGCAAGCTGCGTCGGCCACGCTTTGTATTGAAAGTAGCGGTGCAGGAAGCTGGCGTAGTTGCCCGCGCCATTGGTGAGGATGGCGTCATCCGGCAGGGTGCGCGAGAGCACGCCGACGACATCCTCCAGGCGCACCGTGCCGGCTGTCGGTGCCGGCTTCAGCGAGCGCTCGTAGGCGGCGCGCAGGTCGCGGCGGAAACGGCTCCAGCGGCGCTTGATCGGCGGTTTCATCCGCGCGAGTGCGCGCGTAAAGGGCTCCGCCGCGGCGATGATCGGGAGGTCCGTCTGGAAGATGCGGCCGATCTCCGTGGCCGACGGATGCGCGTGGACGAGATACTGCGACGGCCGCGGCGGCGTCACATGGCTGTAGCCGCCGGTGCTGATCTCGGTGAGGCCTTCGCCGATGACGATGAGAAGATCGGCACCCCTGATCGCCGAAGCGATCTTGGCATCCATGTCGAAGCCGGCATGGCCAACGTAGCAGGGATGGCGATTGTCGAAATGGTCCTGGCGGCGCAGCGCGGCGACCACGGGGATATCGAAGGTGGCGGCAAATTTAGCCGTGTTCTCGGCGGCTTCAGCGCTCCAGCCGCCGCCGCCGAGCAGCACCACCGGACGCTCGGCAGCCTCGATCCGGGCCTTGAGTTTCGTCATCTCGGCGGATGCGGGCGCCGGATTGCGTAGGACTGGCAAACCCGCATCTGCAACCTCGGCGGTTGCCGTCAGGACGTCCTCCGGAAACCCGAGAACGGCGGGGCCCGGCCGGCCGGAGCGTGCGGCCGCGAAGGCGCGGGCGACGTATTCGGGAATGCGCGCTGGGTCCCGCACGATGCCGACCCAGTTGGCGAACGAGCCGAAGGTGGCTTCGAGGTCGATCTCCTGGAACGCGCCGCGCCCTTCGTGCGCGCGTTCATTGAGGCCGACCAGCAGCACCATCGGGCTTGCATCGTGATGGGCGACGTAGACGCCGCTTGCCGCATTGGTGGCGCCGGGTGCCCGGGTCACGAATGCGACGCCCGGCGTGCCCGTGAGCTTGCCCGTCGCTTCGGCCATCATGGCCGCGCCACCTTCGTGGCGGCAGATGATGGCGCGCATGCTCGCGGCGTCGAAAAGGGCGTCGAGTGCCGCAAGGAAGCTCTCACCCGGAACCGTAAAGACGGTGCCGCAGCCCTCGCGCGCCAGTCCCTCGATCAGGATCTTGCCCCCGGTACGCATTACACTCGTATGTCGCCGGCTTCGCCGTTTTTTCGTTCTGTGCTGTTTTAGGCGCGCGGCGGCACCTCGGAACAGCCTTAAGCGCCGGTTCGGTTACGATTGCAGCCCGATCCGCCATGGTGTTGCGCTGTCATCAGGTTTGCCCTTATGGCCCGGGAGCGGCCGACGCGGCACCCTCTATTCGCCCAGCACGACGGATTGTCACAAGAAAGCTCTTTACAGGGGGTGGAACCAACCCTAAATGCAGCGCTCTTTTACGGGTTATGCGGTCTTCTACACTTGGCTCGGACCCGCGTGTGCCGCGGGCGGTGGAGGTCCTATGCGATGGAGAAGCACTCTTCAGCATCTGCGCTGATCGACAGATGCCGCCCCGAGCGCCCGGTGCGCGGCTTGCGGCCGCACGCCGCCGGACGCGCAGCGCGATGGTTCCTCGATAACTTTCCGGGGGATGTGGCCTACGCCTACAAGGCCAACAGCTCGGTGTTTCTCATCGGAGCGCTCTACGGCGCCGGCATCCGGCACTTCGACGTGGCCTCCCTGCCGGAGATCGAGGACGCGGCGACCATTCCCGACGCGCACCTGCATTTCATGCATCCGGTGAAGTCCCGGCACGCCATCCGTCGCGCCTACGATCTCGGCGTGCGCTCCTATTCGCTCGACAGCGAGGACGAGCTCAGGAAGATCGTCGAGGCGACGGGCGGCGCGCGCGATTTGATTCTGTGGGTGCGCATCGCCGTGCCCGCGATCAACAGCCGGATCCCGCTCGAGCGCAAGTTCGGCACCTTCGGTGCGGAAGCCGCCGACCTTCTGGTGAAAACGCGCCAGGTGGCGGCCGAGATCGGCGTCACCTTCCACGTCGGCTCGCAGACCTCGACGCCCGACGCATATGTCACGGCGCTGGGCGAGGTGCACCGCATCATCGTCAAGTCGGGCGTGATGATCGACCGGCTCGACATCGGCGGCGGCTTTCCTTCGCGCTATCCGGACAGTGATCCCGCGCCGCTGCAGGACTTCATCGATGTCATCTCCGCCGGCATCGAAGCGCTGCCGGTGAAAGAGAACATCAAGCTGATGTGCGAGCCGGGGCGGGCGCTCGTCTCCGAGGCGGAGAGCCTCATCGTGCGTGTCGATGCCCGGCGCGGCAAGAACCTCTACATAAACGACGGCTCCTACGGGATGCTGTTCGACGCCGCGCACCTCAACTTCATCTTCCCGATGAAGCTCGTCTCGCGCAGCGTCGACCCGGGCGATTCGCTCGTGCCCTTCGAGCTGTGGGGTCCGACGTGCGATTCCATCGACCACATGAAGGGCCCCTTCATGCTGCCCGACAGCATCGCAGAGGGTGACTACATCGAGATCGGCAACATGGGCGCCTACGCCCGTGCGATCGCGGGCCGCTTCAACGGCTACGGCGAATATGACGAGGTGATCCTCCTCGATCCGCCCATGCTGAGCATGTACGGCGAGGAGGCGATCGACGTCGCCGCCGCGCGCCGGAGCTAGATCTTCGGGGGCCCATAGCCTTGGACGGCCTGTTTTCCACAGGCCGTCCACACCTCATCCACACCCTCGTCCACAATCCGCCACACCGGTCGGCTGAGCTTGCCGGCGTACCAACCCTGAAGGAGGGGCCATGTCCGCCGGTGATCCTGTTTCCGACCACGACGATACGGTCGCCGAGCACGACCGCCTCGAAGCCGCAGCCGACCGGGCGCTCGCCGAGGCCGAGTATGAATTCTACGCATTGCGCGAGGCTCTGCAGGCCGCGCTCGCCGTGCCACTGCGCGACCGCGCCATTGCCGATCCGCGCATGATGCTCGCGGATGTATCGGAGCCCGATACGTCCACCGAGACCGCGCGCGCGACCCTCGGCTCCTTCGCATCCGCAGCAGCGTGACGGCGAGGACGACCCCGAAGATAAAAGAGAGGCATGGAGAGCGGGCGATCTTCGCCGCGCCTCTAGGTGCGCCGCAGCGCACTGTTCAACGTTCATAACCTTGCGGAAGGCACGGCGCGCGAATCCCGCCACGCGCGGTTGCTGCCTGCCGGCGCTCGTCCCATATCCCGTTTCGGTCCGCTCTCAATGGGGACAGGTGTCGCGAGCGGCACGTACCAGGGAGAGACGACATGAAGCGAGCAATCCTGATCGGCATCTGCGCCGCTGCGGGCGTTATGATGCAAGCGGCGGTCGCCACGTCGGCGAGTGCGGCATATCTCGGCTACGGCAACGGCGA
>Ga0180216_1001114_pt1 | contig 24860 bp, 15 predicted proteins | sample eDN3rd37CBELigMG_FD_128879 | JGI IMG/M metagenome (GOLD analysis project Ga0180216, IMG submission 128879) | Enriched Miracle-Growth compost microbial communities from Emeryville, California, USA - eDNA 3rd pass 37_C BE-Lig MG (version 2)... ... | reverse complement strand
TGCACGGTGAGATCGGAATGATCACACCCGCCGAGAAAGAAAACGCCTACTATTCCCTTGAACCCCAACCGGCACACGCCGAGTTGGCAATTCAGAGCCTCTAACAAACCCGGGGCGATTCAGGGAAAGGATGGACCCGCTGTAGACCGCATCCCTGACCGCATGTCTCGTCTCCGCCTCCACATCGACAGGACCGGATGCGGCGACATCGAAGGCGATCGGCACCGTTATCTCCGCTTTGTAGAGATCAGCGATGTCATAGACGAATGACCGGGCATGACCGGTATGCACGAAACCGAGCCCCGGCGAGCACCCTACGGCCACGATGACCGCATGGATGATTCCGTACAGACAGGTATGCGCAGCCGAGAGCGCCATATTGATCAAATCGGAGTTCTCGAAGTTCTCCGGATCGTAGTCGCGACGGTTCCACGGAACACCCGTACGCAATGACTGCTCGCGGTATATGCGTCTGACCCGGGCACCCTCACGACCCCGCAATTGCTGCATGGTGTAGGAGCTGACATCCTCATCAGAAAAACGCATCGCGTACATCGAGCGAGCCACTCGCAGGCGCGACGACTGGTTGGACACCGCGCGGGCTTGAGCTTCAAGCAGTCTCGTCGTGCTCGCGAGAGTGCGACCATGCGCGTAATAACGCACTCCCCGCTCTCCCACCCAAACGGCAGTCGAACCGCTTTCGGCCAGAAGCAGCATCGCCTGATGTGTCACATTCGTGCCAGGACCGAGCAGGAGGGCGCCCAATGAAGCAGCCGGAATGTGAACAGTCCCCCGCTCATCAGTGGCCGTTATCGCGTTCTGGTCTCGGTGGATCACAGCCCGTTCGACATAGACGAACGAGATCCGGTCCTCCACCCGCACCAGTTCATGGAGCTCGGGCGGCGGAGTCCCCGGAGGCTTACTCACGACCGTGGACACCGGCTATGGTCATCAAGCCACAACCGTAGCCTTTGGCCCTACCAAGCCCATGGGTCAGCGTCCGACGGAAGACAGCGGCATCACTGATCTCCAACCGACCATCGAATTGTGCTGTAGCGAGCGTGACCATGCTGTCTCCTCGCCGGAACTCGTGACGGCTGCGTCGGCTGACGAGCACATCGGGCTGCCCATCGACTCCCAGAGGCACTCGGAACCCGTGGGCCTCCGCGCGCTGGATCAGCCAATCGCGCTGCTGGTCAGCAGTGACGTGGGGCAGCCTCTTGCCGGCGAGCTGCGGATCCCGAGACTGCTTCACGGGGTTCGCGGTCAGCCGGAAAGCCAGCACTTCGCCCTCTGCGAGCCTCGAAAGCCGGTAGTCATAGTCGACGCTCTCCCATCCGCTCTTCCCCGGCCACCCTGCTTGTTCCACCAGATGCTCGAGGCTCGGTTCGCTCGGGCTGACGATGTAGAGGTAGACATGGGGGTGCTGGAAGTCCACCCGCCACAGGACACGGCCGCCCTCCTGTTCACGATCGGGGGTGGAGCCGGGAGGGAATGCAGCCAACACCGCGGCATGCATCGCTTGCGGCGAGGCCAGGAGGAACTTGCTCTGGCGCCGGGCCGCGTTCAACGGCATACGAGTGAGATACATCACGCCCCTCTCGCAAAGGCCAGCGGATCATGATCTTCCCCATTGAAGCCGGTCCCGGCACGCGCGAACAGGTTATCCACCTCGACGGGCCGCTCAGTGACGATCGTCCTCCAGGTGTATCGACGACGCTCGGGATCGAAGCTGACCGGCTCATCCCGGACCACTTCGCCTTCGGTCTCGCCCGGAAGGGCATCGCGGACGAATTCGAGTGAGACAGTCGGAGTCTTCGTTCGACGCTGATGAACGGGCGATGCGCGCCAAGGCTCGGCGCGCAGAGCTTCCACCAAGGTTCCCGGCCGCAGCCCCAGTGACAGCGGGCCGACGGGCGGAGCAGAACGACGACCGAGGTAGAGCGGGAAGGCCGGGCTCCTCAGAGCCTCGTCGATCCCTTCGAGCAGCGCACTGTCAGCCTCGAGCCCAGCGACGAAAACGGCATCGGACAGGTAGTGCCGGGAGGACAGCGGCAGGGAGCCCACGCTGCCATCCCGGTTCGGCTCCTGCCAATGCTGAGCCGTCTGGAAGTCCCGCACGAGCTGGCCAGGCTGATCCGTGCGCACCCCATAGACAAGACGGGTCAGATCCTCGATCGGATCGACGCGATGCCGCCCCTGTGCAGCTGCGATGAGCCCGATCACACCGCTCTTCGTCGGCTCTCGCCGAGTGCCGCGATTCACGAACCGGCTCGAATCGCCCCAGGATTGCAATGGGCCGGCGAGCCGCAAGAGCAAGACGGTCATGGCTGAGCCTTCAAGCGCTCCTCGCTCAGGCTCTGCACCGCCTGAACCAGGCTCTCCAGATCGACCGGATCCCCCAACCGCTCGAGTGCTGCCGTCTGGGCGCCAAGGCGGACCACGAACGATGCCACGGCCTTCTGACCGTATGCACGATCGATGTCCTCCGCATAGGCAGCCAGCCGTTCACTTGCGGCTGCGGCTCGGGTCGCTCCATCCTGGGCGACGACGGGATCTTCGAATGCCCCGACGAGGTTCACCGGCTGGGTTTCACGGATGACCACCACCACCCCTTCAGGCAGGGTGCGATTGGCGAAGGTGTTCTGCTTGCCCGTCGGCATGCTGGTCACGAAGGAACGGACGAAAGCACCGACCGCCCGGCCGGTGGCATCCGCGTTACCGAGATTGCGATGCAGGGCATCGACATCGACCGTCGCATAGCGGTAGAGGGTGGAAGAGTTGAACTCGACGGTGCCGATCATGCCAGCGCCGAGGTTGTCTTCGGGGGCCTGGTCATCGACGGCCGTGAAGTAGTCGTACTCGTTGTCCACGGCGTGGACACTGATGGCGTGCGCCACTTGGGCTGCGGCATCGACATTGAGGTCAGCCGCATCGGCGACCATTCGACCGAACAGCGCGATATCGATGCTGTGATCGCTGTCGGCTGCGCGCTTCACAGCGGCCTTGTCCAGGTCCGTCCCATTCTTCTCCGCCTCGACAGCGAGGTGTGCGAGGTTCTGGATCTGGCGATGGCTCAGGAAGACGAGATAGGGGACTTCGGGCACACCATCCTCGCCCTTCTTCGGCTTCTCGACTTTGATGCCAGTGGAGGTGAACACCTTCTCTGCGAGAGCAGCGGCGTCATTCTCGAGTTCCGGCGAGATCTTCGCGATCTGCTCAGCGATGAGCTCGACGAGCTTCTTGGTGCGCTCGCCCAGCTCGGCCTGGTCGACGATCGACGAGAACTCTTTGCGGGTCGCCCGTTTCCAGGCCTGACTCGAGACCCGAGCGCGTCGGACGCCACCATAGACGGCCGTCTTGGGGCTCCCCGTGTCATCCCGGTTGATATTGCTCGGCGGCACGGTCTGCAGGATGTGGATGTCGACGATGGTGCGCGTCATGGAAGATCTCCTTCTTCTCGAGTTTCGGGTGGGTTATCGACGTCTTTGCCCTCGGTGGAATCCTCTTCTGTACGAGAGTGGTAGTAATCCCGTCCCCAGGCCAGACGCACCCCATCGGCGAAACGCGGATCCTGGAGCCTGAAGAGATCGACGGCAAGCAGACCGTAATCGAGGGGGATCTTCGCCGCCCGGAATTGTCCGATCAACCCTCGTGCATGAGTGGATGCCTCTGCCAGGGAGGATGCCGTCCCCAGCGCGGAGAACCGGCGCCAGACGGCACCCTCCCTACCCTCCGCACTGAGCTTTCGGGCGGCTGTCCCCATCGACTGCCCGCGGAGATGCATCGCTATTCGCTGAGACTGCTGATGCAGGGCGAAGAGAGTGAGCGCATAGTGGACGGCCCGTTCAGCAGGCGATGGCTCGTCCCCATGACCGGCCAGCACATCCGGCAACCCGAGCGTGTACTGCCAGACCAGGGGATCCGCACCGGGCTCGGTCCCGATGGCGCGTCGTAGCATCGCCAACGATGCCGCTGCACCCGACTCACCCGCGATGTACCCTCTCTGCAGCCGATCGACACGCTTCACCACATGATCACGGAGCAACGCATATCGGTCGACCGGATCGGCGGCACCTCTGGATGACGCTTCGACACTCACCAATTCACCTTCTCCTTCTCCTCTGCAGCAACCGGCTCCTCCGCAGCTGTGGAGAGCGCCAGCACCTGGGAGAGGTCCCGCAGGAACCACCCATAGGCCTCCGACGAACTCACATGCCGGCCCGATTGCTTGTCCTCCCGTCCAGCCCAGGCGATGGGCCCCGCCTCATCGACGGCTCGCCTGCCGCAATCCAGCAGAATCCTCCTGCAGGTGGCGAACCAGCGATCCTGGGCGTCCACGACATCCGCATCGGCGCTGAGGCCGGAGAGCCAGTCACGGAACGGTGAGTCAAGGAGGAAGTAGGCGGCCTCCCTGGCTCGTGTCCGCGGGCCCTCGACATCCCCACCTTCAGCGATCGCGAGATTCCCCGCGAGCTTCACCAACGCGAAGACAGCGGACTCCGTCTTCTCGACCGCATCGATCACACCCTGGCTGAGGGCCGGAACCAATCCGGCGAGCAGGCGAGGATGGATCGCCAAGGAGTCATCGATGACCTCCGCCACGGTGGCACTCTGACTGCCGTATTCGATGCCGATGGCACGAGTACGCAATGGATGCTCGTCGCTGAAGGCCCCGCGATTCTGCAACACGGCGATCCAGGCGAGACCGAGAGGTGGGAGGGAACGATAGCCCTGACCCCGCTGTCTCTGCCACTCCCCCTGGGGAAGGAGGGCTCCCAGGCCGCGCCAGAGCGATCTTGAGGGGTCATGGGTCTTGGGCATGTAGATCGTCCTGCCTTCTGCAAGCTTCTTCTCCTGAGTCTCGCTGCGGCGCCAGGAAGTCATCGGCTCACGGTTCTCGATCCCTTTGACACTCTGAGGGCGCAAGGCATCGCCATTGGCGATGAGAACACCGGTGACCTCGCCTCCATCATGGGCGAGCCGGATGCGACGGCTCTGCCAGGTGAAGAGATCCGCTATGCCCGTGGGCTCCGCCGACCCGCTCCGCACCGTCGCCGTCTGAAGGTCGCGCTCCCAGACGGCGGTGTCACCCTCAGGCCAGGCGTATCCTTGAGAGTCTCCGAGCACCAGGTTGAGCAGCAGCGTCTCCCGGAAGGAGCTGCCCTCGACCAGGATGCCGCCCAATCCGCCGACCCAGGCAGTGCCGATCGGATAACCCTTCCCGCCTTTGACTCGACTATCGTCGACCGCACCCGATTTGATGCCCGACGGATCGAAGGCTTGGCAGTGCACCAGCCACCGTGCCGCCTCGGCGAAGGATATCCGGTCCACTCCACGCTTCAATCGCGTAGTGAAGAAAGGCTCGCCATTCGGCACATCAGCGATGAGCTTGGTCAGCTCCGACAGCTCCCCCTTCTCCGTGCGCAGCGAAGCGACCTGATAGAAGGGCGCCTCCGGATGCAGCAGGTCGAAACGATGCCGATACCTCTCCAGGTATTCGTCCGTGAACTCAGGCAAAGCGGCCCGCCCGCTCCAGAGCTGCGCCCATTCCGTCACCGGATCCTCGACCGGCTGGAGTGCCCGGTGGAGGATGGCCAGTAGCAGCCGCGCGATCGCGAAATCCTGTGTGGGCAGCTCCCCGGCGATCTCCCGGATCTCACCCGCGCGCCGGAACGCATCGCGCAACGACACATCGTCGATGCCGCCATCGATGAGCCGCACGGTGATCCATGGCCGATCGACCAGATCGAAGCTCGTCATCGCATCCGTCATGTGGTCTCGCTCCTCTCAACCTCGAGCCCCCATTCCCTGCTGTACCTGAGTCGATGCCCCGCGACCTCTGCCTCGAACTGCTCATCCAACACGAGCACCAGCTGGCCTTTGAGCCACGGGGACAGCTGCCAGCCAGTGAAGGCATTCTTCTCCAGGGGACCGACAACACGATCGGTCATCCATGGCTTCGACAGGATCGGAGGCAGCCGGATGCTGGATTGGGCGACTGCCAATGCGATGGGATCGTCAGGTCTCCATTCCGTCGAGATCATCCGATCCGCTTCATGTCTCAGGTGCGGTAGGGTCCGGATCTCGTCGCCGACCCGCCGGACGACGAGCACTTCGAGAGTGTCCTCGGTGTCCCTCACCTGCGCCTGGGCCCCGGGAGAATCGTCGCTCGCATCGCCGATCCCCCTGTCCTGCCAACCGATGATCGACATGGGCGGCCTCGGGACATGATTGAGCAGATAGGCGTGGGCTCCGGTCTTCTTACTCTCCCTGTTCCTGTTCTGCTCCTCTCGAGCGGCCTGCAACTCTTGCCGCCAGGGCCCGTCATCGGCCGAACTCGCATAGGTGTCCTGGACCAGCTTCGGGATGTCATCGGGAAGCAGCACCTCCCCGCCCGATGACATGACGCGGTCTATCACGGCGAGGGTGCGCAACAGGGTGTATCCGTCGTAGATCAGCCCCGGTCCGGTGACGGGAGCGGGAGGACTTGCTGTCCAATCCTCGACGCCGACGATCACGCAACGCGGCTCCCGCATCGCAGTGGGCCGATGATCCCGGTGATGACGATGCACCCGGCCGAGGCGCTGCAGAATGAGGTCGGTCGGAGCCAGGTCGGTCACCAGCAGGTCGAAGTCGACGTCGAGCGACTGCTCCAGCACCTGGGTCCCGACCACGATGGCGCTCCCCGGCCGGTTGCCCTTCTCAGGGGGGCCGAAGGATGCCCGAAGCCAGGCATCCGTCTCCGCACGGTCGCTCGCGATGAAGCGGGAGTGCGCAAGGCGCAGCGTGTGCCGGTCACCGAAGCGCTCCATCAGCAGCCTCATCGTCTGCTGGGCTCTGGCCACCGTGTTCCGCACGATCATCACGCAGCCGCCGTCGCCAAGAGAGGTCTCGAGGAGGTCTACGAGGGCCTGGTCGTCATCCGGCATCCGGTCGATGCTCACGCGTTGCTTTCGTGACACTCCGTCGACATGGACGGTCCTCACCCCTTCCGAGGTGGTGGCCGTGATGAGCGGGTAGGAGAGGTCCACCGGTGGCTCCTCGCTCCCCTGAGCGGCCGAAGCCTCGGCTATGGCGCGTAGACGGCGCTTGCGATCGCTCATGCTCTCCTCCGGGTTCGGAGCCACAGCCGGAAGCCTCTGTGCAGTCTCCGAGGAGTACGCCTCGATGAGCTCCCGACGACGAGAGGTCGGCAGAGTCGCCGAGAGGAGGATGACGGGGACACCGTAATGACCGAGCCAGCCGAGGATCCGGTCCAGATAGACGTTCATGTAGACGTCGTAGGCATGGACCTCGTCGATGATGACGACCTTGTTCACGAGCGCGAGATGGCGAAGCATGAGATGCCTGCTCTTGAGCGCACCGAACAGCACCTGATCGACGGTGCCGACCACGAAGTTGGCCAAAGGTCCCTTCTTGCGGCCCATCAGCCATTCGTGCGCGATCACGACCTGCTCCGGGACTCGCTCCCAGAGGTCGTCGCCCTCATCGTTCCCGACCTCGACGATCCTTCCGCCCCGCGCCAGGCCCGCGAACTCTTCGTTGAGGGCGGCCTTCCCATGCGCCAGGAAGATCGTCTGATCGCTCCCCGAGAGAGCCGAGAGCCGTTCGACCCAGGCACTGACCCGCGTGAACATGGCGTCACTGGTGGCCATCGTGGGCAATGCGATGAAGGCCCCACCGGCACCGGTTCGATGCGCGAATACCTCCGCGACGGCGAGCGCGGCCTCGGTCTTGCCCTCGCCCATCGGGGCTTCGACGATCATCAAGCCGGGGCGGTCGACATCCCGTGCCGAAGCGACCGCCTCTTTCTGCATCGGACGCACATCGGCTCCCGGGGGAAGCGAGAACCGGGACTCGAAGAGCTCTCTTACCCCCATCGGCGGCTCACCCGCCTTCCAGGCCGGGGGAAGCTGCAGACGCTGCCAGGCACGCTCCGCCCGCTCCTCCGACGAGCGCACATCCCCATCCCCATAAGAGAAGAGGTCGACATTGCTCGCCAGCCAGTCGGCGATGATCACGATCGCTGTGATCAGGATCTGGCTGCGAGCGCTGAGCGGGGTCGCGGCCCAGCCGGACAGATCATGCTCCACTCCGGCGGTCGAGGTCGCATAGGCTGCGAACTCTTCTTGGACGGAACGCCAGACGGCCGACTCCCCGAGAAGATACGGCCGTGACTCCTTCAGCATCTGGTGAGAGGGAGTCACCCCGTGGTGAGATCCGGGGACGACGGCGTAGCTCTCAGCGACTTCACGAGAGAATCCATGATGCTGGATCAGCCAATCGCGGAGCAGGATATGGCTTGCCAGGGAGTGCGGCATCCGGCTCCTCGCCTGCTCGTTCATATGGAAGTCGAAGCCGGCATCCAGCATCCGAGCTTTCTGATGAGCGAGTTTTATCGTGAAAGCAGGGGTAGCCTTGCCGAGGTCATGCGCGGCCGCCAACCAGCGGACACAGCGCTCCGCCGCCGCATCCCCACCGAGATCGGCCGCGATGATCGCCCTCGTGACCGCTGGAAGGTAGTCGCGCCATAGATAGCCGGCTATGGCCTCCGTGTCGGCCATATGACGGTGAAGCGGCAACCAGCTACCGGTGTCTTTGTCGTCTTTCGCCCATACCACTGATGCTTCGGGACTCAATGCCGGTAGGGGCGAGCTTGCTGAGGTCATGATATTGCCTCGATTAACATGGGGTGAGGGAAGCTTACCGTCCAGGGGAAGAAAAGACCAGGGTCGGAATCGAGGATGCATCGAACAGCGATCTCTCCTCTCAGAAGACAGCGCGCGCCCGCCTACCATGGAGGATTGATGTCTCCCGAATCTGCCCCGGACGCCGCATCGGCGTTGCGCATCGCCTACCCGCCCGAGCTGCCGGTCAGCCAGCGGCGCGACGACATCGCGGCGGCGATCGAGGCGAACCAGGTGGTCATCCTGGCCGGGGAGACCGGCTCGGGCAAGACGACGCAGCTGCCGAAGATCCTGCTCGAGCTGGGCTACCGGAGCATCGGGCACACCCAGCCGCGGCGGATCGCCGCCCGCACCATCGCCGAGCGGATCGCGGAGGAGCTCGGCGTCGAGCTGGGTAGCCTGGTCGGCTATCAGGTGCGGTTCACCGACCGGGTCGGCAAGGACACCCGCGTCAAGCTCATGACCGACGGCATCCTGCTCGCCGAGATCCACCGCGACCGGATGCTGAAGAGATACGACGCCATCGTCATCGACGAGGCGCATGAGCGCAGCCTCACCATCGACTTCCTGCTCGGCTACCTGAAGCAGCTGCTGCCCCAGCGCCCCGAGCTCAAGGTGGTCATCACCTCCGCCACCATCGATCCGGAGAGCTTCTCTAAGCACTTCGGGAACGCGCCGATCATCGAGGTCTCGGGGCGGACCTACCCGGTGGAGATCCGGTACCGGCCGCTGGTGGCGGAGACGGGGACGGATGACGACGGCGACCCGGCAGAGCCGATGGACCTGCTCGACGGCATCAATGCCGCGCTCGATGAGCTCGACCGGGAGCCCGACGGCGATGTGCTCGTCTTCCTGAGCGGGGAGAACGAGATCCGGGACGCCGAGGAGTCCATCCGCGTGCGGCTCTCCGCGGCCAGACGCGACACCACCGAGGTGCTGCCGCTCTACGGGCGATTGAGCGCCGCCGAACAGCACCGGGTCTTCGAGACCAAGCGCGCTCTGGGCATCCGCCGACGGATCGTGCTGGCCACCAACGTCGCCGAGACCAGCCTCACGGTGCCGGGCATCCGCTACGTCGTCGACGGCGGCACGGCGCGCATCTCGCGGTACAGCGCCCGCTCAAAGATCCAGCGGCTGCCCATCGAGGCGATCTCGCAGGCGTCCGCGAACCAGCGCTCCGGCCGCAGCGGCCGCACCAGCCCGGGCATCGCCATCCGGCTCTACGCGGAAGGAGACTACGCCCGCCGTCCCGAGTACACCGAGCCGGAGATCCTGCGCACGAACCTCGCCGCCGTCATCCTGCAGATGATCTCGCTCGGGCTCGGTGACATCCAGGGCTTCCCCTTCCTGCAGCCGCCGGATGCCCGGGGCGTCAAAGACGGGATCGATCTGCTGATGGAGCTGGGCGCGATCACTCCCGGCCCGGCGATCACGCCGGTGGGCAGGCAGCTCGCCCAACTGCCCATCGACCCGCGGCTGGCCCGCATGGTGATCGAGTCGAAGAGGCACGGCACGACGCGCGAGGTCATGGCCATCGTCGCCGGCCTGAGCATCCAGGACCCCCGCGAGCGCCCGCTGGAGAAGCGCCCGCAGGCCGACGCCCTGCACGCCCGCTTCACCGACAGGACCAGCGACTTCCTCAGCCTGCTGAACCTCTGGAACCACCTCGAGGAGCGCCAGAAGGAGCTCAGCGGCAATCAGTTCCGCAAGCTCTGCAAGGCCGAATACCTGAACTATCTCCGCGTGCGCGAATGGCAGGACGTCTACCGGCAGCTGACCCGCATGGCGAAGCCGCTCGGCCTCACCGTCGGCGCTCCGTCGGTGAACCCCGACGGCATCCACCGCTCGCTCATGGCCGGCCTGCTCAGCCAGCTGGGGCTGAGGGACGACCGCAAGAAGGACTACCTCGGCTCCCGGCAGGTGCGCTTCAGCATCTTCCCCGGCTCGGCCCTCGCGAAGAAGCAGCCGCCCGCGGTGATGAGCGCCGAGCTGGTCGAGACCAGCCGACTGTTCGCCCGGATGAACGCCGCCATCGACCCCGCCTGGGCCGAGCCGATCGCCGGGGACCTCTGCAAGCGCAGCCACAGCGAGCCGCACTGGGAGAAGAAGCAGGGCGCCGTGATCGCCTACGAGAAGGTCACCCTCTATGGGCTGCCGATCGTGCCGAAGCGGCGCATCCAATACGCCCGCATCGACCCGGCCCACTCGCGCGAGCTGTTCATCCGTCACGCCCTGGTCGAGGGCGAATGGGAATCGCCACAGGCCTTCGACCGGGCGAATCGGGCGCTGCGCGCCGAGCTGGCCGAGTTGGAGGAGCGCACCCGCCGACGCGACATCCTCTACGACGACGAGGCCGTGTACGAGTTCTACGATCGCCGGATCCCCGCCGAGGTGGTGAGCCAGCGCAGCTTCGAGGGCTGGTGGCGGAAGGCCCGACGCGAGACACCGGAGCTGCTGACCATGACGGCGGCCGACCTCGTCGAGGAGGAGACCGCCGCCCCCGACGAGGACGCCTACCCCGAGGCCTGGCAGCAGGGCGACCAGCGCCTCGCGCTCGGCTACCGCTTCGAGCCGGGCGCCGCGGACGACGGGGTCACCATCCGCGTGCCCCTGCCGCTGCTGCCGCGGCTCGAGCCCGCCGGCTTCGACTGGCAGGTGCCCGGCCTGCGCGAGGAGCTGGTCGCCGCGTTGATCAAGTCCCTGCCGAAGCCGATCCGCAGACATGTGGTGCCGGCCGCCGATTGGGCCCGGCGGCTGCTCGCCGAACTGCCCGGCACCCCGGATGGACGGCCGCTGACGGCGGCCTTGGCCGAGCGGATCCGCGGTGAAGCGCACGTCCCCGTCGGGCCCGAGGACTTCGACCTCGACCGGGTGCCGAGCCACCTGCGGATGACCTTCGCCGTGATCGACGATCGGGGCGGCGTGCTCGCCTCGGGCAAGGACCTCGAGGCGCTGCAGCAGAAGCTGAGAGCACCCGGCCGACGCAGCGTCGCGAAGGCGGCCACGGCGATCCGCAGCGATCTGGAGCGCAGCGGCCTGACCCGGTGGGACTTCGCCGAGCTGCCCCGCAGCATCGAGGTGGATCACGGCGGCAACACCATCCGCGCCTACCCCGCCCTGGTGGACGAGGGCGCGAGCGTCGCGATCCGGCTGATGAGCACGCCCGATGACCAGGCCCGGGCCATGCGCTCCGGCGTGCGGCGTCTGCTGATGCTCGCCATCCCCTCGCCGGCCGGCTATGTGCAGGAGCACCTCACCTCCGCCGAGAAGCTCCTGCTGGCCCGCGGCCCCTACCGCTCGCATGCGGCCCTGCTCGAGGACTGCCTGGCCGCCTGCCTCGATGGGGTGCTCGGCGGCCGGCTGATCTTCGCCCGCGAGGAGTTCGAGGCCGCGCGCGACACGGCTTCCGGCACCGTCATGGACGCCATGTTCCGCACGGTCGCGCTGGTGAGCAGCAGCATCGCCGCCGGGCGGGAGGCGGAGCAGGCGATCGCCGGGGCGAACACCATGAGCCTGCTCGCCCCGCTGAGCGACGCCAAGACGCAGCTGGGGAACCTGCTCCACGCCGGCTTCGTCGCGACGACCGGGCTGAGCCGCCTGCCCCGGCTGCCCGTCTACCTGCGCGGCATCGCGTACCGTACCAGCAGGATCGCCGACAACCCCGGCCGGGACCGGGCCTGGATGACCGAGGTGCAGACCGCGACGGCGCGCTATCTCGATGCGGGCGGCACGCTCCCGCTCGCTCCCGACTCCCCGGAACGCCTCGCCCGCGTGCGCTGGATGCTCGAGGAGCTGCGGCTCAGTCTCTTCGCGCAACCGCTCGGCGCTGCGGGGCCCGTCTCGCTGCAGCGCATCACGAAGGCGCTGCAGGAGGAGTAGTCGTGCTCGACACGAACGCGCGCCACATGGCGGCGTAGCGGCCGCCCCGCTCGAGCAGTTCCTCGTGCGAACCCAGCTCCACGAGTCCCCCGGCCTGCAGCACCGCGATCCGGTCGGCGCCCCGGGCGGTCTGCAGCCGGTGGGCGATCACGACCGTCGTCCGGCCACGCGAGACGGCACGCATGGCGGCCGTCACCCGCGCCTCGGTGACCAGGTCGAGGTTGGAGGTGGCCTCGTCCAGCAGCAGCACGGCCGGGTCCACCAGCTCGGCCCTCGCGAGCGCGAGCAGTTGCCGCTGACCTGCCGAGAGGGAGCGGCCCCGCTCGGCGAGCTCGTGCCGGTAGCCGCCGCTGAGCCCGGCGATGAAGTCGTGGGCACCGACCGCGCGGGCAGCCGCCTCGACCTGCGCATCCGAGGCGTCCGGCCGGCCGAAGGCGATGTTGTCGCGCACGCTGCCGGTGAAGAGGAACGCCTCCTGCGGCACATAGCCGAGCTGGCGACGGAAGCCGCCGAGGTCCAGCATCCGCAGATCCTGACCGTCGACCAGCACCCGGCCCTCGCTCGGGTCGTAGAAACGGGCCAGCAGCTTGACGATCGTGGACTTGCCCGCCCCCGTCTCGCCGACCAGGGCGAGGGTCTCATGCGGCGCGATCGCCAGCTCGATCCCTCGCAGGGCCTCCGGCGGTCTGCGCTCCAGCGCGTCGGGCGAGAGCATCAGCCTGGGGTCCGACGGTCCCCGCTGCTCCAGGCCGGGGCGGGGCGGCGCCTCGGGGTAGCGGAAGTGCACCCCCGCCAGGGCGATCGAGCCGGTGACCCTGCCGGGGTCGCGCGGCTCCGGCGCATCCGGTGTCAGCGTCTCGAGCGCCATCAGCTCCGCGATCCGCCCGACCGACACCCGGGTCTGCTGCCAGGCGTCGAACACCTGGGAGAGCTGCTGGATCGGCGAGAAGAACATGTCGATGTAGAGGATGAACGCGATCAGCGCCCCGGAGGTCAGGTCGCCGGAGGCGATGAGCACCGCCCCGACCCCGAGCACGATGGCATCGGCGACGCCGGAGAGGAACTGCACGAACGGGAAGTAGGTCGCCACCAGCCGCTGCGAGGCCAGCCGCGACCGCAGATACGAATCGCTGAGCCGCTCGAAGCGCTCCACCGTCCGCGCCTCGTGCACGAAGGCCTGCGACTCCCGCACACCGGAGAAGCTTTCCTGGAAGTCGGCGTTCACGATCGCGATGCGGTCCCGCGACACGTCGTAGAGCCGCGATGCCCTGCGCTGGAAGGCCACCGTCGCGATCGCGAGCGGAACCACCACGCTCAGGGTGCACAGGCCTAGCGGCAGGTTCACCACAAGCAGGGCCACACCGACACCGCAGAAGGTGACGATCGACACGAGTGCCGAGAGCAGGCCGTTCTGGATGAGCGTCTCGAACTGGTCGACGTCGGTGGTCATCCGCGTCATGATCCGGCCGCCCATCTCGCGCTCGTAGTAGTCCAGCGAGAGACGCTGCAGCTTCGCCCAGATGCGGATGCGCAGCGAGAGCATGACACGCTGGGCGACCCGGCCCATCACCAGGATCTGGGCCATGCCGTCCAGCACGCCTGCGAGCGTCACCAGGAGGAACAGGCCGGACGCGACGAACAGCACCGTGGCCGATCCTGCCTCCACCCCCTCGTCGACGCCGGTCTTCGTCAGGACCGGGCCGAGCAGGCCCAACCCCGCATCGAGCACCACCAGCAGGAGGCCCAGCAGCAGCGGCCGGCGGAACTCGGCCAGCAGCCTCGGCAGGCTGAACGCGGGATCCGGGGCGGCCTCGCGCCCCAGGTCGAGCTCGGGCACGTCCCTGACCGGCCCCAGCGCGGCCACCCGGGCGAGCAGCTCCGGCGTCGGAGTGAGCAGGGCGGCGATCCTTCCTCCGCGGCCACCGCCCCGCCCGCCGCCACCGCCGAAGCCGAGCATCGCCCGGCTGTTCGGCCGGATCGCCGGCGACGCCTGGCCGCCGCCCGACCACGCGGATGCCGTCACCTGCCCGTCGGCCATCGTCGCCAGCGCCTCGATGCGGCCCTCCGACGCCTCCTGGAGCTCCTCGTCGAGACCCGTGATCAGCGCGCGGTAGGCGGGGATGCGCTGCAGGAGCTCCTCATGACCGCCCTCGTCGACGACCCTGCCGCCCTCGACCACCACGATCCGGTCCGCCAGGCGCAGGGTCGACTCGCGGTGGGCGATCAGCAGCACGGTCCGGCTGCCCAGCACCGTCCGCAGCTGCTGGTGGATCGCCGTCTCGGTCGTGGCGTCCACCGCGCTCGTCGCATCGTCGAGGATGAGCACGCGGGGATCGGCGAGGATGGCCCGGGCCAGCGCGATGCGCTGACGCTGGCCTCCGGAGAGGCTCAGCCCGCGCTCGCCCACCACCGTCTCATAGCCGCGGGGCAGCCTCTCGATGAAGCCGCCCGCCTCGGCGATGCGCGCCGCGGCCCGGATCTCCTCCTCCGAGGCGTCCGGCCGGCCATAGGCGATATTGGCCCTCACCGTGTCGGAGAAGAGGAAGCTCTCCTCGAAGACCATGCCGATCCTGCTGCGCAGCGATCGCAGGGTGACCTCACGGACATCCATGCCGTCGATGCGCACCGTGCCGTCTTCCGGATCGTAGAAGCGCGGGATCAGGGCGGCCGCCGTCGACTTGCCGCTGCCGCTCGGGCCGACCAGGGCCACACGCTCCCCCGGGGCGATGCGGAGGCTGAAGCCGTCAAGCACCGCCGCTTCGCGGCCGTAGCCGAAGCGCACTCCCTCGAACTCGATCGCCCCGCCCCCTTCCGGCAGCTCGACGGCGTGGGGGGCGTCGGCGATCGCCGGTTCGCGGGCGAGGAGCTGGAAGATCCGCTCGACCCCGACCCGGGCCTGCTGGCCGATCATGAGGATGCCCGCGAGCTGCCGTGCGGGGGCCATCAGCTGGGCGATATAGGCGGAGAAGGCGAGGAAGGTGCCGATCGTCAGCTGTCCCTCCAGCGCGAGCCAGCCGCCGAAGGCGAGCACCGTCACCTGGCCGAGTGTGGGGATCGCCTGCAGCATGGGCTGGAAGCGGGCCTGCAGCCGCACGGCCCTCAGCTGCGAGCCGTAGAGCCGCGATGCCGCCTCGGCCACCCGCTCCACCTCGCGCTGCTCACGGCCGAACGCCTTGACGACGCGCACTCCGCTGACGTCCTCGTCGACGATCTGGGCGACCTCGCCCTCTCGCTGCTGGGCGTCCCAGGTCGCCGGGAAGATCTTGGCCCGCATCCGGTAGGAGACGATCGCCAGCACCGGGGTGATCGCCAGACTCACCAGCGCCAGAGGCGGCGAGAGGATGAACATGACGACGAGCGAGAACAGCATGAGCAGGATGTTCCCGCTCATGATCGGGACCATGTTGAGCAGCCCCTGCACCAGGGCGGTGTCCGAGTTCGCGCGCGCCACGAGCTGGCCGGTCGGCATCGTGCCGAGGCTCGCGAAGTCCATGCCCTGCAGATGCCGGTGCATATCGGTGCGCAGGTCGTTCTGCACCGAGAGGGCGACCAGCCCGCCCCGGTAGCGCCTGAGGAAGGTCAAGCCGAACACCGCCAGCGACAGCACGATGAGCAGCGTCAGCCAGGGGACGAGGGGCGAGTCGCGCGCGATGACGACCCGGTCGACGATCTGCCGGGCGATGAGCGGCACGAACACCTGGCAGACGCTGCCCAGCAGGGCGGCGGTCAGCGCGATGACCAGGCTCCCCCGGTGCCGGAGCATGTAGCGCCAGAGGCTCCTGACCCAGCCCGTCTCGGTGCCCCGCGCAGGGTGCCCATCCGATTGTGCCGCTGTCGTTGCCCGGAATGGAGATCGACTCTTGCGCGGCACTCCTGGGAGTTTACTCCCGGCGATGCGGCGCGGTCAGGCTCCGGAGTCGCCCGCCCATCCTGGGGATGCCGTGGGCAGGCCGAGTGCCCCAGCCGCCTCGAGCAGTCGCGCGTCGTAGGTGACGAAGGCATCGAGCTCCTCACGGAGCAGCAAGGCACTGGCCAGGTGTATCGCGTCGAGGGTCCGAAGTGTGCTCGGATCGAGTCGACCCGCGTGACGGAGGATCTCTTCGTCTACGCCAATGCAGGTGACTCGCTCTAGCAACCTTGCAGCGTTCGGAAGCTTCCTGGCATCGTGGCGGAGAACCGCCCGAGCGACTTCGGTTTTCACTAAAGCGCTTGACACCAAGGGCACGGCGCCAAGAAAGCCGCGAAGCGTCGCGGACTCCGATTCTGCAATCAAGACCTTTACCAGAGCTGAAGAATCGAGATAGTGCATTCAGACGATATCTTCCCGCGACTCGTCCAGGATCTCGGCCATCGTCGGTCCCGTGCAATCAGGGTCCGACGGAAGCGGAGGGTTCTCTTCCAGCCATTCGATCAGGCTGCCTTTGGCAGGAATCGCCTTTCCTTCGGCGATGAGCCGATCGAGAAGCGCGGGCTTCTTCGCGGGCACGGGCCCGAGCACGGCGATGGGGACACCCCGCTCGGTCACCTCGATCGTCTCGCCCTGCTTCACCCGGCCAAGGTAGCGGCTGGCATTCTGCCGCAACTCCCTGACTCCGATCCTCTCCATGTGCTACATGGTAGCACCAGGGTGGGGAGGAGCAGGCGAGCGCTAGGAGCTGCCCGTGGTCGCCTTCGCGTTCGACTCGTAGGAGGTGTTGATCGACTCGAAGAAGTTCACCAGCTCGTAGGTGTCGTTGGCCGCGGCCATCCACTTCGCCGGGTTCGACACCTTGTATTCGGCGTCGAAGCCGAGCTCCTCGAGGCGGCGGTCCGCGAGGTACTTCACGTACTGGTTGATGTAGTTCGCGTTGAGCCCGAGGATGCCGTTCGGAAGCAGGTCGCGGTTGTACTCCTCCTCCATATCGACCGCATCCAGGATCATCTGCTTGATCTCCGAGGCGAACTCCGGAGTCTGCAGATCGGGGTTCTCCTCCAGCACGGTCAGGATGAGGTTGATGCCGAACTTCAGGTGCAGCGACTCGTCGCGCACGATCCAGTCCATGAGCGAGCCGAAGTTGCGCAGCAGGTTCCGCTGGCGGAAGCTCAGCGCCACCATGAACCCGGAGTAGAACCAGATCCCTTCGAGGATGATGTTGTAGGCCACCAGGTTCCGCACGAAGTCCTGCTTGCCGGCCGTCGTGGTGATGTCGAGGGTCTCCTCGGTCATCCGCTTGATGAACCGGACCTGGAACTCCTCCTTCTTGGCCATCGAGGGGATGTCGATGTGCGAGGCGTAGGCGGCGGCCCGGTCGATCGGGAAGGTCTCGAGCACGTACTCGAACGACATCGAGTGGTTCGCCTCCTCCCACATCTGCTTCGCCAGGTACATATGGGCCTCGGCGGCGTTCAGGTAGGGGTAGACCCCGAAGGCCAGCGCCTTGTTCACCAGCAGCTCGTTCGGGTTGAAGTAGCTCATCAGGAAGGTCACGGCGTGGCGTTCCTCGTCCGTCATCTTCTTGAAGTCGGAGATGTCCTCGCCCAGCTGCACCTCGTTCGGGAACCAGGTGTTGGCCACCGCCTGGTCGTAGAGGTCCATCGCCCATTGGTACCGGATGGGCTTGAGGAGGAGACCCTCCTGGATGCCGGTGCCGAGAATGCCCGTCATTGTCCTTTCACTTCCTTAGGGTTGCGTTCGCGGTGCTATAGGGCCAGGTCACTGGCAGGATTCGCACTGCAGTTCATCCATGGGGTCGACCGGCACGATGTACTCCATCGTCTGCGTCGCCTTCTCTTCCATCACTTGCCTCCGTTCGAGGGGGTGAGGCCGCCGAAGCCGAAACCGCGCCGGGGGGCGGCCGGTCCCGTCGGAGCCGAGACCTGGGCCACATCGATGCCGACTTTCACCTTCGAGGTGATCTCCTGGGCCTTGTTGACCCTGACCGTCGTCTGCTCGGCCTGGTGCCGGGGCTTCATGTGCAGGTAGTAGGTCGTCTTGACCCCGCGCTCCCAGGCCCCGAAGTAGATGTCCATCATCTCGCCGACGTCGCGGGTCTCCAGGTACATGTTCCGGCTGATCGCCTGGTCGATCCATTTCTGCGCCCGCGCCGCGACCTCGAGGAAGGCGTAGGGCGAGAGCTGGAAGCTCGTCTTGTAGGTCGCCTTCACCTCGTCGGGGATCGCCGCGATCCCCTGGATGTCGCCCTGGCTGCGCAGGATGTCGTCCTTGACCTGGTCCCAGAGCCCGCGCCCGCGCAGCTCGGCGACCAGATTGCGGTTGACCTCCAGGAACTTGCCCGAGCTGGTGGAGCGGCTGAAGATCTGCGAGAACTGCGGATCGAAGCCGGGCGTGGTGCCGGCGACCAGGCCGATGGATGCGGTGGGCGCGATCGCCATCAGGGTGGCGTTGCGCATGCCGCCCTTCACCTTCTCCCGCAGGGCATCCCAGTCCAGCCGGGTCTTGCGGTTGACCGAGACCGGCACGCCGCGGTCCTGCTCGGTCACGGCGATGGTGTCCAGCGGCACCATGCCCTTCGACCAGCCGGAGCCCTCGAAGTTCGGGTAGGCGCCCCGCTCCTGGGCGAGGTCGGCGCTCTCGTCGATCGCGGCGTAGGAGACGTGCTCCATGATCTCGTCGATCAGGTCGTAGGCCTCCTCGCTCTCATAGCTCAGGCCGAGCTTCTCGACGACATCGGTGAACCCCATGACGCCCAGGCCGATCGCCCGGTTCTGCTGGTTCGAGTGCTCCGACTCGGGAACGCTCGACCTGGTGATGTCGATGAGGTTGTCGAGCTGGCGCACCGCGAGCCGGGCGCTCTCCTCGAGCTGCTCCCAGTCGAAGCCGCCGTCGCGGAAGTGCCGGGAGAGGTTGATCGACGCCAGGTTGCAGACCGCGATGTTCTCGCGGTCCTGCGGCAGCGTGATCTCGGTGCACAGGTTCGAGAGGTGGATGGTGCCGGTGTTGTTGTTCAGCGCCCGGTTGTTGATGGTGTCCTTCCAGGTCAGCCAGGGGTGGCTGGTGGTCTGCAGGGACATCAGCATGGCCTTGAACTGCTCCCGCGCCGTGATGCGCTTGAACATGTGGATCCGGCCGGCCTCGGCCTCCTCCACGTAGAAGTTGTAGCGCTCCGAGAACTCCTTGCCGTAGAGCTCGTTGAGGTCGGAGACCTCCAGCGGGTCGAAGAGGTACCAGTCCTCGTCGTTCTGCACCCGCTTCATGAACTCGTCGCTGATCCACACGGCGGTGTTCGCCGTGCGGGTGCGGCGGTACGGGTCGCCGGAGTTCTGGCGCAGGTCGAGGAACTCCGGGAAGTCCAGGTGCCAGTTCTCCATGTAGAAGCACAGGGCGCCGAACTTCTTGCCACCGCGGCTGACCGCCCGCAGCACCGAGTCGATGGTGTGCATGAACGGGATGGGCCCGGTCGAGGTGGTGTTGTTGGAGCGGATGGGCGACCCCTGGGCCCGCAGCTTGGTCACCGACAGCCCGATGCCGCCGGTCCCCTTGGTCAGCCACATGACGTCTCGGGTGCTCTTGGCGATGTGCTCGATGTCGTCGTGCATCTCCATGACGAAGCAGTTCGACAGCTGCGGGTAGCTGGTTCCCGCGTTCACGAGCGTGGATCCGGCCGCCAGGTAGTCGAGGCGGCTCATCTTGCGGTAGAAGGCGATCGCGCTCGCGGTGGGGTCGGGCTCGTTCAGGGACAGCCCCATGGCGATGCGCATCCAGAAGAACTGCGGCACCTCGAGGGGGTCGCCGTTGCGCGCCTTCATGCCGTAGCGGTTGTTGAGCGTGACCACGCCGATGTAGCGCAGCAGCCCGTCGTTGGCGGGCTCGAGCTCGGTCGCGAGCCGGTCGAGGTCGTAGAGCGCCGGGAACCGGGCCTCGAGCAGCTGCTCGTCGACGCCTCGGAGGATGTAGTCCTTGAAGTGCTCGCGGTGCAGCTGCTTGAGCTCCTCGGGGGTGGCGTAGTCCCCGAGCACCCTCTTGTAGATCGTCTTCAGCAGCAGGCGGGCGGCGACGGTGTCGAAGGCGGGGTCGTCTTTCACGTTCTGCAGCGCGACCTGGATGACCGCCTCATCCAGCTGCTGGGTGGTGATGCCGTCGAAGAGGGTGATCTCCAGCTCGCTGGCGATCTGGGTGACCCACGCAACGTTCTCATCGAGGCCGACGCTGGCGTTCTCGATGGCGAGATTGATCTTGTTGGCGTCGTATGGCTCACGCTCGCCGTTGCGCTTCACTACGGTGATTCCCACTGATGCTCCTAGTCCTCTGTCCCCGCCGGCACGCGGCGCAGACCTCCCCACAAATGCACCCTCGAAGAGCCTGAAACTTGTCTGTCGACGCACCAGACGGCCAAAATCCCAGGAGCCGCTCTTCTCGGTCCCACCACTATATAGCGGGGTCCTGTCATTGCACTAACCCCAGATCTAGTGGGCGTGTCATCCACAATTGTGAACAAGTCGGATGACTTCTGCACAGGCTGGGGACAGATTTCGGCCCGGTCGGCGCCCCCCTCCCGACCCCGCACCCGGAGGAGAATACGCCGGTCACGAGTAGGATTGCAGCTTTGTGGGCAGCTATGTGAACCTCCTCAAGACGCGCGGGGTCGCACGGATTGTGGCGGCGCAATTGCTGGCCCGGTTCCCCTTCGGCATGCTCTCGCTCTCGTTCCTGCTGCACATCCAGGCCGTCACCCACTCCTATGGCGCCGCCGGCCTCGTGCTCGCATCGACCAGCGCCGGGCAGGCGATCGCCGGGCCGCTGACCAGCCGCTGGATGGGCGTCTGGGGGATGCGCCGGGTGCTCACCCTCACCCTCGTCATCTGCGCGGCGGCCATCGCCTCGATCGCCGCCTTCGCCATGCCCGTGCCTGTCTACATGGTGGTCGGGCTCATCGCCGGACTGAGCATGCCGCCCGTGCAGTCGGCGGTGCGCACCATCTACCCCAAGATGGTCAACTCGACCCAGCTCACCCCGCTGTTCTCGCTCGACGCCTCGGCGCAGGAGATCATCTGGGTGGTCGGGCCGGTGATCACGACCTTCGTCGCCATCCAGATCAGCACCGTGCTGGCGATCTGGCTGACGGTCGCCTTCCTGGTCGGCGGCGGCATCTGGTTCATCTCCTCCCCCGAGGTCAGCCGAGTGCGCATCCCGCGGAGCAAGCAGAACCTCGGAGCGGTGCTCGGCAAGCGCCCCGTGCTGCTCTCCCTGGTCACGGGCTTCCTCCTGATCGGCGCCTGCGCCGCCGTTGAGGCGGGAGTGGTGGCCGCCTTCCGCAACGACAGCGCCGACGCCGGTGTGGTGCTCGCCCTCTTCGCCCTCGGCTCGCTGGTCGGGGGGCTCGCCCTCGGTCATCTGCCGATCGGGCCGTGGGCGCTGGCGCAGCGGATGCTCGTCGTGTTCGTCGGGATGGGACTGGCGGCCCTGTCGCTCGACTTCTGGTGGCTCTCGGGCTGGCTGGTGCTCGCGGGCATCGGCATCGCCCCCTCGCTCGCCGTGATGTTCGCCCTCGTCTCGTCCAGCGTCAAGTTCAGCGACACCGCCGAGGCCTACGGCTGGATCGGCACGGGGCAGCTCATCGGCGCCGCTCTCGGCTCCGCGATCGCCGGCTTCCTCATCGACCGCTTCGGCGCGCCGGGAGCGTTCTATGCCGCCGGCGGATTCGCCCTCGTCGGCTGCCTGGTGCCGCTGGCCTTCCGCGGCTGGCATCCGGACCTGCGGGGGATCGACGCGAGCCCCATCCCCGACACGGAGCCGGTGGCGGTGCAGCCGGAGTGATGCCCGGGATCAGTCCTGGATGAGCGGGTCGACGGGCTCGGCCACCGCGACCTCGTCCCCGTTGTCGATGTCCTCGGGGTTCGGCAGGCCGCTCAGAAAGCGGTAGAAGACCAGGCCCGCGATCGCAGACAGCCCGCCGCCGACGATGAAGGGCAGCACCAGTTCGATCCGCCCGATCAGCCCGCCGATCAGCGAGCCGACGGGCGTGGCCCCCCACAGCAGGGTCCGCCAGGTGCCGTGCACGCGGCCGAGCAGGCGTCCCGGCACGACGCTCTGCCGCAGCGACATGACCAGGATGTTCCAGACCGTGATGCCGCCGGAGACGACGAAGAACCCCGCGCCCGCCGCCCAGAGGGTGGGCACCACGCCGATGAAGGCCATGGCGATGCCGACGACCACGGTCGAGGCCGCCATGACCGGTCCGCTGCCGAACCTCGCCTTCAGTCTCGACGTCACCACCGTGGCGAGGATGCCGCCGGCCGCCCCGCTGAGCATGAAGATGCCGAACAGCGCCTCCGGCAGCCCCAGGCGCGAGATCAGGTAGAGCACGAAGCTGGCGGTCGCGACCGAGACGCAGAGCCCGATGAAGGTGCTGAAGAACCAGAGCGTGCGGAACATGCGGCTGGCGACGATGAAGCGATAGCCGTCGACGAACTGCCGGTGCCAGGCGACCTTCGGCTGGAGCGCGGAGGGGGCGGTGAACTGCTTGCCGGATGCGCTCTTCGGCAGCAGCAGGGCCAGCACGACGGCCAGGATGTACACGCCGACGTTCACGCCCAGCGGGATCAGCACCGACACCGCGAAGAGCAGGGAGGTGAACGGTCCCGAGAGCAGGTTCTGGACCACCTGCTCCCCCGCCTCGATCCGCGAGTTCGCCCGGGGCAGATCGGCCTTGACGACGATGCTCGGCACGACGGCGCGCACGGCGTTGTCGTAGACGGTCTCGAACATCCCGTAGACGAAGGTGACGACGTACAGCCACCAGATGGTCAGCGCCCCGGTGGCGCAGAGCAGGATGAGCAGACCGGCGAGGAGGGTGCGCACGGTGTTGGCCATGCCCAGGGCCGCGCGCCGGTCGATCCGGTCGATGAGGATGCCCGCCGGAATCGCGAAGAACAGCCAGGGCAGCATGGCCAGGGCCGCGATCCCGGAGATCAGCAGCGGATCCTGGGTCACCTGCACGGCGAGCAGCGGGATCGCGGTGCGGCCGATGCCATCGCCCAGACTGCTGGAGATGTTGGCGATGAAGAGATTGCCGAACACCGGCCCGAGTCCGCGCCTCGCCGAGGCCATGGCCACCCCTTCGCTAATCGCGATATATCGCGTTCACTGGCGCAACGCTATATCCTCGGCTCGACGTCCGCAAGGGCCATCACCACCGGTGGTGCACGGAGCCCCGGAAGTGCCGGTCGTAGATCTGCGCGATCCCCCGCCCGAAGTCCGTCCCCAGGAACGGCGCGCTGCCCGCCTTCGCGTTCGCACGGGCCTGCTGGGCGCTCCTGGCACCGGGGATCACGGTGCTGACACCGTCCTCCTGGGCGAGCCAGGCGAGCGCGGCCTGCGCCGGGGTCAGCCCATGGGCGGAGGGCGTGGCCGCCACCAGATCGGCGAACTCCCGGGCGGCGGCAACGCCCTCCTCGAAGTCCACGCCGGAGAACGTCTCCCCCACATCGAACGCCGCACCGGTGCGATTGAAATTGCGATGATCGTTCTCGGGGAAGGCGGTGTCTTCCGTGTACCTGCCGCTGAGCAGCCCGGAGGCGAGCGGGACCCTCGCGATGATCCCCATGCCGGTCCGCCGGGCGGCCGGCAGCACATCCTCCAGCGGCTTGAGCCGGAACGCGTTCAGGATGATCTGCACCGTCGCGACGCCCGGCCGCTCCATCGCGGCGAGCGCCTCGCCCACCGTCTCGACGCTGAGCCCGTAGGCGGCGATCGCCCCCTCCTCGACCAGCGCGTCGAGCGCGTCGTAGACGGCATCGCTGGAGACCACCGAAGTCGGCGGGCAGTGCAATTGCACCAGGTGGAGGGTGTCCATGCGCAGATTGCGGCGGGAGCGGTCCGTCCACTCGCGGAACTTCGCGAGGGTGAAGTTCGCGGCGCTCTGCTCCTCGCGGCGACCCATCTTGGTGGCCACCGTGACATCCAGCCCGGGCCGTGCGGCCAGATAGTCGCCGATCAGCGTCTCGCTGCGCCCGTCGCCGTAGACGTCGGCCGTGTCGAAGAGGGTGACCCCGCCTTCGACGGAGGCATCGAGCACCTCCCTCGCATCGTCGTCGCTGACGTCCCCCCAATCGGCGCCGAGCTGCCAGGTGCCCAGCCCGATCACCGAGACCGTGCGGCCGGTGCGGCCGAGAATGCGCGTCTCCATGCTTCGAGCCTAAGCGGGGAGCGCCGGAACGCCAGTGCCCCCTTCTAGACGGTATGTAGTGGCCACCTTCTGGTGAGGGGGTCGCGGGACGGGGCCTCGCTCACAAAACTCGTGGGTTACCGGGTGGAGGTGGTCCGCCCGGCCTATCCGACAGTTGTGGGAGGCC
>Ga0180216_1001113_pt1 | contig 24861 bp, 22 predicted proteins | sample eDN3rd37CBELigMG_FD_128879 | JGI IMG/M metagenome (GOLD analysis project Ga0180216, IMG submission 128879) | Enriched Miracle-Growth compost microbial communities from Emeryville, California, USA - eDNA 3rd pass 37_C BE-Lig MG (version 2)... ... | reverse complement strand
TTCTCCTCATCACAAGGGAATTGGTGTCGGAGGGCACATGAAACTGATCTGGAAAGCGGCGGTCGGCGGCGCGGGTGCGCTAGCCGCAGCCTGGCTCTTTGCGCTTTCAACGCCCCATTGGCTGACGGCCCGACAGGAAAGCGCCGTCGATGTCACCGACAAGGCTTTGATCGAAAAGGGCGAGTATGTTGCCCATGCGGGCGATTGCGCTGCCTGCCATACGGCACCGGGGGGCAAGGCTTTCGCGGGCGGGCTCGGCATGCAGACGCCGCTTGGCACGATTTACTCCACCAACATCACGCCGGACAGCAAAACCGGTATCGGCAGCTACAGCTATGCCGATTTCGAGCGTGCGGTGCGGCAGGGGGTACGGCGGGATAATGTCCATCTTTATCCGGCAATGCCGTTCGTCTCCTATACAGTCGTGAATGATGAGGATATGAAAGCGCTTTATGCTTTCTTCATGTCGAAGGTTGAGCCGGTCCAGCAGGATAACCAGCCCAGCACCTTGCCATGGCCGACCAACATGCGCTGGCCGCTCGCCTACTGGCAGCTTTTCTTTGGAAACTCGCGTCCGTTCGAAATTGCGGCCGATACCGATCCGGTGATCGCCCGCGGCGCCTATCTGGTCGAAGGGCTTGGTCATTGCGGTGCGTGTCATACGCCACGGGGTCTCGCCTATGAAGAAAAAGCGGTGAAGAAAGATCCGAAAGGCAAGTTCCTCTCCGGTTCGGTTCTGGAAGGCTGGTATGCGAAAAACCTGCGCGATCAGGATACCGGTCTTTCGACATGGGCTGAAGACGAGATCGTCACCTTCCTCAAGACCGGACGTACCGATCGCACCGCGGCATTCGGCTCGATGGCCGACGTCGTGGAGCATTCGACCCAGCATCTTGCGGAAGACGATTTGCGGGCGATTGCCCGCTACCTGAAATCGCTGGCGCCAAGCGAAGGTCGTGCACGCGAATGGCAGCCGAAGGAAGATGTGACGACGGCGGCACTCAAGGCCGGAGATTTCACCGCGCCGGGCGCCCTGTCCTATGTCGAGCAATGTTCGGTCTGTCATCGTATGGACGGTAAGGGCGCGCCGCGCATCTATCCTGCACTTGCCGGCAACTCGATCGTCTTTGCCGACGATCCAAGCTCGCTCATTCAGGTCACGCTGACCGGAGGCAGGACGCCCGACACGCCAGCGGACAGGATGGCCTTCACCATGCCGGGCTTTGCCGATCTTCCCAACTGGCAGGTCGCCGAAATCCTGAACTTCATTCGCAATGGCTGGGGCAACCACGGGGCCGCCATAACAGAACAGGACATCGCGCGCATGCGGCGTGAAATCGCTCACAAGCCCGTCCACTATGTTCCGGAGAACAAGCAATGAAAACCAGTACGATTATCGTTCTTGGTGTGGGGTTTGCCGCGGCAGTAACGGGCAGTGCTTTCCTTTTCAATCATCTGCGGCCTTCGCTGGATGCTCCGGCTCCCAAGGCCTATGCGGTTCTCGACAAGGACAAGAACCAGGTCGGAACCTATGTCATCCCCCCGGACCGGGACATTCTAAAGCAGCCAAACGCGCCCGAAATCATGCACGGCAAGCGGTTGCTCAACGAAACGGCGCGGCTTCTGCCCGACAATGTTGGCAATGGCCTCAACTGCAACTCCTGCCACATGGGGCAGGGCAAGATGGACAATGTTGCATCCTATATCAACACCAGCAATTTCTACCCCGCAGTCATGCCGCGCGCAGGCAAGGAAGTCGATCTGGTGATGCGCATCAACGGCTGCTTCCAGCGTTCGATGAACGGCAAGCCGCTGCCGCCGGATGGTGCCGATATGAGGGCGATGGTCGCCTATATGGACTGGCTGCGGCAAGACGTGAAGAAGCGCACGAAGGTGGCGATACGCAATGCCGGGCCCATTGATGAAAGCCTTGTTCCCGATCCGGTCAATGGTGCGAGAATCTACGCTGCACAATGCTCGACCTGCCATGGTGCTGACGGAGAAGGCATGAAAGACCAGGCTGGCGATTATATCTTCCCGCCGCTGTGGGGCGATGAAAGCTTCAATATCGGGGCCGGACTGGCTCGCACTTACAAAGCCGCGCAATTCGTCAAATATGCGATGCCGCCTGCCCAGAATTACAATCTGCCCATCGGGCAGGGCGGTGTGCTGACCGATCAGGAAGCTATCGACGTGTCGGAATATTTCACCCACATGCCGCGTCCTGATTTCGCCGGCAAGGTGAAGGACTGGCCGAATACGAAAAAGCCGAAAGACGCCCGCTATTAGAGCATTTCCAGCAAAAAGTGCGAAGCGGTTTTGCGTAGGATAATGCGATGAAACAAATAGTTAGGTCGTTTCCAGCAACTTAGTTTTGACCGGACGCGCGCTATTGACCGGTAATGCCAAGGAAAAATGCCCCGCCATGCAACGCAGCAGGCGGGGCATCTGAATTTCCGCGTTGAGGTTTTGCCGAGCGAAAATCTCTCTGCTATTCATATTGCCTGAAAACACTGAGACAGGGCGCTCCCATGATTCCATTCAACGGGAAGCGGTCTGGGCCTTTTCCGGTTGAGACAGTTTTCCTGGGACTGCTGTCTGGGAGACCATATGAGAAAACTTCGCTACCAGCGGCGTCAGTCGCGCTCTGCGGTATGGTCGCTTCGGCTTGGCATTTTTGCAGTTGTTTTGCTTGCGATGGCATTTCTTCTGCACCGCTTCTGGAAGCTCGAGACGCCCGATCTGGTGCTGGTTGCAGGATTGAGTACCGCGCTCGCGGCACTGGCCCTGCTCTGCGCCGCAAAAGGCTTTCGCAATCTCTGGGTCAATGGTGACAAGGGCGGCGCACGATCTTTCGGGGGCGGCCTGTTCGCTTTTGCCGTGTTGCTGCCGGTCGGGCTGGTGGCAGCACTGTGGTACACGTCCCCACCGCTCTACGACCTCTCGACCGACTTTGAGACGCCACCGCAATTTCCGCCCGACATGCCGTCACGCCTGCAATGGATGAACCCGCTGACGGTGGCGGTGAGCGGCGATGCGCTGACCCAGCTGACGGCCTATCCCGATGTGGTGGGACGCCGCTATGAAGCCGCCCCGGATCGGATCGCGCAAGGTGTCAGAACGGTTTTCAAGACATTCGGATGGCAGGTGATCGCGCATGATGCTCCCTCGCCGGAGCAGAGTGCAACGCGGTTTGTCGCAACGGCGCACAGTTTCATTCTGGGCCTCAAGAGCGATATCGTGATCAGGCTGCTCGATGAAGGCGAAACCACCTATGTGGATGTGCGTTCGCTGTCGCGTTATGGCAAACGCGACATGGGGCAGAATGCGGCCTTCATCACCGATTTCCTGGGCGCGCTGGAAGGTGAAGTCAACAAGGCTCCAGCCGACGTGGAATGATCAGCCGCGAATATAGATACTGTCGAGCGATGGGTGGTCGTCGGTCTTCACCTCTCCGCGTCCGACGAGATCTTCCAGATGCGCCAGCACGGACAGCGCTGCCGCACCATGCAGTCGCGGATCGGTATCGCGATAGATGGCCTTCACCATGTCGCCGATCGTCCTGTCGCCTTGCAGGACGCGCTCGAAGATGGCCCGTTCGCGCATCTTGCGATGCGCACGCAGGCCGCGAACGAAAGCAGCAGGCTTGGTGACGGCCCCGCCATGGCCCGGCAGATAGACCTTGTCGTCGCGTGCCAGCAGTTTTTCCAGCGAGACCATGTAATCGCTCATGGAGCCGTCCGGCGGTGCAACAATGGATGTCGCCCAGGCCATGACATGATCGGCGGAAAAGAGAACGCCGGTATTCTTCAGGCCGAACGCCATGTGATTGGCGGCATGTCCGGGTGTATGAATGCCTTCCAGAGCCCAGCCGTCGCCTTCGATCGTGCCTCCGTCTGCCAGTGCGATATCAGGAATGAAGTCCGTATCGGCGCTTGCTTCGAGCATGTTCATTTCGCCCGCATAATAGGGGCGGGCGGGGCGATGCGCTCCCTCGGCCACGGTGCGCGCGCCAAGGCTTTCCTTCAGCCGCTGCGCGAGAGGCGAGTGGTCGCGGTGGGTATGGCTGACGAAGATGTGGCTGACCGGGCGACCGGCAATGGCGGCGATCAGGGCGTTATAATGCGCGTCATTATCCGGGCCGGGGTCGATGACAGCCAGCGTATCGGTGCCGATGATATAGCTATTGGTGCCGTGAAAGGTGAAAGCGCTCGGATTATTGACGGTGAGGCGCAAAATGCCTTTACCCAGTTCAACCGGTTCCCCATATTGGGGCGTGAAACTGCTGTCGAAAACAAGCGCCATGGAAGCGGCTTTCCATTCTTCTTTGGTTTGATTGATGAAACGGCATAGGCCTTATATAGTCGGGTTGCAAACGTGAACAGTCACGTGCGCCGAAATCGCGTCAGGGTCGGTTCCGGGGAGTTTTCATTCCGGTATCTGCCGCCGCGTCAAAAGTGGAGTTGGATATGCCTCATAGAGTAAAGCCCCGCGTCGCCACCGCCTCTCTCGCAGCAGAATACCTGCCCACCAGTCAACTGGCCCGCGCTTTCTGGTTTGTCGGCCTTGCATTGATCGGAACAGCCGTTCTCACGATCTCCGCCAAGATCAAGGTCGATCTGGTCTACGTCAATGTGACGATGCAGACCTTCGCTCTTTTTGCGATTTCGGCCCTTTACGGATCGCGGCTCGCCGTGGCGACGGTTGCGCTTTATCTGCTTGAGGGCGTCCTTGGCATGCCTGTCTTCACCGGCACGCCGGAAAAGGGCATCGGCCTTGCCTATATGGTCGGGCCGACGGGCGGCTACCTCCTGTCTTATCTTGCTGCGGCCTGGATCGTCGGACGCGCCGCCGACAAGGGTCTGGCGCGCAATCCCTTCGCCCTCGGCGGTGCTATGCTGCTCGCGGAAGCCGTCATCCTGCTGATGGGCGCTGGCTGGATGGCCTATCTCTTCGGTCTGGAAAAGGCCATTGCCTTCGGCTTCGGCGCATTCATCGTTGGCGACCTTGTGAAGCTGGCGCTTGCCGCGTGCGGCGTACCTGCGATGATGTCGCTTCTGAAGCGCTGAAATTTACAGTTCTTCGCACGATGAAAGCCGGGCGATTCGCCCGGCTTTTTCTTGTTTCGGTTGAAACTGCTTCGCGATTGACAGAGACCTCTTCAACAAGCTTTGTCGTTATAAGAAATCTGTTTTATGGGGAGGATGACTTGCGCGTCGAAACTCTGGTGGTCGAACCGCTGACGAAAGAGGCTTTTGCGCCATTTGGCGATGTGATCGAGACGGAGGGAGCGGAGCTTCGTCTGATCAACAATGGCACAACGGAGCGCTACCATGATCTCGCCCGTGTCGAAGCCGCTGGCAGCGAGGCCCGGGTGCTCGTCAATATTTTCAGGGGACAATCGTTCGAAGCGCCCATCGATATCGTCATGATGGAACGCCACCCGTTCGGTTCGCAGGCATTCATTCCGTTGAACGGCAGACCGTTCCTCGTAGTAGTCGCCGAAGATGCTAGCGGCAAGCCCGCCCGTCCGCGTGTGTTTCTGGCGCGTGGTGACCAAGGCGTCAATTATCTGCGCAATGCGTGGCACCACCCGCTGCTGGCGCTGGAGCAGAAATCCGATTTTCTGGTTGTCGACAGGGCAGGCAAGGAGGACAATCTGCAAGAGTTTTTCTTCTCCGATGCCATCTATCGCATCGAAACGATCAAACCTGCCTGAGCATATTGAGGTAGACTTATGGGTAAACTTTCCACGCATGTTCTCGACACCGCCCATGGCAGCCCCGCAGCCGCCATGCGCATCGAGCTTTATCGGGTAGCCGCCAACGGTGCGTCCGAACTCATCAAGCGCACGGTGACCAATCTCGACGGCCGCACGGATGCGCCGCTGCTCTCGGGCGACGAAATGCGGACCGGCACTTATGAATTGCAGTTCCATGTCGCCGAATATTTCGAGGGGCGCGGTGCGGAACTGGCCAATCCGCCGTTTCTCGATCTTATTCCGATCCGCTTCGCAATTGCGGATGTCGACGGCCATTACCATGTGCCGTTGCTCGTCAGCCCTTGGTCCTACTCCACCTATCGCGGAAGCTGATCGGACTTATCCCCTCCACCCATGACAGAAATAGACTCCTCGCATCATTCATCGCGAGGAGTTTTTCATGGACCAAACCCCAAATCTGAAATTGCCCTATATCCTGCCCAGCCAGGCGCAGAAGCATGTCACCCACAACGAGGCATTGCGGTTGCTCGATGCCGTAGTGCATCTGAGCGTCAGGTCGCGTAGCCGGACCGACGCGCCGGAAACCCCTGCCGGCGGAGACCGTTATCTGGTCGCCGCGGATGATTGCCTCCTTCATCGATGGCGGATGGCTGTTTGTTGCGCCCGCTGTCGGCTGGCAGGTCTATGTCGAGGACGAAGCGCAACTGCTCGTTTTCGACGGCGCGCTCTGGAAGGGCGTTTCATCGGTTCCTGACAACCTGTCGCTCTCCATGCTCGGTGTTCAAGCGACGGCCGATGCGGTCAACCGGCTCGCGGTTTCGTCCGATGCCAGCCTGTTCAATAATGCCGGGGCGGGGCACCAGGTAAAGGTGAACAAGCAGGCGATGACGGATACGGCGAGCCTTCTCTACCAGACGAACTGGACCGGTTTTGCAGAAATGGGCCTGAACGGCAGCAACGATTTCAGCGTGAAGGTCAGCAGCGACAGCGGGCAATGGCAGGAGGCGATCAAGATCGATCACGCCACCGGCAATGTTGCCATAGGCCCGGTCTGGCCGCAGACGAAGCTTCATGTTGATGGTCCCATCCGTCCCGCGTCCTATGCTGCCGCGGCGCTGCCCTCTGCTGGAAGCACTGGCGCCGGTGCGCTGGTCTTTGTGACGAACGCCCCGTCCGGCGCGGAAATGACCTATTCGGATGGCACGAACTGGCGAAGCATTCGCAGCGGCACGATAATTGCCTAGGGCATTTTGCAGTCAGCCGGAATTATCTGGCGTCGTACAAATGCGGTAAATCAAAGCGATGGAGCGGAAGCGCGAACCTGTGCGAACGCGTCCGCTCTGGCGTTCTCCCGAAAGCGGCAACCGGTTTGGCGCAGGGACATGCGGGAACCACAAGACGGAACGCGGCCCCAATTTGGCCAAAAGATGTTTGTTAAGCGCCTGAAACGGCAATTGATATAGTCCTGCCCGAGGACTCATGATAACGGTGGCGAGAAATTTGAATGCTTCGCAGCTACGACGTGCGGCAAGCCGCGAAGGGATTGACTAAATTTTAGTCCCCAATAGTAGTATGAATAGCCTTATGGCGCTGGAATCGTTCCGGTATTTCTCTCCGTGGGAGAGCGGGATTACACGCGTATGAGTTTGAAATATCCATGGCAGAGACTGGCGCTTTTGCCCCGCGCCAGCAAACAGATCATCCTGATGCTGAGCGACTGCGCTCTGCTGTTGCTGAGTGCCTATATCGCGTTCGTCATCCGGCTCGGCTTCGTTTTCGTGCCGAACGAGGGACAAACGTTCCTGATTTTCATCGCGCCCATTCTGGCAATCCCGGTCTTTATTCGCTTCGGACTCTACCGCGCCATTATCCGCTATCTGGCCGAACGTGCGATCTGGCCGATTTTTCAGGCCACGGCCATTGCCTCGCTGTTCTGGGTTGCGCTGGTGTTCCTGATGGAACTCTACGGCAGCGCGGGCCTGCCGCGCTCGGTTCCGCTGCTCTATTGGCTTTTGAGTACCGTTTTCATCTCGGCCAGCCGGTTCGGTGCGAAGTGGCTTTTGCGAAGCGCTGAATCCGACAAACGTTATACGAGTTCCGCGTTGATTATTGGCGTGGGCGAACCCGCCCGCCAGCTCGCAACCGCGCTTCGCAGCCATAGCGACACACTGGTTGTCGGCTTTGTCGATCCTGATGGCCAGCTCAACGGCATGGATATCGTGGGACTGCGTGTCTACGGGGTGGAAGACATTCCCGCCCTGATCGAAAACTACGGCATCAAGCAGGTGGTCGTATCGGAACCGGGGCTGGAACAGAAGCAGCGTCAGGATTTTGCGCGGCTTCTTGGGCGCCTCCCAGTCAATACGCGCATTCTTCCGCCGATTGCCGATCTGACGGCAGGCAAATATCTGGTTAGCTCGCTGCGCAATGTTGAAATCGACGACCTGCTCGGACGCTCGCCGGTGCCGCCGGACGCGGCCCTGTTGCGTGAAGTGGTCGAGGGGAGGCGCATCATGGTGACGGGGGCCGGCGGATCGATCGGCAGCCAGCTTTGCCGCACCATTGCGCAATGGAACCCCGCCTCCATCGTCCTTTTCGAATCAAGCGAGTTCGCGCTTTACAACATCGACAGGCAACTGAGACAGATAGCCGGTTGCGAGATCGTGCCGATTCTCGGTACGGTGAGCAGCCGCGAATGCGTCGAGAAGGCCATTCGCGACCACAATGTCGATACGGTCTATCACTGCGCGGCCTACAAGCACGTGCCGCTTGTCGAAAAGAACCCGTTGGTCGGCATCTTCAACAATGTTTTCGGCACGCTGGAAGTGGCGCAGGCGGCTCTTGAGACCGACGTCGAACGCATGGTCCTCATCTCGTCCGACAAGGCAGTGCGGCCAACCAATGTGATGGGTGCAACCAAGCGCTGGGCCGAACTGGTCGTATATTATAGCGGTATGCTCGCCGAGCAGTCGGGAAAGAAGAAGGCGTTCTATTCGGTGCGTTTTGGCAATGTGCTCGGATCGAACGGTTCGGTCGTTCCGCTTTTCCGCGAGCAGATTGCCAGTGGCGGTCCGATTACGCTGACCCATGACGACATGACCCGCTATTTCATGTCGATCAAGGAGGCTGCCGAGCTTATCGTGCAGTCCGGTGGCATCGCCGCATCCGGCGACACGGTACTGCTGGAGATGGGCGAACCGGTCAGGATTCGCGATCTGGCAGAGAACATGATCCTGCTGGCAGGGTTGACCGTTCGTAATGAAGAGAACCCGCACGGCGATATTGCCATCGAGGTGACGGGAATTCGCGAAGGCGAGAAGATGTACGAGGAACTCTTCTACGATCCGTCACTGGCACAGCCGACGCGCCATCCAAAGATCATGCGCGCGCCGAAAGGCAACAAGGCAGCCGTGGATGTTCCAGCCAGCCTTGCCGCACTGCGCATTGCGATGGAAAGCGGCGATGTCGATGCGGTCCGCAAGGTTCTGTTCGACGTTATAGCTTCCTGAAGCGCCCTCGGAAATCCAGCAGCAGTACCAGCGTCGCGACGACTGCCACGAGTGGGAAGACGACCTGCGTGATTGTGTTGTCGAGAGCGAGCAACGCAACGGCGCAGGCGATAAGAACCAGATTAAGCAGTGCCACATGACCGACGACCTTCAGCACGCTCCAGCCCGAGCGCTTCGCTGTCTGGTAGGCATGCTTGGAATGCGCCTTCAGGATATTCTCGCCTTGGCTCAACCGCATCACGATGGTTGTGCCTGCGTCGAGAATATAATAAAGCGGTAGGATCAGCGCGACGACGATATGCGTTTCGCGCGCAAGCAGGATCAGCGCCGTGCCTGTAATCAACCCAAGCGGCAGGCTTCCTGAATCACCCAGAAAAATCGTGGCTGGCGGGCGGTTGAACAGCGCGAACCCCAGAACTCCGCCCGCCGCGATAATTGCGATGCCGCCACTCTCCAGCCCGGCGAGACCCAGGGCGGCCAGAATGCCGATGCCAGCCAGCGGAATCCCTATGCCCGCCGCGGTCATCAGGTCGAGACCATCCATGAAGTTGGTCACATTGATCGCTACCATGAGCGCAATAACGATGAGCGCAGCCTCCAGCCAGTGCGGCAAAAGCTCCGGCAACAGCCGGAAATCCGGTCCCAGACCGTAAACAACGAGCCCGGCAGCGATGAACTGCGACCCCAGCCGGACAATTTCCGAGAGCTCGTAGCGGTCATCCAGCCCCCCGACGATCCAGAGCAATAGCGAGGCTCCCGAAAGACAGAGCGCCAGTTGAGCGTTGACTTCCAGGTCGGGGGCGAAGATCAGCAACGTCGCAATGATTGCGGGAATGAGCGCCAGCCCGCCGATCTGTCGGGCCACTGTGGTATGATTGGAACGCGAACTCATGCGGGCGGCAAGAAAGCGCTCGGGCAAGAGCCGGTTCAGCAGGTAGAGACCGATGCCGCACAAGGCGGCGCTCACAAGAAATGAGATCAACAGAAACAGCATAGCGAACACCGAGAACACAGTTTTCAATAGGAAGTAGCAGCTTTGAAGCGGGACGCAAATCGACGGTTTCGCTTTATGTGACGGCCAGTGGTCTTGGAGCATGTCTCCCGAAAGTGAGAACCGGTTTCGGGATAACGACATGCGTGAAAACTTGAGTTTGAAGCATGCCACTTCAATAGGATAAAGCGCGACATGCTCTGGTGTTGAAAACGTTCTTCACGGGTGCTGTTAGCTTGCGCGGGATTTCGCGATTAGGCGATTGCGCTAAGGTTTCGAAGCGGCTATAAGGCCGCGCAACCGATTGCTTCGGTTTGATTTGTTGGGGCGTAGCCAAGCGGTAAGGCAGCGGTTTTTGGTACCGCCATTCCCTGGTTCGAATCCAGGCGCCCCAGCCATGAATGGTTTGTGCATTCACGGGCGATGCTTCCAAGTATTTCTATTTGGAAATTTCGAATTCATCTACGCTCTTTTCCTTTCAAGAAAATCGTGTCGCCAGATATGAAGATGTTGGTTGACATGCTGAGGCCAAATTGTTCGGTTTTAAGGTGTTATTGCTCATTGTAGGCCGAATCGATCAGGCTAGCCAACAAGAGCCTAAATGCGTCACAATCATGGATAAGACAGAGTTGACTCGAGGCTTATGTTTCTTCAAGTACGCTACATACTAGAGGCGAAACTTTCCAAAAGACGGCCGGCGCGATGAAGAGAAGCTTGGCCAGGATAGGATCATGAATACCAAACTTTCAGGTGTCGACGGTTTTGATACGTTGGCTGCAGCCGAGCCGACGAGAGGTGTCACAGTCGCTTTTCGTGATATCGGGGAAGCTCTTTCAAAATATCGGCTTGCGCTGATTTTTGGATGGCAGGACGTCGCACAGCGTTATCGCCGCTCGCGTGTTGGAGCGTTTTGGCTTACGCTTAACATGGCTGTTTTTATCGGCGCACTGGGATTAATTTTCGGTACGCTGTTTAAAACAGATATGCGCGATTTTCTCCCCCATTTGTGTGCAGGTATTATAATGTGGGGCTTCATATCGACGTCATTATCTGAAGGCTGTACGGCTTTTAGTTCGTCTGAAGGTATCATCCTTCAGGTAAAAATGCCGTTGTTTACACATGTAATGCGGGCACTATGGAGGAATATAATTATATTTTTCCATAACATTGTTATATTTCCCATCCTGATAATAATTCTCGGCAGGGGAATAAATTTTAATGCTTTGCTTGCCGTGCCGGGATTTGTATTGGTGTGCATTAACTTGGCTTGGATGATGCTGATACTCGCAGTGTTGTGCGCGAGATTTCGGGATATGACGCAGGTGGTCGCTAACGTCCTGCAAATAATGCTTTATGCAACACCCATTATGTGGATGGTGAAAACACTGCCCGACCATGTTCCCCAAGCTTTGATCTACTGGAATCCGTTTTACCACTTCATCCAGCTTGTTCGGGCCCCACTGTTTGGAGAAGCTCCTTCTTGGTTGAGTTGGTTTGCGGTCATCGGAATTGCAATTGTCGGCTGGACAATAGCAATTGCCTTTTTTGGGAAATACCGCTCTCGTGTGGCATACTGGCTGTAATCTATGAGCTATATTCAACTAAAAAATGTAAGTGTAGAGTTTCCGATCTATAACTCTTCGAGCAGGTCCCTGAAAAACCGCGTTCTCAATATTGCCACTGGAGGCAAAATCGAGCGACGTACGGACAGTCTGGTAGTCATACGAGGACTTACCGATGTGTCTGTAACCTTGTACGATGGTGATCGTGTGGGGTTGATTGGGCATAATGGTTCAGGCAAGACCACTATGTTAAGAGTTTTCTCCGGTATATACACTCCAACTCACGGCGAGGCTGTGGTGAACGGGGATTGCGTTTCTCTGATCAATATCAATCTCGGTATAGATCCGGATGCAACGGGACGCGAGAATATCAGGTTACGTTCCGCGATAATGGGGATGGACCCAAAGGAAACTGCCGCCAAACTTGATGAAATAGCCGACTTTTCAGGGTTAGGTGACTTCCTTGATATGCCTTTTAGGACCTATTCCTCTGGTATGCAATTGAGATTGGCGTTTGCGACATCCACTGCAATCAGACCGGAAATTCTCATCATGGATGAATGGTTGTCGACGGGGGATGAAGATTTTAAAGAACGTGCTAATAAGCGTATGCAGGAATTGGTAGATTCTACAAAGATTCTCATACTAGCCTCTCACTCGAGAGAGCTTCTAGAGAAAAATTGCAATCGAATAATATGGCTGGAGCACGGACAAGTGAAGATGGATGGTGGTGTCGCTGAAGTGTTACCCGTTTATTTTGGTTGACTTCCAGCAGGAGACCGCCCCCGCAATTGGGATGATAACGAGCAGTTCGCAGGAATAATGAAAACGTCGTTGATGGCGTATAGCGGAAGATGAGCAAAATTCAGTTTTGTTAGCCATATTTTGCTTGATGCGACGATGAATCTGAATGGAGTTGGAATAAATGAAGCGGGCTGGAATAGCGTTCTTTTACGATGAGCATGGCATCGTTGATGAATACATGATTCATCTATTGAAGTCATTTAAACCATTTCTAGAGCGCTTAGTGTTCGTGTCCAATGGTCCACTCTCGAGAGATTCCGAACCGGTCGTTTCAAAAGTTGTCGACGACCTCATTATTCGTGAGAATGAAGGGTTTGACGTCTGGGCTTATAAGGACGCTCTGGATTTTATTGGTTTTGACGAGCTGGCTGGTTTCGATGAGCTGCTGCTCTTTAATCACACATTTTATGGGCCGCTCTTTCCACTGTCTGAAATGTTTGATGCAATGGCGGAAAAACCAGTGGACTTCTGGGGTATTTCAACCCACGCAAAAATGAAGCCTAACCCCTTCACACACCAAGGAATTTTACCCGAACATATTAACTCTCATTTTATTGCTGTTCGGCAACCCATGCTTTCTTCGGCTTCTTTTAAAGCCTACTGGGAAACGATGCCGGAGATCAATACTTATGTCGATTCCGTGATCAAGCATGAGTCCCGTTTTACCAAGCATTTTAACGATCTGGGCTATGATTATGATGCTTATATTACTCCTAAGGACTACGGCTCGAGATATCCTGTCTTTATCGACATCGCAGAAACCGTAAAAAACCGCTCCCCAATTCTTAAACGACGCTCTCTATTCCACTCGCATTTGTTTCACGATCTAAACGGCATAGATGTTCCTAGAGCGTTAAGGCTAATCGACAAGAATAGCGATTATGATGTCAATCTGATCTGGGAAAATGCTGCCCGGACTTCAAAATTGCGAGAATTGGGAACCAATGCAGCCCTCCTTAGGATTATTGGGAATGATCCGATAGATACTGATGGTATAAACCAGAAGATTGCGGTTTGTGCGCATGTATATTATGTGGACTTGCTAGAAGAGATTCTTTCTTATAGCGATAACATTCCATGCAGTTATGATTTCATCTGTACTACGGATTCTTCCGAGAAAAAAAACGATATCGAAACGATTCTGGCTTCTAACAAGAAAATTGGCAACTACGAGGTAAGGGTCGTTGAGCAGAATCGTGGACGAGACATGTCCGCGCTTTTTATAACATTCAGAGACGTTTTTCTAAGTGATAGATATGATCTGGTTTGCAGGGTTCATACCAAAAAATCGCCTCAAGTAGAGCGAGCACAGAGCCTTGTTTTCAAACGGCACCTGCTGGATAATCTCCTATATAGCGAGGAATATGTTTCTGGCGTGCTCAAACTATTTGCGGAAACCCGATCGATAGGCTTAGCATATCCACCCGCGATTCACACAGGATACTCCACTTTAGGACACGGTTGGTGGGCTAACAGGCCATGGGTTAAAGAAATCCATGAGCGACTCAAATTGAAAACGCCATTGGATGACGATACACCTGTAGCGCCATATGGAACAATGTTTTGGTTCCGTCCGGTCGCTTTGAGAAAGCTTTTTGAATATGAATGGAAATGGTCGGATTTCAATAAGGAGCCTGACCATGTCGATGGTGGACTAGCCCATGGCCTGGAGCGGATCATATCGTATGTCGCGGGTGACGGCGGTTACCTAACTATGCAGATCATGAATTCAGACAGTGCAGCCTACAACTATACGTCCCTAGAATATAAGTATCAGACTATCATGGCAAAGCTGCCTGCGGGAAGTGTGGCGCATGTGGCATCTCTCATTGAGGATTCAAATATATCAGGCACCGTTCGACAATCTTTCAAACGGTTGGTTCTCTCAATCAAGAGATCGTTGCTTTTCAGGTCCCCTACGTTATTTAAACTGCTGAGGCCGTTCTATCGGTTGGTTCGCTGGTGCACGTATCCTTTCCGTAAAAAATGACAATGTTGAGGATAAATTGATACCGCAACAATGAGCAAGGGCTTAGTATGAAAATTCTGGTCACAGGAGCGAATGGCTACATAGGTCGCTACGTTGTGAGTTCGTTGATCGATAGAGGACACCAGGTGGTTGTCGCTGTCAGAGGCGACATGAAACCCACTGTGCGGTGTGAAGTCTTCCAGGGCAACATATTGGAATCCGGATCTGATATCTTCGATAAAACGGGGCGCCCAGATGTCCTCGTGCATATGGCTTGGGAAGACGGCTTCGTTCATAGAAGTGAAAGTCATCTTTCTAATGTCCAAAAGCATGTCAAGTTTTTGGAGAATATGCTCCAAGGAGGTTTGCAGCAGGTCGTTACTGCGGGAACCTCCCATGAGATAGGCTATCATATTGGGCCTGTTGATGAGGGAACTCCTACACGTCCCATGCATCCCTACGGTATTGCGAAGAATTATCTGCGCGAAGCACAAATGTATCTTTGCCAGTCATACGGTGCGGTGAGCCAATGGGCGAGGTGTTTTTACATCTGGGGCGATGACACGAAAAACAATTCCATCTTCACGAAGATGCTGGAAGCAGAAGCTGAAGGAAGAGAGACATTTCCGCTAAATCACGGAGAGTTGCTTTATGATTTTGTACATGTAGAAGAACTAGGGAACATGATAGCTGAGGTAGCACTTCAGAAAGAAGTAAAGGGTATCATCAATTGCTCTTCCGGAGAGCCTATATCCTTAAAGACTATGGTTCTGCGGTTTATTGAGATGAACAATCTCAAGATTACGCCGTTATGGGGGGAGTTTCCTATACGACCTTATGATTCCAGAGCGATATGGGGAGACAATACCAAGATCAAACAGGTCATGGAAAGCGCGGTTCGGGCAACAGTTAATCGCTAGCGAGCATAGTACTCTTTATACAGACGGTAACACAAGTGAAGGTCAGAAGCTGATCGCACCGAGCAGCGATTAGTCATATTCGTTCGGTCGGTGAGAAGGCATTCGTTTCTGTCTATGTCGCTGCTGTGAGATTGAATACAGAATTTACTCATCTCCAGTAGAGAATCGTTGCAACCATTTGATTCGCTATGTGCCGATCATTTACACGCAGAATACTGCGAGTGCGTAAGACCATGGTCAGGCCGAGCGGACAGCGCCGATGATCGCGGAAGCGACAACCAAACCTTCTCACTAATGTTCAATTAGCGAAATGCGCTGGCATGTTCGCGATTGGCTGGGTACTTGGAACTTTCAAATAGCTCCAGGTCTTGTGACGTCCAAACATTTTTTGGAGCAATTCTGGAACTCTGGAAATTAAAGCCAGAGGTTTTGTCGTCACCCACACCATCACGTGTTGAGATCAATCACCTAAGACAGAAGTTCAGATCATTACTTAAAGAATTCCAACGGCCACACGTACCTGTTTGACCAATGACAGGTGTTCGGGAGTTCCCTTTCTTTCCATTTCTGCAACGATATCTCGCAGGTGCCCTTCGTCGCCGCTTTCTTGGAGCCTTTTTTCAATTTCATCGATCGAAAATTGCAGCCGATAGACAAGATCCCGCTTCATGATAGGACACCCGAGGAATTTTCGGTAAAGGAATGCGCCGGTATGGACCTGAGACCTCAGAGAGACTTTGTTTGCGAAAGCTTGCGGGATGTGTTGCATCGGAATTTTCTTCAAATCCGATGCTGTAAAACGGATTTTTCTGGGCAGCAGGTTATTCAAGTCGCCAAGGTGATCGTTTCCAATAGCAGATAATGGTGCAATAAGATCGTTCGGGCGGTAGATAATTTCAATCCGCTCGGATAATGGGACCATAATTTTGGACAAACCGATCTCACCCTGCTGGATCGCCCAGAGGCGGGAATTAACGGGAATATAGTTCTGCCAGAACTGTTGAAATGCGCCGCTCAGAAACAGATGTCCACTTACCGAAAAACAAAAAGACTGGATGTGATAGTTATGCTCCCAATTCTCAAACGTTCCACAGATATCTGCGGATGACGAAGACAGTCTCTCAAATACATTTTCCAGGTTTTCTCTAAAGTAATATACGCTGTCGTTCATATATATTACGCGAGAGAGATTATTCTTTATTGTTCTGGTGAGGTAAAGAGTAGCATCTCTATATCCGCCGATGTCCAGGCCAGTGTTGTCCCGAATTATTACGAGATGGGATCGTGCTTTGAGATAGGCGAGCCTCTCTTCTCCCAAGTCATGGTTCACGACGATAATAGGGTTTATCGCAGCTGCGTTTAACGCGTCCAGCGCGTTTTCAATGTACCATGGAAATTGCTGAGGCTGCCATATCAGGAAAATGGCATAGGCACCACTTTCATGGTTCCGAGCGCCCGTATGTGTGGAGAGAATGGACAGCTTTCTAAGCGAGTTGCTCCGCAGATAAGCAGAAGCAACCTTCGTATCGTGATATGCAAGCTTAACAGCTCGCTTCGCGGTTACCAGTGCAGCGCGCTTGAGTGGCCACAGTACATCCATCCGCTGCCAGTCCCTTTTCTGAAGCTTCCAAAATGTTGTATTTTCAAATGGACGCATCTTTAGAATAGTTTTATGCCATGAGACAAGAAAAACAATGCCGCCGATCGTCCAAATTGTTTAATGTGCCACCAACCTTTTCGCGCGGCGTTTCCTCCACTGTGCACGATTTGAACCGTTGGAACATACGCTATTCGCGTTGTTTGACTTGCGCGTATCGAAATGTCAAAATCTTCAAAATACAGCATATATCTCTCATCGAAACCCCCGATCGCGCAAAACGTGTTGCCGCGGAAAAACATGAAACAGCCACTTACGATCGGTGGATCCCAATAGATTGTATTGTTTGTTTTATTCCGCATTTCATAGCGAGCTAGTTCGGTACTGAACAAGGTGCGTATAAAGCGCGGCGCGAAACCTCTTAGGAAGAGGTCGAACACGCTCGGATACTGTTTGCATAGATATTGTTTACTCCCGCTTGGATATGAAGCGGAGGGAGTGAGAAGTCCGCATTCTGGGTGCGTGGACATAAACTCAACGGCGGCCTGTAAAGCAAGGGCTGACATCTCGACATCGGGATTGAGAACCAGATGAAAATCTCCAACACCTTCCGCTAAGGCGTAATTGTTGGCTCGTGCAAAGCCGACATTGCCTTGTCCTTGTACGATTTTCGTGGGGGTGTCAGCGAGTATCGGATGGAAATGGGTGTCGATCGACACTGTATCGGAGTTGTCGACAATTAAAAGTCGAAGCGAAATATCTCGGGCGACGTTATGCGTAGCGGCCTGAAGGCCGGAAAACGTTTTATACAGCTCTTCCCTATCCGGATTATAAATGACAACGCAGACGGTAAGGATTTTCATAACTGTCCAAATATTCTTCTATAGTCAGAATTAATCGAGTCTACCCATACGGTTGCGAATGCCGTGTCGGATTCCAAGGGACATCATTTGTAGATGTTTTAATCTTGGGCGCGTCATCAGGCTGTAAAAGACAAATTTCCGCAAAAGTCGATAGGCGTCGACAATCTTCCATTCTGTATGTAGCCAGCCTTGCTTGTATAGCCAGATGGCGTTCCTGAAATGATAATAGTGTCGCAAGGGGCTATGCACAGGAATGTGACGACCGAGGAACCTAAGGGGGGCATCACCCAACTGATGTTTCATAAGCGCTGCGCAAACTCCAAAGGATTGGAAGCCTTTCTGCCGCGCACGTAACCCCCATTCGATATCTACATAATCAATGAACAAATCTTCCTGCATGAGTCCGACTTGATCAATCGTATCCATTGGTATCAAACAGCCAGAGGCAATGAGATAATCTACTTCGACTACCTCATCTGCGCCCGTGCAGTTCTGCCGCTGCAATCTGTAATTCTTGATTCGAATGAACGGCACTGGGTTCTGCTGGCGTGGATCGTCATAGCGCGGTCCGGCACATGCAACTGCGATTCCCGCGGCACGCTTCTCATCAATCGCGTTCTTTAATTTCTCAACCATGTCAGCTTTCGGGATGCTGTCTTGGTCAAGTGTAAGGATATATTCCGAGCCGAGATACTTTGCTCGAGCGATCCCGACATTCTGAGCTTTGGCAATGCCTAGGTTTTCGCCAAGCGATATATATTCGATATCCCCTCCCTTAACAGAGCACCATTCAACCAGTTCATCCTCGTTACCATTGTTAACGATGATGAGGTGATCCAATTGAGGTAATACAGCTTCAATAAGCTCGCCAAGGATAACCAAATCAGGACGATATGTAACAATTACACCGCTAACCTTGCAAGAAAGGGAAGCCATCGATAGTTCATCGTCGGGGTGCGGCATTGTAAACAGTCCAATCGCAGCAACTAGGCGTTGCGTCTTTGTGTGAATGGCCAAATCCCTATTAGAAAACGGGGAGTCTCGCAAGTTTTCAAGTAGGAATGGTCGCCAAAAGCTGGCCATAATGTTAAAGCAGATCAGCAGCTGGACATAGTGCTTTTAAGGAGTTCCGATGAAAGGGATCATTCTCGCTGGTGGTAGTGGCACTCGTCTCTATCCTCTTACGATTGCTGTATCAAAGCAGATACTTCCGATCTATGATAAGCCCATGATATATTACCCGTTGAGTGTGCTGATGCTCGCGGGAATTCAAGATATTCTCTTGATATCTACACCTCATGACTTGCCGCTTTTCCGAAAATTGCTTGGCGATGGTAAGGAATATGGCATAAATCTTTCCTATGCCGAGCAAGCGCATCCAAACGGCTTGGCTGAGGCCTTCATCATCGGTCGGGATTTCATTGGCGCTGACAGCGTTGCGATGATTCTGGGGGATAATATTTATTTTGGCGACGGGCTGCCGCGCCTGTGCCAGCTTTCATCTCAGATGCAGAAGGGCGGTACGGTTTTTGCTTATCATGTTGATGATCCAGAGCGGTACGGGGTTGTTGAATTTGATAAGAAAACGGGAATGGCAATTTCCATTGAGGAAAAGCCTAAAACACCCAAATCGAACTGGGCTGTTACAGGCCTCTATTTCTACGACAACGAGGTTGTCGATATCGCGTCTTCGATCAAGCCGTCCGAACGGGGTGAGTTGGAGATCACGACAGTCAACAATATCTATCTCGAGCGTGGTGAACTGAGTGTCCGCCAATTGGGCCGCGGTTATGCGTGGTTGGATACTGGGACCCATGACAGCCTTCACGAAGCCTCGTCCTTTGTTCGAACAATCGAAAAACGACAGGGCATAAAGATAGCATGCCCCGAAGAGATCGGTTTGGAAAAGGGTTGGATTACCGGTGATGTAGTCCTTGAAAGAGCTGCAAAGCTGGGTAAGACAGAATACGCAGCGTATTTGCGCCGGCGGGTCGAAGAAATAGGAAATAAATAGATGGAAGTGCGTTCGCTAGGCCTTGATGGAGTTTTTGAAATCACTCCTCGTAAGTTCGGTGATGACAGGGGCTTTTTCTCCGAAACCTATAACGCTGCCGCCTTGGAAAAAGCAGGAATCAACCTGCATTTCGTGCAGGATAACCAGTCGTATTCTGCCGCAAAGGGTGTTCTGCGCGGGCTCCATTATCAGACAGCACCTCGTGCGCAGGATAAGCTGGTGCGGGTAGTCAAGGGCGCAATCATTGACGTCGCGGTCGATATAAGGAAAAGTTCGCCCACCTTTGGCAAGTGGGTGTCTCTTGAGATTTCCGCAGAAAAGTGGAATCAGATTTTAGTGCCGAAGGGCTTTGCACACGGTTTTGTGACGCTGACTGAAGATACAGAGGTTATCTACAAGGTTACTGACTATTATTCGCCGGAACACGACAGATCTATCCGATATGACGACCCCACTATCGGAATCAAATGGCCGGTTTTTGAATCTGGGTTACAATTGTCTGAAAAAGACCGCAGTGCATCGAATCTTGCTGACATGGACGTTTTTGAGTGAAGGGAAAAAGTAAGTGAACATTCTGGTTACAGGTGGAGCTGGCTTTATCGGTTCCGCTGTCTGTCGTCATCTGGCTTCGGACCCAAAAGTCAACGTCGTCAATTTCGACAAGCTCACTTATGCGGGCAATCTGGCGTCTCTCCGTCAGATCGAAAACCACCCGAATTACAGCTTCCTTCAGGCGGACATCTGTAATGACATTGGTGTTCTCGAAGCGTTGCGCGCCAATGAAATTGATGTGGTCATGCATCTGGCGGCGGAAAGTCACGTCGATCGTTCAATCGATGGTCCAAGTGCATTCATCGAAACTAATATCGTTGGAACATTCCGCTTGCTCAATGCGGCACTTACCTATTGGCGGGAGCTGCCCGAACCGCGCAAATCGAACTTTCGATTCCATCACATTTCGACCGACGAAGTGTTTGGTGATTTGCCTTTTGACAGCGGCATCTTTACCGAGGAAACCCCATATCAACCTTCCTCGCCTTATTCAGCTTCGAAAGCGGCTTCCGACCATCTGGTGCGTGCATGGCATGAAACGTATGATCTTCCGGTCGTACTGACTAATTGCTCGAACAACTATGGGCCGTTCCATTTCCCCGAAAAGCTGATCCCGCTCGTCATTCTCAATGCGCTTGATGAAAAACCTTTGCCCGTTTACGGGGCAGGTGCGAACGTGCGCGATTGGCTCTATGTGGAGGACCATGCGCGTGCTCTGGCACTGGTTGCGACTAAGGGCGAGCTGGGAGAAAGTTATAACATCGGCGGGCGTGCCGAACGCACCAATTTGAACGTAGTTGAAACGATTTGTGCCATTCTCGACAAGAAACGGCCTCGTACTAACGGTAAGAGCTACGCCGATCTGATCACCTTCGTGACAGATCGACCAGGTCACGATCGCCGCTATGCGATTGACGCCTCCAAGATTGAACGTGAGCTGGGCTGGAAGCCGCAGGAAACCTTCGAAACCGGGTTGGAAAAAACCATTCAATGGTATCTCGATAATGCTTGGTGGTGGGAACCAATTCGCAGTGGTACTTATGCTGGCGAGCGTTTGGGAGGCCCCGGCGCAACATTGAATAAGAGCACTGTATGAAGGTTTTAGTTACCGGGCGGGAAGGGCAGATTGCGCGTTGCCTGAAGAGGAAGGCTGCGACGCGACCGGATATCGAATTAATTGCGATTGGGCGACCAGATCTTGATTTGGCGCAGCCCGATACGGTTATGAAGGCAATTGCCTGGGCGAACCCAGATATCGTAATTTCTGCCGCCGCCTACACGGGGGTTGATAAAGCTGAAGTTGAAAGTGATGTTGCTTACCGCGTGAATGCTATCGGGGCAGGTGCTGTTTCTCGAGCTGCTGCTGTCTGCGATGCTCCCATTATACACTGGTCTACAGATTACGTATTCGATGGTGATTCAGAAAACCCTTATACTGAAGAGGATTTGACAAATCCCTGCAATGTGTATGGGAAAACAAAACTTGAGGGCGAGCTACTCGTTTCTTCCTCCAATAAAAAGCACATAATACTGAGGACTTCTTCTGTTTATAGCCCGTTTGGGACAAATTTTGTCAAAACCATGTTGAATATAGCGGAAACGAGAGGGGAGGTTTCTGTTGTATCTGATCAATGGGTGAACCCAAGCAGTGCAGATGATCTAGCGGAGGGAGCGTTTCACATTGTGGATTCACTTTGTTCCAAAACAGACTTCTCTAATTTCGGTGTTTTCCATTTAGTTGGGGCAGGTGCTACCAATTGGAGCAATTTTGCCCGCAGCATCTTTTCTGAGAGTAGAAAGTATAATGGTCCGCATGCTGAGGTTATTCCGATCAAGTCAGACGAATACCCGACGAAAGCAAAGCGTCCATTTAACTCGCGCTTGAATACAGAAAAGTTCGCTTCTGTATTTGGTTGGACGATGCCGCATTGGGATGCGTCACTTCAACCGGTCGTAAAAAGTATAATAGAAGGGCCTGCGGAAGCAAATTAAGGTGCGCTTAGCAAGCTTTCAGCGTGGTTTACCGAACATATTATCCCAAGTTCACGAAACTTCTGGGGGAGTTTCATTTTCTTAGGCGTTGAAAAGACTGCCGAGAGCGGTCCCAATTTATATGACAGATTGCATATAAAACGCTGCCACTATAAGTGTAGGATTGAATTTTTGGGCACATTGGGTATTGGGCAATAATGACCAAGCGGCTTGCGATCGCATTTTTCTACGATGAAAATCATATAGTTGACGACTACATGATTTATCTCATGAGGCACCTGAAACCATTCGTTGATCATACGATTTTTGTTTCTAACGGACCGCTTTCCAAAGACTCCGAGCTTGCCGTGAGCGGCGTTGTAGAAGAGATAATTCTTCGCGAGAATGAGGGCTTCGATGTTTGGGCCTATAAGGCCGGTCTTGAACACATCGGCTATGATCGTCTCGAAGAATACGATGAAGTTCTGCTGTATAATCATACCTTCTATGGTCCCATTTTCCCATTCTCCGAAATGTTCGGTGAAATGGAGAAGCGCTCAGATGATTTCTGGGGGATATCCTCACATGGAAAACTTGACCCAAACCCTTTCACGGGTTCTGGAGTGCTTCCTACGCACATAAACTCACACTTCATTGCAGTACGGCAACCCCTATTAAGCTCTCAGATATTCCGGCAATATTGGGAGAAAATGGATAAAATTAATACATACGATGAGTCTGTACTTAAGCATGAATCCCGTTTCACAACATATTTTGAGGAGTATGGATATAAGTGGAGTACCTACGTTGATTTAAAAGACTACGATACTCCGTATCCAGTCTTTCTAAATATATGCAAGTCATTAGAAAAAAGAAGCCCGATTCTAAAAAGGCGCCTATTTTTTCACGACCCGCTTTTCCTAGATCATCATGCTGTTGATGTGCCAAGGGCTATCAATTTTATTGAGAAAAACTCCGAGTATGATACAAATCTCATCTGGAAAAATATTGTCCGAGGGGCCGAACCGCGCATTTTAAACACTAATGCTGCACTGACGAAAGTTTTGCCGGATTATCGAGTCGCCGAGCGTGCGGCCCCTGAGAAGGTCAGGCTAGCTCTTTGTGCTCATATTTATTACGAAGACATGATAGGCGAGCTCTTGGATGCAGCCGATAATTTGCCTTACCCTTATGATCTAGTTGCCACAACTGACAGTCTGCACAAAAAGCGGCACATCGAAGAAGCGGCATCCCAGCGAACGTCCATCAGCAACGTTATTGTTCGCGTGGTTGATCAGAATCGTGGGCGAGACATGTCTTCTCTGTTTATAACGTGCCGCGATTTGTTTCTTGATGATCGATATGAACTCGTTTTGCGCCTCCACACAAAAAAGTCTCCGCAAGTAGCGGCAGAGCATAGCTCTGTATTTAAAAGACACTTGATAGAGAACCTAGTTGGTTCGGCACCATACGCTGAAAGCATCCTTCATCATTTTCAAGAGAACAAGTCCCTTGGGTTGGTGTTCCCTCCTGTGGTTCATTTTTCTTATCCAACCTTGGGCAAGGCGTGGTTCAAGAACAAAGAAAAAGTGCAGGATCTTTGCGAAGAATTGAATATTCGAGTAAAAATCGATGAAGATACACCTGTTGCACCATACGGGACGATGTTCTGGTTTCGTCCCAGAGCTCTCCGTAAGCTTTTTGATTATGAATGGCAGTGGTCCGACTTTAATAAGGAGCCACATCACGTCGATGGGGGATTAGCACACGCCCTTGAGCGGATCATCGGATATGCCGCTATGGATGCCGGTTATACCGTTCATCATGTGATGACTCCGTCACAAGCAGCGCAAAACTATGGATATCTAGAATATAAATATCAGAAAATCGTATCACTTGCCCCTGATCACTACACATATTATCTGGCCGAGGTTATGAAGTATTGGAAGCTTAACAAGCATCCTTTAGACAGATATGAATATACGAATATTAGCATAAAAAAGAGTTTCAGAATGTTTCTTGGAGCTATTAAGAGGTCGTTTCAGTTTCGCACTGGAAACTTAAAATCTAAGGTCAATATTTCTAAAATTCCCAAAGTTAAGAAGGCGCGAGATGTAACGGGTACTGGAATTAATTAAATACTAGTACGTACAATCAGAGAGTTATAAGGTAATGCGGATTATGATATTAGAATAGGTGAATTACTAATTCGCTTTGTGAAAAAAATTATTCGCGTCGTGCAAGTCTGTTTGCCAGGCGGCGACTGACCTGCCACTGAGAATTTCCTCCAGAATGGATTAGATTCCGGCCCAATAAAGGACGGACGAATGAAGAAGCAGCGATTTACGGAAGAGCGGATTATTGCGGTGCTGAAGGAGCAGGAGGCA